>ENA-OSET01001076-OSET01001076.1-sediment-metagenome-genome-assembly--contig:-NODE-1076-length-29123-cov-39.353784_pt1 | contig 29123 bp, 31 predicted proteins | sample MGYA00237882_ERZ534229 | MGnify/ENA primary metagenome ERZ534229 (study PRJEB26408, sample SAMN06266212) | sediment metagenome | isolation source: Hudson Canyon methane seep mesocosm | place... | reverse complement strand
TCCCCACTGCTGCCTCCCGTAGGAGTCTGGGCCGTGTCTCAGTCCCAGTGTGGCTGATCATCCTCTCAGACCAGCTACAGATCGTTGCCTTGGTGAGCCATTACCTCACCAACTAGCTAATCTGACATAGGCTCATCTATTAGCGAGAGGTCCGAAGATCCCCCCCTTTCCCCCGTAGGGCGTATGCGGTATTAGCATGCGTTTCCACATGTTGTCCCCCACTAATAGGCAGATTCCTATGCATTACTCACCCGTCCGCCACTCGTCATCTGGAGCAAGCTCCAATGTTACCGTTCGACTTGCATGTGTTAAGCATACCGCCAGCGTTCAATCTGAGCCATGATCAAACTCTTCAGTTTAATTACAGTTGAAACTAAGTTAGATTAGTTTCCAATCTTGGCTCGACAATTTTAATTGAGATTATCAATCAAAAACTTACTTATTGACGTATTACTGCGATACTTATAAATAAGTATCACGTTCGTGTTTTACGTGAATATCGTGTCGAATATTTTTTACTACAGCTAAAATATCGAGCACAAGTACCCACACAAATTATTTCGATTCTATTGTTAAAGAGCGCAAGACCGAGGCCTTGTCTGCAGTGCTTGTTGCTGCTCTGCTGAGTCCGACTATTATACAGAGTCAAAACCCGTTGTCAACATCCTTTTAAATTTAATTTTTTGTTTCGTTTTGAATCAAACCCGAAGGCCGATCCCAAACTCACAAACAACCCCTTCTTCCTGAAGCGTTCAAAGCAAACCATCTTGCTTTGCTGAGCCGGCTATTATAACCAACTCTAAGATTTTGTCAAAGTTTATTTTTTAAAGTCTTTTAAAAAATAATCCGTTCAAAACGAACGCTTCCAAAACCCTTTCTTTCTTAACGTCTTGTTGTCTTGAAAGAAGGGCGCATTCTACAGCATCCTTTCCTTTCGTCAAGTCTTTATTTCTACTCGAGCAAACTTTCTTTTGCCTACCTGGTAAAGCAGGCCTTATTCCTACCTTTACTTACAATCTTATTAAATGAGCAACTTTTCAGTCAATTGCTCTGAGCCCATTAATATAAGTAGTTATCCTTAACTGTATTATGCCACTTTCTTATTCTGTAATTGATACCGTGCTATGGACGCAATCTCTTCATCCTTGTCATTTATTAAGCAATTAAGCCTGTAACCACGCTTTACAATAACAAATCTTACAAAATCATTTTCATCCTCTAGCAATTGATCTAAAACCTGAAAGTCATCCGCATACTTTGCCACCGTCGCCCGAACACGCCAACTATCATCGCTAACCAACTGCTCATGACCTACTTTTTTTCTGGCCACAGCCGCTCTTACTACAGGAGATTCATCTTGCACCAATGCATATAATGCAAAACACAAATCTACCGCCTCTAAGCGAACGTAATCTTCCTTTTCTCTTACAACATCCTGTTCGCTATATTTTCTTCCGCCTATAATGATAGTATTCATATTATTCATCTAGTTACTTAATATAACTATATTCTAGCGCAATAAATTGAAATAAATGATTGTTATTTAAAATATTGTGATGAATATCACCCTAATAGTGCGGAGGCGTCTCTATCCCTTGATGAATTCCACCACCAGGCTCTGCCATACTTACAATTCTCGCCCCCAACAACCTAACAAGCTCTTCTAGCCGAATAATCTGCTGTTGCTGCTGACTCACGCTATCATTTAGCACTTGTAACAAATCATCCTGATACGCTACTTTTATTTCTAACTCCATCATACGAGCATCACTCATACCTACTCACTTTTTTACACATTAATACCACTCAACCCGCCTTTAGCACAAAGCATTATCACTCAATTATTTACAAGAAGCTTGAAACCCATGCCTTTCTACTATTGCCACAATTTCATTCTCTTTTAAACAGCCCGCCACAACGCCCTTCTTTGTAGCGAAGTCAATATGCACACTTTCCACACCCTTGTCTCTCGATAAAACCATCTCTAGGTATAAAGCACATGAAGCGCAACTCATCCCCTCCACACAAAACACTGTCTCACATATCGAACCATTACAAAACACACACTTACCTTCCTGGGTTTCTGCGATTATTTTGGGTTTTTTAGAGAAATTTGCTAACACAATTTCTAGTATTTCGAATAACGCCTCGTGACTCAGCTCTTCTGAATTAAAGTCAATAAGTACTAAATTATTGTCGCAATTAACGTCAACACCTTTGATTGCAGACCTTTTTAGCAAGATAATTCGTAAAATAGCCGCCCGCTCTTTATCATTAAATAAACGAGGAACAGTAATTCTGATCTGCTGTTCTTCTTGAGCCTCCACTACAAAAAGATCAAATTTCCGACTTTCTACCATCATAAATCTCATATCACCTATATTGGCTACACTTTCATCTTAATTCTTACAATTTTGACAAGCATCCCTACATTCATATTAATATGCCCACACACTAACAACCAAACCTTCTTCACCACTTTCCAGCTTTTATGGTTTGTTACATACCTGCTATTAAAGCTGCACTCAAAACATTTTTCAAGAGAATAGTTCGCAAATTCACATCCCTTGAATATTTACCATCATCAGATTGATAAATTCAATCATTTCTCCCATTAGCACAACCACATCATCTATCTTTTCTTTTAAAAAGTGTAAAAATGTACGATGCTTAAAATCCTCCTCTACATAAAAGGTTAACCCCTTATATATAGTATTTATTCCCATAAATACCATAATCAAAGCAGCAGCTTTTAACATATAACCCCGCAAACTAGCACTCATCTTTCCAAATGCAAAACTAATAAACAACATAGTCGGCAAGGTTCCAGCACCAAATGCCAACATCAAGGCTCCACCCTCTAGTATTGTTGTCGCAGAAGTTGCCTCAACATACATCGCAAATGTTAACGGACATGGCATTAAGCCATTTAAAAACCCTGCAATCACCGCACCAAACACAGGACCTTTTGTTCGTGCTTTAGCATACCCCTTACGCAATAAATTCATCGGCAACATCTTTACCGAACCTTGCCAAGGAACTAAACCCATAATTCCAAGGGCAAGAATAATCACAATTAAACCAATGACCATTTGCAAGATGCTTTGCACCTTACCAAACAAACCACCAGAAACCAACACCACGCCTAGTGATGCAGCAATAAAACCAATACAAATATAAACGACTATTCTTGCAAACTGATAGGCAAAATAGGGAACATAGGATTTATTTTTACCTACATTCATAAAATAACCTGACACTAAAGCGCCACACATTCCTAAGCAGTGCCCACTCCCTAGAAAACCAGCAATAAAAGCCAATGTATAATCAAATCCTGAGGCTGCCACCATTTCCTGCATGCCATGCATCGAATGATCCATGTTATATCCCTACCTTTTACTTAGTCTTAATGAATTAACAATTACCGACACTGAACTGAGTGCCATTGCCGCTGATGCAACCATTGGGTTCAATTTACCCATCGCTGCCACTGGAATTGCAATGGTGTTATAACCAAATGCCCAAAAAAGATTTTGCTTGATGACACGAATGGTATCTGTACTTAACTCTATTGTTTCAGTTACTTTTGAAATATCACCTTTCACCAAGGTTAAATCGGCTGACTCAATCGCTACATCAGTACCGCTACCAATGGCAAACCCTACGTTAGCAGCAGCTAATGCAGGTGCATCATTAATGCCATCACCAATCATTCCTACCTGCTTACCCTCCGCTTGCAACTGCCTTACTATATCAAGCTTTTCATCTGGTTTTGCATTGGCAATAACCTGTTCAATCCCTACTTTAGCAGCAACATAATTCGCTGTTTTTTCTGTATCGCCCGTCACCATTATTGTTTCTATCCCTAGATTATGTAACCGTGCAATTGAATTCCTAGCCTCTTCCCTTGGCTTATCCGCTATTCCAAAAACCGCCGCCTCTTTTCCATTGATCGCCATGTAGACTGGAGTTTTCCCCTGCTCTGCAAAATGACTTGCTTCATTCAACAAACCCTCTACCGGAATGCTCTGGTCATCCATCCAGTAACGGTTACCGATCAACACTTTATTACCCTCAATTTCGGCTTCTATTCCTCTTCCAGTTCGGCTGTAAAAATGACTGCATTCCAGACGCTCTATTGATTGCTCATTTGCATAATCAACAATTGCTTTTGCTAAAAAGTGTTCCGAGTTATTTTCAGCCGAAGCCGCTAAAGCAATAATTTTATCCCTGCCTAATCGAGATTTTTTAAAAAAATCAGTTACATTCGGCTTACCTTCTGTAATCGTTCCTGTTTTATCAAACACAATAACATTTAACTTCGTAGCTACTTCCAGACTTTCACCATTTCGAATATAAACACCTTTTTTTGCAGCCTGTCCCGTTCCAACCATAATCGCTGCCGGAGTTGCCAAACCTAACGCACAAGGACAAGCAATCAACAATACGGTAATAGCACTTCCAAAAGCCATAGCAAAAGGAGCTCCTACTAACATCCAGCTAGCAAAAGTCAATGCAGAAAGCCCCATAACTACAGGCACAAAAACTGCTGATATTTTATCGACATGTTTCTGAATAGGAAGCTTAGTTGCCTGTGCCTGATCTACCATATGCACAATCCCTGCCAGTACAGTGTCCATTCCTATAGCTGTTGCTTTAATATGCAAAACACCATTACCATTAACACAACCACCAATCACCTTATGCCCAAGCTCTTTGACCACTGGCATACTCTCACCAGTAACCATCGCCTCATCTACTGTTGAAATACCAAAAACCACCTCCCCATCCGTTGGGATTTTTTCACCAGGCCTAACGAGCAAAACATCTTCTAAGACAACCTCATCAACATCGACAACACTCTCTTGCCCATCTTTTAATAATGTTGCCGTTTGCGGTTGTAAATCGACCAATTTGCGAATCGCCTCTCCAGCTTTACCTCGTGCACGTTCCTCAAGGTAGCGCCCCAACAACACAAAAGTAATAATAGCCGCTGCCGCTTCAAAGTAAATATGTCCTTTGCGCCTAATCATAACAGGCAAACTGTACCCATATGCAGACCCAACGCCCAAAGCAATCAAGGTATCCATATTAGCGGTTTTTTGTTTTGCTAATCGCCATGCTTTAGTAAAAAACTGCCTACCAGTACCAAATACAACAGGCGTTGTTAAAATAATTTGTATCCAGTGAGCCCATCTGGATTGGTTCATCGACATTGCTATCGCAATAACTGGCGCACTCAAAATTGCCGACCAGATAAACCGACTTTTTGCAGCCGCTATTCGTTGCTGCTCTTTGACAATAAGGTTTTTTCTTTGAGAAAGCGTATCAATAGACTGCGTCTCATAACCTAAACTGGCAATTTTATCGCTAACTTTCTGCTTACTAAGCTGACCGTGAACAGTGACCGTTTCTGTCGCAAAATTAACATTGACCGACTTAATATCCGGATCTCGATTCAGTACCATTTCAATCAACAAAGCACAAGATGCACATGTCATCCCTTCAATAGCTAAATCAACTTCCTGAATACTCCCTTCAAACTGCTTTTCCTGTTGTTTATTTTTCTGACCTGCTTGCTCTTTCTGAGCAATGTTTCCCAAGACAGCATCCAATAAAATCAACAAATTCTTTTTAGGCAATGTCGATGGGTCAAAATCAATAACAACCGATCCTAACGAAGCCACCGCTCTAACTCTTTTTATTTCAGAACGCTTCTTAAGCAAAATTTCAAGAATATAACCTCGCTCAAGATCCTTCTCTAAAACAGGAGAAACAATACGAATGCGTCTTTTTAGCTGATGTACAAGATAAAAGTTTTTATAACTATCCAGGTCGGAATTCATAATATGAACCGTTCAAAATTAATAAAGAAGGGAAAAGCAAATGCAGACACCAATGCATATTGACTATCACAGTAATATACATTGATATAGGTACAATAAGGTTATTTAGGTCTACGAGAACGCATCAATAAATAGAAAAGATAAAAAACAGCTGCCCATTGCGACTTAAAAGCCCACGGCTTTGGAATCCACTGTTGCGTTATTCGCACCCAGTGAAGTTTAATTAAATACAGTACTAAAATATCATTTAAAAAATCAATAACCATTTTTTCAGGGTCATTGACAAGTCGCTTGCGATTCTTAATACCTAACTTTGTAACAACTTTTGCCGCCTGAACCGTCTCTTTAGCATCTGTGTATTTTTCACTTGCCCATCGACCTGCTTTGTAATTTTTAAATCTTGAAGAAAAACCCCACTTTGATTTTTTTAACGCCTTTTCTTCCTCAACTTCGGCAGTCAACAGGCCTTTTTCATCTAAATCTATTAAAAGCTGATTAAGCAAAATTGCCAGTTGCTTGAAATCACATACAGTGTCATGGAACCTAACAGATAACTTTTTGTTTTTTCTAAAAAGATTAACCTTATAAACACCTTCGATAGCAAGAACACCGGCAGTTACATGCCCAGCCACACCCTCATCACACAATTGCTCAGGTATTTCAAAGCGGACATGTCCTTCTGACCTGTATCTAACAGCAATATCTTTCTGAATACTCATACACAACAAATAAAATACATTAAAAGCAAAAGCGAGTCATAAAGCAAAAAACAAATTCACTCTATCACTCGCCTCTTATGAAAACTTTACAAAAACAATCACACTGATGGGTAACTATTCTTAAAAATTAAAAGCCCATTAAAACAATTAGCTTTCTTCTTTTGTTTCTGCAACAATATCTTCTAGGTTTTCTTTCTGCTGTAAGACAAAATCCTTACCCGCATCAGTTGCTTTACCAACACTTCCAATAATCTCTTTTCTATATTTGTAGGTAACATAACCTGCAACCACACCTAAACCAAAAACCAATACAGGATGCTTGACTAATTTACTCATAAGTTGTCCTCCAGACCTTACTGTTGCCGAGGCCATTGACCCCTTCATTATTTGTTTACCCATTTCATGACCGGCATGCTTAGTCTTACTCGCATTTTTTATTGCCTTAGTTCCCATGTGAATGTGCCCTTTTTCTTTCTAAATTAAACAAGTTATGATTCTTCGTTTTGCTCTGAAACAATTAAGTCTTCATGTAGCATTTGAAATATACCTTTACATCCTTCGCAGCAAAAATGCTTATCACCTTCTTTAGTTTTAAGCTCAAAACCATCAACTTCCACTGCCAAACCACAAAGATCACAACCTTCTTTTTTCTTACTCATATCTTATTATTTACCTGAATTTTCAACCATCATGAATTGACAAACCACTCTATAAAAGTTTTTTTGAATATTAAAACAATACATATGAACACAACTATTGTACATTAACCCTACAAAACCCACCATTTTTAGTGCGTAAATTTGTCACTTGCCCTTGGTAAAGGCGTGCGCTAACAGCTAGGGTTTCCTTTCTATAAACAAACAACCGGAAATCAGTCTTAAATTTTATTTCATCAGAGACCGCTACCACAGAAGGCTTAATATACCGCTGAACCAGTGTTTGCTGAGGATCAAGGCTGTTAAATTTATTTTTTGTCAGCTTATTCCCTACATATACACCTCGACTGGCATATCCATTTGCCGGCTTAAAGACCCATTTCTTTCGCTCAGCCCACAAAGAATCCTTAGCAAAAGAGGACAATAATTGTGTCTGAGGAACAGCTTCTTTTACATAACGCGCCAGCTTAGGAGGAAGTAATTCATTCAGCACTTCAGAATTAGACCAGTCTACCATCCGTTGCTTATCTGCTAATAGCCCATACACTCGTGGGTTAGGCGTTAAACAGACCAACTGCTTTTTCCACGCATTATCAACAACACGCATTTCATCTGATTTTAAATAAAAATCACAGTGTCTATTATAAATAAGGTCTATTCGCCGCCCCTGAAAATACAAACCCGCTTCTTTCGCTTCTATTTCTGCCGGATCAATAATAACCACATCAATCCCAATTCTTTGAAACAGCCCGGCAAACATCTGCATTTCTGGATATAAAAACTGCTGCGATGGCTGCTCGTCAACAATTGCAATCAACTGCGGCTTGGCTTTTTGCTTATTACAAAAAAGCGCATATTCCTTAAGAAAGGTATTTACTAACTTATTCGCTAATTTTTCTGGCAATTGCTGTGCATTAGGATTGTAACAACGATAAGCGAACCACAAGCCACCGGCGTTAGTATTAACTTCTATCAGTTTAACTTGTTGCGACTCGGAGAGATGGAAATCATACCCCATTAAAACAGAATAATGCTTTGAATCAACCAAGGTATTTAGCTGAACACCTTCTAGTTTATCCTGGTAAAGAGGATTTTCACTCAGGTTTTGCAGCCCACGCACTATAGCAATCATTTGCTTCAATGCTGTACGTGGTAAGTTGACTGTATAAGGGCTTAGGCCAAATTGCTGATTATCCATAATGCGTCATATTGTAACTCATGACGCCAGCTAATAACCTTTAATCTACAGCCCCTCTTTGACTTGGAGTGCCGAACAGGCACTTATTTGTTAATTACAATTCATCTCGGTTGTGGCCGAAGTCATATGCGCAGCACTCGCTCTAGTTGCTTTACTGCTTGCTTTCATCAACGCTATACGCAATGCCCCAGTTAAACTGGCACCCAACCCTAAACGCATGGCCGCGGCTGGAAGTAAAATCATTGATGCCACTGCAAGCCCAGCCCCTAACGCTAAAGAACTATTACTAGTTACCAAATTTCCAGCAACTTTCGAGCTTTGTACTACTAATTCTTGTGCCATACCTGAATTCTCTCAAATAATGTTTAAGTTTTATTATAAATGCACAATCAATGCCAATACGTAACACATTGAATTTAAATAACTTAAATATGGCACACCCTAACAGTATTAAAAAACTGTGTTATATAACCTATTTTTAACATTGAAATACCCTAAATATTACAGGCTTAAACTCAACAGGTACCTAACCTTTCCTTTATAATTATAGACACCCTCATTTTGTTACAAAAAAAATCATGTCCACCCTACTATTTTCTTTACGCAGCGTACCTGAAGATGAAGCTGAAGAAATCAGAGAACTATTGACTCACCATAGCATTAACTACTACGAGACTTCTGCTGGAAACTGGGGTATCTCTATGCCTGCACTATGGCTAAGAAATAATGATGAGCTTGAAACGGCTCAGCAACTACTGCATGAGTATCACTATCAAAGAGCAACTACTCAACGAGAAATTTATCTACAAATAAAAAAAGAACATAAAAACAAAAAACCACTGCCCGTTTTAATCAAAAACACAGCCAGGTTTTTTCTTTACTTAGCAGCTATTGCCTTTATATTTTATGTCTATATTAGGATGCTTTTCGAATTCGGGTTATAAATAACCCGCCATCCCAACCATGCTTACCCAGCAAACTTAAAACTAAAAAAGTAAACAAGAAAACCAACCCAACTCGCGCCTAACAAACCCCATGCAATAGCGGACTGCTTGACAACAATCACCTCTTGCACCTTATTTTCTTCTGCTTCAAGCTCTCTTCGAGAGACCTTACTTATTTTTTTATTCAACTCTCTGGATTTTTCTTTTTGCTGCTTCTTATAATGACTAATACCTTTTTCAATGCCTTGTGCAATTAATTTTGTCTGCTCTTTAGTTTGCCCGGGACGTTGCGTTGCTTTTGCCATTTTAAGAGCCCCTTCTTGAGTTTGAGGCGATGTCTTTTGATAATGCTTGTCTTTTGTCATTACTCTACAATCCTATACGCTTCCAACTGAATAGTTGATACTTTTCTACCTAATAAGATAACTTTACCCTGATAACGCTCCGCACCCGTTGAGGAAAACTCAAACTCATAGGACCGCCATACTTTAACCTTCCCATCCGTATCTCTTTTTAGCCATTGCGCATTTAAAGCCACATAATCGTCTAACAATACTACATCCATTTTTTTACAATGCATTGCAACAGCCATAAATGCAATTTCTCGCGCCTTTGTACCACTAGACCAGTAACTCCCAATCAATAACAGCAAAGCAATCAAAAGCAAATCAATCATATTTTTCCATTTTAATCTTTAGATATTTAATAGACGAACCTAGCCTAGGCGATTATTATATAGGCACTAATAAAAAGAGTCTTAATCTTATGAATTTTCTTGAAGTTTATTTCAACGGTGCTTTAAAACACAGCCTACCTGTTAAAAACGATGTTATTAGCATAGGCAGAGCTCCAAATAATGATGTAGTTATTAACAACATGGGGGTCTCCAGCCAGCATGCCTTTATCAGTAAGAAAAACGACTTATTTTACATTGAAGATCTCAACAGCACCAATGGCACCTTTCTTAATAGCCAAAAAATAACATCCCCACAAAGAGTAAACTTACAAGACTCTATTATTATCGGAAAACATACGATTAAATTTTCTGAGTGGGGACAGTCTAAAAATAGCGCAGCCGCCAATCCTGTTATGGATGCTCCAGATGCTACCATAATGATGCGCAAAAATGAGGTGACTAAAAACAGTCAAACAACTGAAATAGACGCCCAATCCAAATCGTTTTATTTAATTATCCGTGGAGAACATACTGGCATTAACAAACTATTGTTAACGAACAACAGTTACGGTATCGGAAAGAGAAAAGACAATGACATTCGAGTGGGCGGCTGGTTTACACCTGCTTATATTGCAGATATAGATAAGGTTGGGCATTCTTTTTATATTAACCCACTAAAAAAGAACAAAGTTAATCTCAATGGTGAATTTATAAATTCCAGCACCTTGCTTACAAATTCCGATGAAATTAGAATAAAGAATTTATTTTTAAAGTTCTTATCCGACTAATTCGAAATAAAAAAGTAGAAAGCATTTAGCGACAGGTCGACTTTACAGTAGGGATAAAAACGCTTTATTGGTTATTTGCTAACATAATCACCGACACATTATCTCTGCCACCTTGTTCCAGCGCCATATTCAATAATTTCTGACTAAGCACTTCCAATTTACGTGCATCCACTTCTTGCATTACCTTTTCAATTGCCTCGTCATCTACCAGATCAGTCAAACCATCTGAACAGATTAAAAAACTGTCCCCTTTCATAATTGTTACAACTTGAATATCTGCTGCAACTTCAGAAAACGGTCCGACAGCTCTTAGAATAATATTAGATGTTGGCATATCCCCCATACAATCATTATCATGCCATGCCTGTATTGCAGAATGGTCTTTACTAAGCATCTCTAATTTACCACGCCTACAACGATAAACTCGACTATCGCCTATATGAAAAACAACCATGCTATCTGCAGAAATTAATTGACAACCAGCAATCGTTGTACCCATCCCTGACCCGCCACCGGCATTGCGCTCAACATTGAGCTGGTAGATATGGTGATTTGCTTCAGCCAGCGCCCTTTCAATAGCATTAGTCTTTTTACTAATATCGATATCTTCTTTTTTGAACCGATGAATTAACTGCGTTAACCATGTCTGACCTTTCTTTGGGCCCTGTTGTAAATCAAGCATTTGTTGAATAACTTTTATCGCTTCTTTACTGGCAACCTCACCGGCCTGATGCCCACCCATTCCATCAGCCACAAGTAACAACGCTAATTTTTCATCAACTAAGATACTATCTTCATTATGATCTCTAACTAAGCCCTTATCCGTCATTGCTATTGCAGTATATTTGTTAAATAACTTTTTCTGCATATTCGCTACCTGTTTAAATGCTAAAACTCATATAATGAATACTATATTCACATATTAAGCTAAGTTGCAAGATAGAACAATCTTATGAAAATTCCTGGTTACACCATCATTGATACCATTGGCACGGGTGGCATGGCTACAGTATACAAAGGTATACAAGACTCTTTGAAACGAAAAGTTGCCATCAAAGTTATTCATCAAAAACTGGCTAATCAGCCTCTAGTCATACAACAGTTTGAACGTGAATCTTATATTATTGCCCAATTAAATCATCCTCATGTGATTCATGTGATAGATAGAGGCTTGCTAAAAGACAAAACGCCTTATTTTATTATGGAGTATCTGGAAGGCCATGACCTTTCTCAGATTATTCAACAAGGCGGCCTTGAAATCAATAAAAAACTGGAGCTGCTCATTCAGGTGTGCAAAGGCCTTGGCTATGCACATAAAAATGGTGTTATTCATCGCGATATCAAACCTGCCAATATCTTTATTGATTTAGAGAACCATGCGCATGTCTTAGATTTTGGCATCGCTCAGTTTTGTGACTCCCGATCAAAAACAGATGACGAGATGATCATGGGCACTCTGGCTTACATGTCTCCCGAACAACAAACATCTTCATCTAATATTACAATCTTAAGTGATATATATTCTTTAGGTGTTGTCATGTATGTTTTATTTACAGGCCAAAAGCCTACCGGGAACTATGCAACACCGTCTGACCTGGCCGTAGGCATTGACCCTTTATTAGACAACTTGATTTTAAGCTGCCTTAAAACTGACCCGCTAAGTAGACCTGCTTCCGCAGATAAAGTAAAAGACACCTTATTAAAGCTATTAAGAGGAACTCACTTAAAGCCAGAACAAAAAGCACTGGCCGAACAAGGCATCAGCAGCCTAAAAAAACGCTTTGCACTACTGGATATCATCAAAGAAGAAAAACATAGTGCCGTTTATCTTTATGAAAATAAAAATGACCATTCTTTGCTGATCATTAAAAAACGGCCCGTTTGGAGCAAAGGCTTTGATGAAACCAATCTGTTAAAATCGCTAACTCACAAGCACATTGCAAAAATACACGGCACATCAAAGAATGACCGAACTTATATTATTGTCATGGAGTACCTCAATGGGGGAGCATTACAAGACCGTTTAATCGTCGCTACACCATGGGACGATGCACTGAGGACACTACGAGAAATTTGCCTGGGTTTAGCATTTTCCCACCAAAACGGTGTTATTCATGGCAATTTACGCCCCAGCAACATACTTTTTGATGAAAATGGCTTAATCAAGCTAAGTGATTTTGGCTTAGATGATCACTACCAAACCGGCCCGGAAAAAAACTGGTATAAGCTGCCAAGTGAAGAAAAATCCAAACGCGCAGACATATTCTCTGCCGGCATAATTCTTCACCAATTACTGACAGGCTCACTGCCCCGCTGGAAAAACAAACGGTTAGACAGTTGTGAAAAACTTGAGCAATTGCCAGATCAGTTACAAAACATGCTAAAACAAATGGTTTCATGGGCAAGCAAATCTCGCCAAAGCTCTATGAACCAAGTGCTTGAAGAAATAGATATTCTATTAGAGTATCACCTTCAACTAACAATGGAAGAAGCAAAAACTCAGCAATGGGAAAATCAAAAAGCCATTGAAGAGGCTTTAGCCGCACAAAGAAAAGCTAAAATATCAAAGATAATTAAATGGACTGGTATATCGTCTACGATACTTATCATTACTTGTTTTGCTATATTCTATCAAGATATTTTGGCCCTATTTAATTAACCATGGAACTCCAAATGAATAACTGTAGCCAATGCGGTCAACCTCTTATAGAAAAAGAAAGCCGCTGCCCTCATTGTAATAGCTTAAATTCAAAAATTGATGACATTTTGGCAAAAGAAGCCGCTGAAATAGAAAGAAAGTCATTTAAAGGGCAGCTAAAAACCATATACCAAGCAGAAAATAGAAAACAGGCACTGCTAGCACACATAAAACGTCACAAACAATCGTTAACCCTAAAACAACTATTTACATTATTTGTTATTTTTGCGTTTATCTTCGCAATGAGCTATGTTGTTATATAAGGCAACTCGCAATAAATAATCCACCCACTTTGTTGGCCTTTTTGTCCCTGCTCAAACAATCTCAATCGTTACGTAGCTGGCTATGTGCCTCTTGAGATGGATTGATCAGAAACAAAAAGACTGCGCAATCTGGGCAGATTATTTATTGCGAGTTACCTAACAGAAAAATGCATAAAAGACGGGCTATAGTCCGTTAACTTTCCTACAATATATTCTTTTTCTAAAACGGATAACAACGCCATACCTTTAGGTATTTTACATGGAGCCACAAACAGACCTAAAGATTGCTCATTACTAACAAGTACTGCCTTATTTTTAGAAATAATAGGCTCAGCAATGTGAAAGAAGGATGGCCTCCCTACTATTTTCTCAATCAATATATGTGTTGTATTAGAATAGTTAGTAGTTTTTATTTGCCTAATAATACCAAGTTCTAGCGGACTCTTCTTAGGACAAAGCAATGTTAACTCACCTATTTCACACTCTAACGCGGGTGTTTCAGCAATAAAAAACTGCTCATCCTCTGTCTGTAAAATTTTTACTGGCTTTGCATGTTCAGGCACAATTTCTTGCTGGTTTAAGCTATTAATATCTGGCTTAGTATTCAAATGACTTTTCTCGAACTCCATAGGTTCCAGTGTTAAGTTATTCGCCGGTTTATTATCAGCAAGTTGCACGCTAAACTGACGGATTTTATTAAGCTTCTCAACTTTCTCCATATATTCAGTAATCGCCTCCATACCTGTTAATAAGTGACTTATAACAAATGCCGATGGAAGGCTAGCATTAACTTGTTTTTTATAACCCGATAATTGAGTAATAAGTGCATTCGATAATGCCTCATCTAAAGTAGATGAGAATGCTTTTGTTTGAATTAATTCTAAAAAATCGCTAATTTCCATATTAACTTTCGACTCACTGGAGTGATAAGTTTTTTCTTCTTCAGATGGCGCTTGACCATTCATTAAGTTCCATGAAAACAGACAATCTGTAGCACCGTTTTGGTCAAAAGCTAACAAATTTGCATATTTATCCGCAATAATAAACAACTGTTTGATTTGCTGAGTTGTAAAACTATTAGGCCGAAACAATGCAAATAGACAGTTTCGCTGTATAACAGCTTTAATACTTAGCTGTTGTTTGAATTCTTTAACCTTATTTTGCATCTCATTATCAAGAATATTTTCATCACTGGCCACTTGATAAATCTTTGCTGTTTTTTTCCATAATGTAGAAGAAGGCATTTGATAAAACAAAACAGATAGACGTTGTGTTTGAGCAATAAACTGCAAGGCATAATACATTCCCTGTGCTTTCTCAGTCATTGTTAATGATTTATCTTCACTACACCTACAAAAAGCCAAACTCATATTTCGTAATAATTGAATACAGAGTTTTTCTATTTTTAATGACTGTTTATCACTGTCTTTGTCTCTCTCAACCAGACCTGACAATTCAATATCAGCCGTAATATACAAAACGGTGGGGGTGAGCTGTATAAGCGTTTGCATTAACGGCTGAGGTTCTGTTTTAGTTCCTCTCAGTTGTTTTACAATCTTATTAAGCTGATTGGCTGAGTTAACACTATTCAGTTGACTCAGCGATTGCAGCCAGTCTGAAACAGAATCTGTTGATAGTTCAAAAGGAAGTGATGTTGTCATGAATGCTCATCATATTAAAGTCTATGGCAATGTTAAAGTCTAGTCTGTTTTTGCCATTTTTCCAGACATGAATGAGCAATCAGGCAATAAGAATTTTATTTGCTGCACCTGCCTGCTCTCTGACCAACTTTGGCACGAGATAACCCGGTAGTATTTGTTTTATCTCATTCATCAAAACACACGCATACTGCTGATCAACTTCAAAATGTGCCGTTCCACGGGCTTTATCCAGCAAATGAAGATAATAAGGCATGATACCCAAGGTAAATAACTTTTCACTTAACCCTGCCAACTGTTCTGCATCATCATTAATTCCTTTTAGAAGGACAGCTTGGTTAAGCAGTGTCACATCATGATTTTTAAGTTGCTGACAAGCTTGTTCAACCCTACTGTTCAGTTCATTCTGATGATTTGAATGCACAACAACAATAACCGCCTTGCTCGTACTATTAAAAACATTGCACAATTTAGGCGTCACTCTGCTGGGTAAAACAATAGGTAGTCGACTATGAATTCTAATACGCTTAAGATGCTTGATTTTATCGAGTTGCTTAAATAAAGCAGCCAATTTTTCATCACTTAGTAATAACGGGTCACCACCACTTAAAATAACTTCCGAAATAGTTGTATCATTGGCTATATAAGCTAACGCTTTATCTATTTTCTGAGTACTCAGCTGAAAGTCAGAATAAGAAAAATTCCTACGAAAACAATAACGGCAGTTAATCGCACAGCTCCCCGTCATTATAAATAGAACCCTATTCTGGTATTTGTGAATCACACCGGTTTCAGCCATGGCATCCACATCGCCTACTGGATCATCAACAAAGCCAGGACTTTTATTTTCTTCATCAGCAACAGGTAATATCTGTTTGAGTAAAGGATCGTTAGCATTACCTTTCTGCATGCGTGAAACAAACTCATAGGGAACCCGAAGAGGAAAGCTTGAGCTTATTGTATTTACATCTGCAGACAGCTCTAAAAAGTGACATAGATCAGCGGTATTACCAAAGCCCTCAGCCAGTTCTTGTTGCCATGTTTTTGTGTTAACGCTCAAGTTTTTTCCTTTGCTGGATAAGGTTACGGTTTATATCATCAGGTAGCTACATTATAATGGCTTAAACACTATTTGTTTATACGAGGAAAAAATGGCGAGATATAGCACCAATGAGTTTAAAGCGGGTTTAAAAATTATGCTGGATGCAGATCCTTGTGCAATTATTGAAAATGAATTCATCAAACCAGGCAAAGGACAGGCTTTTAATCGAGTCAAAATTAGAAATTTAAAAAATGGCCGTGTTATTGAGCGTACCTTTAAATCAGGTGAGTCTGTCGAAGGGGCAGATGTTATTGATTTAGAAACTCAGTTTTTATATACCGATGGTGAGTTTTGGCATTTTATGGAACCTGATACCTTTGAACAATATCAGGCCGATGCTAATGCTGTCGCAGATTCTGTCAAATGGTTAAAAGAGCAAGACATATGCACCATGACCCTCTGGAATGATTCTCCCCTGTCAGTCACCACACCTAATTTTGTTGACCTAACCATTACAGATACTGATCCCGGCTTAAAAGGTGACACCTCAGGTGGTGGTGGCAAACCAGCCACTATGGAAACAGGCGCTGTCGTTCGTGTACCCTTATTTGTTCAAATAGGCGAATTGATTAAAGTGGATACACGTACAGGTGAATACGTTTCACGAGCTAAAGAGTAGTGCCGAACACTTGGCAACCCGCTTGTAATTTGAGTCATTTGCGCCACAGGGCGCAAATGCTCAAAACAATTCGATTATTCTTCGATCACAGAGATGTCCTCGAAGTTGAAACACCCTTGTTATGTTCAGCAACGGGGACAGATCCGCAGTTAGACTTTTTTTCCAGTCATTATCATTGCGTAGCTAATACAGAATCTGCCGCAGATAAGCGCATGTTTTTACAAACATCGCCTGAATTTGCAATGAAACGACTATTAGCGGCAGGCAGCGGATCAATTTTTCAAATCTGTAAGGCATTCAGAAACTCTGAATTAGGCCGTCATCATAATCCGGAATTTACCATTCTTGAGTGGTACCGAATCGGCTATAGCCTGTCAGAATTAATCAACGAAGTGACTGAATTAATTGCAGAACTCACTAACAATAAAAAGTCACCTTATAAGATAAGCTATGCTGACTTATTTGAACAAACAACAGGACTCAATGCATTAGAGTTTTGTCCTCAAAGTTATCGTGCATACGCACTAAAAAATGGCCTTGAAGATGCAATTGGCCTGTGTGAGAATAATCATTCACTGTGGCTTGACTTTCTTTTTAGTTATCAAGTCCAGCCTACACTCAAACAACACCCTATTTGTATCGTTTATGAATACCCAGCGATTCAAGCATCACTCGCCAGAATAAATACTAAAAATCCAAACGTGGCAGATAGATTTGAAGTTTTTGTACAAGGTATAGAAATAGGCAATGGCTTTTTTGAATTATCAGATGCAGGCGAACAAGAAAAGCGTTTCGACCAGGAAAATAGTTCCAGAGAAAAAATGGGATTACCCCAAGTAAAAAAAGACCAGCACTTTTTAAATGCCCTTAAATCAGGCCTGCCTGAATGTAGCGGCATTGCCTTAGGCCTAGATAGACTACTGATGATTATGACAGAAACTCAATCATTGAATGATGTAATCACCTTCCCTTTTGATAGGGCATGATATACTTTGACGTTTGAATATTGATATTTTATAGACCGGCAAGCGTGTGAAAATAAATTCATTTACCTCTTTAGCACTGATAATTCTATTCGCCTCCTCATCTGTTAAGGCGGCCGACAGTTTTATCGTTGAAAATATTCAAGTTAATGGTTTGCAAAGAATTTCTGCTGGGACCGTTTATAACTATTTACCTGTCACTGTGGGTGAAAACTTTGCTTTTAATAAAGCCGGTTCAGCCATTAAAGCCTTATTTAAAACTGGTTTTTTCAAAGACATTTCTTTAGAACAAGAAGGTTCCACACTGGTTGTCAATGTAAAAGAAAGACCCTCTATTGCAAAAATTATTTTTGAAGGCAACAAAGACCTTAGTTCAGACGACTTAACATCGGCACTTAAAAAGATTGGCCTAGCAGAAGGTAAGGTTTTTAATCGACAAGTGCTGGATAAGGTAGAACAAGAGTTAAGACGACAATATTTTAGTCATGGTAAATATGGCTTAAAGATTAAAACCGATGTTTCCCGACTCACAAGAAACCGTGTAGGTATACATATCGATATATCTGAAGGACGAGTTGCCAAGATTAAGCAGATAAATGTCGTAGGGAATAGGATTTATGAGAATAAAACCTTACTTAAAGCATTTGCACTAAGCACAACCAATTGGCTTTCTTTCTACACTAAAGATGATCAATACTCAAAACAGAAACTTTCCGCCGACCTTGAACGATTACGCTCTTATTATTTAGATAGAGGCTATATCAACTTTTCAATTGAATCGACACAAGTCGCTATTACACCGGATAAAAAAGAAATTTATGTCACGGTTAACCTCAAAGAAGGTGAGCTGTTCACACTTGAGAAAGTTAAATTAGCGGGAAACCTGGTCGTTGATCCAGAAGAAATCATTAAGCTAGTCAAAGTGGGTCCAGGGGAAATATTTTCTCGAAAAAATGCCACAGAAACATCAAAATCAATTTCTGACAGATTGGGAGATGAAGGTTATGCATTTGCCAACGTCAACATGGTTCCAGAAATTAATGACGAATCAAAAACCGTCAATATGACCTTTTTTGTTGACCCAGGCAAGCGTGTTTATGTCCGCAGAATTAATATGACAGGAAACACAAAAACCAGAGATGAAGTTTTAAGAAGAGAATTAAGACAAATGGAATCCAGCTGGGCATCCTCAGCAAAAATTGAACGCTCAAAAATAAGACTACAAAGACTGGGTTATTTTGAAGAAGTCAATATTGAAACGCCTCCAGTGGTAGGGACTTCTGATCAAATTGATGTTAATTATTCCGTAGTAGAAAAGTCATCAGGTAATTTATCTGCTGGGGTAGGTTTTTCCCAAACGCAAGGCATTGTGTTTAATGCCAATGTTTCACAAGACAATGTTTTCGGTTCGGGTAAACGAGTTAATCTAGCCTTTAATAATAGTAGTGTATCAACCCGTTATAGTTTTGGTTATTTTGACCCCTACTTCACACTGGATGGTGTGAGTTTTGGTTACGACCTGGGCTACAGTGCCAGAGATGCGGAGGAAGCCAATATATCCAACTACTCAACAGATGTTATCAATAGTAGTTTTAATTTTGGTTTACCATTAAACGAAAATGATCGCCTGCGTTTTAATATTGATCTTAAACATACAAAACTAGAGACGTCCGATTTTTCTTCTGATGAAATCCTTACGTTTATTGAAGACAATGGCGATAAATATATCACCCTAGGATTATCAACCGGCTGGACTCATGACACATTGAACCGGGCTGTTTTCCCCAGTGCAGGTGGACAGCAAAGATTGTCAGCCATGGCAACAGCGCCAGGAAGTGACCTTGAATATTATAAGATCTCATATAAACATCAGGAATATTTTCCAATAGCGAAAGATTTAACCTTTAGACTACTAGGTGAAGTTGCTTACGGGGATGGCTATGGAGATACTGATTCATTACCATTTTTTGAACACTATTATGCCGGCGGTGTTAAATCAGTCCGTGGTTTTGATGACAACACTCTAGGCCCAAGAGACTCTAGGAACGATCCGTTTGGTGGATCAAGTAAAATTATCGGGAAGGCAGAGTTATTTTTTCCAGTCCCGTTTGTTGAAGATGTGAAATCAATAAGAATTGGCTCATTTATAGATGCCGGTGCCGTAAGTAATAGTTTTGAAATTGGGGACATGAAGTATTCGGTTGGGCTTTCAGGAGAATGGCTATCTCCCTTTGGCGCATTATCAGTAAGTTTTGCTATTCCGATGAATGTTAACGATGACGATGAAGAGCAAAGTTTCCAATTTTCATTTGGGTCTGGCTTTTAATTTACAGCTTGCATATTTTATTTACGAACGATTTAACCTATAATCTGTCAAGTATCGGAATTGCCTTAAGCAATATTTTAGTGCGGTTTTGCCGTTTAGTTATTAATGTTAAAGATGGATTTATTGATGAAAAAAAGAATTTCTTTGTTTTTAGTGCTTTTGTTTGTTGTTAATGTCAGTTATGCCGAATTAAAAATTGGGTTTGTAAATGTCGCAAAGGTTCTTGAAAAAGCACCACAAGCAGAAAAAGCAAAAAAACGTTTAGAAAAAGAGTTTTCACCCCGTGACAAACACTTAGTTTCACAAGGAAAAGAAATTAAAAAACTTGAAGAAAAACTAGGCCGTGATGCTTCAGTCATGGGCGAGTCAGAACGCCGCAAACTAGAAAGAGATATTGTCGCCAAGAAAAGAGAAGCGAAACGCTCTCAACAAGAATTTAGTGAAGATTTTAATATGCGCCGTAATGAAGAGCTAGGTAAATTACAGCGCCGTATTCTAGAAGCCGTTAGAGCCTTAGCTAAAGATGAAAAATTTGATTTACTAATGACTGATGGTGTTATTTATGCAAGCGATCAAGTCAATGTAACCGCACAGGTACAAAAGAAATTAGCATCTTTATCTGACTAATTTTTTATTAAAAGGCATTAACTATGACAGGGCAATTGGACATTTTACAAATTCAGGAACTATTACCACATAGATACCCTTTTCTATTGGTCGACAAAGTACTTGAATGTGAACCTAAAGAACGTTTACTCGCATGTAAAAACGTCACCTTTAACGAGCCCTTTTTTCAAGGCCACTTTCCTAACAACCCTGTTTTCCCTGGTGTGCTAATGTTAGAAGCACTCGCTCAGGCCACCGCATTATTAACCGCTCAATCAGATGATCAATTTGGACCTGGAACCACCTATTTTCTAGCAGGCATTGATAAAGCACGCTTTAAAAAACAAGTAGGACCCGGTGACCAACTAATGCTGGAAGCACTCTTTGTTAAAAGCAGACGAAATATCTGGTCATTTGAATGTCGAGCAGAAGTAGATGGTGTACTTGCCGCAAGTGCTAACATTATGTGTGCAGCAGTGGTAGGTTAACTTGATAGATCCAAAAGCAATTGTAGATATTAATGCAGAAGTTGCGGATGATGTTGTCGTCGGTCCCTTTTCTATTATTGGTGCTGACGTACAAATAGACTCAGGTACTATCATCGGTCCACACGTTGTCATTAAAGGCTCTACAGCGATAGGAAAAGACAACCATATTTATCAGTTCACATCGATTGGTGAAGACCCTCAAGATAAAAAATATGCCGATGAAAATACGCGACTGGAAATAGGTGATAGAAATATTATTCGCGAGTTTTCCACCATGCACAGAGGAACCCTACAAGACCATGGTTTAACCTTAATTGGTAGTGATAACTTATTTATGGCTTACACCCATGTTGCCCATGATTGTATCGTTGGGGATCATGTGATTATGGCCAATGGTGCATCAATTGCAGGGCACGTTCACCTGGGCGATTCATCCATCTTAGGCGGCTTTACTCTAGTTCACCAATTCACTCAAATTGGTGCTTATAGTTTTTCTGCTATGGGCAGCGCTATTACCCAAGACATACCTCCCTTTGTTATGGTCGGTGGCAGACCAACCCGCCCTCACGGTATTAATTCTGTCGGCATGGAACGCAAAGGAATTTCGCCTGAAGTGGTCAGGCAAATCAGAAAAGCTTATAAAATTTTATACAAAACTAATTTGCGTCTTGAAGATGCGATAGAAGAAATGGAAGACATGGCGGGTGATAGCAAGGAACTTTCAGATATGGTGAGCTTTTTAAGAAATGTCACCCGAGGAATTTTACGATAAACACAAGGAGACTGTCCGAGAATAGAAAAACCTACTCCGGAAAAGCCATTTTGGCCAGATTTTCCGTTCATTTTCGTTAAATAACTCATTATTCGCCTCAAATGAACGAAAAACCTGACTCAAAATCGCTTTCCCTCGCTACGGTTTCTATTCCCAGACAGCCACCTAGAATTGTTGCTGGCATAGATGAAGTAGGAAGAGGCTGTCTTGTTGGCCCCGTTATCGTTGCTGCGGTTATTCTAGACCCCAGCAAACCCATTGCCGGGCTCACTGACTCAAAGAAACTATCTGAGAAAAAACGCCAGCACTATGCTGAGTTAATCAAAGAACATGCACTTGCCTGGACTATAGGTCGGGCAGAACCTTGTGAGATAGACCAACTTAATATCCTACAAGCCACACTACTAGCAATGAGTAGAGCCTATTCCCAACTATCAGTTAAACCTGAGTGGGTACAGGTTGATGGCACTTTTTATCCAGACATTCCTTGTTTAGGCGAAACCATTGTGCAAGGTGACTCAAAAATAGCAGAAATATCTGCCGCATCTATCTTAGCCAAAGTTGCTAGAGATAGTGAAATGATCACCCTAGATGCCTTATACCCAGGCTATGAATTTGCAAAACACAAAGGCTATCCAACCAAGTTGCATATAGAGAGAATTCAAACCATCGGCGTAACAGAGCAACATCGAAAATCATTTGCTCCTGTCAAAAAGCTCTTAGTGACATAAATCCCCTTCACCCCAGATCATTCGCTCAAAATCCATGAAACCAGAGTTTGTTCATCTACGCGTTCATTCCGAATTCTCTTTAGTGGATGGTATAGTAAAAATCAAGCCATTAGTGAAGCATATTGCCAGCTTCAATATGCCAGCAGTTGCTTTAACTGAACAATCTAATCTTTTTTCTCTGGTTAAGTTTTACCGAGCCGCCCAATCCCAAGGTTTAAAACCTATAATGGGTGCAGATGTTCATATCTATAATCCAGAAGAACCCACCAGCCCTTTTGGCCTAACCCTATTAGCCTGTAACCAAACCGGCTATACCGTTCTTAAAGAATTAATATCTCAAGCTTATCAAAAAGGCCAGCATTTAGACGTTCCTATGCTAAAAAAGGAATGGCTAGAACAGAATCATCAGGGATTAATTGCCATGTCCGCTGCTATGGATGGTGATATAGGTCACGCTATTATCAATGATAAAAGCGAACAGGCTGAGCAATGCGCTTTATATTGGCAATCAATTTTCAAACACAGTTTTTATCTTGAAATACAGCGTGTAGGAAAGCCAGATGAAGAACGCTATATCAAAGAAGCCGTTGATCTGGCGTTAAAACTCGACTTACCCGTTGTAGCAACAAACGATGTACGGTTTATAGATGCATCTGATTTCAATTCTCATGAAGTCCGCGTATGTATTAATCAAGGACGTGTTCTTGATGATACTCGCCGACCCAAGAGCTACACTGACCAACAGTACCTTCGTACTACCGAAGAAATGCTTGAACTGTTTGCAGATATTCCAGAAGCCTTAGAAAACACCATAGAAATTGCAAAACGCTGCAATGTAGAATTAACGCTGGGCGAAAACTACTTACCAGACTTCCCCGTACCCGAAGGGATGACACTGGATGAGTTCTTTATCGATGCATCACGACAAGGCTTAGAGCAACGACTACAGCAATACCCTCCCACAGGCACCGGTAGTGATGAACAAAACAGGCAAGTTTATTCTGATCGTTTAGAACTGGAACTCGGTGTTATTACCCAAATGGGATTTCCTGGGTATTTCATGATTGTGGCAGACTTTATTCAATGGGCAAAAAACAATGCCATCCCAGTCGGTCCTGGGCGAGGCTCTGGTGCAGGATCACTCGTTGCCTATGTCCTCAATATTACAGACTTAGATCCTATTGAATTTGACCTGTTATTTGAGCGTTTCTTAAACCCTGAAAGGGTCTCCATGCCTGATTTTGATATCGATTTCTGCATGGATAGACGAGACGAAGTGATTGATTATGTTGCCAGGCATTATGGTCGAGATAAAGTGTCTCAAATCATAACCTACGGCTCAATGGCTGCAAAAGCGGTTATACGTGATGTTGGCCGAGTGATGGCCTTCCCTTTCGGCTTTGTTGATGGACTGGCAAAATTAGTACCGTTTGAAATAGGCATGACCCTGTCAAAAGCCTTACAGGAAAGTCCTGATTTTAAAAAACGCTATGAAATGGAAGACGATGTAAAGACTTTATTGGACATGGCCTTGTCTTTAGAAGGCACCTCCCGAAACGCTGGGAAACATGCTGGTGGTGTTGTTATATCGCCCACTAAACTAACAGACTTCTCCGCGCTGTACTGCGAACAAGATGGCAGCAACCTCGTTACCCAGTTTGATAAGGATGATGTTGAAGCCGTAGGTCTGGTTAAGTTTGATTTTTTGGGCTTGCGGACATTGACCATTATTGACTGGGCTATTCAAACCATTAATAGTAAAAATAAAGCAGAAGGTAAAGCCTTAGTTGATATAAGCCAAATTCCTCGTGATGATGAAGCCACCTATCAGGGCATATTTATGACCTGCCAGACAACTGCGGTGTTTCAATTAGAGTCTCGTGGCATGAAAGAGCTTATCAGAAAGCTTAAACCTGACTGTTTTGATGACATCATCGCTCTGGTGGCGCTATTTAGACCAGGGCCGCTCGAATCAGGTATGGTTGATGACTACATCAATGTAAAACATGGAGCCAAAGCAGAATATGCACACACCTTACTAGAACCCATACTAAGCCCAACCAATGGCGTTATCTTGTATCAAGAACAAGTAATGCAAATTGCCCGTGAATTAGCTGGCTACACCCTAGGCGGAGCGGATATGTTACGTCGCGCCATGGGTAAGAAAAAACCAGAAGAAATGGCGAAGCAACGAACCATTTTTACTGAAGGCTCCATTAACAACCAGATAGAAGAATCAATAGCCACTTACGTTTTTGATTTAATGGAAAAGTTTGCTGGCTATGGTTTTAACAAATCTCACTCTGCAGCTTATGCATTAGTCGCCTATCAAACAGCCTGGTTAAAACAGCACTACCCAGCCGCGTTTATAGCGGCCGTATTGTCATCAGATATGGACAATACAGACAAAGTTGTCATATTAATAGAAGAATGCAGAGAAATGAAACTTCCCCTCTGCCCGCCTGATATTAATCTATCTCACTATCACTTTACAGTAAATGACCAAGATGAGATTGTCTATGGTATTGGAGCGATCAAAGGCGTTGGTGAAGCTGCGATCGAAGACCTACTGGCTGAACGAGAGAAAAATGGGCCATTCAAAGGGCTTTACGATTTATGTAAACGCGTTGAATTAAGAAAAGTAAATCGACGTGTGCTAGAGGCTCTGATCAAAGGCGGTGCTTTTGATAGCATTGATAAAAACAGAGCCTCACACCTTGCCGAACTCACCACGGCAATTAAAGTCGCTGAACAACACGGAAAAATGGCCCAAACAGGTCAGAACGACATGTTCGGTTTAGCCGTTCAGGTTGATAACGGTGACGATACAGAAGCCTACTCAACGATTGTCGAGCCCTGGTCAGAAAAACAACGCCTGGATGCAGAAAAAATCACCTTAGGTCTGTACCTAACCGGTCATCCCATTGAACAATATGAATCAGAACTCGCTCATATTCGTCATGCTTGTATTGGTACCCTATTAGCCGATGCAGAGCGCTCAAAATCTAAAATGGAAGGACGTGTTGCCGGTTTAATTGTTGAAATGAGAACAAGACAAACCAAAAAAGGCACCACAATGGGCTTTGCGACGCTGGATGATAGAACAGGTCGACTGGAAGTCGCTGCTTTTAGCAAAACCTTTGAACAATATCGGGATATTTTATCCAAAGATACTTTACTGGTTGCAGAAGGCCCTCTCAGTATTGATGATTTTTCCGGTGGTTTAAGATTAACAGCAGACAAGCTATACACCTTTGAACAGGCAAGAGAGTTATTTGCACGCTGTATTTTTTTACATTGGAGCCCCCAAGAGGATCAAAGTGCATCAAAAGCATTCACTACAGCGTTAAAACAAGTGTTACAACCGTTTACTGGCGGTAATTGCCCAATCCAAATCGGTTATCAATCCACACAAGCAGAAGCAATTATACAGTTAGGAGATGACTGGCGAATCCACCCATCCGATGAACTCATATTACGCTTGAACAGTTTTTTATCAGCCGAGGCTGTTGAAGTAAGGTATCGTTAAAATAAAGCAGCAACGCAGAACTACACAATCAAAGAGCTTGAGTTGAGCATTGCCACCATTATTTCCTTTTGAAACACTATTTTCAGTAGATTTGTATATGCATTGGACCGGTATTTAATTTATCATGAAGCTATCTATAAATTAGATATCACATATTCTTATGAAATATCATGAGTGATAAACCAACGTTAAAGACATCAGAGGCACAGCTTTGTTCTGCACCTGAAGCTACAGCAGCATTACCAACTGAGTTTCAGACACGCCAAGCTGAACTGGAAATGCAAGTGGCTAAGTTGTAAATCATGGTAAATCATGGGGTCAGCCAACTTGAAAGATAGATTCCTGGTATCCTCTATAATTCTAGGGACTAACAAAACCCACTTGAGATTTTTCATAAATCAATTGGACAAGTAATGGTAATTCAGGATATTTCAGAAGCAAAAGTAATTCCTTTTGCTTCGCCTGTGTTTTTTACAATACAATCATATAGTTGTTGATAACAGGTGTGAGTCGAAAATAACACCTCAAATTGTTGAATTAGTTCTATTGCTTTATTCGGGTCAGAAGCTTCTTTTAGTTGATGAGAATAAAACCAATATTTTGTGAGGAATTCATCCCGTAATGTTTTATGCAGAGGGACAACTGAATTGAGTTTTTATCGGTGTTTTCATGTAAGAAAAGCCCCACAAGCATGCGAAAATCGCGCATAACAAAAAAACAGATCAATCACACCGTAATTATTAAAGAGAATAGTAGGAATATGTATGGCTAAGTGCTCAATCTGTAATTCAAAAAAAGGAAAAAGGCATTGCTTGATTTCTGAGAACCTCATATGCAGTTTATGTTGTGGAGAAACAAGGAAGCCTGCATCATGTGTAGGGTGTGGATATTATCAAAAGCCTAAAAGAAAATATAATGAGGTTCCTGCATATTCCATTTCTGAAATGGACGGTAACGCGGAACTTGAATCTCATGGAAATGCAATTGAAGGTGCTTTATGTGCATACGATAAAGACAATATTCTAAAGGATAGCGATGCAATAAAAATTGTTGAATTGCTCATTGATATGCATTATTTTAAAGATCAACAAATTGACGTGGCTAGTCAGTTAATTTTAAATGGTGTAAATCATGTTGAAGAAGCTATAGAAAAAGACTTATCTAATGTTAGTAATGAAGTTATTGTAAAAACTTTGGGGGTTATTCGTTTCGTAGCAAAAAGGCGAACAAATACAGGCAGGGAATATATGAATATAATTCATCAATATGTTGGGACTCGAATAGATACGGGTATCCGTATGTTAGGCCAGTAAAAGTCATGGAAATAAATTTTGAGTGTAAGTAATGCAACCAAGTATTTGACTTTGAAGTTGGAAAAATAAACAACCACCCGCTAAAAGACGGGTGGGTTAGAGAGATTGGTGACTGAAAGTCAGGATACAGGGCAAATGGCCCCAATAACCAACCTCTTTCTTAACTTATATCTGATTCTCTATCATTTTCAAAATGGATACACCTAATCTTTATTATAATATTTGAGATGAATCTGTTCGCCTGAAAGGCGAAGGTTTTAACCTTACACATGAAAAAATAAAAATGAACAAGCAAACATTCAGACCCGATTTCGAGAAAGAAGTTAGGTGCCCTAGCTGTGGTGCTCGTACAATTGATGAAGTTTTTTTGACTGAGCTAGGTCAGTCAAAAATGACTGAAGCTATGATGAATATTTAACAATGGCCAAAATTAAAAAGGCACTCACGAAAACACAAAAACAAGCCCGAAAAGATGCAAAAGCTGATCGCCAAAAAAAATACGAATGGATTTTTATTAATGGCAAGCAAGTTAGAATAAAGAGAAGTCCCACTATTGATGGTATTGATGAGGATGAGTTTATTGAAAGAAATGCTGACCCTATTTGGCTGCATCAAAATGAAATGTGGGAATATATAGATACTGATGAAGAGCAACCCTCTTTCAAAGAAGAAGAAAATGATGAACTACCTTTTTAAATCTATACTTAGCGCGGTCACGGATGCGGAATTTATAAGCTGCTGATTTTTATTGACAGCAAGGCGCTGAAATAGGTAAGTATCGGTGAAAAATTAATTTAACAAAAATGGTGCCGTGTAGGAGCGTCCGCCCTCGGCGCGATTTCTTTCATTTATTAGAGAAAAAAGCATGATTTTATTCGCGCCGAGGGCGGACGCTCCTACAATCACTCATTATCTTTGAAAATGTTAAATTAAACAGGCATAGGTACTTACATAGCAAGCTACGCAACTGTCTAAAAAAAATCGAATAGCGGCTAGTAAACGCAATGCGTGCTGCCACAATAGGTATAATGTAAATATTTATTTAGGCATCTTGATGCGGACATTAGCATGAACAATGAAATCAGTTACAAGAACAATCCTCTGCATGGTGTTGGGTTGAAAAAATTATTAGTTGAAATAGTTGATCATTACGGTTTTGAGACTCTCTTTGCCTATTTAAATATTAATTGTTTTAAGACCAACCCCAG
>ENA-OSET01001074-OSET01001074.1-sediment-metagenome-genome-assembly--contig:-NODE-1074-length-29165-cov-3.874141_pt1 | contig 29165 bp, 14 predicted proteins | sample MGYA00237882_ERZ534229 | MGnify/ENA primary metagenome ERZ534229 (study PRJEB26408, sample SAMN06266212) | sediment metagenome | isolation source: Hudson Canyon methane seep mesocosm | place... | reverse complement strand
CTGTCATCTGAATATATGACGTGGCAATTTAAACCAGCGTCTTCGTAACGTTTAATATCTTCACTGAACAGCGCTTCTTCGGCGTTATTAACATAAAACAGTAAGGTGGAATCTTTAAACCAGTGTGCCCCAAGGTTTTCATTTAGCATTGATCTAATCGGGGTAACGCCACTGCCACCAGCTAGAAATAATTTTCGATCGTTTAATGATGAAAGTGTAAACTCGCCGCTTGCTTGGGATAAATAAACGGTATCACCCGCGTTCAAATTCTCGAATATCCAGGGGGTCATCAAACCATTGTCTAATATGCGAATACTGAGTTCAATCAAACCGCTTTGCCCAAAGTGGTTCGGAGCTGAAGAAATACTGAAGGTACGTGTGACTAAGCTACCTTGTCGTTCAACGGTAATTTGAACAAATTGCCCAGCATTAAAGGTTTGCCATTTAGAACTGGGACGTAATGTAAGGGTGAAGACTTTTTCATTTTCACTACGTAATGAAATAACCTTTGCTGAAATAGCATCATGGCGCCAGGAGGGTTTGAATACCTGAATGATAGGCTCAAGATAAGCACCAAAACTATCCATATTGGTTAAAGTAGGTGCTAGCAGAGTGTCCGCTTTATCACTTAGATAAGATGTAAAGGCGCTAAAATTTGATGTATTTTTCATAGTATTTATTAGTGCTCCTGTGATTCAGGGTACACTTGTACGCTAGGTTGATGGGAAAGTCTAAATTGATTACGGCTTGTTTTGATCATAGAAGGTTAAAAGTATCTCTGCAAGCCTTGTTGTAGCTGGGCCTTGTAAGAAATGGCCAATCATTTGGAGAGAATGTAAGGGGCGTCTACGTATACTTTTTTTAAGGGATTGAAGACTTAATTATGAAAGCCTATTTTTAAGGGGGCAAGTGTCCGGGTAGGTTGGTAGCGGCTAAGGACTACCTTTTTATCCACCGTGTTAGCATCGCTTCAAGGTGTTCTTTATTGATGGGTTTGCTGAGATAGTCATCCATACCGGCTGTTAAGCATTTTTCTTTATCACCGCTCATAGCATTCGCGGTCATGGCTATGATCGGGATACCAGGGTTATAAATATTTTTTCCAGAACGAATTCTTTGTGTTGCTTGATAGCCATCCATTACCGGCATTTGGCAATCCATTAATATCGCTGCGAAGCTGTTTGCCTTTCTTAAACGGTCCAAGGCTTCCTGGCCATCTTGCGCGATCGTTACATCATAAGACATCTCCTCTAATAACGTTTGGGCGACTACTTGGTTTATACGGTTATCTTCAACTAGTAGTAGTGAAATGTCCTTGTCGGGGGGGCTGATATATTCAGAGGCCTGAAGGTCGGCAAGTTTATAGTCTTCATTCACCTCTGGTGAATCACACGCGATGCCTTTTATCGTAAAGCTAAAGCAACTACCGATGCCTATCTCGCTTGTAACACTGGTTTCACCACCCATTAATTTAGACAATTGCTTCACAATGGATAAGCCTAAACCGGTGCCGCCGTATTGGCGGGTTGTGGATGTGTCCACTTGGCTGAACGAGTCAAATAAAATGGATAGTTTATCTGTTGGTATGCCCAGACCGGTATCACTGACTGAAAATTGCAGCATAATGTCAGTATCAGAAAGCTGTGTCAGACTTTGGTATCGTTTTACGTCTAAGGTTATTTGCCCAGTTTCGGTGAACTTAATGGCATTACTCGCTAAATTAAGAAGGATTTGTCTGATTCTGCCAGGGTCTGATTTTAAGTATTGCGGCACACCACCTTCAATTTGAAGTATAAACTCAAGTTTTTTTTCTTCTGCCCTAAAGCGGGTTTCGTTGTTAAACTCCGCTAACAGTTTATGAAGGTCAAACACGATATCTTCAATATTTAATTTACCTGCTTCAATTTTTGAAAAGTCCAAAATATCATTGATAATAGTGAGTAGTGATTCTGCACTGGCTTTGGCCATCGATAGGAAGCGCTTAGGTTTTTCTGTATTTACTTCAGCTTCCAATAACCCCAGCATCCCTAAAACGCCATTCATAGGGGTACGAATCTCATGACTCATATTGGCAAGAAATTCACTTTTTGACTGGTTTGCGGCTTCTGCTTTGTCTGCTAATTCTTGTGCCCTCAAGGTGGCTTTAGTGCTAATCAGAATTTCTCGATCCAGGTCAATTTTTGACGCGGTGATTTTTCTAAGATTCCGTGCCATTTGATTATATGCACGGCCTAACATGCCAATTTCATCAGAGCCTAAATCTTCTACCTGATGTGATAAATTGCCTTCACCAAAAAACTGAGCGGCATCTTGAAGCTTCTGGAGCCGTTGGATAATAGAGGTGCGTAACAGAAAGGCTAGCATAACAGCTAGAAACAAGGCACTTAGAATACTAACAATTGAAAAGGTGGTTTTTATATTTCTGATTGCTTTAAATAATAAATTTTTATCGGCAACAATTATCAAATTAGTGTTTTCAGAACCGGTATGGATGACTTCACTGACCCAAATTTCTGAACTTTTAGCGCTGAAAATCTCCAACGAAGAATTTTGCTGATTAGTGGATACAGAATAATTTGAATGGGATAAAATGTGGTTACGTTTATCGGTCAGAATAACGGCGCTAATCGCTTCTTCGGACTCTGAAAGCTGGTCTTTAATACCTTTTAACAGTTGATCGTACTGATGTTGCCAGTCTAGAGACAAGGCAACCCAGCCAATCACTTCTCCTCGTTTAAGTACTTCTGCGCTCAGGGTTTGGCTGAGTTTTCTGTGTCCTTGTTTTAAGGTTTTTAAATAAGGGTCATAGCCTAATTTCCCTACGGAAATGGTTTTCGTTTGAGGTTGAACAAAAAGCGGGTTGTTGAAGATGTTTCTGGATAACAGTTCTTCACCCAGTGTTTTATGACCTTGGTAGTCGATGGTGTTCGCAGAGAAAATAAAGCCATCTTCTTCTGTCACCGTGATGTAATTCAAATAAGGGTATATCTGTACTAAGTCATTTAGTGTGGCACTGACGCCTCGGCTTTCTAATAAATGCAGGGATTTTTTGATATATCGGTTATGTGCAATGACCTTGATAATATTTTGAAATTCATCTTGTACCGCCTGAACGTGCGCGATACCAAGTTGCACATTACCATTTAATTGCTTTGAAATTTGTTTGTGTAAGGTATCGGAGGTGTTTCCGATAACAATAACACCGGTCAGACCCAGAGCAAGGGCAATGAGTAGGGTGATAGAGATGAGAAGTTTAGAATAGAGTTTCATGTTGTTGCTCTAAATAGTGGTCATAAGTCAGCTTATTTAACCCATTTTGAACTTTTGAGCACAGCACTTGGTACTTGAATACCTAAGGCTTTAATACTTGATTTATTCAGTAGTGTGATTGGCGGTTCCTGATATTGAGATTCAAGGCGGGTCGGTTCAGTGTCATTTTTTAGTACCTTGAGTGCCATTTCACCCGATATTTTGCCCAATGTGTAAAAATCTGCCACCGGACCGAATGTTGCGCCTTGTTCGATGCCTGCTTTGTTTGAACTTAAAATTGGAATTTTATGGGCTAAGGATAATTCAATTAACGCTTTCTCTCCGCCGCTTTGCATTAAGGTGTCGGTGGTCGTCACAAAGGCATCGATCTTTCCGATCAATGCTTTTGCCATTGCGCTTACTTCTTCAATAGAAGAGGGTGCTTGGTCATAGACTTTTATGCCCTTTCGTTTGAAGTTTCGGATTAAACCCGCCGTTTGAATTTTGGAGTTGGGTTCGCCATTGCGATGAAATATTGCCACGCTTTTTGCTTTCGGTAACATGGTTGCCAATAAATTTACGTGATTATGTAAGGGTACATAGTTGCTGGTGCCTACCAGGTTATTACCTGAATATTCAAATGATTCGATCAGGCCTGAATCGGCAGGGTAGGTCACGATTGAAAAAATAATCGGTGTAGTTGAAGGCAGGGTTTCTTTCATAATAACCGTGCCGGGCGTCGTTAATGAATAGACAAGATCTAAATTGGCGGCTTTAAATTGTTGGGCGATATTTTTTTGTGTGACTTTATCGCCACCGCTATTGCCCATTACATAATTAACATGCTTTCCTTCGATTAAGCCGCCTTCACTTAATGCCGCTTTAAACCCTTTGATGCTATCAGGGTAACCCGACCATACCGACAGGCCTATATTCATCACGTTGTCAGCTGCAAATACATGACAAGAAAAACTTGAGATTAAACATATTAGCGAAAACCGTATATAAGGAAGCATACAAACTCTAATCCTGATATTAAAGAAACATAGTGCACATTAGCTTAGTAAAAGAACATAATTCTTGCCACTAAAGAGCTCTGCCGTTAGTAAGTGATTTTATAAGCAACGGTACTGTGTCAACGATGTTTAAGTAGCCTGTATGAGTCTTATTTAAACAAGAGAAAAACAATAAACTAAAATAGGTAGGTTGATAACGTATGTTTATGCCAACTTGAATTTAGTCGGAAGGAACAAGGATTAAATAAATAGGAATGAATTTCAGGTGATTTTTTAAATTTGGACTATATTGGTATCAGTCATCCCCTTAAACCTTCTTGAAAGCAGGTAACGACAATGGAATTTTTCAACAACATGAAACTGAAATGGAAGTTGGCTTCTGGGTTTGCGCTTCCGCTAATTTTGCTGGTCATTATTTCAAGCACGGTCAACCTGAGCCTGAATAAACTGATAGATATCAGCGGGTGGGTGAACCATACACATGAAGTGATCAAAATGGCCGATGATATCACTGCCTCTTTGGTGAATATGGAGACCGGTTTAAGAGGTTATCTGATTGCAGGTGAAGAAGAATTTTTAGAGCCTTACCGGGGTGGTAAAAGTAAGTTTAAAGAGCTGATTGCCAAGGGGCAAAAGAAAGTGTCCGATAATCCGGCTCAAGTGGAACGGCTTGAACAAGTCAGTCGTCTTGAAGATGAATGGCTAGAGAATCATGTACAGGTTGCCATCGACCTACGCCAAGACGTGAATAAAGGCAGGGCGAAAATGTCGGAAGTAACGGCTTTTATCCAAAAAGCCATTGGTAAAACCTATATGGATAAAATGCGCGGTATTATCGATAAATTTATTTCGGAAGAGGCTGGTTTGATTGGTATTAGAGGCGCGGAGCAGAAAAACACTGCCGATACCACCACCGACGTTACCCTGATCGGTACTCTTATCGCGTTACTACTGGGCGTTAGTGCGGCCTGGGTGATTATTCGCAACCTAGGCAGGATGATTGGTGGTGAACCCATTTATGCTATTGAAGTGGCAAACGAAATTGCAAACGGTAATTTGAGTGTTGAAGTACAAACCAATGAAGGTGACACCTCTAGCTTACTTAACCAGATGAAACAGATGCGTGAAAGTTTATTAGCCCGGAATTCTGCCGATAAAGAAGCCGCTGCCGTAACTACACGTATAAAAATGGCGCTAGATGTATGTGCTACCAATGTGATGATGGCTGACACTGACCTCAATATTAATTATATGAATAATGCTATCAATCATATGATGGCAGATGCTGAAGCTGATTTAAAACAGGTTCTTCCCAGTTTTGATGCCAAAAACCTGATGGGTGAAAATATTGACGTGTTCCATAAAAACCCATCTCATCAACGTAACCTACTTGCAGGTTTAACGACTACTTATCAGGCTCGTATAGTTGTAGGCGCACGTACCTTTGATCTAACCGCGACGCCTATTTTTGATGAAAGCAAGGAGCGATTAGGGACGGTAGTAGAGTGGAGTGATATCACAGCACGCTTGGCGAAAGAGGTTGTTGAGAAAGAACTTGCAGATTCAAACTCAGGTATTAAATTAGCACTAGATGCCTGTAATACCAATGTGATGATGGCGGATCCTGACTTTAACATCACCTATATGAACCAATCTGTTAATCAAATGATGTTGACAGCGGAACAGGACTTAAAAGTAGCTTTGCCGAATTTCAATGCTAAAAACCTTATGGGTCAGAATATTGATGTATTCCATAAGAATCCTGCACACCAGAGAGGCATGCTTGAAGGCTTAAATGAGGTCTATAAAACCAATATTAATATTGGCTCCCGTACTTTCGGGCTTATTGCGACGCCCATTTTTAATGATGATAAAGAGCGCTTAGGTACGGTAGTTGAATGGGATGATATGACAGAGCGTCTCGCCCTAGAAGTTGAAGCCAAGATTATTTCGGATGAAAATGCCGGTATCAAGATCGCCTTGGATGTGTGCGATACCAACGTGATGATGGCGGACACCGAATTCAACATCAACTATATGAATCAAGCGGTTTCTTCGATGATGAAAGTTGCCGAACGCGACCTTCAGGCGGTATTATCGAACTTCGATGCCAATAACCTGATGGGTAAAAATATTGATGTCTTCCATAAAAATCCGGCGCATCAACGCAATATGCTCGCAGCCTTAAAAGATGTCTACCGAACACAAATTAAAGTGGGCACTAGAACCTTTGGTTTAACCGCAACACCGATCTTTAATGAGCAAGAGGATCGTTTGGGCACAGTGGTAGAATGGGTAGACCGTACTGTTGAAGTCGGTATAGAGTCTGAAATGGATAGCTTGATCACCTCCGCAAATGATGGAGACTTAAGTAAACGACTTGAGCTGGAAGGAAAAGTAGGGTTCTTCAAGAGTATGAGTGAAGGTCTAAATAACCTGATGGACAGTACCGAGGTCTTTGTCGGAGACGTTGGTCACCTCTTTGAAGCAATGGCGCAAGGTGACTTAACCCAGTCTATCACGAGTAACTATAAGGGTGAGTTTGACCGCATTAAGTTAAATGCCAATAATACCATCGCAAAAATGTCAGAGGTCTTGAGCGGCATTACCAGCGCATCGAGAAACGTTGAAACCTCTTCAGGTGAGGTGGAAGAGGGCTCGGATGACTTGAGTCGTCGAACTGAATCACAAGCCAGTACACTGGAAGAAACAGCCTCCAGTATGGAAGAGATTACCGCAACGGTAAAACAGACCGCCGAAAATGCTGATCAATCAACCAGACTAGCCGAAGATGCTAAGAAAAAAGCAGAAGAGGGCGGTGCTGTGGTGAAAGATGCAGTGGGTGCCATGGCCGAAATTCTTGAATCGAGTAATAAGATCAATGACATTATTGGGGTGATTGATGAAATAGCCTTCCAGACTAACCTACTGGCACTTAATGCCGCAGTAGAAGCCGCTAGGGCGGGTGAACAGGGACGTGGTTTTGCGGTGGTGGCCGGTGAGGTAAGAACCTTATCACAACGCTCTGCAGCAGCCGCGAAAGAGATTAAAGACTTGATTCGTGATTCGGTCAATAAAGTTGAACAGGGTTCTAACCTGGTTAATCAATCGGGTATTGTGCTGAAAGAAATTGTCGATGCTGTAGACAGTGTGTCGGGGATGATTTCTGATGTAAGTATCGCAGCAGCAGAACAAAACAGTGGTATTGCCCAAATCAACCAAGCGATTGCAGGGATGGACGAAATGACCCAGCAAAATGCCGCCTTGGTAGAAGAGTCTTCTGCCGCAAGTCGCTCAATGTCAGAAGAAACAAAAAGTATGAATGGTTTGATAAGCTTCTTTAATATTGGGGGGGGGAATACGTCAGCCCAAACGCCGATTAAAACGCATCAGCCCAGTAAACCTCAGCCCAAGAAGTCTGCCGGCGGAGGAGGGTCAAGTGCCGCTTCGTTCTCAAAAAGTGATGATTGGGAAGACTTTTAAACATTAGGAATAAAAACCAAACTCAACAAGGGCAACTTTGTTGAGTTTTTTTGTTCTAAATTCAGATTAATCAAGCTTTAATTCAGAAAAAATGCAATAGGGGCAGTCCCTGTTGCATTCCTTTAATTTGAACTGTCTATTTTTATGAATATGAGTAACTTGAATTTTTAGGGTTCAACCGCACCAATTGATACCTTGTCTTTGCCGCGAAGTGTGCCATAAAAGTCCCGTTCGACAACAACAAATATTTCATTGTTGATGGTCACGCTTTTAACGCTAGGGTCACCAGCTGCAATAAGAGGGCTGGCAGGAGATAATGTGACAGGATCGTAGCCTGCTTTATTAATGGTGATTAGAGGGTTATTCATGACGGCATTTGGCCCCCATGGTTTACAGCCCCAGTAGGCATTGTGGCTGATCGTTTCAGGTTTGCCGTCCTGGCAATCTTCTTCGGTACCCAGTTGGGTAAAGACATTATTTTTAAGCTGTGTTTCGAGGTTTAATTTTCCGCCGCCCATTTCAAACCCCATGCCATGGTTATTCAAAAAAGAGTTATTGAAAAATACTGCGTTGCCATTGTCATGATAGGCGGCGGCATAGTCAGCCGCATAAACAGCGTTGGCAACGCCACAATTTAGGGTAATATTGTTATAGACCAATGTGGGTTGAGGTTGCGATGTTTCGCCTCGATCCCAGCTCAAGTCATGAATGCCGATGCCTCTGGCATAATAGTCTTCACAGGAAATAAAATTATTATGGATGCGGTGGGAGAGCAAGCGTTCATTTACCGCACAGCGTTTTGATTGATGGTTGACGACAATCATCGCGGCAAAACCGGTGTTTTTAACACCTGATAACGCGCCAAAGTTATTATCATAAATATAATTATAAGCCACCTCATTGCCAGTTGAGGTGGAAGAGCAGCCTAATATGTATACCGCATGATCAAGCTTATCTTTCGAACGACCGCCGTGAATATTGTTCCCCAGCGCTTTACCTTCATCACGGCCCAGTACCACAATACCTGTACCTGATCTGAATTTCTTACCACCTTCAATATCATTTCCTATAAAGCGCGTATGATAAGTACCTTGAACGCCTAACTCCGTAGCCTTCATTTTGAATTTTGCTACAGTAATGTAGGGAGACTTAACTTTTACGGCGCTAGCAAAATTAGTTATATGCCCCTTGGTTAGTGCATCTAAAGTGGCCTCCTCGTTTGGGAAGCTAATCAGTGAAATAGGTTTATCAGCTGTGCCGGAAGGGAATTTCTTTTTGTACCATATTACCGCGTTACCCCCATGACACTGACGGTTATAAGTACCACCACGCCAATAAACAATATCTCCTGGCTTTAGTGCTTCAATATAATCACTGCAGTGAAAAGGCTTAGTGAAACTTCCGTTGGTATTGGATAAAGCGGAGTCGGCACTTACGTAGTAAATATTGCCTGCGCCTATGGTAAAAGGAAGGCTATTCGATTCGATGCCATCCACAGTTAGAGATATTTTACGCTTGCCCTCTTGCATGTTGGAATTGAGTTGGAACGTTATAGATTCTAACCAAGGAACTGGATTTGACCTTTCAGACCACGTGTCTAAATAATGCCGATCTTTGGTGAGTTTGATACCACCTACAGAAACGAAACTATCTTGTCTTTGACCTTCCTCTCCGAAATTACGCCCCCAAATTGTAACGACAGCACCGACTTCATCTGAACCCTTCCAACCCGTTTTAGGGGCGTATTGCAAATCGCTGAAAAAAATAACGGGGATACTTTTATCGTCTATTAATCCTGTCGTTTCGGAATTAGTTATCGTGACTTTGGGACTAATGAGTGAGCCTTCGGAATTAACGGCAGTACATAAACTACCCAGAATGATCAGTGACAGAAGCCGTATGTATCGTTTTAGGTTTATTTGGAAAGTACGGTAGGTCATAGGTCTAGGACACTTTTGAATGGATTTAGAGAGCCCCTCGTTATTCAAAAAAGCGAATAATACTAAGGCGCTAAATAGTCAGATGATTGTGTGAGATATTTATGACGTTGTCTATCTTTGCTTCGTTTTTGCCTATTTTTGGTGCGCATTTAATCAGTGATCTGAAGATGTATCTACCCACATTTAATTAAGACTCTCTTCTCACAATAGTTTGCTTGAATATAACAAATCGATATTAAAAAATAGTATTCAGCTGCTACCGCCTAATTAATAAAAAGCGATGTATAAGTGTACTTTGCACAAGGTACATTGCTCTAAGTGATTGAATTATATTTTGAAAATGAGTGTTTTGTGTTTTTTTATAGCAGGCTAACTATAGGGGAGACTGAATTTTGTTTTGATACATATCAATACGTTTCAAAATGTATCTGTATGTGTCATTTCATGCCTTATAAGGCTGCTTGAATTAGCAATATCGCTTGCTAAGCTTTATTCACTTTTATTGTAAATAGCTTCATGTTGACAGGGGGCTATGGGTTTTGAAGTTTAAGTCTACAAAACAGGCATCTTTCAAACCTAAAGTAATGTCATTGTTATGACCAAAAATTGACTCTATAAAGAGAATTTTTGGCCTCTGGTTCCAAAACTTGAAGGTGAAAAGTGATATGAAGTGCTCTGTATCAAGCTCCGATTCTGTTTCAACCACGTTTTCTTTAGGATTAGTAATGAGATGTCTTATCTCTGTATTACTGATTTTTTCACTCGTTAATATAAGCGGCTGCGGAGGGGGAGGGAGTTCGAAATCTTCCGATACTGCAGTAGAAGAGCCCGATCCAGATCCAGATCCAGATCCAGATCCAGATCCAGAAGAGCCAGAAGAGCCAGAAGAGCCCGTTATTGGCGCTGTCACCCTAACCGGTACAGTATCTAACTTTCCAAGTTCTTCTGGTTCAGCGCAAGTTAGACAGAACAACTATGGTACACGAGCTTACAAAGATTCTTCTGCTCGAAATACCCGCTCAAGCAGGTCAGGTCGAGACCATGAAGACGGCCACGTCGATGATGATTCTAGCTTTGAGCGAAGCGACATGGTTCCAGCAGCAGCGTTGGTTTCCATTTTCTTACTTTCTGATGTTGATTTTGCAAACCCCATTGCTACCGTGCCTACAGATGAAAATGGTTTGTATAATATTCGGGTAGAAGACGTCATTGATTTCTTAATTGCGCAAAGTTTGGCGACAGCTGATTCTACTGAAGAAGAAGTGCTAACAGCCTTTAGAGCACTCGGTCAGTTACAAGTAAGAGCCTTAATCATTAAAGAAGACGAGAGCGGTGAAAAGTCAGCCATCGCCATTCAATCAATTGCCGACCCTGCAGATATTGATGAGTCGGGTGCACCTGTTCCAGTTGTGGTCGATCCAATCGTTCACCGTGTGGTAAAAGCGGTGGTGGATCAAATTCGAGATGCGATTGGCTCGTTGGAAGACCTTGGTTTGTCGGCTACAACAGTCGCAACCTTGACCGAAACGGTTATTTCTTCCGTCATTGATGAAATCACTCAGGTCGTCGCGGAAGCGGCAACCAGTATAATTGAAATTCCTGAAGGTCAAACGGCCGATGATGTCGTTGCCCAGCAAGAAGCCGAATTTGAAATTGAAGTTAGTGCAGATGAAATAGCAGTCCTCGAAGAAGTTATAGACGGCACGGTTGAAGATGAAGCCGCGGCTATTGCGACGTTGGAAGAAAACGTCATTGATTCTGATGAAGTAGTTGAGGAAGACGACAGTACTCTAGGGGCCTCTTTGGATAGTGAATCACAAGGTTTATTAGCGGGTTTGGAAGCTGCCTTTAGTGAAAATGTTACAGATGAAGTGGATGATGTGGTTGAGGAAGCAACTGAAGCTGGGAACTTGGATGAAGTACTCAATGTGGGTGAAGGTGAAACTGCAGAACAAGTACTTGCAGCTCAAGCCTTAGAAATTACCGATCAACTAGTGAACTCCCTACGTCGCTTTTTCCTTTCCATGGGTTTATCTGTTGTTGTTGACGTGAATACAGATGGGCAGGCACAGGAAGAGCCTCCAGCTGGTGTCGTAGCGATTAACTTACCAGCGCCTTTCCATATCCCTGAAGCAAATCTACCAGGTGGAAAAGGCTTTGGAGATCGAAATATTCGTTTATTCAAAGTGGGTGAAGGTGCTTTAGATGCAGACAGTGAATATACAAGCACTGAGTCTGAAGTCGGTACTGTAGAGGGCAAGTTATATTTTGCACCTGCGTTTTCTGGAATAGTGAGCGATTTACTCGGAGAGGCTACATTAGAAGCTTTTCAGGCAACAGTTGATGCTGCATATGCTGCGATTCACAACCCTGGTGGTTCTCCCACCTCTGAAGATTTTGATTTATTAGATAGAGTACGGGTTTATCATGAATTAAGTCGTCGCCTTGAAGATGCAAGTTTGGTGTCTGATGGTGTCATTAATACCTTGGTTGAAAATAAAGATGCCACCATTAAAGTGAAAGGTTTGGCGTCTGTTATCGCCAGCAACTTCTCTTGGGTAAATGAATCGGTTAACTTAACACCTGAAGGCTTCCCTATTTATAACGGTCGTTTTACACCGCTTGCAGGTGGCGCTGATGTTGTAGATAGTTCTGAACTTGTTAGAGCCTTAAGTTTGTCATTAGGTACTTCGCCAGTTGATACGGCGGCATTACTCACAGAACGTGTCGGATTTTATGCACAATTTGCCTCTGATGCAGTGCAGTCAGCAATTCAACAAGCCGATCTAAGTACAGCCGATATGATAGATGTGCTGTTAGATATTTATCCAGTAACAGCGGCGCAATATAGAGACCTTATTACCGGTACAGCGGATACGCCACCGACACCTGCTTACGAATTTGCACGTGACAGGGTTGCAAGAGGTTTGACTACGGCGGTTCCGCCTTCTTTGTATGGCCAGACGTTGACCAGTGATACCGATATAAACATCCGAGCAGCATTATTCTTATTAGACTATGCCTTGAAGAGTAAGTTTTTGATCGATAATCAAACGGGCTTTTTCGCAAGTTATAACCTTGACGGCCTAGAAGAAAATGAGCGTTTGGTGCCTAATTTCGACAATATCAAATTTATGGTAGGTAGTGACGGTGTTACGGTTGCCACGATGATTTCGTCTTTATTAAGTATTACTGAAATTGATAATGGTGACTTATTTGATACGGCTAATGATGCCTTATTAACGGGTTTATTGGGTTTGCCAGAATTACCTGAATTCCAAGAGCAGGATATTGAAGATTTCTCCGATGACCTGGGTTCACAAAACGATGCGGTCGATGTTAGTTGTACTGTTGAGCGTTTTGACGGTGCGGATCCAACCACGGGAACTGATGCACTTCAACTTAGTGTGTTTGCGGTGAGTTATGATCCAGATACCGGCATTTTCCGTAAGGGTGACCCTTTGGAAGGCTTAACCATTACACCAACTGATGTATCGAATGAAGGTGGTCCAAATAAGACAACTTATACCGTTGAAGATTTACCTTCTTTTGCAACGATAGATGGTGAGCAACGTTATGGTCTTGATTATGTGATTCGTTTCGATATTCCTTCTTATCAGAATGAGTTACCTGAATTGTTTTTCTGGGTGGATGGATTTGACCCTGAACTAAACATGTGTGACCCAGAGTACCCATTATTTATTGGCGACGATCACCAGTTTGTACCGGTACCAGGTTTAGGCATGATGGCAGACCAAAGCAGACCTTCTTCTGATGGATCAACAAATGAAGTCGAAGGTATTGATGTGTCTAACTTTGAGCAACCTGGGGCACCAATTTATATCACCGAGTCTGAGCAGTCAGCAGGTTTGGGCGTGGTTGACTTTGTGTTCGCAAGCACAGAAACACAAGGTACTTATGCTTTACAAGCTTTACAGGGTAGTACGGTTGGATTTGCGCCATTATTTGGCGGTTATGTCGACGGTGAATTAACACTAGGTTTGACTGAAAGTGAAACGCTTGAACCTTTATATGGTGTGTCTTCGATTGTTGGCGGCGATGTTAGATCGGTAATTGAAGCTGTTATCTCAGATGACAGTGTGTTGGAAACATCGATTCCGCTGGTATTTGACCCCGATAACTTCGACTACGAGCGCTTGTACTTGATGCGTGATGGTGAAGGCAAGTACTGGGTAATTGAAGTACGCTTTTTAGATGAGTTTGTTGACTTCGATGGCAGTACCCAAGCCTTCCTTGATATTGGTTTCGGTAGTATCAACTCTTTAGGCCAAGTGGAAATTCCACAAGCCGCCTTTGATGACTTTGGTGGTCACAACGACCAGGATGGAACAGATCAGGGTAATGTCGGTATTTATTACCAGAACATGGTATACGGCGACTGGTTAGTACTATCGCCACCCACTGATTACACCGGCCCCTTCCAAATGGAGCCAGAAGTATTATCCTTCGGTGGCAATGAAGCTAACTATACGGCTTTAGAGACCGCAAGTGATGGTGTCTTCATCCGTTATTCAAGTAATCATTTTGATGCCAACATTACAGATGTAAACGACTTCGCCGAAGTCTTTGGTGAGCCAGTTGACTACAGCAGTATCCCGGTTCGTTTGGATGCGGGTCGTGAAGGCATTACCTTTGTGAAATTCGCTTTTGAGAAGCAAAGTCTGTCCTATGTGATGACGCCTTCCATCGAAGAAGCCGGTTCTTATATATCCAATCTTGAGCATGGTGATATCGTCGCGGTCTTTGATGACACAGTAGATGCTGGAGAATCTCCGGTTTATCTAGGTCGTGTATTAAGACACATGGCATCTGATGACCCGTATGCTAACTTCGAAATTGCCTTTGAGTGGATCGATTTTGCTGCAGCGATGCAGGATGAATTGCCTGAAGGGTTTAGTGACCCACGCCAGGTAGTTTGCTTTACAGAAGAGGGTGAAACATGTCCTGAGAAACACCCTGGTCTTGCATTCTCCTCTGACCTAGATACCTTAGTCGGCACCGTATTTGATGAAGATCAAGACGGTACGCCTGCCTTGTTTGACCCGAATGATTCTGACCCGAATGTTCCGGGTGACCAATCTGGTGGCGGTGCTGCAGGAGGCGGTATGCATGAAGGTATTGGCTTTAATATGTTGTTTGAATCTGATGGAGCAGACGGGGTAGACCAGTCCTTCTTGATGGAAACCTTCAACCTGTACCCTGGAGAGATTCAGTCTGTCACCGTAGATGCACCTATCTTTGGTGAAGGGGCTGGTGCTCAGCCAATCTTTACTTGTTCACCTCCTGAACAGGATGACTCAGGTATCTTTACCCCCTTTAGCTGTACTGCTAGAGACGTTGATGGTGGTGTCACGGTTGCATCTGAATTCAGATATGACTGGGGCGTTGGTTTTGCCTTAACGGTGCCATCAGAGACCATGGCTACCTTGGGCGATTTTGTTGAGTTTGAATATGAAATCAGCTTCTTGGCACCAAGAGATCTCAATGGTAATCCATTTGAGTGTGGTGACATAGCTTGTCCTGCTAGACCTAGTATTGAAGGTAGTGCATGGGTGAATATTCCATCTACCACACCTGCTGTCTTGTCAGATATGACGGTAGCGATTGGCACAGATGAGCCTTCTAGTTTTGCAGGTTTAACTGAATTGGATGTCACTAGAGAGTTTGTCTTAAGTGCTGACCCAGTACCGGGTGCAAGAGATTATGAGTTAAATATCTTCTGTGCAGGTTCTGAACCAGGCGATGACGAATGGTTACCTGAAGAAAATATGGAGTTCTATTCTCCTGGCCGAGATGAAACGGGTCGTGATGTACAGCCAGAGTTCTTCCTGAATGTACCTTGGATTGGTGGTGGTCGTTCTTGTACGTTCACACTTAATGCACATCTTGAAAGTGCTGCAGGTGAGTTTATTGGTATCAGCAAAGTTAGCTTTGAAGATGTCAGAATGACAGGCGGTGGCAACGGTGGTTTCTTTGACAATGAATTAGACTTGGTATCTGGCGATATGGTCTGTCTACCTGATTCACTAGCAGGCGAGCAAACTATTCCAACCATTAATACAGGGTGTACTACAGAGAATACCTTGTTTACCGTGGCGACATTAAGTGACGATGAAAATGGTCAACAAGCCGGTCTGACATTAGGCAGCAGCGTAACGGAAGCGTATGCAGATGCCGGTCGCGTGCACTTGACGGAAGGCCAGCTTAACTCAGGTGCGGTTGTTTCAATTGATGTGAATCTAGATGTAGCAGAGGGTGAGGAAATTGCTCCTCCTACTTGTGGTGCGATTAGTGGTGATGACTTCTCAAATACCTGTCCGCCAGATCACCCCACAGTCATGACCAACTTCCTTGAGGTAAATGCAGAGGGCACAAGCATGGGCTTATCATCTGCGCTGACTGCATTGCCATTGATGATTGATGGTTCTGAGACCGGTGAGATTTCATTAACTGAGCCAGGCTTCTATATGTTGGTCGACTCAGAAAATGGTGAGGCCATTATGGAAATGGAAATTAATGCCTTCCCATTGGCAGATGGCACTACCGAAGCTTGGGGTAAGTTTACCTTAACGGCAGGTGGTAACCATTATGATGTAAATAATGCGACGACAGCGGTCTTTAATATCTCAGCGCCAGGGTTTATGTTTATTAATAATACCAGTGGCCAGCCAGTTGATTTTGACGTTCGTTATGTACATACCGACGCAACGGGTGAAGTAGGCAATGGTGAAATGCGTATTGCGTGGTTCTTACCACCACCGCGTTTTGATCTTACGCAGCCACAGGATATTAATGGTGATGGTGCAGCAGATATCTCAGCAGTTTATGCTGATCCTAACTGGACCTTTACCTTCACTGATGATGTGAGCGGATTAACGCAGTTCACTGATAATGGTCCAACGGAACTGACGGCTAATGGCGATGGTTCATTTACGGTCGTGATAGATGAGACCGTAATGCCTTATGCTAACTTCGATGTTGCGTTTTCAACGGGTGAGTTCTTTGGTGTCAACATTAACTTAGGCGGTGAAACCAACAGTACTATTGAGTGGTTTAACTTCAACGGAGGCCCAATGGGTCCCGGAGATCCTGGAGACCCAGGTAGCTGTGATGATTGCCCACAGCCGCTTGGCAACTTCAATGTTGGTAGTGGTGAGATCACGCTTTCAAGTGATATCAGTGCAACGGATGGTGTAGGTATCAACGCAGAAGGCGTCGGCTCTGAGTTGGTTATCGTCACGGTGACGGACGGCAATATTAATGTCGCTCTGCCTGTGGGAACAACAGGTGTGAACTTGGTGAGCTTTAACCATGAGACACAGCAGCAGGTTCAGAGTAGTGAAAACTTGGACTTCCCACGAAATGGTAGTTTCTACTTTATTGAATACAACGATTCAAATGAAGGTGGGCAGAGCTTTGGTATAGAACTTCAGGACTTTGGTTTTGAAGTACAGATACAGTTCTGGGAAGTCCATGACGGTGGAACTGGCGGCCCTGGTGGTTGTGAAGAAGGTTGTGATGATGGGCGTGATGAAAATCCGGATCATGACGGCGATACCGTGATGAACAAGGACGACAACTGTGAGTTGGTTGCTAATCTTGATCAAGTAGATACCGATGAAGATGGTTTAGGTGATGCTTGTGATATTGCCGGTATTCCTGATATGAGTGGTATTTATCTCACGCAGGTAACAAACGCAGAAGGTAGCCAGGAGTTTGATGAGGATACAGGGGCGTGTGTTGTAGCCGAAGACGAAGCCTTCTTGATCGAAATTGAGCTAGTTGGCAATCAAATGTACCTAGATGTATTAGATGAAGATGATGCCTTACACGGTATCGTTCAGCCAGACGGTACGTTTGCTTTCTTGACAGAAACAGACGGGTCATTTGTAACAACAAATGGTGAATTCTTCGTTGAAAATGGCGGCTTTGCCTTTGATTATACCGATACTGAAGACCCAGGTGATGGTACAGTGGCTTGTGCTTCTACTGCCTCAGTAGCGGGTAACTTACCGGATGCTAGCGTGGTTGAAGATGCTGTGTTTGAATTAGGCGTTAGTTGGTTTGATGCTGATGGCTATGAAGATTCCGCGTCGGAATATGAATATGGCACTTTGCAGACGGGTTCACTTGAAACCATGTTTGAATGGGATTTCCAAGGAGACCCTGCTGGCTGGGCTGAATTTGTAGATGGTGATTCTGACTTTTATCTGACAGCGAATGGCATAGAGATAGTGGATGATATCTTTTCTGTTTCAGGCTTTGTGGCAAATGGCCAAACAGCAATCATCGTGCCTACTATAGGCGGTGAAGACTCCGACGTCTCAGTGGAACATATCGATTTGGCTGCCTTTGATGTTGCTGGCTTATCTATGGGTATGTTGATGGGCGAAGACTTTGAAGGTGGGCTAGATGAGAGTCTTGTGTTCTCGGCTAGTGCGCAAGCCTATGTTGCTACCATTACCTCACAGCAAGATAGCTACCGTTTCTGGTGTGATGATGATTGGGATGTCTGGTTCGAGAGTAATTTGACGTGTGACAACATACTGCCAGTTCGATTTGAAGCGCCGCAAGGTTCAAGTATTCATGTACCGGTTCCTGCGAAAGCATTGAATGAAATTGTGAATACGCAAGCAACGATTGAGCAAGGTGACCCTGCAGGTGGTTTCTGGGCAGGTGATGGCGGTGATGAGAATGGCGGATTTTATCTGAATGCTTATCTGGTTTCATCTGATGGCACAGCTGCAGGTACGGGACTAAAAGCCGTTATTGTAAAGCAGTATCATAATTCACCGGCTAAAGAAGTCTTAGGTGATGTGCCTGCTGTTAGTGTCTTAGTCGGCTCAACAACCGTTCTTGAGTTCACCTTACCGGAAGAGGTAATGGAAATGGGGGATATTGATGAGGATGAAGCAACAGCGTTTGCCTTTGTGGATACCACTCAGGAATCCGAAGCGGGAGACATCGTCAGACAAGGCAGAAAGTCAGTTGCTGGTACTTCGTTTAGAGAGTTATTGCTGAATAGTGTTGCTAAGGATGATGTGGTGAATAACTTCAATCCTGAGTCAGGCACTTCAGTTATTTTTTAGCCTTAGCTTAACTTAGTGCTCACGAATAGGTGAGTAGACTAACAAGCGAATCCTTAAAACGATTCGCTTTTTTTATGCCCGCCGCTCACAATAGCCCCCATATTCTAAACCACATTCCTGATTAATGGGCTAAACCACCTTTATGAAAACAAAACTACTTCTCCCTATTCTTATTACCTTGTTGATTTATTTATTCGCATGGCCTGTCGCTGTTGAACCTGTGTCTTGGGCTGCGCCGATTAATAAGGGTTTTACAGGGGCATTTGAAGCGAATCAAAAATTGGCCAATCTCGAATTGTCGTCATTACATGGACATGAAGGTCCTGAAGCGATAGTGGTAGATCAGCAGGGTACCTTATATACAGCCAGCCACGATGGTTGGATATTAAAAAATACCGATGGGAAATGGACTGAGTGGGTGAATACCCAAGGCAGGCCACTTGGTTTGGCGATTGATCAGCAAGGTAATTTAATTGCAGCTGATGCGTATAGAGGCTTATTAAAAATAACTCAGAATAAAGTTATTACAGTGTTAAGTGACTCAGTGAATGGCACACATATTAAGTATGCGAATGATTTGGATATTGCTAACGACGGTACTATCTATTTTACTGACTCTTCAACGAAGTTTGGTGCCGAAGAAAATGGCGGTACTTACCCAGCGAGTTTGCTTGACTTAAATGAGCACGGTGCGCATGGTCGTTTGCTTCAATACACGCCTTCTACAAAAGAAACAAATGTTCTTTTAGAGGGTATAAACTTCGCAAACGGTGTGGCCTTAGACCCTAAAGGGCGCTTTGTACTCATTAACGAAACGGGGCATTACCGGGTGTTAAAGTATTGGCTTACCGGAAAAAACAAAGGCAACTTAGAAACGCTGATAGAAAATTTACCGGGCTTTCCCGATAACCTATCGACCGGTTTAGAGGGGCGTTTTTGGTTAGGCTTGCCTTCACCACGAAATGTCATTTTAGACAAACTGGCTGATAGTCCTAATCTTCGTAAAATTATTCAACGCCTACCGGCATTTGTTAGGCCAAAAGCAGTGGCTTATGGTCATGTGGTCGCCTTTGATGAGAGCGGTAATATCTTAATGAGCCTTCAAGACCCGGAAGGTGCATACCCCATTACCACCGGTGTGTTTGAAACCGAGAGCGCTTTGTATATCAGTAGTTTAATGGCAGGTTCTGTCGGTAAACTCGATAAAGCGCGTTTGAAATAATTTTATTATTCACTAATGTGTCGCTATGTACAAAAGGTCGATGCGATAGGTGCCCATTTTGAGCGCTGTGTTCGTGTTTACCTTGTATCTTATATGTTAAATTAACGGCAATTCAGCGGGCGTGATGATTTTTCATTCATGACCTGTAAGGTCATACATATAAAATAATAATAAGACCTTACTCTTCTAAGCAAGTTTACTTTCCCGAATGTTGTATTGGATATTTGATCAGGCCTTAGCTCTTTAGTTGAGGTGTTGATTGATAAACTGCCATTATTTTTGCATTGTTTTCATGTTGTGTTGCGAGTTGCTTTCGTTTGATCGTGCTGAATTAAATCTATTTACCAGTAATAAAACAATAAAATGAGGAAATTCAACGATGGGAAAAATCAATTTAAACTATTCAATAACAAAAGCGCTATTGCTGCTTGTTTGTATGGTGACAGCACAGTTGTCATTAGCAGAAACCTTATATTTGTATAAAGATTGCAATGATGCACCCACAGGTACTCAATGCTATAGCACTGTGGCAGAGATCCAGAATAAGCTATGGGGCGTGATCGGTTTTTATCCACTTCTAGTGACGCCTACAGAGAATGTCACGATTAACCCAGGTGCGAGTAATCGCGTAGTTGTGGTGATTGGGCCGGGAGAATTTACCGGTCAATTATCTTGCTCTGCTTATGACGGCACCAATCAGGGTTATGTCAGTTTCCGTGGCCATGGTGCAGGCACCTCTACTCTGACCTATGGGGCAGGATATTTTTCCAGTACGGTAACCTCGTCTGCCTGTGGCAATTTAAGTTTTGAAGATTTAAGTATCACCAATACCGGCTCTGGCCACTATGCTTCACCTGCCTTTTTATGGGGCCAAGCCATCGGCAATAATTCATGGATGAATGTCACGCTGGCGTCAGAAAATAGCATCGCCTGGCAAGAAGATTCTAACTATAGCGGTGGGATTCACGATGACTGTCGCAGTGTCGTCACATCAGTGGAAAGTTCACACAGAATATTTAGTTCACGTTTAATGGGTGCAAAGGCCGTGGTGGTGAGTGGTTGTGGTGAGGTGGGCATTTATGGCTCTGATTTAGTGCTGACTACCAATCCTGGCAGCGGTATTTATATTGCAAGTGAAGCTTCGCAATCTGTTACCGCGGCTTATAACGACGGGGTATTGAATATCTATGGCTCTACTTTACGTGCTGATTTAAGCAGTGGCGTGCCCGCAGGTTTAAGCTCTGTTACCGGTATTTATCTCGGTGCAATATTTGGTAGGGGAGAAGTGCATATGCACGGTGGTATCGTGAATGTTGTTACTGCGAGTCAGAGCGGTATTGATTCGATAGGTGTGAATGCTTCAGATGAAAACAGTATTGCCCATACACTTTCAACGCCCTTTATTGTGCGCAGCAATGCCAATGCACAAAGCGCACGTTTGAAAGGGGTTGGAGAAGTGATGTCCGCTCAACAATGGCAAGCGGGTACCCAAGCACCAGAAGAAGGTGGTGCGTTCGGTACGTTCTCCTCACTAGATGGCCAAGATATGTACGTAGAGACCGATTGTAATGCCAGTGGTTGTTCAGCAGGCGGTGCTGATGCCAATAAACCTCATTTGATGGTCTATAGCGAAGCATGCGGCAACGAAGCGAGCAGTCCTTGGTTTGATACTGTGACCAAACAGTGTCGTCAATAAAGCAATTTATGCTTATTAATTTTCAATCTTAAGGAGTGAAATATGAATTGTTTATTTAGTAAATTGCCACTGCAATTAGTTTTACTGATGCTACTGGCTTTTAATACTCATCAGGCTTTTTCCACCACCCTTTATTTAAATAAAGATTGTGCGGCAGCAGGCTTGACGCAAAACTGTTATCAAACAATCGATGAGGTTCAGGTGAAATTGTGGGGGAAGGTGACGGACTTTGGATTACCTTTTGGAGATAAACTTGTGATCCAGCCAGAAACAATTAATCCCAATGCCAATAATCCGGTGACAGTGTTGATTGGAGAGGGGACATTTTCAGGGCAGTTTTCTTGCAGTGTGATGTTGGGCGATGAGAATCTGGGCTATGTCTCGTTTATCGGTCAAGGGAGAGACAATACTGTTCTTACGCATCCTTATATGGTTTTTCATTCAGCTGGCTGTGGAAATTTAATGTTTCAAGATCTAACAATGTTGAATGTAGGCGCCGCTGGCACGCTGGCGGCGACCACTTATTTTTGGGGCTGGGGTATCGGCGATACAACGTGGAATAATGTTAAGTTAGAGTCAATAAATGGTATTCCTTGGTATGAAGTTTCGAATTTCGTGAGTTCAGGGACAAATTGTAAAACAGCACCCTTACCGGCCTATGTATTAAACGCTCCTCGGCAAAATCATTATTTTTTTAACAGTACAATCATTGGTGCTAAAACACCCTATATTGGCGCCTGTGGACAAACCTGGATGTACAGCTCCGAAATTATTATGAAGACTAATCCAGCAACGGGTTTAGTGTCGGGCTTTGATGACATACTACCGATAGTGCTTGTTTATAGGGAGGGTGATGTACGTTTGTTTGGCACCAGTGTGCGAGTTGACGTGAGTGCAGGTGTACCGCCTGAATTACGTTCTGTGGTTGGCGTACATGTCGGTGGGGCTGAATTTGATGGTGTATTTCACATGCACGGGGGCGATATTGATATTGATACGTCATCCATTGCGGGGCTTAACGCGGTTGGAATCGAAAATATTACCACTGACGCGGGCAGTATTGCGCATACGTTAAATACACCCATTTTTGTTAAAAGTGCAGCCGGTGCAAATAGCACTAGATTAAAAGGTGTCGGAAAAATATTTTCACCTCAACTCTGGTCGCCAGATGTAGAGCCGCCAGAGCATAACGTTAATACAGGCAACTTTGCGTCTTTAAATGGGCAGGATATGTTTGTTGAAACTGACTGTGGTAATAGCAGTTGTAGTAACGGTGGAAATAAACCTCACTTGATGGTTTACAGTGACGCGTGTAATGCTGAGACAGGGCAGCCCTGGTTTAATAATGTCACGGGAGAGTGTAGACAGTAAGTCGATATAAGAAGTGATATTTAGAGGCACAGAGCAAAGCGTACTCATCTTTGTTTTGTGCCTTTATTCAAGCTATAAGTTTCAAGTTTACGTTGAGCTAGTTGAAAGGATTTTCAGCCCAATTATGCCGGATACGATAAGAAGTAAACACATAACACGTAAAATATCCCGTGACTCATCGAATAATATCATGCCTAAGATGGCAACGCCTACCGCGCCAATACCTGTCCAGACAACATAGGCTGTACCGATTGGAATTGTCTTCATCGCCGCCGATAAAAGCCAAAAGCTTATACTCATGGCGGTAATAGTTAACACAGATGGAACCAGTTTAGTAAAGCCTTCGGTATATTTAAGGCCGATCGCCCATGCGCATTCGAAAAACCCCGCAATCAAAAGATAGATCCAATCCATACGTCACCTTTAATTCATGTCTTTTTTTAGTCTAGCTCTCATCTGACGTTTGTCATTGACAGTTCGGGAGGAGGGGGTGCCTATTCTTGAGTAGTTATTTGTGTCACAGAGGAAACGCTCTTTGTAGCTTGAAAAACTGAACGCATTTCTCATAATCTATAAATATTATTCATATTTCTGTCGGAGCATAGATCGAAAAGGCATAATAAACACAGTCAGATTGATCGCGTTAGTGCTTAAAATAGGGTCAGTACTATTTGGCATAGGAAGCCAAGTGTTGCTTGTTGTCGCCTTATAAATAGCACCCGTTGGTAAAATTTATTGTTTCACTCTGACAGGAAAATATCATGTACCAGTCACCATTGCGCTACACCGTAGCGCTTTTAGTTAAACTAACACTAATATTATGCATTTCACTGAGTACCGCCCATGCCGCGATCAACCCGTTAGCCAAACAAGTTGAGATGCAACTCGATTGTGCCGGAGCAGATGACTGCTTCACTAATTGGGATGACTTATCCACCTGGATTACCGGTACTCGCCACCCAACTGAAACGACACCACTATCAGTCGATATTGGCCCCGGCGAATTTATCGATAGCGATACGGCTCCAGGCCAGTGGAGCACAAGTATGTTGTTAGATTGTGCGACTTCACCGGCAACGGGTTGGATTAGCTTTAAAGGTGCTGGTAGAGAGATAACCAAGCTCACAGGGAACTTATTTGTAGCGCTGTGGATTAGAGATTGCGAGTCTTTGGAGTTTCAAGATCTGTCCGTCTCTGGCACTTTAGCCCAAGCGGTCGGTTGGTTGGGAGCGGGGTCGTCAACGTGGACCAATGTTGACTTCTCTGGTTTCGATTTGGCTTGGAGTGACTACTGTGACTTTGGCGGTAGCGCCGATGCGGTCGCAGTCGTGTTTGTTGCAGGTGGCGGTACTGGGCCAGTTGAAAATAAGTCAGAGCATTATTACCATAACATCAAAATGAAAAGCGGTACCTTCACATCTTACTGCGCCATCAACTGGATATATGCGAGTGACCTTGCTAAAGAAGTTAGTAATGACACTCGTCCTGCTGCTATTAACGTAAACCATCAAGGGGATATTCGTCTTTTTGGTAGTACTGTACGTAGCTGGTCAGATGGTTCAGCCTTCCCAGTAGAAGGCATAAATATTGGAAGCAATGGGCATTTCCATATGCATGGCGGCATCATCAATGTTGACAGCACTGCAGGTACCGGTAACGCTACCGCCATTAAGCTAGAAAACTCGGGGTCGTTAGCGCACGTGATTGATACCGCGTTCGTAGTTAAGTCAAAACCCACTGCTCAAACATTACGCATCGATAATCCAGGTTTGGGTAAAGTCATGTCTCCGTTCTTGTGGCAACCTGGCAATGATGCGCCAGGCGTGAATTTGGCATCAGAAACAGGCCAGGATATGTTCGTAGAGAAAGATTGCGATAGCAGCGGTGATTGCAGCGGAAGTTGTAGCACTAACGCTAGTGAGATTTGTCAACCACACATAATGGTTTACAGCGACGCATGTACTGCTGTTTCTGGCACACCGTGGTTTGACAGCACAGTGAATCAATGTCGTCAGAACTAATGAAGACTAAATATTGAATAATACTTCCTATCCCTAGCATGAACAGGCGCTCTAGCCTTTATGGCTAGGTTTAGGGGGCGTAATACTAGTTGACCCTAAAGTAATCTAAAAAAGAGAAAAGGGGAAAAGATCGCATCTGTCTTTAGTGTCGCAGCATGACTAATGCGCTAAGTTAAATTCAGGCGGTCCTTCGTGCGGTCTTTTCCACACCTTTTCTAAAGCTCAGGGATGAGAATCGGCTAATGTGTAATTGGTGTTTCTGAACTGGTCTGCACTGTATCCCTGGGTATAAAATTCGGGGTAGATAAGAGGTGCACGTTGTATTGGAAAGGCGACTTTTGCGAATGAAATACTCTTCAGTAAGTACGGGCCTGGCTCACCTACATCTCTAATCATCATGCCATCAAACTCTAAAGCTACCCACTGACGACCTGGTGTTAAGTCGCTCGAGATCTGCGTGGTGCCAATGGGGTCATTGGTACTACTGTAAAGCGATGCTTGTAGGTAATATCGATTTTGTTTAGCTACATTTACCTCAGCTTCAATGATTAAGTTCCCTTTTGTGGAGATCACATCACGATACTCGCCGGTGAGAATTGCCTCGGGTTGTGACAAGGTGAATGATGCCGCATCGACCATTTGATTGGTATTGTTAACAATCAGTATTTTATATACGCCGGCTAATAGAGGTGAGTGGCTTTCGTTGTCAAGACGAAAGCGATATTCATATACACCGTCTTGATCTGTATCGCTAAAGGTAAAGTGTTGTAGGTCTTGCGTCTCGTTATAAATCAATTGCCCGATAAAATCTGTTTTCAGTCTTATTCCTCTAGCATCTTCGAGGATTGCAAAAACAGTGACTTTATCACCGTGCAAATAGAACTTTTGATTGGTCCAAATAGTGAGCTGTCTATCGCCTTCTTCGTTTTGGGTGGTTCGTTCATCTACCTCATATCGTCGTTCAATAGGGTCTTGTTCTATAGAGACAATTCGCTGGTTATACTCCGGGTACTTATTTTGTTGTTGTCGGTCTTTAATTAAGGCCTCATGAAATGAGTTTTTGTCAGGGTTTGCTTTAATGCTATCAAGGTAGGTTTGTGGTTTGGCCTTAACGTGTTTGTTTTTTGGTTGTGGTGCTTGAACGGTTCTTGATAATTTTTCTTCAGGGAAAGCTTCTATGACAATTAAATTATCTACCAACGGTTGCGCAAGTGCCGTTGCGTTTGAATCAAGGGATTCATCTTGGCTACTCATTAAAAAACCAAACATAACGGCAGCGACTGCAAAAGCGAATAAAGACATTATTTTTTTAGTTAACATCGCTATGAAATACCCCTGTAAATATTGGAAAGGAGCATTTCCCCACCTGTGAGGAAATGCCATTTGATGTTAATTAAGTACAGTCACTGATACGTGACGCCATATTGCCACTGCCGCAATTCAGACCATTAGGGATCGACTTGTTGCTAGGTGAATTTTTACCACCGTTACGCTCTGAGTCATGGTCTTCATCTAAGCTAAATGCGTTGTAGGTACGAGGTGTGCCCTTGTTTGAATCGTTACACTTGTAGGTTGCGCTACCATACTTGATGCCCAAAAAGTGCTTATACGTTTTCAGGTCATTGTATAAGTTACGGGTTGCTGAACCAGAGCAGCTCATTTGAGATGCAAGGTTGATATAACCATCGTCATCGCCGCCTAGTAGGAGTGATGATGCGGATGCAATGCCCGGGAACTCATTCCAACCGCCGAGTACCCAATAAGGTGCAGCTAAGTTAGAACCAATGTAGTTCCGAACGGTATAAGCATCGTTGGTTTGCTGCCACTTAACGGAATTATTACAGCCGCCAAATGCTAATTCACCAATTAGATACTCTACCCAGCTCCCATTACAAATACGGTCCGCACCCTCAGTACCCGTGATGGAGCCGCCCATGCTGAATATCGCTTCAATGTTGTTCATAGACGAATCAAAGTCAACGCTTACAGAACTGCCTGAAGAGTTGTATGCAGTATTATAATTAGGCGATCCTGATACCGCATTACCTGCGATATACATCATTTCAGGCCCACCTTGGCTGTGAGCAATAACGAAAAAATCATCATTTGCAGAGCATTGAGTACTTGACTCTGCGTGGGTATAACCATCGCCATTACCGGCTTTGATTGAAATTATTTGACGTGCGATTTCACCCGCAGCTTCATCTCTCCAGTACTCATAGCCAGCGCTATCTGAAGAGCGATAGTATGTTAGCCCGTAGTTATCTCCTGAGGCGAGCAGGTCGTCCATAAAGTTATCACCGTTATATTCGCTGAAGTTGTTATTGCTCCAGTAGTTTTGAGCTTCTGATGAAGAGTTAACACCATGACCATGTACCATAATGAAGCATTTGTCAGCCACAGCCTGGCCTGCTCCTAGTAATAAAGACAGCGATAAGGCACAAGTAGAGAGTAAGGATTTTTTCGTTTGTCGTTTAGGGTGAGTGTACTTACTTATAATATTCATTATTAAACCTTTTTGTTTAGTTTGCTTTATTGTTATTTTGCATCCTGCGACAAAGTACAGCCTTTCTCTTTATGGGCCATTGGTTGATTAAATATCGACGTAGTAGGCCATCCTGATGATCCATCTTTGGATACGTTATTATTGAGATCTGCACGATTAATCACCATGACCATTTCAGTCACTGACGTTGCATTTTGCGTCATTTATTGCGTAAAAATACGCTTTTGGTGATTAAGTAAAGGTGAAGGATTACGTTTCTTGGTAGTTATTTGGGGCGACGCCAAACCACTTTTTGAATGCTCGGCTGAATGACGAAGCGTCTTGATATCCCAATTGTTCAGCTATTTTTTCTATAGGAATATTTTGTGCCCTGATCTTCTGTAAGGCACTTTTTTTACGTTCCTCTTCTAAGATGGCCTTGTAAGTAATGTTGTGTGCTTTTAACTGTCGGCTTAAGGTTCTGGGTGACATGCATAGCTGCTCAGCTAATGATTCCAGAGAGATATTGAAGAGCTCTTCTTTTTGAATAATGGTTTTAACCCGGCGTTTAATATCTTGGTCATGCTCAAGGCTAATGATTTTGTCTTGGCAAATTTCGTCATTAATTTGTGCCATTTTCTTATCAGCAAATATAAAGCGTTTTTGCAGAACATGACGCGGAATCAATACCCTGTTTTGTTGACAGCTAAAGGAAGCCTGTTCACCAAAATAGTCTAGATAGCGCTCTGATAATAAATCAGTTTTTGCATAGGCGAACTCAAAGGAAAGGTCTATATGTTGCTCTCCCAGGCAGAATTTTCCAATCGAATAAATGGCTGCAAAGGTATATTCGATAAAAAAAGGCAGGGAGTTGTTTAAGGCGTAGGCGGGTTGAATAGCGAAAACCGCATGGTCATCATATACATCAAAGCTGAATTGAAAGAGTAAGGTAAGTAATGATTGATAATCTTTTAGTAAGTGCATGGCTTGAAAGGGGCTTTCACAGCTCATAACACGGCAGGCAAGTAGGCCGTCATGATTTATATAAAACTGTTCTCCGAGCCTTAACGCAAAGGCTGGGTCGGGCGATAAAGCATATGCATTATCAATTAACTTAAGGTACTGCTGATAATTAATGGATAAATCAAACAGCGACAAGTCACTTGTAGTGATACCTGTGTCTTCAAGTATTTTATCTATCTGTACGCCATCTGATGCCAACATTTTGATGATGGGTTTAACTTTGCCAATCGAAATAGTGAGTTGTTCTCCCTTTGCTTTAACACTCCTTTTTGTCGCGCGTGTAATACTGGGCTTGAGTTTGACGAGAGACATAGTATTCACCACGTTAAAAGAATGATTAGCTATAAACTATACGTTGTAAAGTTTGTTTCAGTTTATCCACTATAAAATTACTTTTTACTGGAAACCAGTGAATAGCGCACAAAACTTAATATTATTCACTTTAAGTGAGTGGGGGGGGTAAGAGGGTTTACGAAAATAAGAACCGTGTTTTAAAGGATTCTGAGCGGTTGGCTGCCCAGCGGGCAAGAAGTGCGATAACAATCAATG
>ENA-OSET01001073-OSET01001073.1-sediment-metagenome-genome-assembly--contig:-NODE-1073-length-29198-cov-5.932386_pt1 | contig 29198 bp, 19 predicted proteins | sample MGYA00237882_ERZ534229 | MGnify/ENA primary metagenome ERZ534229 (study PRJEB26408, sample SAMN06266212) | sediment metagenome | isolation source: Hudson Canyon methane seep mesocosm | place... | reverse complement strand
ATAAACTTCCAACGCTTTCATCCCTAAGCTTTCAATAAGTTCAATTAATCCAAAGTAACAAGGCGACTCAACAGCAATAACATCACCTCTTTCAGCAACACATTGCAATGCTATTGACAAAGCTTCTTGTGCGCCATTGGTAATAATTAAATCATCATGGTTTACCAGCACGCCTTGTTCTTGATAGCGACAAGCCAAACTCAACCGTAACTTAGGGTCACCATTTACCGGACCATAACTTACCGCCTTTTCAGATACTCGGCTTAGCACTGAGCGCATTAATCTTGCCAGTGCTTTATCAGGTGGATGAGCATGTACAGGATTAGAAATACCTAGCGCTACAGAATCAGGCATATGCACCGCATCATAAACTTGCTCAATTAAACTTCGACAGGATATCTCTGCTGGCTCACAACTCGCCCACTTTGCTCTTCGTGGCAGCAGTGTTCGTGCTTGTTTCGCTTTTAAATAATAACCCGATTGAGGACGAGCAGAAATAGTACCTTGTCGCTCAAGCTCAACATAAGCCTGCTTGACCGTTGGCACACTGATCTCAAATTGTCGGCTTAACTTACGCAAACTTGGCAATTTATCGCCTGCGCGCAAGGCACCAATTTTTTCTTGGTGTTCAACAAAGTCGATAACTTGTTGGTATAAAAACTCCGGTGCTGATTTATCAACTAATCGCATAACTGTATAGGTTGCATTTTCATTTTTCTGTGTATGTTATTAAAACAAAAAATCAGTAAACTGTCTATCCATCAAGATAAACAATTTATTTAGAACGGAAATAAATAACCAATAGTCAGTATTAACAATTAACGAGGAGAGGCACATGACATTCGCATATATCGCAAAAACAGTATTGAAGAAATGGATCACCACATTGTCGAAACGAGGGTTTAGCACTCAACTTGTCAGCCATGAAACTCAAATAGCTTTGTCTTCTCATGTTAATAAAGTGCCTGTTGATAACCAACACTGCGGCATTAAGTAATTTACAAACTTGATAGCGAGAAGTTAGCTCGCTATCCCTTTCCGATTTATTTCATAGGATTGTTATGAACAACACATTTCTATATATCATTACAGTTGTTATCTGGGGCTCAACTTGGATTGCTATCAACTACCAATTAGGCGATGTTGCAGCAGAGGCATCAATAGTCTATCGCTTTGGGCTGGCTGCCCTTATTCTATTTGCTTATTGTAAATACCAACACTTACCTTTGAAGTTTTCATTGCAAAACCATATACAATTTGCGCTTTTTGGCATCACGCTATTTGGCTTTAATTATTATTTGCTCTATTCGGCGCAGCAGCACATTAATTCGGCGCTCACTTGTATTGCCTTTTCAAGCATCATGTTTTTTAACGTTTTTAATGCCAGAATTTGGTACGGCACTAAAATAACCAAGCAAGTTTACTTAGGTGGTGCGTTTGGACTAATAGGTATAGTCACGCTTTTTTGGCCACAAATTAATGACACAAAATTAGGTGCTGAAACACTACTAGGTTTGGGGCTATGTGTTACAGGAACGCTGTTTGCTTCCACCGGTAATATGCTATCAATGAGAAACCAAAAGCTACACTTACCGCTGATGTCGGCAAATGCCTGGGGAATGCTCTATGGCTCAATATTTATGGCCTTGGTGGCAATTGTACAAGGTAAAAGCTTTAACTTTGATTATTCATTTTCTTACGTTAGCTCGTTACTTTACTTATCAATATTTGGCTCTGTCATTGCGTTTGGCTGCTACCTGACATTACTTAACCGTATTGGTACACATAAGACATCTTATGCATCAATTATGTTCCCTGCTGTTGCGGTGATTATTTCTACGATTGTTGAAGATTTCTCATGGACACTTTTTACCGTTACAGGTTTAACCTTTATTGTTATTGGCAATTTAGTGGTATTGGCTCGACCAAAAAAATTAAAGGCAACAAGTAATCAGCTAAATTCAACCAATGAAAAAGATTTAAAAGAATCGATTGAATCGAATTTAAATCAAAAAACTTTGAATACAGAAGCTTTATAGTTAGGTCTACTATTTTCCAAATGGTCAACTTTGTGCGCAGTACACTTATTACTAAGTGCCAATTGCACAACACGGCGCTGAACTCCTTCCTTTTCAGCGCCGTTTTTTAATTCAGATTTCCTTTTTAATACCTTAATAATTCTATACTTTCTGATAACATAGAATTAAATGGATTTAAATTTGGACAATTATGGTTCGCAAAATAATAATAATAATAATTTCGCTCTGGGTAAGCTTTAATCTTTTTGCAGAAAACTTACCTCTGGAAGCCTATGGCAAGTTGCCTGTTGCTAGCCAAATGAAGCTATCCCCTAATGGTAACTTTATAGCATTTGTTAGAAATCATGACGGCAATTCATATGTTGGTGTAATCGACCGTTTGAAAAAAACAACTAAATTCGTCATTAATACTGACAATGAAAAGTATAAAATTGGCTGGTTTCGCTGGGCTAATGATGAAATGTTACTTGTCAGTGCACATTACCCTGTTCATCGTATGTTGCGAAAATATATTGAAGCTCGTTTATACAAAATAAAAATTGATGGTTCAGAAAGAATGCGACAAGTCAGTACGCCTAAAAATGGCGAACACGTTGCACAATTCCAAGATACGATTATTGATATACTCCCTGATGAACCAGATCATATTCTAGTGGAAATAGATTACAAAAGTAGCAATAAACCAGATGTCTATAAAATTGACCTGAGAAGTAAAAACTCACGATCTCGAATCGTCAGAGGTAGACAAGACATTTCTCATTGGATGACAGATCAGCAACACAGAGTGCGCTTGGGTTTTGGTATCGATGAAACTCGAATTTTTTATTCTCTTTACAACCTAAAAACAAAAAAGTGGCAAAGAATTTGGGACTATGAAATATTTGATGCTCCTGATATTACCCCTCTAGGTTTTGGTCTAGATCCAAACGAGCTTTATATTCGCGCCGATTATCAAGGCCGTTATGCAATATATACTGTTGATTTAGCTAAAGATGAGTTACCAAAAACTCTAATTTATGCGGATAAAGATTACGATATCGAAGGCAGTTTAATATATTCAAAACAAACTAAAGACGTTATAGGCGTGTACCATGGTGAATCAGAAAACAATAAAATATATTTCAATTCCACTTACGAAAAATTCCAAAATGCCTTAAACAAAGCTATTCCTGATTCATCAAATAGCATAAGCAGTTTTAGCCATAATGAACGTCAATACATTTTGCATACTAGCAACAATGAAACCCCAGGAAGATATTACTTCGGCGATAGAGATACTGGCGAATTAACACCGCTTATTGATGAATATCCACAGTTAAACAGCACAAATATTATCGGAAAAATTAAGCAAAATTACCCTGCAAGCGATGGCTTGATGATAGAAGCATATTTATCCATACCAAAAAATTTATCTCGCCAAAAAATGCCAGCGATAATTATCCCTCATGGCGGTCCCATGAGCCGAGTATATGGTGGCTTTGACTGGTTTTCAGAATTTTTTGCTAGCCGTGGTTATTTAGTATTAGAGCCAAATTTTAGAGGCTCATCTGGGTATGGCTTCAAATTTGAAATGGCATCGATAAAAAGCTGGGGTGGCGCCATGCAAAACGACTTAACAGACGCTGCAAAATGGTTGACTGACAATTATCCAGTGGACGAAAGTAAAATATGTATTGTTGGAGCTAGTTACGGTGGTTATGCAGCATTGATGGCGGCAGCAAAACAGCAAGATGTTTTTAAATGTGCGGTAAGTTTTGCTGGAGTTTCAGATCTTGAGTATATGATGAGAAAATCTAGAAACTTTACAAATCATAAAGTAGTTAAAAAACAAATGGGAGATGACTCAACACTCCTTCAACAAAATTCACCAATTAATTTTGCTAAAAATATCGATATGCCTGTTATGTTAATTCATGGTGATTTAGATACCATTGTACGTGTTGAGCATAGTCAAAACATGTATGAATCATTAATTAAGCACGATAAAGAAGTTGAATACATTGAGCTTGAAAATGGTAATCATCATTTAAGTATTGAAAAGAATAGGCTTAAAACGTTAGGTTCAATAGCTGAATTTTTATCGAAGAATTTACAATAGAAAATAAAAAGTGATGGTGAAAAACTTCCACTATCACTTTTTAATAAGCCCACTTTAATAGTCGCTTAACAACATTTTACCGGCAATTTCTTTCACTAGCTTTGCTGCTAGCTGCGAGGTCATATTGTCGATGTCTTTGTTCGGGTTGAATTCAACCACATCAGCGCCGACTAGAGGCGTATTAATTTGATGGATCATATTGATAACCTCTCGCGTTGTTAGCCCGCCGGGCTCTCGATGCGAAACTCCAGGTGCAAAGGCAGGATCGATGCCATCGATATCAAGTGATAAATACACCGGATGTTCAAAAACTAAAGGCTGTGATAATGGCCAGTGCCTCATTTCTAACGATTCAACACTAAACTTGGCAATTTGTTGTTCTTGATGCAGGCTCAGTGTTCGTATACCAACTTGTACTAATCGCTCGCAAAGCCCGTCTTCCATTACACGTGCAAAAGGACAAGCATTTGAATAACGATTCCCCTTGAACGAGTCATATAAGTCTGAATGCGCGTCAATATGTAATATCGTTAACTGATCAAAATGTTTACGATAACTTTTTAGCACTGGATAACTAATACTGTGATCACCACCTAAGGTCACTAAGCGGGTATTTTTAGACAACAACTGATCACAGCGTTGCTCAATTGCCACGATAAAGTTTTCTGGCACAGCAACATTAATATCGCCAGCGTCCAGCCACCGTTCAGACTCTCGTAAGTTTATGCCTAACTCAGTTGAGCCATTAAGTGAGCCATGGCTTAGCACGTCGCGAATAACGCTTGGTGCTAAAGCAGGTCCTCGTTCAAATGAAGAATTATCATCAAATGGCACACCTAATAAGGCAACCTTAAATAAATCACTTTTTGTCATTTATTACCCTTTTACAAGCTTTTTATTATCTGTTTATTAGTTAGCGCCAATCGGAGAGCCTGGCGGTAATTTTATTTTCGATACCGGCGTAGATAACTTGTCATGGCTTAAACTGTAATTAATTTGATTTGCTAACAAAGTGAACTGGGCACGAGAGCCTTTATATTTTCTCGTGCTACGTTTATCGCTTAACCATTGTGATAATTCAGTTAAGGTTAAATATACTTCAGCTCGCACTTCAGGCACGACATTTTGGCTATGCCACAACGCTAATAAGTGTTCTACCAATTGCTGGTTTACGCGTTGCTGTACCAATAATGCGGTAGATTTTTCCGCATCTGCTTGTAACGTCGCATCAATAAGCTCGTTAAATAACTGCCCAACAGAAGGGATATCATCATCAAGCATGGTTTGCTGTTGTAACCTCGCTAAACGCTCTGCATTAAGCAGTAATGACAAGGTATGCTTGGCGCTAGCTTCTGCTGCACTTATTGGATCAAACGTTAAACCGGTATTACTAATAAAGCTTTCTCGGTTACGACTGTAGCCATAAGCTTTTGGTGGAATTAACGCGGTAATTTCAGCAGGTAAAGTTAAAGTATCAGGTGATAAGGTTAACAACAGAGCTTTAAGTGCTGCATGTTGCGACTTACCTGAAACCATTTTTTGCTGGTTAGTAAATTCTTTACTTCGCAACTGGTAGCCGTAATCAACACCGGCAATAAGCTTAGCAGTAGCTTCCACTTGAAAACGATGAAAATTATAAATTGGCACTAATACCTGTTCCAGTTCAGACATTGGAGTGCCAACAGGAATACTGTTCAAACCAAAATTTTCTAAGGCAAGCTTTCTAACCTCTAATACTCGAGTTAGCTCAGCTGCAGCATTTTTACCGTTATCCCACAAATGCCCAGTTGCATGCGATCCTGATTTCGGGCGTGCATCTGGATCAGAAACATACTCTAATCCTTTCTGTTGAGTCGATTTAACTAACTCTGCAAGGTATTGTTCTTCTTTCGTTTTTTCAACATCAGCATAGCCATAAGCAATAACGAATTTATCCCAATCACCAATATCTTCTGCGTAAGCATTTTCTAAGCTAATTTGATCGTCTTTAATCGTGATTAACGGGTGTGGATAATCCATAACAGATGCTCGGTCGTTAACACTGGCAGCAAAGTTATGGGCGATGCCTAAGGTATGCCCTACTTCATGCGCTGATAGTTGACGAATACGTGCTAATGCCATTTCTTTCATCGCACTGGTATCGGTATCAGTGGTTTTAAAAGGTGATGTTAAGCCTAATGCAATTAAATAGTCTTGGCGTACGCGTAAAGATCCTAATGTCACATGACCTTTTATAATTTCCCCCGTACGAGGGTCAATAACCGAAGAGCCATACGACCAACCGCGTGTGGCACGATGTACCCACTGAATTACGTTATAACGAACATCCATTGGGTCAGCATCTTCGGGTAACATTTTTACTTGAAAAGCATTTTTATAACCAATTGCTGAAAATGCTTGGTCCCACCAACGTGCACCATCAAGTAAAGCGCTTTTTATCGGCTCAGGTACGCCAGCATCAAGATAATAAATAATAGGTTCAACCGCTTCACTTATCGCGAGGCTTGCATCTTTCTTACTAAGGCGATGACGAGGAATGCTGCGTTGAATTAATGGCTGGTCAATATCACTTGCGTAATCAGCATAACTGTTAGACCAAAATCCACTATAAGGATGGAAAGCGCGGGATTGATAATTGTCGTCAGGTAGTTTAATCAGTGAATGATGAAGGTTTACAGTTATCGCAGTTGAATCGGGAGTTACCGTGCGCAAGTGTTCGCCAGCATCACTGCCTTTATAAGTCACCGTTGCTTCAAGTTCTGTATTATGAGGGAAGGCTTTACTTCGTTTTGCATAAATACCACTGCGGCTTACATCAATACTGAAATTACCTTGTTTACGTTTTTTCAGCTTACTTGATAATTGATGGATGTCAGATAAAAGAAAAGGTGTGTAATCAATTAATACTTTTTCCCCATCCTCGGTTTCTTTAGCAACTGTAAAGCCCCAGATAATCGAACTAGCAAAAGCTTCATCTACTGCCTGCCTTTCTAATTTATTATCTGTATTAGCACGATAATAAGTATTTAATTGACGAAGAAATACCTTTCTACCCACTTTCTCAAAACGAACTAATCGAGTTTCACCAAGTTGGCCTCTATCAAGTCCAATATCATTAGAGCCAACCCCTTGAGGTAAACCACTTTGGAATAAAAAGTCTTGCTCAAACTGGTCTATTTGCAAATATATTTTGCCCTCGTCCTCATCGTGATAAAAAGAAAAGTATCCTTGCTGATGTTTTTTACCTTCAACAAATTCACTATAGCTTTTAACTTCCTCGCTAAACGCGGCTATTGAAAATGCACTACAAATAAATATTAAAAAGAAACGAAGCGTGAATTTCATGATTTTTCCTATTTTATTTTTGGATCCAGAAATATTTGTTCAAGTCAGTCAATTATTTTTGTTATAATTAGCTCGTAGGTAGCATTAATAGCTTTCATTGTTACCTTTAATAATAAAAGAATATAATGAATTAAAATGCACCCGCTATTATCTGCTATTCAATGGCATTAATTAGCTAACAATTTTATGACTCTCTACAAGAGTCTTACTCTAAATCAATTAGGTAACCCGATGCAACGATTAGCACCAGCTTTACGCGAAGATAATGTGCCATTAGACTTAATTTCCCTAATAAAAACCATATTAGCTGCTACAAAGGAAATATCATTTCGTGTCAGCCAAGCTCAACTAGGTGATTTAATGGGCTCAACTTTGGATGAAAACATTCAAGGTGAAGTGCAAAAGAAGCTCGATGTCGTCGCCAATGAGCTTTTTAAAGATATTTTATTAGAATCTGGTTTTGTAAAAGCTATCTCATCTGAAGAAGAAGACACTTCAGTAGCTGGAGAAAAGGATGGGAAGTATCTCGTTTCATTCGATCCATTAGATGGTAGTTCTAATATCGATATCAATTCATTAATTGGCACCATCTTTTCAATTCATGAAGCACCAAGCGATATGGATGCTAGTGACCCTGATATGTTTAAACAAGCTGGTCATAAGCAAGTTGCTGCTGGTTATGTATTATATGGTCCGTCAACCATGTTGGTAATGACAACAGGTAGCGGAACACATTTTTATGTATTAGACCGTACTCACGGAGGTTACTTATTAGTTGAACGTAACGTTCAAGTACCTACTGATACACAAGAGTTTGCTGTTAACATGTCGAATCAACGTTTCTGGAAACCAGAAATGCAAAATTATGTGAGTGACTTGCTCGCAGGTGATACTGGTCCTCGTGGCAAAAACTTCAACATGCGTTGGATTGCTGCAATGGTAGGTGATATACATCGTGTACTTTGTCGTGGTGGTATATTTACTTACCCAGAAGATAGCAGAAACCCGAAACAACCATTCAAGCTACGTTTAATGTATGAAGCGAATCCTATGAGTTTCCTCATTGAACAAGCAGGTGGATTAGCAATGACCAGTGAAGGTCGCATTATGGAAATGGAACCAACCGACATTCATCAACGTGTGGAAGTTATTATGGGTTCTAAAAATGAAGTGGAAGCCTGTTTAGCTTATTATAAGTAAAGGTTAATCTACATACCCTATAAAAAGCTCAATTCGTTGAGCTTTTTTTATTGGTTAAATTTAATATTTCATTCATCTTTTAACGATATAATACTTTCACTATTGGCCTTCCTCCTAACGAAATTTTATGAAAAAAATATTTGAAGTTTTCTGGCGTTTTCTTTTTCTTGGTTGTATCAGTTTTGGTGGTCCAGCCGCACATATTGGTTATTTTCAAAAAATTTTTGTCGCTAAACTTAAATGGTTGGATCAAGCCAGTTATGCAAACTTGATCTCATTAAGCCAGTTTCTACCTGGACCGGGATCAAGCCAGATCGGCTTTGCTATTGGTCTGAGGAAAGCAGGTTTGTTTGGAGGTATTGCCGCATTTGTTGGTTTTACACTTCCCTCTTTTATTCTTCTATACTTTCTAGCTGTTAATATTAATGGTGCTGAACAAGCTTGGGTTAACCATGTCATTCATGGGTTGAAATTATTAGCGGTTGTCGTGGTTGCTGATGCCTGTTTAACAATGTTTAAAAGCTTCTGTACTAATACCGTACATAAGTTCATCGCATTAATAACGGCTATTATTTTAATTATTTCGCCCAATTTCATGACACAAATACTAGTACTCATCTTTGCTGGTGCCTTTGGCTTTTTGGTTAATCAAACCTTAAAGCCTGTCGTGTCTGACCTTGAAAAATCTTCTCCCCTTGTCTCTAATAAACTAAAAGTACTGCCTTTGGGTTTGTTTTTTATGATTCTATTATCTTTGCCATTACTCATTTATGTCGGTGCAGTAAAAGAATCATCAGAACTTGTCGTACTATTCAATCAATTTTACCAAGCAGGTAGCATGGTATTTGGCGGCGGCCATGTTGTTTTACCTTTATTGCAGCAGACTATTGGCGATACATTATCTAACGACACTTTTCTTATGGGTTATGCTTCAGCACAAGCCGTTCCAGGGCCGATGTTTACTATTGCGACATTTTTAGGTGCTGAAATTTTCCTACAGAACCCATTGCTAGGTGCAACAGTCGCGACATTAGCTGTTTTCTTACCTGGTTTTTTATTACTATTAGCTTTTGAAAACACCTGGCAGTCATTAGCTGCAAAACCTAAAATTGCGAGTGCCGTAATAGCAGTAAATGCAGCAGTGGTTGGTTTACTATTCTCGGCGCTTTATCATCCTATATTTACCAGTGCCGTAACTTCAGTAGTGGAATTAATTTGTGTTGTGTTGGGATTTTATTTATTACGAATAATCAAATTGCCTATTATTGTTTTAGTACTGACATTTGTAGGTGTTGGTCTACTGCTCGCTCAGTTAGCGCATTTAAATATAATTTAATGCTGATAATGTCAGCTTTAACTTTTCACAGCTGTTGTTTATTTGCTAAAATATCGCCAATTTAAAACATTGCCTCAATATAAACCGCTAAGACGAGAAATTTTTATGCCTAATTACGCTGTTGGACACAAAACCCCTGATTCAGATTCAATCTGTTCAGCCATTGCCCTTTCATACTTAAAAACCACGTTAGGTGAAGAAACTCTACCAGCACGTTTAGGTGAACTTTCACCAGAAACGATGTTTATTTTAGACAAGTTTGGCTTTGAGCAACCTGAATTAAAAACAAGCTTTGCGGGTGAAGGCATTTACATTGTTGACCATTCCGATCGTATTCAAGGTCCTGATGATATTGATGAAGCTACAATTTTAGGCATTATTGATCATCATAAATTAGGCGATATTACGACTTCTACACCTTTAGAGATTTGGGTTCGCCCTGTAGGTTGTACTAATACAATAATCAAAATGATGTACGATTTTTATGATGTGGAAATTCCGAAAAACATTGCAGGTGCAATGATGTGTGCCATTTTATCAGACACTGTTATTTTTAAATCTCCAACCTGTACCACAGCTGATATAAAATGTGTTGAAGCTTTAGCTGAAATTGCGGGCATTGAAGATCCGAAAGCATTAGGCATGGAAATGTTTGAAGTAAAATCAGCCGTATTAGGTACACCTATTCGTGACCTAGTATTACGCGATTTTAAAGATTTCGATATGCACGGTAATTTAGTTGGTATTGGTCAATTAGAAGTACTAGACCTTGCTATCTTTGATGAAATGAAGCCTGAACTTGTTGCCGACATTGCAAAATTGAAAGTAGAAGGTAACCGCCATACTGTTTTATTATTGCTTACTGACATAATGAAAGAGGGATCTGAAATGTTAGTGATCAGTGACAATGCTGACTTAACTGAAAAAGCTTATGGTAAAGCGACGGTTGACGGTAAACTTTGGTTAGACGGCGTATTAAGCCGTAAGAAACAAGTTGTACCACCTCTTCAAGAGTCTTTAATTTAAAGATTAATATAGGCGCCAATAACATGAATATTAATAACTCTGCACGATTAAGCTATCGATTAATGACTGCTGATGACGCTGAGTTATTATATCAACTTGACCAAGACCCCGAAGTCATGCGCTTTATTAGCGACAGTGTTCCCTCTTCACGGGAGACGATAGAAAACGTTTTGGTGCCCCGTATGCAAGCCTATATCAACCGTGATAAAGGTTGGGGGATCTGGCAAGTAAATATCACTGAAACAGATGAATACATTGGTTGGGTGCTTGTGAGGCCAATGAATTTTTTCTCTGATTCACCTGAGTTTGATAATTTAGAACTCGGCTGGAGATTTTGTCGTTCTTCTTGGGGTAAAGGATATGCGAGTGAAGCCGCTCAGCATATTAAAGATGCTTTATCTGTAAACTCAGAAAATAAGAAATTTTGCGCTATTGCTGATGAAAAAAATTTGGGTTCAATTGGTGTGATGAAAAATATAGGTATGTCTTACGTTAAAACCTACCTACATACAGATCCGTTATTTGAGTGCCAAGTCGCCTACTATCAGATCAATAACTAAACCAACTCATCTTTTTTTTAGTATTATTTAGTAGATTTTGGTTAAGTTTTACTTAGCTCCTTAACTGGTTCACCTTAACTCATTACCTTACTGAGTTCCTTAATTAATAACGCTGGCTCTTTAACATGTAACCATAGTTTTGAAACTTTCTCTGGTAACTGACCCATCGTAGCTAGATACGTTTCCTCTTCATTGAAACATAACTCAATATTGACATTACTTCCCTGACCTAACATTAACCGCTCTTTATCATCTGCTTTGTTCCATTGCCCTTGGTTTATGGCAGAAATATTTTGAGTATCTATAATAATAAAACTCGTAAAAGCATTATTGATAATAAGCTTATCACCTAGTAAATAAATGCTATATTTTTTAGCTACACGATGGTTCGCAGTAACGAAAATAACCATATAAAACGAAAGGCTTGCAAAAATAAAGGCGCCGATTTCACTCCAATCAACCAGTAAAATATAGCTAATACTCCCAGCAATAAAGCACGCTGCTACCAACATCAGCCAATGGCTTGTTTTCTTAGAGTGGGTAACTAATTGACCTATTGATTGTGCATGGTTTCTTGAAAACTTAGGGATAGCGTAGTACCAACTAGCTGGTTCCCAGGACATTGGCAACGCCAACGCAAGATTTTTTTCATCGTCTTTATATTTTTCAAAGGTATGAATTCTTGGGTCTCCTGACAATTTCCTTGCTTGCCACAACCCTTTAACGATCATTACCAGTAAATAGAGTTCAATAATAAGCAATATGCCAATCAACGGATAACGCACATACATAATAAACTCAAAGTATTGCGCTATATCTTTAGGAAAACTATAACGTGCGCATAAGCAACTCAAAGAAAATATCAGTATGACTTTCCATGCATTTTGTTGTCCTGCTTTAATCACCCAAAACCAATGAAGCACAGGTAAGAGAACAAAATAACCAGCAACAGCTAATAATAAGGGAATGAGAGATTGAACCGAACTGTTATAATTAAGGTTCTCGGGCAAAAATTGAAAGCCTAAAACATAAACAATGACGGCTACCATTAAAAATTGCAGACGTTTCTTTATAGTGGTTCGCATAAGGCTCTATATTATTTTTCATGAAAGAATATAAACCTAGTCATACTTTTTACGACTTTATTACAAAGATGATTAAATTAATTTATTGTTCTTTGTTATTCATCAGTTTTAATAATCGTCATTCTTCCTCATCGACGTACAAGGAAGTACTAATGCCGTGATGACATGGATGTCAAAAAGCGGCCATGTGAATGTGATCATGACATTGCCTACATGGATGTAGGTACTTAGTTTTTGTCTGGAACAAAAAACTGACCGTTCATCCTGAACATCGTCATTATTTCACATCCATGTGATCATGACATACCGTTCATCCTGAACATAAAAAAACTCACCGAAGTGAGCTTTATTTACATTAATTATACGCCGTTAAATTTTACAATTAAACGCGTTCAATTACCGTTGCAATACCTTGGCCTAAACCAATACACATAGTCGCTAAACCAATGTTTACATCTTGACCTTCCATAAGGTTCAATAAGGTACCTGTAATCCGAGAACCAGAACAACCTAATGGATGACCAAGCGCAATTGCACCACCATTTAAGTTAATCATATCTTCAGCTTTGTCTTCTAAGCCTAACGATTTAATACATGATAATGCTTGAGCAGCAAAGGCTTCGTTAAACTCAGCTAATTCGATATCAGCTAAAGACAAGCCAGCACGCTTCAATGCTTTTTTCGTTGCTGGCACAGGACCAAAGCCCATGGTTGAAGGATCACAACCCGCAACAGCCATACCACGAATTTTAGCACGAGGCGTTAAACCAAGTTCTTTAGCACGGTCAGCTGACATAACTAACATTGCTGATGCACCATCAGACAACGCAGAAGAAGTACCAGCCGTTACCGTACCGTTTACAGGATCAAATACTGGACGTAAACCGCCAAGCGTTTCAATCGTCGTTTCTGGACGAATAACCTCATCATGCTCAATGAGCGTTAATGCGCCCATTGCATCGTGACCTTGGGTTGCAACAATTTCATTGTCCCAACGACCAGCAAGTTGTGCTTCATACGCTTTTCTGTGCGAACGAGCGCCAAATGCGTCTTGTTGTTCACGCGTAATACCAAATTGCTTACCCAGTAATTCAGCGGTTAAGCCCATGTTACCGGCTGCACGAGAAATATACTTACTTAATGCTGGATCGAAATCAACATCATACATCATAGGAACGTGTCCCATGTGCTCAACACCACCAACGATGAATACATCACCCTGGCCACACATTATATTGGTTGTTGCATCATGCAAAGCTTGCATTGATGAACCACATAAACGGTTAACCGTTACTGCGCCAACTGTTTTTGGAATATCAGTTAATAACTGTGCATTACGCGCAATGTTAAAGCCCTGTTCTTTGGTTTGCTTAACGTTACCCCAAATAATATCTTCAATTAATGAAGGGTCTAAATTAGGGTTACGTACTAATAATTGCTGCATTAAGTGTGCTGATAAACCTTCAGCACGAACATTACGGAAAACGCCAGCTTTAGAGCGTCCCATTGGTGTACGAATACAATCTACAATGACTACTTCTTTCATGATTTTCTCCTTAGCTTATGCTGTTTTAACGTTGTTGGTTTTTACATCAGTATAGAAATAAGACTTACCTGATTTAGCCATTTCTCGTAATCCGTCAGTTACCTGATAGATTTCACCTAAATGTGCATATTTATCAGCTGTTGCGATAAAGTTATCTAAACCTAATGTTTCTAAATAACGAATTGCGCCGCCTCTAAATGGAGGAAAACCTATACCATAAATTAAACCCATATCAGCTTCAGCTGCTGTATCTACAACACCTTCTTCTAAACAACGTACCACTTCATTCACCATAGGGATCATCAAGCGAGCAATAATTTCTTCACTACTAAATTCTTTTTTGTCCGGACAAGTGCTTGCAAATAATGCGTAAGCATCAGCTGAAGCGACTTTAGTAGGACGACCTCTTTTGTCTTTACCGTAATCGTAAAAGCCTTTACCATTCTTCTGACCTAAACGCTGATTAGTATATAAAGTGCTAACAGGATCGTTATCTATTTTTTTCATGCGCGTTGGAAAACCAGCTGACATAACACCTGTACAATGATCTGCGGTATCTACACCGACAACATCAAGCAAGTAAGCTGGACCCATTGGCCAGCCAAACTGCTTTTCCATAATTTTATCAACAGCCGAAAAATCAACACCTTCAAGCATTAACTGACTGAAACCTGCAAAGTATGGGAATAAAACACGGTTGATATAAAAACCAGGGCAATCGTTAACAACAATAGGTGATTTACCCATTTTAGCGGCGTAAGCAACTACAGCGGCAACAGTTTCTTCAGACGTATCTTTGCCACGAATAACTTCAACCAATGGCATTTTGTTTACCGGATTAAAGAAATGCATTCCACAGAAATTTTCTGGGCGCTTAACACTTTGCGCTAATAAATCAATAGAGATAGTTGAAGTGTTAGACGTTAGAATAGCATCTTCATCAAGGTAGCTTTCGACTTCAGCAAGCACCATACCTTTAACTTTTGGATTTTCAACAACCGCTTCAACAACAATATCAACGCCTTTTACACTATCGTAACTCAGTGTTGGAGTAATATTATTTAATACACCAGCCATTTTCTTCGCGTTCATACGACCGCGTTCAACTTGTTTAGTTAAAATGCCTGATGCTGTGTTCAAACCTAAATCTAATGCAGCATCATTAATATCTTTCATGATGATTGGCGTGCCTTTATAAGCAGACTGGTAAGCAATACCACCGCCCATAATACCAGCACCTAATACGGCAGCTTTATCAACTTGTTTAGTTGACATTTTGGCCGCTTTTTTAGCTTTACCTTTAACAACTTGATCTGCCATGAACAAACCGATTTGCGCGGTTGCAGCATCAGTTTTAGCCAATTTTGCAAAGTTAGCGTTCTCAATCAGCATAGCTTCAGTTCGACCTAAAGAAGCAGCGGCTTCAATAGTCTTAACCATCATCATTGGTGCAGGGTAATGTTTACCTGCTTTAGCTGCGATCATACCTTTACAAGTATTAAAGGTCATAATCGTTTCAACGGGACTAAGTTTTAATGCTTCAAGTTTTTGTTGACGCTTTGCTTGCCAATCTAACTTTCCAGCCATTGCTTGTTTAAGCATGTTCATCGCAGCTTCACGTAAATGTTCAGGTGCAACAACGGCATCAAGTAAACCTACAGCCATCGCTGGAGCAGGTTTGAATGCTTTACCTGTAGACATCCATTCAACGGCGTTATCAGCACCAATAATGCGTGGTAAGCGTACTGTGCCACCAAAACCAGGAATAAGACCTAATTTAACTTCAGGTAAACCAATAGAACATGTTGTATCGGCAACACGGTAGTCACAAGCTAAGCTCATTTCACAACCGCCACCTAAAGCAAAACCATTAAGCGCAACGACTGTTGGCAGGTTAATGTCTTCAAATGAATCAAAAACATCTGAACCACCTTTAATCCAAGGAACAAGTTCCTCTTCTGGTAATTTAAACATTTCTAAAAATTCAGTAATGTCTGCACCAACAATAAAGTTAGACTTACCTGACGTAACTAAAACGCCTTTGGCATCTGTACAATTGTTAATAGCAGCAACCACTTCAATATATTCTTTAAAAGTTGCCTGATCGAACTTATTCACTGAACCTTGAGCATCGAATTTAAATTCAACAATGCCGTCATCCAATAATTCGGCAGAAAGGTTTTGACCTTGAAATAACATGCCTAGTTTCCTCGTTTAATGGGATAAAAAAATCGGGTCTGATCTCAATTAAATAATAATTTAATGATCAGTTTTTATAATAATAGACGACTGAGTGTGCCTTGAAAGAAAATTAATTGCAAATTATTTAAACAAGCGTTTTAATTATGCGTTTCATTTTAGTTAAAACTTATAAATAAAATTCTAAAGTGAGCCAAACAGATCGACTATTTTGAGGGATTAATGAGTTGGTGAAACCAAGACTACGTTGAGTAAAATCATTTCCTGAGTCTGCAGCTTTTATTCCAGGCAACATGTGTTGGTGATCAAACAAGTTATTCACTTTTATACTAATGCTGTAATATTGGCTCGTATAATTAGCAGCTATATCAAAAACAAACCGAGAAACAAGCTTAATACCCTGTTCAGATAAGGGATTCCGCGAATATAAATAGGTAGGAGAATAGTAGTTACTTTTAAAGTTAAGCCCAAAATGATTATTCAATGGAAAGTATACTGAAGCATTTATTTTATGAGGTGCAATATCGCCTACACGTGCGTCATCGCTGATCCACTCATTTATCTCATGTTCATACCTTCGATTCGTTTGAGGGTCTGTGTAAGTATAATAAAAGTTACCGGTTATTTTATCTTGTTGATCAAGAAAGTTTGGATACTCAAATCGTCCTCTATACTCAGCACCCCAAATATCTCTAGAACCATCGTTAATGGCTGATTCTCGAATAACATTTTTATATGAAGCAACATACAATGAGAGTTCATGTAACCAGTGTTCTTCTTGCTGCATCAAAATTAATTCAATATTTTTCGCTTTTTCAGAAGATAAGTTTAAATTTGATTTCCGTCCACTCCAACCGCCATATAACTGCTCTGCGGAAGGTTCTTGAAAAGCCTCTCCGTAAATAAGCTTAAACACTGTTTTCTCATTCGCTAATTTATATATCCCCGCTAAACGTGGACTAATAGATTCACCCCAGATACTATTATCATCAAACCGCAGACCTACGTTAAATATCCATGGGAATACATCATAAATACCACCAACATATAAACCTTTATCAGAAAAAGTTTGGCGGTTATCACCAGGTACATTATTTAATGGATGTTCATTGAAGGTGTAAATTTCATCAGTACTGTGGAAGATTCCTGCGCCTTGTCCGTAAGGACCCAGATCAGACGTCGGGGTTGTAGAGCTATATGAACCTGACCAATAACCAGGAATATCATAGGCTTTAGTAACATCACTTTTTTTATAACGCCACCCCATTAATATATTCCATCGTTCATTTAGATGGTATTCCGCGTCTTGCGTTAACTCAATAGCTTCACTGGTCGTATTCCAATGAGTAAAGCTAATAAAAGAAGTGTTATTCATATTATTTTGAAAGTCAGGTTCAGCCTCGGCCCAATTTCCCCAAATTCGATTATCACGATACAAACCTAGACTCTTAACTGATAGCTTTTGATTTACATTGCCTTGATGTTCGACATACAGTTGATTTGAATTTTGCTTCCAAGAACTATTTGCTTGCCCTCTATCAGCCGCATATTGAGCGCCATACCCCTCATCAACTTTCCAATGAATCAGTCCTAGCTTGTAATTTTGATAAGTAACATCAGCAACGATACCTATATCTACCGTTGGATCAGAATAATGATCCATCCTATTTCCATTCACGTTTAAATCACGGATAGGCCCCCAAATGGTTTCACTTTGGTAAAGATCATTACTTAAGAATCCCCATCGATTAGATAGGTCTTCTTCATCACTTGAAAACTTTCGAGCAGAAAAACTATAACGTAAGTCATTAAAGCGACCGTTAGCTGATATTTCTATGCCCTTAGAGTTCCATCGGCCCAGTTCAGCCCTAGCAGTTATCTCGTGTTGCCCATCAATAAAATCATTAGCATTTTTAGTAATAATATTAATGACTCCCATAAAAGCATTAGGCCCATAACGAACAGATGAAGGCCCGTAGAGTACTTCAACGCGAGCAATATTTGATATAGGATATTGTCGACTAACTACAGCGATTTGAGTCCATAGGTGGTTATCAATCACGCCATTAATCATGAAAAGCGTTCGACTTGATGCAGGAGTTCTATAACCACGTTGATAAAAAGTTAAATGTGTTGCGCCGCTAGTTACCACACTATCAAATCCAGGCAAGTCGGCAAGTACTTCAACGAGGCTAATGTAGCCACGTTTCTTAAAATCACTCTCTTCAATAACAACCATTGCCGCAGGAGCATCTGATAAAGATTCTTCAATACCACTGGCCGTGGTTACTTTGACATTCATTAATGAACTCAATGAAAGCTCGAATAGGTCAACTTCTGAGTTTTCATTAGCTTGCAATGAAAAAGTTAAAAATAAAAAAATACTAAAAAAAATTTTAATCGTTAGTTTTCCCATTCGACAACTCAACAAATAATTATTTGATGTTTGCACCTTTTATAAGATAGATGCAGATATTAACTATAGCATTAAATCAGTCGTTTAATAATTTTGAAATGAATTGACTAATAGCTTTGCGATGCGTCGATAGGATCTGAGTTTGAAGCTTTAGTTATGGGGTAAACATCCACTGAATTATTACGACGATATTGTTATTACTTTTCCACGAGAAATAAAGGTAAAATAACTAGCCGAACAATTTATGACTAAAAATTTTAATCACAAAATTCTGAACTGTAATAATTTGTTTAAATAAGACAAAATTTTATAGTCCAAAATTATTGGAAAAAGATGTCAATTAAAGAACACGTAAAAAAGCCCGAAAATTTATTACTCGCTATGGCATTTATTATGCCGTTAATTTTTAGCGTTTGGATGGTTTTACTTAATAATTTTGTTATTGAAAAAGCAAGTTTTACCGGTAAAGAGATTGGTATTCTACAAAGCTTACGTGAAATACCTGGTTTTCTAGCATTTACCGTGATTTATATATTACTGTTTATAAAAGAACAAAAACTAGCCATCGTTTCCTTAGCTGTTACTGCAATAGGGGTAATAATAACGGGGCTATTTCCTTCTGTGATAGGGCTATATCTCACGACCATGATTATGTCTGTTGGCTTTCATTATTTTGAAACCGTGAACCAATCACTCACAATGCAATGGATTGATAAAGACAAAACAGCACACTTTTTAGGTCATTTATTGTCAGTGAAATCAGCCGCATCGTTACTTGCTTTCAGCAGTATATGGGTGATGATGGAAAAATTTTCTTGGTCATATCAAAGTACCTACGCACTCTTTGGAGGACTTGGCCTAGTTCTCACTATTTGCTTAGCACTTTCATTCAAACAATTTCCCGTTAAAGTTGAGCAAGATAAACGTCTTATCTTACGTAAACGTTATTGGCTATTCTACGCTCTCACATTTTTCAGTGGAGCCAGACGCCAAATATTTACAGTGTTTGCTGGTTTTTTAATGGTAGAAAAATTTGGTTATAGTGTTGCTAATATAAGTGCATTATTTTTAATAAACTATGTATTTAATTGGTTGTTCGCCGCAAAAATAGGAAAACTAATTGGTGTGATTGGTGAGCGACGTGTGCTTAAATTTGAATATATAGGTTTGATTACTATATTTATTGCTTATGGCTTTGTAGAAAATTCTAACATCGCTGCGGCTTTATATGTGATTGACCATTTGTTTTTCGCACTAGCAATTGCCATTAAAACGTACTTCCAAAAAATTGCAAAACCTGAAGATTTAGCTTCAAGCGCAGGGGTTAGTTTTTCCATCAATCATATTGCTGCTGTGGTAATTCCAGCCTTACTCGGATTAGTATGGATTTATAACACCTCTTGGGTTTTTTATATCGGTGCAGCTTTTGCCTTTTGTTCGTTGATTTTATCTCACTTGATTCCGTGTAACCCACGTGAAGGTGTCGAGTTTAGATATCAAGAAAAAGATTAACAGAATTGCCTGAAGGTAATAACAAAAAGCCGAGATATAATATCTCGGCTTTTTTTATTATTAAATTAATACTCTAGAAGTTAACGTTACTTGTTATTACGTAAGAACGTTAAAAACTCATCAGAAGGCATAGGTTTAGCATAAAAGAAACCTTGCACCTCATCACACCCTTGAGCGATTAAATGAGCTTGCTGTGCTTCTTCTTCAATTCCTTCAGCAATAACTTTCAAGTTCATTTGTTTACCTAGATTGATAATTGTATCTGCAATGAGTGACTGCCCAGGCTCTGCAATGTCAGTAATAAATGCTCTGTCAACTTTCAAACGGTCGAGTGGTAGTTTTTGTAAGTAGCTCATTGATGAATAACCTGTACCAAAGTCATCAAGCGCAATACTTATGCCTTCTTCTTTTAGCCTTACAAGTGCGTCGATTACTACTTGAGGTTCATCCATTAAAATATTTTCGGTGATCTCTAATTCAAGCTTACTCGGTTTAACATCGTGAATAATGGTTGCTTGAATAATACTGTTAACAAAATTATCTCGTTTAAATTGAGGAATTGAAACATTCACTGAAATTCCGACATGGTCAAATTTCTGCTCTTCTAATACTTTAATCTGTTTACACGCTTGGTTAATAACCCAATCACCAATCTCTATGATTAAACCAGAATATTCTGCTAGAGGAATAAATACAGCAGGTGAAATAAATTTGCCTTCAGCAGTACGCCAACGAAGTAAAGCCTCTGCACCAATAACAGTACCTGTTACTAAACTAAGTTGTGGTTGATACCAAAGCTCTAAACGATTGTCTGCGAAATCAGTACGTAATTGCCTGATCATACCTAAACGCCAAAGCGTTTCATCTTCCATTTCTTGTTTGTAATAAGCAAAATTTTCGTGAGGACTCTTCTTGGCTAAGTTTAATGCAATGTTTATTTGATTAAGAACTTTTACGCCTTGTGAACCAGCACTTTTTTTAGAACATAAGCCAAAACATGCTGTTACCGGTAAACGTTGTTCACCCGCAGTAAACGAATGATGAAATAATCCCATCAAAGTTTCAGGATTTACACATTCTGCAGGACCAATCACACCAAAAACATCAGCGCCAACGCGAGCAAACTGACAATCTTTGCCTAGTTCTCTTAGCCGTTCTGTAACAGCAAGGAGCAATTTATTACCTAAATCTTGCCCTAAACCATCATTAATATCACTAAAGTGGTTTATATCAATTAAAGCTGCAACAAGCTCCGTCTCTTCTGATTGGCTAAAACGGTCGAGTAAGTTTACGAATTCTAAACGATTCGGTAATTCGGTAAGCCAATCGCGATATGCCGCATTTCGTAATTTCTGAAATAAATGAACATTTTCATAGCCGATAGCCACATTAGCTAAAAACACTTCAATGAGCTGTGTTTGAATTTCTGTTAGCTCTTGCTCAAGTTGAAGATAAATAACAGCGCGGTATCCACCACTCGCTAAATACAACACAGCAAAATCATTGCCGTAATTATTTTTTTTCTGGGTAAAGGAATTGCTAAGACGTTCTTGTAAAATGTTGCCATCGATTGAGGATATTTTTTTATCAATTAATACTGCGCTATGGCCAAGCTGTGCTAATACATGCAAACTTAAATCATCAGTTCCTTCAATAATACCTAAACCTCGTGCACAAAAAACACTCGACTGGCTATCACTCAAAAGATTCAGCTGAGTAAGTACACCTTCTGCATATTCGTGAATACGGTGTAATTCCAATAATTCAGCAGCAGCACTAATAATTTTTTCTAAACCAATTCTATTTTGATTAACAGAATGTATTTGTTGGTATGAACGAATTGCAGCATAAACCGTAGTCACTAATTTACGACGAGTGAGTTCTGTTTTAGTTTTATAGTCATTAATATCGTAATCTTTAATAACGCTTTCTTCAGGAGCGTAGCCTGGTTGGCCTGTTCTTAAGACAATGCGTATATCTTGTCTTTGTAATGTTTCTCTAATATGTTTGACAACATTTAAACCGGCATCATCTGTTTCCATTACAACATCAAGCAATACCAACACTATATCAAGGTGTTCTTCAATAAGTTGACATGCGTCTCGGCCAGAGTATGCATGGATATACTCTAAGTTTTTTCCTAAAACGACTATATCGGATAACGCTAATTGTGTAACGGAATGAATTTCAGGATCATCATCGACAATCAGAACCTTCCACGTTTCACCAGTACCATTAGTAAGGATCTCATCTTCATCACTGTCATCGATAAATAAAAAATCGTCATTAGTATTTTCGGAAGCCTGCATATAACCCTCAATTAATCAGCAATAAAACAACTGATTAAGATTTTTTGTTCATCAAATTAAATTATGACTTTTACTTCTAATACCTTACATAATAAAAGTCAGTTGAAGAATATTCAACCTCGTTTTGCAATTAAATTCATAATTCCAGTGAGTTATTGATTTTATGTTAAGTTTAGATGAATAAAGAGAAAATTGCTGATTTAAATTTTCCAGCGTATGCTTAGTTAAAACAGTAATAAAAATAACAGATTAGTTACGGAATTTTTATGAAAGATATAAACGAACCTTCTCCTTCAGAAATAACGGTCAATGATGAATCAAGTACAAATGAAATAGTAAAAACAGAGACATCGACAAAACAAAAGAGTGGGAATAAAAAAAATACGGGTATTTCTTCGCAAATGCAACTTCTAGGCTTGGCCAAAAATTTTGTACTTGACGGTGGTTTAGTGTCTTCAGATAAACAAATGCCTCTAGAAGACAGAACACAAAAAAGAGCACGTGTTTCTGCATTACGAAAACAACAAAATCTTGAAGCGATTATTCAAAAGTCTTTAGAATATTGCTCTAGTACTGAGGCCTCAGATAAAGCTGATCCCGATTGGTTCACCACTTTTACTCAGTTAGCAGAAGATGTTAGCAACGCTACTATGCAGAATTTATGGGCCAAAATTCTTGCAGGCGAAATTTCTCAACCGGGTTCTTTTTCAACTAAAACCCTAAAAACTTTTCGAACGATGAATATTACTGATGCGAAGTTATTAGCAAAGGCTTGTAGTTTATCGGTATCAGATCAATCGAAAAAAAATATCCGGATTATTTCTGGCGCTTATCAAACACCCAGTTTATTTAACTTTTTCAGTAGAAATAGAGAGCAAAATATACAGTTAAGTCAATATTCATTGAGCTATGCTGATCTATTAATTTTGGCCGATAATCATTTAGTCTTTATTCAGGAAACAGAATCGAATCCATTGAACAAAAAAGAAAAGTTAAACTTTAATTTCAATAACATACAACTAACTCTTACGGCAAAAAAACCTTCTTCTGTTTTAAAGTTTTATAAGTTCACACCGATAGGAAGTGAGTTAGCCTGTTTGATTAATGCTATTGGCGATAAAGACTATTTACAGGATCTGAAGAATGAATTGAGCGTGAACTTTTCTATTGCTGAAAAATAAAAAAGGACAAGCTCTTGTTATGCTTGCCCTTTTTTATTTTTAATGTTGAATGTTTAATCTGAAGATATTTAAATACCATCACCATCGGTATGCAAGCCACATTCTCTAGCCATACCAGAAAAACGCGTATCACTTTCCTCCATACCTAAAGTTAATGGGCGCGTACTATGCGTGTCACCAACAGATACATAACCTTTCTCCCATAATGGGTGATACGGCAAGTTATGTTTAGTTAGATATTCATAAACATCTTTATTGGTCCAATCTATAATTGGGTGAACTTTAAAACGGCCACGTAAGATACTCACTACAGATAAACTTTGGCGATGATCTGATTGTTGACGACGAACGCCAGAGAACCATGTTGCCGCATTGAGTTCATCTAAACCACGCTCTAATGGTTCAACTTTATTACGGCGATTATATGCCTGTAAAGAAGTTTCATCTTTCGCCCATTCATCACCGTATTTTGCTTTTTGCCATGCCGCGCTTTCTGTAGCGCTATAGACTTGTAAATTCAAGTTCAAGCGATCAGTAAGTTGTTCAATAAATTGATAAGTTTCAGGAAACAAGTGCCCTGTATCTGTAATCAATACTGGAATATTTGCATCAACTTGCGTCAACATATGCAACATAACGGCTGATTGAATGCCAAAACTTGATGACAAAACAAATTGCGAGGGTAAATTTTCCATCGACCATTCAACGCGTTCAGTAGCAGTTTGCTTCTCTAATAACTCATTCCACTGATTCAACCATGGTTTGGGTAAAGACGCAGGAAATCGATTATTAATCGGTGCCTTTATCGAGGCAATACTTTCACTGCTACTTATAAGTTTAGTCATGAAAATCTCGCTTACTATTTTTCACTTCTGCAATAATACCTACGCGGATAGTGAAGTCGCCGAACGCTTCGTTAGTGTTACGTTCTGTAGACCAACGGGCAATTAGCGCATCCATTTCATCAAGGATATCTTGCTCGTTCAAATTTTCTTTATACATTTTAGGAACACGAGTTCCGGCTAAGTTTCCGCCTAAATGCATATTATATTTGCCAGGACCTTTACCGACCAAGCCAATTTCCGCCAACATTGCACGGCCACAGCCATTAGGGCAGCCAGTAACACGTAAAATAATACTTTCGTCACTAACATTATGCTTAGCTAAAATACCTTCTACGTCAGTTACAAAGCCCGGCAAATAACGCTCAGCTTCTGCCATCGCTAATGGACAAGTAGGAAATGCGACACAAGCCATAGAATCTTTACGTTGTTTTGAAACGGTGTCATTGATTAAACCGTATTCACGAGCAATAGCTTCGATTTGTGCTTTATCTTCAGTTGCCACACCCGCCACAATTAAGTTTTGGTTAGCGGTCATGCGAAAGTCACCTTTATGAATTTTCGCAATTTCAGCAACGCCTGACTTAAGCGGCTTACCTGGGTTATCAAGTAAGCGGCCATTTTCAATAAATAGTGCTAAATGATGCCTGCCATCAAAACCTTCAACCCAACCAATACGATCGCCACGTTCGGTAAATTCATAAGGTCGTGAAGCTTCAAAAGTAATACCGGCGCGTTTCTCAACTTCCGATTTAAATGTTTCTACACCAACACGATCAAGCGTGTACTTAGTTTTTGCATTTTTACGATTTACGCGGTTACCCCAGTCACGTTGCGTTGTTACAACAGCGGCGGCAACATCTAAAGTGTTCTCTAAAGATACATAACCAAAATCATCAGCTTTACGAGGATACGTAGACTTATCGCCATGCGTCATCGCTAAACCACCGCCAACAAGTACGTTGAAACCAACTAACTTGCCATCTTTAGCAATCGCGATAAAGTTCAAATCGTTTGCGTGAACGTCAATATCATTTTGTGGCGGTATAACTACCGTTGTTTTGAACTTACGTGGTAAGTAGTTACTGCCTAAAATAGGTTCTTCAGTTTCTTTACCTTCAGGACCTTCAAGCTTTTCACCGTCTAACCAAATTTCAGCATAAGCACGCGTTTTTGGCAGTAAATGTTCACTGATCTTAATCGCCCATTCATAGGCTTCTTGATGAAGTTCTGATTCAATTGGATTAGAAGTACATAAAACATTACGGTTTACATCGCCAGCAGTAGCAATTGAGTCAATGCCAATGCTGTTTAATGTTTGATGCATTAATTTAATATTTGGCTTTAATACGCCGTGAAACTGAAACGTTTGACGTGTCGTTAACCGAATGCTTCCATAAGACGTACTTTCTTGAGCAAATTTGTCGATAGCTAACCACTGCTCTGGCTTGATTATTCCACCAGGCATACGAGCACGTAACATCACATTATGTAATGGTTCTAATTTTTGCTTAGTACGCTCGCCACGAATATCACGGTCATCTTGCTGATACATACCGTGAGTTCTAATAATATGATAATTGTCAGCAGTAAAACCACCGGTAGTTTGATCTTTTAAGTCATCAACTATGGTGCCACGTAAAAAATTACTGTCTGCTTTTAAACGTTCGTTATCAGCTTGCTTACCTTCAACAATTAACGGCCCTGGACCTGTTAATACGGTTTCTTTGTTTGTTGTCGTCATTAGTAAACATCCTTCTGGAAACGCTTAGCGTTACGTAATTCTTTTAAATAGTCTTGTGCTTGTTCAGTGCTTAATTTGCCATGTTCAGAAATAATATCGACTAAGGCTAGTTCAACATCTTTTGCCATACGGCTCATGTCACCGCAAATATATAAATGTGCGCCACGTTCTAGCCATGCAAAAATTTCGCTGGCTTTTTCGCGCAAACGATCTTGAACATATATTTTTTCTGCTTGGTCGCGAGAAAAGGCTAAATCAATGTTTGTTAATAAACCTGATTTTAAGTAACCTTGCCATTCAACTTGGTATAAAAAGTCTTGTGTGAACGTTTGGTCACCAAAAAACAACCAGTTATCACCGCTTGCTTCTGTCGCTTCACGCTCTTGCATGAATGCTCTAAAAGGGGCAATCCCAGTACCTGGACCAATCATTATCACAGGCGTATCGCCATTGGCAGGTAAACGGAAGTTATCATTGTGTTCAATGAAAACTTTTACCGTGCCGCCTTCTTCTAAGCGTTTACCTAAAAAGCTTGAAGCGCCGCCACTTCTTAAGTGGTCGTTTTCATTATATTCAACTAAACCAACCGTTAAGTGTACTTCTTCTTCTACTTCCGCTTGGCTTGAAGCGATAGAATATAAACGTGGTGTAATTTTGCGTAGTGCATCAGCAAAGTCTTGCGCCGTGATTACAGCTGGAGCCGATTTAACTACATCAATAATTTGATGGTTACCTGCATATTCACGTGCTGAATTTTTATCTTCACTTAATGACAATAAATGTTTGTCTTGTGACTTATCAGCCCAAAAGCTAACAAAATTAACGGCTGTTTGAGTAATTTCTAGTTTTGATGTTAACGCTTCTGCAAGAGATAAACTTGTCCCTTCAATCTCAACTTTATCATCGGCTGACAAGTTCAATGCCGCAATAAGTTCAGCGACTAACGTGGTATCGTTTTCAAACCAAACACCTAAAGCGTCACCTGCTTGATAAGTAATACCTGAGTCCGCTAAGTCAATTTCAATATGACGAACATCTTTAGCTGAATCTCGGCCAGTAATCTTCTGACTTAAACTTAACTCTGCCGCATAAGGTGCTTGTTTGGTGTATTCACTTACCGCGCCAGCTGTTGGCATAGCAACAACATTAGTTGGAGTAGATTCACTACCTAACAATGCTTTAGCTTTAGTAATAATAGTATCTGACCATGCTTTTGCATCCGCGTCGTAATCAACGTCACAATCTACACGTGGTGTAATTTGTTTAGCACCAAGATTACTTAAATATTCATCGAAGTCTTTTCCTGTTTGACAGAAGAACTCATAGCTAGTATCACCTAAGGCCAAGACACTATATTGTAAGCTGTCTAACTTAGGTGCTTTCTTCGATGCTAAAAATTCGTGCAAAGCAATAGCATCATCAGGTGCTTCACCTTCGCCATTAGTGCTGGCAACAATTAATAGGTGAGTAATATTCTTTATACTTTTTGGCTTAAAATCACTCATGCTTTTTAAGTCAACAGTAAGACCTTGTGCTTGTGCTTGCGCAGCTAATGCTTTAGCAACACCTTTAGCATTACCCGTTTGCGAACCAAATAAAATGGTTAGGGTTGCTGCAGGAATAGCAACCGCTGATGGACTAACGTTTAACGATTCCCCTTCAGATTTAGCTGCTAAGTAACCACTCGCCCATGCAAGCTGCAACGGAGAGTAACTGCCAATAGTGTGTTGAAGTGATGCTAGTTGGTCTGCATCTAACATAGTTTTTTGTAAGTTTTGCTGTTTTGGCAACATAAGGTCAATTCGCCCATTTATAAATAATGAATGAATAATAGACCTCCTTCCCTCAGATGAAAAAGAATAGAAATGGCTTTTTTATTCCAAAATAGAATAAGACTATATTTTGAGCCTCCTCCCTCTTTTTTGTTTGAATTTTAAGGTATTCTTTTTCTTGAAATTAAGACAAGGGAAGACCACACTTATTACAAGCTAAAAAAACAGATGAAATAATGGAAAAAGTAGACGCGATAATTATTGGTGCGGGTGTTGTGGGTTTAGCCATTGCAGCGAAACTCAGCCACAAACTCAACAATGTGTTAATTATTGACAAAAATACGAGCTTTGGTGAAGAAACCAGTAGCCGTAATAGTGAAGTTATTCATGCGGGCATTTATTACCCGCAGCACAGTTTAAAAGCTAAATTGTGCGTTAAAGGCAAAGATAAACTTTACCAATATTGTAAAGAGCGAAGTATTCCACATCAACGCCTTGGAAAATTACTGCTTGCCCATGGCGAAATGGAAGAGCAATGTTTAGCTAAAACGATAAAACAAGCTGGACTTAATGATGTTAATGATCTTGTCTGGTTAACTGAAGGCGAACTTAAGAAGTCTAATCCAGAATTACATGCCACCGCCGCTTTACTTTCTCCTTCGACAGGCATAATTGATACCCATAGTTATATGCAGGCACTATTGGCCGAAATTGAGTGTAACAATGGACAGTTTGTTGGGAAGACAACCTTTATTAAAGCAGAGAAAGATAAAGATGGGTTTGTCGTTACTTTAAATAGTCAAGATGAAATCATGCAATTACATTGCGATTATTTAATTAATTCAGGTGGACTTCATAGCACGAGTGTTGCTGAAAATATCATTGATTTAGCTAAATCACATATTCCAATGCTTTATTATTGTCGAGGCCATTATTTTTCTTATCAAGGGAAAAGTCCTTTTACGCAACTTATTTATCCGGTACCTGA
>ENA-OSET01001072-OSET01001072.1-sediment-metagenome-genome-assembly--contig:-NODE-1072-length-29223-cov-29.389899_pt1 | contig 29223 bp, 26 predicted proteins | sample MGYA00237882_ERZ534229 | MGnify/ENA primary metagenome ERZ534229 (study PRJEB26408, sample SAMN06266212) | sediment metagenome | isolation source: Hudson Canyon methane seep mesocosm | place... | reverse complement strand
TACGATCTGAAATAAAATGCAATGAAGGTTTAGTTTGCTTATTTTTAGCCAACTGCCAAGGCTCGCCATTGCGAAAAGTCCCACCTCCTTTAATTGCATGATAAAGCATATTCTTCACCGGATCATATATCACACCAATATAAGGAATGCCCTCACGAGACACTAAAGCAATAGAGACAGCATAACCATGCCTTTCTTCAATAAAAGGTAACGTGCCATCTAAAGGATCGATGCACCAGAAAAAGTCTTTTTCCAGTCGCAGTAAATCATCAGGTCTTTCCTCACTGAGTAAAGCTAAATCATATATCTCACAGCTGGCTTGCAAGTTTTGTAAGATAATAGCCTGACATAGGTGATCGACTTCGGTGACGACCTGGGACGCTAAACTGATACCTGCTTGTTTCGTGTTGACCGTTAAGGTTTCGCGAGGAAAATGAGCAATAACCTGTCCCGCTTGTAGAGCAGCAGAAATAGCACACTGGCTGAGTAAATATAAATCGTTGGTACTGAGTTGCATGATAATACCTGAGTTTAATTTTTTTTATTCAGTTGAGAAATGACTTCGCGCGCTAAACGTTCGCTATAACTGTTGATTTTCCAATGACCTGGACTCCAGCCTTTGATAAAGCGATGAAAATCAGTCCATGCGACAGGGTATAAAGCTCGCCAATCAAGTTCAAGTGCATCGACCGGAAAATGTGGTTCGCGTTTTAACAGTGAGAGCCTGAGTTGTTGAAAATAATAATCCAGTAAGCTTGCCTCTTGTTGCTGACATTGATCCTCATTAAGACAACTACCGATAAAGTAAGCAACATCTTTCATGCCGCAACCCCCTCCTACATATTGAAAGTCGACTGCAGCAACCTGCTTGCCATCATTAGAAAAGCAAAAATTTGCCAACTTCGCATCGCCATGCACAAAGGTTTGAAAGGGGCTTTGTGTTAGTTTTTGATCAATTGCCGCAGCGGCTTCTTTAAGAGGCATATCCTGTAAAACTTGTAACTCATCAGGCCGCGTTTCTAAGTGCCAATACGTCCCAACATCCCACAGTTTATCAGCTTGTTTACCCATAAAAGTTGCATGAAAGTTTGCGAGCCAAGATAAGCAGGCTTTGATTTCAACCGCTGAGACCTGTGATTGACGGATAGGAAAACCAGAGCCATCCAAATCTTCCAATAGCATAAACATTTCATCTTGTTGAGATTCCAGCGCTAAACAAAGTGGTACTCGACAATTAGCAGAGCACATAGAGCTCCATTGCTGATACCAAGCCATTTCCACATGATAGGACTTAATTTTGCGTTGATGCGATAAATCCGTATTCCAGCCACGCGGATGATGGCTTTGATCCGGCAAGCGGACATGCTTAATCACGACACTTTTAAATGAACTTCCTTTTAAGCCATAACGCACAATTTCGCCATAACCACTCCATAGGCTTTGAATGCTCTCAATTTTAAACAACGATGTTGCATCGGTTGCTTTGAGGGTTATTGCTTGGAAGTGTGAGTCCATTACGCGGGTGTGTTTGTATTATTAGTGGCTGAAGCTTCCTTATTTAAAAGGATGAGGGTATTACTGTGTAGTCCTGTTTTAAGTTTTTTCGGTAACTTCCTCTGACATGGCGTCTAAAGTTGTTTTGTTTGGGATTTTAAGTTCAATAGGAAACTCTTGGCGTAAAGATACCTGTGTTAAAAATAAGCGGATGGCCTCTGTCATACTCATACCTAAACCATTCAAAACTTGTTCGGCACTTTGTTTTAGTTCTGTGCTGACACGAGCACGAACAATATCATTTTTTAGCGGTTGCATATATTTATGTGAGGTTAGTTATATCATATTAGTGTAGCACTAATATGCCACATCACTCAATGTGTGACATTCATTATTAGATACTAATTATGATGCCGTAAAGAGAAGTCTCTGAATCCAAAAAGTGAGCAATGGCACGCTAGTCATCTCTTAATTTTGCTTGTCGTAAATCATCCACAACCAGATAAAGTGAAGGGATCAGAATCAGTGTGATTAAGGTGGCGAAAAGAATGCCAAAGCCAATGGATATTGCCATAGGAATCAAAATTTTTGCTTGCCGTGAGGTTTCCAGAATCATCGGCATTAATCCAAAAAACGTTGTCATGGTTGTCAGTATGATTGGCCGAAAACGCTGAATACTTGCTGTTTTTATTATGTTGAGTGCGGTTTTTTCAGGGTGCTGAGTGCGTAATTGATTAGCATGATTGATTAGTACCAGCGAATCATTAACCACAATGCCCGACAGTGCAACGATACCCAATAGACTAAGTATACTTAAGCCATACCCCATGATTAAATGACCAAAAATAGCACCAATAATGCCAAAGGGAATACTGATAATAACGACTAACGGCAATACATAACTTTGAAAAGGAATCGCTAACATGGCGTAAATAACCACTAGCGCAAAAACAAAACTGAGTTTCAGGCTGCCAACACTGTCTGACATATCTGCCAGTCTGCCCTGGAAGCTATATTGCAAGCCTGGGTATTGTTGTTGCAGCTTGGCTAATTCTGTCATTTTCAGGTCACTGGCAATTTCTCCGGCTTTATTTCGCGGCGTAACATCTGCCTTGACTTGTACATTTCTCCTGCCATTGCGCCGATTGATTTCGGTATAGGCACGGTCTTTTTTGATAGATACCACTTCTTTAACCGGTATTTCGGTATTGTTTGCCGTCCAGAGTAAGAAGTTATTCATATCCATGGCTGAAGATCGTTCTGCTTTAGGTAATCTGACCATGATTTTAATTTCATTACGGCCACGTTGTTGACGTAGTACCTCCGCACCATAAAAGGCATCACGAACTTGCCGCCCCACTGTTAATTCATCCAGCCCTAAACTTTTCCCTTCGGCTAGTAAACTAAAGTCATATTGTTGCTTGCCGGGACTAAAGCCATCATCAACATCTTTAACCATAGGATAGGCACGTAGTGCATCTGCCAATTGCGTACTGGCTTTTTCCAGTACATCAAGGTCACGGTGATTGAGTTCAATCGTTAATGCTGAACCAGCCCCCGGTCCGCCCGCATCAGATTCAAATAATAAAGTGTCTACACCAATAATCGTCCCGCTTAATGCCCGCCATTTTTGAGTAAACTGCTCTGTATTCATAATTTTGTTACGAATTTCAGGGTCAGTTAAATATACACTTATGATGGCTTTATGACTCCCTGTCACCCCTATATCAGCATAAATCCCTTTAACCAAAAGATCAGCCTGACCACTATTTTCGGCAACTTGTGTAGCAGTTTTTATCAGCTGTTCAACAACTTGTTTAGTTTTGTCTATGGCTGAACCATAAGGTAAATTAACCGTCACTTTAGCGAAATCAGATTCTGTTTTTGGAAACATAGACATCCCCATACGCCCACTGGAGGCATAAGACAGGGTAACAATCAGTAGCGCAAAAGCGGCAATAACTGTTAAATAGCGATGCTGAAGAACATTTTCCAGAAAACCACCATATTGATGTTTAACCCAAAAGCGAAAGGCGTGACTAAAGCGCTGTTGTTTTTGATGAATCCATGCCTGTATGCCCTGCTTTTTTAATACCCCTAAATGCCCTAAATGATTGGGTAAAATAAACAGGCTCTCTGCTAATGAAATTAAAAATACGGTAATAACCACCATGGGAATCATAAAAAATATTTTACCCATGACCCCTGGCATAAAAAACAAAGGCATAAAGGTGGCAATATTAGTCAAAATACTAAAGGTGACCGGCACAGCCATCTCTTGTGCGCCTTTGATTGCAGCCTCCATAGGCGGCAGACCATCTTGTCGATAATGATAAATATTTTCGCCAATAATAATGGCATCATCAACAACGATTCCCAGTGCAATAATAAAAGCAAACAGGGAAACCATATTTAGGCTAACACCCAGTGAGGGTAAAATTAAAAAGGAACCTAAAAAGGCAATGGGTATCCCCATCATTACCCAGAATGCTAATCGTAATTCCAAAAATAAAGCGAGAGTAATAAAGACCAGTACCAAGCCCATCGCACTATTTCGTAATAATAAGTCAATTCGTTGTTCATACATTTTGGAACTGTCATGCAACACTTCCGCGGCTATGCCTTTGGGCAGTTCAGGATTTATTTTGTGAATGTATTTCTGCACTGCCTGAGAAATTTGTATCGGTGTTTGCTCGCCAACACTGTAGACCTGTATTAAAACAGCTGGTTTATCGTTATACGTCGCAGAATAATCATTATCTTCATAGCCATCGACAATACTGGCGATTTGTCCTAATAAAACTTGGGAACCATCTGCAGTGGTGATAACGGGAATACGGGCAAAATCTTGACCATAATCCTTACGTGTTTTCATACGAATTAAAATTTCACCGGATTCAGTTTTAATGCTACCACCCGGTAGTTCAATACTTGATTTTGCGATACGCTGGGCAATATCACCTACGGTTAAATGATAGCGGCGCAAGTTCTCCTGACTCACTTCAATACTAATTTCCAGTGGCCTAACACCAGCCAATTCAACTTGAGTAATTTCAGGGTCTTGTAGTAACTGGTCTCGAAATTGTTCAGCAAGTTCATGCAATATGGTTTCGCTTGTTTCTCCATATAAGGCTAGAGTCATTCCCCGTCTACGCAAAGTAAGTACGGTTATTTGCGGTTCTTCTGCATCTTCTGGAAACGTGGTGATACGGTCAACTTGTTGCTGTAGATCTTGAGCAAGTATTTGCGTATCAACACCATTCATCGCATCAACAGTTACTGATGCGCTGTTTTCCAAAGCGGATGAGCGAATTTCATCAATCCCATCTACGCCACTGATTGCATCCTCAATCGCAAGGATAATTCCGGTTTCAATTTCCTCTGGACTTGCCCCTGGGTAAGCCACACTAATTCTAACCGCATCAATTTGAAACTGAGGAAATACTTCCTGCTTAATGGTCTGGATAAATAAATAACCACCAAAAATACAGGCAAGCATAATCAAATTAGCAGTGACAGCATTATTAACCATCCAGTCGATAGGACCTTTAACTGAAAAAGAACGGGAAACTTGCATAAGGTGATTGTCTTAAGGTTGTTGGGTAATAGAAGGCGACTGTATCTGCATACCGGCTACCGGTGTGGATAAGTTACTGGTAATAACCTGTGTGTTTGCTGGTATTTGTTGCTTGGGCAGGTAAATAACATTATGTTCAGACCATACCGGTTTAACTTCTTTAATGATCAATACTTGTCGATGATCAACTAACCACAGATAACGCCCATCATGTAATGCGCTTTCAGGGAGTGCAATCACATTATGTAAAGTATGACCAGCAATAGCCACTCTAATAAATGTGCCTAAAATCATCGGCGGTGCATTTTTGTTAGCTGGTTTTTGACTTAACGGATCAGTCACTTCGATAATTAATTTTGCCATACGACCTGACGCTTCAACTTCGGCCTTTAAGCGTTTTACCACGCCTGTTCGAAAAACACCTTTTCCCCAGGCACTGTCGTAGCTGATTTTAACGGTTGATGCTGGCTCCTTGCTGATTCCAGGAATAGACAGCCACTTAAGCTTGTCCATTGGTAATGACGCATCAATCCAGAAACTATCGATACCCACCAGTTTAGCCAAGGGCGTACCCGTAGAAAAAGTCGATATCCACGAGCCTATATTGGCATTACGATTAAGGATAATGGCATTAAAAGGGGCGACTGTCAGCGTTCGCTCTAGGTTTAATTGCGCTTGTTTTAAAACCGCTTTGGCTGCTTGTACTTTATAGCTTGCGGCTTTTAAATGCGGTTTTCTTAGTATCAGTTCCTTTTCTTGATCGTTTAACCGGCTTCCTGCCAATAGCTGAAACTCACGCCTAGCGATAGCTTGCTGTCCCTGTTCCAGTTTGAGATTAAATTCTGCTTGCGCCAAATCACTTTGTTTTTGCTGGACGGTCAGTCGAAAGTCAGTTGGATCGAGTTGAACAATTTTTTCACTCTTTTTGAGCAAGCCGCCTTCAATAAAATTATCGCCAATCTCTGTCACCATACCGCTGATACGCGATGTCAGATTAACACTTTGCGAAGGAATCACATTACCCATGGCATAAATAGTCGTCGGGTGATCAATAGCCTTAACCATTAAGGTGGTAACTTTCGGGGCTATGATTTTGTTGCTTACCTTAATTGCCTGAGGTTGATTATTAAGCCAATAGGCAGATAATGAACCCGCCACGGCAATAATAATGAGCGCAATAATGATACTGTGCCGGTTTTTTAAAAAGAATGCTGTCCACTGATGCGTCATTTTGTATTTTCTTTAATCAGGTTTTCGGGTGTTTTTGCAGGGGGAGCTTTTTGTGACCAGCCACCCGCTAAGGCTTTATATAGATTAATACGGAAATCAATCCGTTCACGTTCAGCACGAATACGGCTGCGTTCTAATGTTTGCAGACTAAGACGTGTTGATAAAACACGTAAAAAATCCATACCACCATAACGATAGCGTAGTTGTATTTGCTCATTAGCCTGTCTGGATAAAGTAACTTGTTTATCCAGGCTATCGAGTAAAAGAGATTGTTGCTGTTCTTGAATCAGAGCCGTTTCAACCTCTTGTATGGCATTAAGAATAACCCCGCCATATTGATTGACTGTTTCTGAAAAAATCGCTTTATTCCGCTCGACTTCAGCGACTCGTCTATGCCCGTCAATCAAGGGTAGCACCATATTGCCAGCCAGCGTTGCTAACCAGTTATTGAGCAGGCTTTGCAGGTCGGGTGTACTGCTGTTAAAACTGGCAGACAGACTAATTTTAGGAAATCGATCTGCAATAGCCGCTGCAATACGTTGGTCAGCCGCTTGAATTTTTAAATACGCTTTATAAATATCGGGACGACGCTTTATTAGTTCACTGCTTAAGCCAGTATCGGGTTTGGGAGGTAACAATGGAAACGTCGCTTTATCTGCTAATGTCAGGCTGTTAATAGTTTGTCCTGATAGCGTGGCTAACTGATATTCAAAACGTTTAATATTAGCAATAACCGTTGCTTTATCACCGATGGTGGATTGCCATAACTGTTTTTGTTGCAGAACATCCGCAGCCCGGGCTTGCCCAAGATTAAATCGTGTTAGCAGGATATCAACATTATCCTGATTGGTTTGAATCTGTTTTTCGAGCAAAGCCAATTGTTGCCTCTGCTCAACTAATTGATACCAGGTGCGGGTGATTTCAGCAGTTAATGTGATGGCGGCAATTTTAATATCCTGGTGAGCGGCTTGTTCATCCAACTCCGCTGCATGCATACCAGAACGAATACGCCCCCATAAATCCAGTTCATAACTGGCAGCAAAGCCTGCAGAAAACTCATCGACAGTACTGCGCCCAGCATCATTTTCAATGATTTTTCTAGTCGTAGAAAATAATCCATTTAATTGGGGCGTCAATTCAGCGCCCGTTTTCTTTGCAATAGCTCTGGCTTGTGCCAATCGGTCGTAAGCTGCCAACAAATTAAAATTATGCTCAAGCGCAATATCAATCAGTTCATCTAGCAATGGATCGTTAAACGTCAGCCACCATTTATCAGCAAGGGGAATTGCACCACTAGCGGAAAAATTTTCGGCCGGTGTTACAGGGCTTTTAAATTCATGAACCGTTGCAGTACATGCTGATAAAAAACTGGCAACAACGCCGACGATTAGCGCCACTCTGAAAGACCTTTTCATGAGCTAGTTTGGTTTTGTTGTCGCATTGCCTGAATACCAGCCAGTGAAAAAGTGAACACATGTTCTGCAAAAGCATTTGCATCCTTCATATCCAACATATCTCTACGTGTTTCATCATCCAACTTGATGTGCTTAACTTTAAGAAGGTGAAAACACTGACCGATAATACTGGCATGGCAGAACTGCACTTGTTTTTCACTGGCATTATCTCCCAGTAGTTCAAGTATCAGTGACTGCATTGCTTCACGTTCGGGATTGATTTCCTGAACCAGTATTTTCTCCAGTAACTGGGTTTGATGAGCCATTTCTTTATGCACAATGGAGAAAAAATAGCCATCAGGATCTGCAATGCGGGATATTAGTGATTGAATACGTCCTTTAAGACGTAACTCTGCTGATGTGTTCTGATCCATACCGCCATCTGAGGGATGTGCTTTCAAATCCTGTTGAAAGGCATAGCGCCATGCTTCCAGGTATAGATTTTCTTTGTCACCAAAGTGGTAATTAATCGCGGCAATATTGGTTTTAGCTTGCTTACATATTTCGGCAACCGTAGCGTTTTGATAACCTTTTTCTGCAAAGATCCGACTGGCGGTGATTAATAACCGTTGACTGGTTTTTAAAGGGGCTGTGTTATCAGGCATTATTAAATTAAAACATATATTTCAAATGACCATTTGAAATATACATTAGAATTGTGAGTTTTTCAATCAGCAAGTGCTCATTTCCCTTTAAGAAAGCACCTTTGAAAGTGTGTTGGTGATAAATTAATTGTCCCCAGAAAAATCCTAAAGACTAGGCTTACACGAGCTAGCTGACTATCATGCCCGTCACAAAATTTGCGCCCCTGTTATCCGCCGCTTATTTTGGCGTTATAATTTTTCAAAACTATCACACTTGACTTTATGCGTCATTGACGTATATTTATCATATGGTTATTATTGAAACGTCAATTTTTACAAAACAAATAAAAGAGCTAATGACGGATGAGATATACCGTGAACTCCAAAATACTTTAGTTGCTTACCCTGAATCTGGAAAGCTTATTCAGGGAAGTGGAGGCCTCCGAAAAATACGTTGGGGAATTGCCAGTAAAGGTAAACGGGGCGGGATTAGAGCTATTTATTATTTTAAAAATAATAAAAATCAAATTTTTATGCTCATGGTTTATGCAAAAAATGAACGTAGCGATTTAACCAAAGAACAATTGTCCCTTCTCAAGAAGGTAGTTGAACGGGAGTTTAAAAATGAATAATGAATTATTTAACGAACTACTAGGTAGTGTAGAAGAAGCTGGGGAAATTCAGAGAGGTGAAAAAAGTGCATCCAGAGAATTCAATTTTGCAGAACCCGATGTAAAAGCAATTAGAGAGCAGGTTGGTTTGTCACAGTCAAAATTTTCTGGACTAATTGGCGTAAGCGTTAGAACGTTACAGAATTGGGAGCAAGGTCACCGTCACCCAACAGGTCCAGCAAAAGTATTGTTAAAGTTAGTTCAATCAAATCCTGAATCGGTTTTTAAAGAACTTCATGGACACCAATTATAACAAAAAATTGCAGCTGAATTTCGCGTTAATCTCTTTCTAGGATAGGTTCAGACTGACTGACCGATATGGGTCGTGGGACTAAACTAGCTCCCTGGAGAAAACTCATGACACCCATTTACATTCAACCCTGTTTAGAAATGGTCTTGGGGGCCACACCAAAAAACTTGATAAATGCGGTACTAAAGTTACTTGCATGGTTATAGCCAACAAAATCAGCGGCGATATTGACATGGCATTGTGTTGATTCCAGTAACTCATAGGCCTTGTTCATGCGTATTTCCAGTAATACACCGTAGGGGGTATTATTAAAAAAATGGTGGAACAATTGTTTTAATTTAAATTGATTGCAGCCTACTTGTTTCGATAACTGTTCAACAGAGGGTGGGGTTTTAAATTCTTTATATAAAATGTCCCTAGCTGTATTAACTATTTCTTTATCATTTTTGCTGAATGTAGTTGTTGACTTTCTTTGTTTTGAAAACAAAGGAGCTAGCTCTGAAGCCAATATGCTCATTGCCTGTCCATGAATAAAGAGTTTTTTTATTTCATCAGAAACGCTGCATGCGGTTAATTGCTGGGCCACAACAATTCCTTGTGTTGAGATTGGCTTATGGCTAATCATTTGCACACCTTCACTTTTAAATAAACGATTGGTTTTTGCCTCATCAAAATAGCGCTGTAACCAATGTTTGGACATTGAAAACCGTAATTGCAGGACATGCTTATTTGCTTCAAATTGTCGCTCACCAACGCTTGAGGTTGCAGTGGTAATTGAGGTATAGCCTTCGCTAAAAACAATGTCTTCTCCCTGCATATTAGCAAAACGAGAATGCCCCTTTAGCCCTAACGTAACAATTAGTTTAGGTTCCTGGTTGTTTATTTTGTTTAGCATAGCCAAGTTTCTAGAAGGCTTATATTCGGTTTCGATATAGCTTAGGTCTTCATCTAGCTGACAGACATTGGAGTAGCCTTCTCCAAGATCTTCCGTTAAAGGCCTATGGATACAATCTTGTCGCTTGTACGCTTGCAATTCATCATTTCTAATGCGCCAGCGGCTCACTTTAGAGTTTTTAATTGCCATTTAAAATAATCCAATAATCTTGTCAACAACTGTTCAAGCAATTATTAGCCCCTTTATTAAATCGTTAGGGAAAAAGCAGAAGCTAAAGCCATTAGCGACTTTCATTTAATTAAACTATGTTAAATAGCATGAATTTTATGAGTCATTTGACACATAATTAAAAGAATAACTGTTGATTTAAGTGTCTGTTTTTATTTAAGTATTTCAAAATACGTTTCGCATACAAATTATTCCTTTTAGCATACAAATGCAATTGGGAATTGTTATCAATAAATACTACCATTACATAATACCATTCCCTGCATTTGATGAGGATTGGTTTTGACTAACATTAAGTATGCTATTGGAAATACATTATGAAACAAATAACAAGGCCGCCATTAGATATTAAGTATCTAGCCTATTCTATTACTCTGGCTCTATCAGTGACAGCAAGCACAACCTTATTGGCTGACGAAAACCAAACTGTCGAGTTAGCGCCACTTGAGATTATTGCTAACCCTGTTATTAAAGAAAACCACCTTGATGCATTTTCAAGTATTTCATCAGTTGTTACTGACGATCAGCTAAGAGATCAAAATGCTTTGGATTTAGCTTCTGCACTTCGTCGCACACCTGGCGTACAAATCACTCGATTTAACCCAGTGGGTACATTTAGTGGCGATTCTGGTGACGGTGTATTTATTCGTGGAATGGGAGCAAGTCGCCCAGGTAGTGAAATAAAAACATATGTTGATGGTATCCCATTATATATGGGGGTGTGGGGACACCCTGTATTAGATATGTTACCGATTAACGGTATGGAATCTATTACTGTTTATAAAGGACCACAACCTCAAATTAATGGTAATAACTTTTCTTCTATTAACCTAACAACCAAACGAGCGACTGAAGATGGTCTTCATGGTGATATCAGGTTATCAGGTGGTATTTATGGCACGATTAGTGAGCAAGCAAATATTACCGGAAAATATGGTGATGTTGATTTTATGCTGGCTCAAGGCTTTGCCACTTCGGATGGGCATCGTGATAATTCCGATGGTGAACTGAATAATGTGATGGGGGCTATAAATTATCAGTTGAATGATAACTGGTCTGTAGGCACTAAATTTATCTATAGCAATAATCTTGCAAAAGATCCGGGGAACCATGCAATCACTCCTAACCCAACCGCTGAGTATGAGAGTGAAGCAGGCGTCGTTTCGGTTAATCTTTCTCATGAATATGAAAATGTTAGAGGAGAACTGAACCTGTACCATACGACGGGAGAAGGTAACTGGTTAGATCATCCAAGTAATTCCAACCCTGCTAACAATACAGATACACTCAGTAGTTTTGATACGTTCGGTTTAAGATGGCAAGAGCAGGTTATGGCTTGGGATGGTGGAACCGTAACAGTGGGTCTTGATAGTGACTGGCTATCTGGAGATGTGACAGATAAAGCTGACCTAGGATTTACTTCCCAAGGGTATTATGAAACGCCAACTTTTCGTATAACATCTCCTTATCTATCGATAACACAAATTTTTGATATTAATGAAACTTGGTCATTGGTGCCTTCGGCTGGTATTCGTTATTACAATCACAGTGAATATGAAGAACAAATCAGCCCTCATGCAGGTCTTTCATTGGTGTCTGATAAGTTAACATTATATGTAAATATTTCTCGGGGTATTAACTATCCTGGATTGGAAGTAGCAACACTGTCTAAATTTATCCCACCTTTAAACAATGGCAGCTGGAGGAACTTGTCTCCAGAACAAGTAGAGCATGGTGAAATTGGATTTAAAGCAACACCGTTTGAATCAACGCAAATTGATGTGAGCTTTTTTAATGATCGTATTAAAAACCGCTATGTTTTCGCTTTCCCACCTCTAGTGTCTTCTCCTCAATTCACTAATTTTGGTACCTATACTATGCGCGGCTTTGAGGTATCTATCCAACAGGGCATTACTGATGACTGGAGTGTATTTGCTGGTTTAACCATGTTAGACCCAAGCATTGATAACCTGCCATATGTGCCTAAAACAGCGGTCACCGGCGGTATCAACGGAAAAATTGAGCAAGTCCGATTGGCAATTGATGCGCAATACCAATCTGAAACAATGACCTTAAACAGTCGTGCCGGTGGTGCTGGTAGCGGTGGTAACGTAAGCTCATTAGTGGTGTTAAATGCCAGAGCAGGCTACCCAATTCCACAACTAGGTGAAAAAGGTGAGATATTTATCGCAGGTGAGAACTTGTTAGATAGAGACTATGAATATCGCCCTGGCTATAAAATGCCTGGTATTTGGGGACAAATAGGTATTTCAGCTAGCTTCTAATCAGTAACTGTTCACCTCCCCCTTTGAAAAAGGGGGATTGAGGGGGATTTGTTTAATACCCCCCTAACTCCTCTTTTCCAAAGAGGGGAACTGAACACTTAGGGAGCTGAAAAAAATAATCATCCAATCTTACTGGTATTTATTTCCAACTCCCTAAGCTATCTCTAATTAACACGGATATTTAGTTATCAGTGTTCAACAAATCCAGATTGTTTTGACTACTCTACTTTTGAAGCACCTCTCTAAATATATAATTATCCTGTTATTAAGTCTTACGGGGTGTGCGACTACAAATAGTCAAACTAAGCAGAATAATCAGAATTCGATATTAATTCATGCTGCTCGGGTTTTTGATGGTCACTCTCTCAGAACGGATACTTCACTATTAATTAGTAACGGTAAGGTAATTCAAGTTGATCGTCGTGCTGTAATTCACAGTGAAGCGACAAAAGTCATTGATTTAGGTGATGCAACAATCCTACCGGGCTTTATAGAGTTACATGCTCACCTGGCTTTTCAAAAAGTCCCAGAGCATATTGTGCTAAAGCATGGCATTACAACTATTCGCGATCTGGGTGGACCATTACACCAACCTTATGGAGGTGATGGGAGTCTACGTGTATTAACGGCCGGCTCGATTATTACTGCGCCTCATGGTTACCCAATCCCCATTTTTGGTCTGAATGATTCTGTTATTCCTGTCACATCAGAAGATCAGGCGCGAAAAATTGTAAATGATTTAGTTGAGGGTGGTGCCGTTGTCATTAAAGTGGCATTAGAACCAGGCGGTGAAGCAGGGGCACCATGGGCATCAGGACATCATAACCATGGACACAATAAAAACAAACATAATAGTCATCATCAATGGCCATTACTGTCAGAAGAAATAGTCACTGCCATTGTTGATGAAGCACATAAATTAAATCGGAAAGTAACCGCTCACATAGGTGAGGCACAAGGTGCAGAAATTGCTCTAAATTCAGGTGTTGATGAGTGGGCCCATATGCCTTGTGCGGTGATTCCAGAAAATTTACTTAGCAGAGCAGTTGAACAGCAAGTAACCATTATCAGTACGATTGATACCCTATCAAAATGCGCTGGAATTTTTCACAACACCAAAAGGTTGGCATCCCTTGGGGCTGAAATATTATATGGTGCAGAAATAGCTCATCCTGATATTCCTTGGGGAATTGATACTCAAGAACTTAATTATTTAAAGAAGCTAGGTAATCTGTCAGCAATTGACACGCTAAAAACCGTCACATCCAAAGCCGGTAAACATTTAAACTACCCTTTACTTGGTACTCTTCAGTCAGGTGCTCCCGCAGATATTATTGCAGTTAAAGGTAACCCATTAGAAAAATTTAAACGTCTGGAATATCCTGATTTAGTTATTTCAGGCGGTAAGGTAATAGTGAATAATTTTTAGATTGCAGTAGGCTGGTAATTAGGATTAAGTATTTTATGGATCCTATTTTTTGATATCTTTCGCATCCGGCTCCACTCTACACAAAACTTGCTCCATTAAACCTAGCTCTATGGCTCCATATAGACCAAGTAAAAAGATGAGACTATAATAAAAAACCAAAAGTTCTAACGGCCGTAAAATTAAAATTTAGAGCTTGATCGTACCAATATCTGTTTATCGTTAAAATGGTGGTTTTTAGGATGAAAATTTATTTAGACAATTGTTGTTTTAATAGACCATTTGATGATCAGTTACAACTTAGAATTTTATTGGAGTCTGAGGCTAAACTAAGAATACAGGAAAATATTCGTTCGGGTACATTTAAGCTGGTTTGGTCATATATATTGGATTATGAAAATAGTAAAAACCCATTTAGAGAAAGACGAGAATAAATTATTAAATGGAGAATATATTCTGATGAAGATATTGAAGAGAGCGAAGAAGTTCTAAATATTGCATCCATGATTATGAAAAATGGAATTAAAAAACTAGATTCATTGCATTTAGCTTGTGCTATCAAAGCAAATACAGATTACTTTTTAACAACTGATGACGGAGTAATCAAAAAAGCAACATATATTAAGAACATCCAAATCATTGACCCGATTGGATTCATTAAAGAGGTTTCAATATGATTACTGATACAGAAATAAAATCCAAGGGAGTTCAAATCCTTGCAACACACCTTGGTGATGTTGAAATGGAACGTTTTATTGCACTTATCCAAAGAGAGCCGTTTGATTACACAAAATGGCATCAAAATTTGGTTGATGATATAAGCCTAGAAGAGTTAAGTAGAAAAGCAATGTCTTTACGAAACAAAGCCTCTTAATTGGAATATAAAACAGAGATCATAAGCTAAACTGCATTAACTTGTCACTCTCCAGTCCTGTTAATCAGCATTCAATATTTTATGAATTCTGATTTCTTGATATCTTTCGCGACAGGGTCTCTGGCTTGACGCCTAATCAAGAAAACTCGTTGACTAAACGCTGATAGATTCCACCAAAGCTACCATTACTCATTAAAACAAAGTGGCAGTCTTTATCAGCATGCTGTTTTAATTGATTCACAATGCTATCTAACGAGGTGCAAATCGTAATATTACCAGCATAATTCCTTAATTCTGATAAATCCCAATCCATATTTTCAGGTTGATAAACCAGTGCCAAGTCTGCTTTATCTAATGACTCTGCAAGCGTTTGAGTGTGAATCCCCATTCGCATCGTATTTGACCGTGGCTCAACAATCGCAATAATTTTTTCACTACCAACCTGCTTTCTTAATCCATCTAAGGTCATCTTAATTGCTGTTGGATGATGAGCAAAATCATCGTATATGGTAATGCCATTAAGCTTGGCAATCACTTCCATGCGGCGTTTAACATTTTTAAATTGATGCAATGCTTTAATCGAATCTACGGGTAGTATGCCTATATGTTTAGCTGCAACAATGCTAGATAGCGCATTATAAACATTGTGCTCGCCTGTCAGCGCCCAATCGACAATACCCTGTTCTTCCCCTTCAAACAGCACTTTAAATTGACTGCCATCAGCTTTAATTAATTGTGCTTGCCACTGGCACTCCGCATTAATCGCCGTTTTGGCAACCGGGGTCCAACAGCCCATGTCTAACACATCAGTTATGTTATTTTCTGATTCGGGGGTAATAATTAACCCTTCACCTGGGATGGTTCTGACTAGATGATGAAATTGTTTCTTAATCGCATTTAAGTCATCAAAAATATCGGCATGATCAAATTCAAGGTTATTTAAAATAGCCGTTCTGGGACGATAATGAACAAATTTTGAGCGTTTATCAAAAAAAGCAGAATCATATTCATCCGCTTCAATAACAAAAAAGTCAGACTCGCCTAAACGCGCTGAAAGTCCAAAATTTAAAGGGATACCACCAATTAAAAAACCAGGCTTAAAACCTTGGTACTCTAAAACCCAGGCCAGCATACTTCCGGTTGTGGTTTTACCATGTGTCCCTGCAACGCCTAAAACCCATTTGTTTTGTAAAACATGTTCAGATAACCATTGGGGGCCAGAAATGTACTTAAATCCTTTGTTCAATACCGCTTCAACTTCAATATTACCCCGAGACATGGCATTACCAATAACCACTAAATCAGGTTTGCAGTCCAGATTTTCAGCTTTGTAACCATTCATTAACTGTATGCCCTGTTCTTCAAGCTGTGTGCTCATTGGGGGGTATACATTTTGGTCTGAACCACTCACTTTATAACCCAGTTCTCTGGCAATTAAAGCTAAGCCACCCATAAATGTGCCACAGATACCTAAAATATGAATGTGCATTGGTTGGCTGTTCGTTGTATTTATTGAATTCATTCTTTGTCTTTTGCTTGCTCGGGATCAGTTTCTGTTTCAGGTGTTGTTTCAGAGGTTTCTTCTGTTGAAGTTTCAGTGCTAGCCTCTGTTTCTTCTTTTACTGGTTGTTTTGCATCTTCTTTCGGTGCAAGAGCCTTTTCTAAAATTTTAACAATATGACTATGTTTGGTTGTTTTAGCTCTTTCAAGTACGGAGGTTTCCTGTTTATCAATCGCATTAATATCTGCTCCTGCCGTCATAAGCAAGTTAACTAATTCTCCATTACCAAAAATAACTGCATCCATTAAAGCAGTAATGCCTAAATTATCGGTAATATTTACATTAGCCCCATAAGCCAGTAGCACTCGTACGACACGGATATTGCCATTAAAACTGGCTGCCATCATAGCGGTACGCCCTGTTACGGTTTTAGCATTAACATCTACGCCATCCGCCAGTATGGATTTAACTCTTTCTGTTTTTCCAAACATGGCTGCAGAAAATAAATCATTAAAATCGGCAGCATGCCCAGTTTGTACGGTGATCAGTAGCAATAATAAAAAAAGTGAATTGATTTTCATTAAAATGTTTGATTATATTTAACAATGGCATGAGAAACAGTCTCATATCGTTTTGTTACGTATCATACTCTGAATTGTTATATCATCTAAACATGAGTGAAAAAAATAAAATTATAGTTGAAGCCTCCCCTTTATATATAGAGTCTCAATCCTCCCCTGATGAGAGTCGATATGTATTTGCTTATACCATTACGATCACTAACGTAGGGATATCACCTGCTAAACTGCTCTCTAGACATTGGTTGATTACTGATTCAAACGGTAAAATTCAGGAAGTGAGAGGAGAAGGTGTGATCGGTGAACAGCCTTATTTAAAACCGGGGGAATCTTATCGTTATACCAGTGGTGCCATGATTGAAACACCTGTTGGCATCATGCAAGGTAAATATTTAATGCGTTCAGAAAGCGGCGACCAATTTAAAGCGCCTGTTCCACAATTTACCCTATCCATTCCACGCACTTTACATTGAGCAAGATTGGATGATTATTTATTTCCAGCTCCCTAATTAACCATGTCTATTTATGCTATTGGTGATATTCAAGGTTGTTATGATGATTTATTGCGCTTATTAGATAAAATAAAATTCGACCCAAAATATGATCAACTCTGGTTTTGTGGTGATTTAGTTAACCGGGGGCCAAAATCATTAGAAACCTTACGTTTTGTTAAATCATTAGGCTCATCGGCTGTCACTGTTCTAGGGAATCACGACCTTCATTTATTGGCAACAGCCTTTAAACAACGCAAGCCCCATAAAAAAGATTCTTTAGAGCCGGTTTTAAAAGCTAAGGATTGTGATGAGTTATTGTACTGGTTACGGCACAGACCTCTATTCCATTTTAATCATGATTTTTGCCTATTACATGCTGGCTTACCACCACAATGGGACTTTGCTAAGACAAAGAAAATGGCTTTAATGGCTGAAAAAGTCATACGCGGAACGCAGCACAAATCATTTTTTAAATCCATGTATGGTGACAAACCTAATCAATGGAATGCTGATTTAAAAGGCATGGAAAGAATACGTTTTATTGTTAATTGTTTTACCCGTATACGTTACTGTGACTCTCAAGGCCGTTTAGATTTTAATCATAGCGGTGAACTTGGCTCTCAACCCAAACACTTAATGCCTTGGTTTACTGTCCCCAACAGACAATCGGCAGAAATGCGTATTATCTTTGGACACTGGTCTACACTAGGCTACTATCAAGGCCATAATTGTTATGCTATTGATACCGGCTGCCTATGGGGAGGGCAGCTAACTGCAATCAAATTAGACAACAAAGTAAAACGAATTAGTATAGATTGTAGAGGGAGTTTAACGCCTTAATTTATGTAAGTCTTCGCTTACGATTTGATGGCATTTTTGTGCTATTATTGCCCTATAAATTTTATGGAATATAGACTATGCGTAGAAATGTATCTTTATTTAATGGCGAATCTCACCGCTTTATCCTGTTAAACGAGAGTGAACCAGGTGATGAAGATGGGATCCCTTCTAATCAATATCTTATTATCCATAATGGTAAAGGCACGCTATTAGATCCCGGTGGTTTTGGTGTTATGCCCCATGTGCTGACTGAAATGTTGCAGTATGTTCAGCCCGCTGATATTGAAGCCATGGTTTTATCTCATCAAGACCCTGATATTGTCGGTGGATTAACCAGTTGGTTACGCCTTACTTCCGCCAAAGTTTATGTGTCTAAAATATGGCATCGGTTTTTACCCCATTATGGTATTACTGGGATGCAACGCTTTGTTGGCATAGAAGATGAGGGAGAGAACAAAACCTTAGGATCGGGTCTAGAATTACAGTTTGTCCCCGCTCATTTTTTACATTCTCCCGGTCAAATTAATGTATATGACCCGATATCAAAAATATTGTTCTCTGGTGATGTCGGCGCATCCCTAGTGCCTGCAGATGATTGTGAGGTATTCGTTCATAATTTTTCAGAACATTTAAAGTATACAGAAGGCTTTCATAAGCGCTACATGGCATCCAACCGAGCTCTACGCTACTGGGTTGAACAGGTTCGAAAACTGGATGTTGATATTATTGCCCCGCAACATGGCCCTTTATTTAAAGGACAAGCAAAAGATGAATTTCTAAATTGGTTATATGATTTACCTTGTGGCAGTGATTTATTGACACTGGAATCAGACTGATGGATAGCTTTCACACTCGACCGTCACAGCTTAAGTCTTTTTATACTCATATTATTCAAACGCTAACCCAGCTACTTGAATCTCAGGTGAGAACTGAGTTGTTTGATAAGGGCGTCATGGATATGACCCTGACTGAGTTAAATAACATTGCTGCACAATTAGAAGAGTTACCACAAGAAACCGCCGCCTCTCCCAATGTCTCACAGTATGCAAACCGACTTAAAAATGTGGGGGTTAATTTAAATTTATTAAAAACAGAACACGGCAAAGATACCGAACAAAATTATCAGCGCATAGAGTCTTTAATTGTAGAAACACACGAACTGGTTGAACGTCTTTCTCTTACTTTAATAGATAGGAGCTTGTTTGAGCGCCAATCCAATGTATTAGAAAATATTATTTTATCGCACGAAAATGTCACTCAATGGAAAGAATTTGTACAAGACATATTGCGAGATTTTCATGGATTTTTCCCCTTTAATTTTTTCACTATTGCTTTTAGTGATGCCAATGGCGTTAGCATTTATTTGTATTACTTGGGTAAGTATTCTGATGATATTAAACAGTATGCCCGAAAAACCTTATCAGAAAACCTAATTACTGAATTAGGCATGCAAGCAGATACTTTAATAAACCTTGAAGAATTTGAAGTTTCAGGAATCGATATACAACGAGATCTTAAAAAGGTTGATATTATTTCTGTGGGCGTGCCTGGGGACAAACCAGGTCTAGGTGGAATTTTAGGTGTGGGTTATGCTTCGGGTTATCCCTTGAGCATGCAAGAACAAAGTATCATAAGATCATTACTTTCAGTAATGGTAATGGTAGTCGGTTCCAGTAAATCTTTAAGTCGCTCATTAAATGAACTGGAATATTATGCTGAACATGACCCCTTAACTGGCTTACATAATCGACGCTATTTTAATGAAATTCTGGAATATGAAATTGACCGCTCAACACGGCACAAAACATACTTCTCAATCTTGTCCATTGATATGGATAACTTTAAAGGCGTCAATGATACTTATGGGCATCTATGTGGAGACCAGGTTCTCGTACATTTAGCCCAGGTATTACGAAAAAAATTGCGTAAGGGTGATGTATTAGCACGCATAGGAGGGGATGAATTTTCTATCATTTTGCCGGAAACAAACAGTGATAATGCTTCCATAGTCGCTGAAAGTCTGCGTCTAGCTATTAGTGATTATGACTTTAACTTTGATGAATTCAATGCCAGGAAAATAAACCTGACTATATCTATTGGACTAGCCACTTACCCCACTGATGCTGAGAATATAAGTGATTTACTTTCAGGAGCGGACCTTGCACTTTATCAAGCCAAGGATTCTGGAAAGGACTTTGTTTGTAAGCTTTCTAATGTTGAGAAAGACCTAGCTCATAGTAAAAAAATGCATGGGCTTTCTGAGGTATTAAAAAAGGCTTTAAAAGAGCAACGTATAATCCCTTACTTTCAACCCATTATGGATTGTAAATCTGGCGAAGTATATGCTTATGAAGCACTGGCAAGGTTACAAACTGAAGAGGGTGAAGTTATTTCTGCAGGTATGTTTATTGATGCAGCAGATAAATATAATATCAGCTTGAACCTTGATCGTGTAATGTTGCTTAAAGTAACACAATTTATGGCTAAGCATAAAAGTGAAGCAGGCACTATGCCATTGGTTTTCGTTAATTTAACGCCGCAAGAAATACAGCATCATGATATTTTGAATTATGCTGAAAACTTATGTCAGGATAATAATATTCCGCCTGATAGAATCGTATTTGAAGTCACAGAGCGTGAAGCAATTAGTGATTTATCAAATATGCGTAAATTTCTGACTAAATTACGCCAAAAGGGCTTTGCCTTTGCTCTGGATGATTTTGGTAGTGGCTACAACTCATTTCACTATCTCAGAGAATTACATTTTGAATATGTTAAGATTGACGGCGAGTTTATTACCAATATTCTAGAATCTAAAATTGATCGCGCATTAGTAGAAACATTAAACAACTTATGTCAGCAACTGGGTATGAAAACACTGGCTGAATTTGTTGAATCAGAAGAGGTCATGATAAAACTGCAAGAGATGGGAATTGATTTTGCGCAGGGTTTTCATTTAGGTTTACCGCGAGAAAAATTTGGTTAAATGTTATATACTTCAGGCTGTCACAACGGCTAATTTTGGTCTTAGCTATAGACTGACCATCTATAACCGTGTGAAATGTATATGAAATAATGCCTACACCCTGCAAATATTTCAGAATTTTTATAGGCTTCATCTGGAAATTAAAAATGTTTATTTGTAGACCAGCATTATCAAAATATTAGTCAAAATAGCAAACCTATATGACTGATAAAAAAACATTAAACCTGCTAGAAAAAACAAAATCTGTTTTAAAAGGTGAGATTAAGCAGCTGCAAATGATCCCTGCAGCGGCAATTACACTTTTAAATTTAGCTAATGATGAAAACACTACCGTTGCTGATTTAGCGCAAGTTATCGAAACAGAGCCCGCATTAGCAGCACAATTACTTAAGCTGGTTAATTCCGCTGCTTATAGCCTTCCATCTACAATCACCTCTATTAATCGAGCTGTCAATTTATTGGGATTTGCTGAGGTTAAAAAAGTATCCCTGGACTTATTATTTTTTAATAATTTAATTAAACCAAATAAAGATGCTCAATTTGATCAACTTTATTTTTGGCAACACTGCCTGTTTGTTGCAGGATTAAGCAGATCAATTGCAGTAAGCCTCAAACATCCTGATCCTGATAGAGTTTATGCCGCAGGTTTATTACATGATATAGGCAAGATCGTTTTAGAAACAAACGGTGTTGTCAGCTATAGTGACTTTTTAGCCTTTTATGAAAAAAGTGATAATGCAATACCGGAGAATGAAGAAACTTTCTTTGGTATGACGCATGCTGAAGTGGGTTTTATATTTTGCAAACAATGGCAGTTACCAGAGGCTATTACAGCCGTTGCTTATTTGCATCATCAGGATTTTATAGATCATCCTTTAGCAAAAGGTTTTGAGAATGATATTGCCATTATTTCATTTGCTAATTTTATTGGTTGGATGCAAGGCATTGGATCTGTACATGGGCATAACCATCCCATTTTACAAAATGATGTTTTAAATACTATTCATATTGAACATTTAGATATTGAACAAATTCTAGATAATGTAGATACTGAAATGCGTAATATCAGGGACTTCTACGGAATAGACTTCCCTAATCTTAATAGGTTACGCGCGACACTCGTCAAAACTACCATAGATTTAAGTAAAGTGAGTGTACAAGGTTCTGTTTCTAATGTTGATTCAGCACAAAAAGAACCTGTATTTTTATCCAGTTTAACTGCGCCTCATCATAGCCTGAATAAAAAAGACTTTGTGCCACGTACACTGGAAGCTATACATACAGACTTTGATTTCGATCGGGTTATGTTACTCGATATCAACCCAGAAAAACGTAGCCTAGTTGCATCCTTTACTTGGCCTGAGGATATTAAAACCAACCTCAAAACACCTGAAATAAAAATCAGCTCTGCCTCTACTGATTTATTAAAGTGCCTTCGTCAACGGGAAGCCGTTTTAATCACCGATACTTCTTGGTTAGAGTGTGATGTTTTAAAACAAGATAATATTGATGCTTTTATTGCTGTACCTGTCTTACGACATAATCGTTTTATAGGCATTATATATGCAGATAATGTTGTATCTAAAACACCTCTGCTTTCTGATATGGCTCACCAATTAGTTCCAATAGCCAATGAACTAGGTATCGCTTTAAATAATGCCAGACAACTGGAAAAAGAAAGAAAAAAATCCCTGACTGATCCGCTGACCAATCTTAACAACAGACGCATGTTAAATGAGTTTATTGAAGATATTTATCAAGGAGATATGAGTAAACATGGCCAAATAGCGGTTGGGTTTATCGATATTGATCATTTTAAACAACTTAATGATCAGTGTGGACATCAATGTGGGGATGATGCTTTAAATGTGGTTGCAGATATTTTACGCAGCCTAACCAGACCAGGTGATTGTATTGGCCGTTATGGTGGTGAGGAATTCCTGTTTATTCTTATAAACACAACACTTGACGGAGTGGCTGGGTATGCCGAAAGAATTAGGGCTGAAGTTGAGCGGCGAGGAAATATTATTGGTCAACGTATAAAATGTGATGCCTTAACTGTCAGCATTGGGGTGGTCATGCATAGTGCTCAATATCAAAATTATTACGATATTATTGATGCCGCTGATAAAGCCATGTATCAAGCAAAGTCTGAAGGGCGTAATCGCGTAGTTTTAAAGCAATAACGTCCTTGCGGGTTCCTAAAAGTTATTGGAGCACAAGTTTTAGCCTGCGCCCCATACAGAAGCTAGTAAATATTCATTCCTTAATAGACATAAAACTGGCGCATCATTCCCAGATCTTCATGCTCTAAATTATGGCAATGATATAAAAAGAAGCCTTTGAAATCTTGAAAGGGTTTAATCACCTCAATTTCTTCTCCAGGCATAACCAAGACAGTATCTTTCCAGCCTGAATCAATAAAGCCATCCTTAACGGTTGCATAATCCTCTTTACGCATACCTTCCATTTTTCGTGAAATAATTTGATACTGTTGACCATGCAAATGGATTGGGTGAGCCATAGACATCATCATGCCGCCACCCATTCCTCCACTCATCATACCCATACCGCCTTTTCCTCTCATAGACGACATTTTCATCTTACCTTTACTATCACCATGCTCTTTTTTCATACCATGGTCATGGAATATTTTTATTTTCTTAATAGAACCCATAGGGACTCTTTCAAAATCTAAAACTTTGTCTAGACTAAAGGATTTACCATTTAAACGAGGGGACATCGGTTTCATGGAAATGGCTATAGGTATTGGCTTATTGATATTATCAGCATCACTTTCATTCAATCGATCAAATTTTACTAAACGACTGGGTAGTTTTGGTGAACTTGACACCTTTTCAGTCACTTTAAAACTTGCGATAGGAAATTTGGAACCTTGAGCTAAACCGCCGCCCATCATTCCCATACCTCCCATTTTTCCTTTTCCACCCATCATACCGCCACGCATTCCTCCCATACCCATGCTGCCACCTTTACCTGATTGCATTTTTTGATACATAGGAGGCATTGCACCAGAATAAGGAAGGCTGTACATAACCAATTTTGAGCCAACTTTACGGTCACTAAAATCCAGCCACAAATCAACACGTTCACCTGGCGCCAACATAATGTAAGGTTTAGTTTCCGGTTTTTCCAGCAAACTGGCATCCGTACCAATCGCGGTTAAAGGGGTACCATCATCCCAACCCAATTTATATATTCTTGAATTTGAACCATTCAATGCTCTAAAACGATAAGCGCGTGTTTTGACAGAAAACTCAGTATCAGCTTGTCCATTCACTAAAATAGACTCGCCTAAAAACCCCATCATGCGCCCATGCATGCCATGTAAATACTGCAACTGGTTTCTATCATTAAAGGTTCTATCCTGAATAACAAGTGGCAGATCGTATTCACCTCGTGGCAAGTCCAGCTTTTGCTCCTCTTCGTCAGTCACGGTGATTAACCCTGCTAAACCTTGATAGACTTGTTCTGCAGTAAGCTCATGAGTATGAGAATGATAAAAACTGGTTCCTGCCCGGTTCATCACTTCAAATTCATAAACATATCGCTCGCCCGGCTTAATGGTATACATAGGGTGACCATCACTTTTTTGAGGCACATGAAGTCCATGCCAGTGAATAATCGAGGGTTCATTGAGTTTATTATAAAAATAAACCCGAACTTTTTGACCTTTTTTAAAGTTTAAAATTGGCCCCAAGTAATTACCTTTTAATGTTTGTACGGTTTCTTTCGGGCCTTTTAATACTTTTCCGTAATATTTTTGTACACGCGTCGTAGGGCCACTCTTTAAAACAGAAATTTGTGCTTTCTTGGCGGTCATTTCAATTTCTACATCTGCATTAAACGCTCGTGTAGGCATGCTTCTTAGCTGTACAGATTTAGCTGACAGTAAACCAGGGAATGCGGCAGCACTTGCCACTAGTGCTGATTGTTGTATAAATTGACGTCTGTTATTATTATTTATTTTTGACATAAACCTTCCTTAAATTAAATGGCTAGCGTTAGGAATGAGGATTTAATTAGAAACGAATATACTCTTTTTTATAAGGATAACAACATACTATTTTAGTGGGGAATTAGTCGCTCTTAGCCCTTAAGCAAGCTTTCTTTCATACGTTAAAAAGCTATATGAAAAATCAACCGTAGGATCATTATCAATATCCTCTCTTGCCACTTCACACCATTGCTGTTGATCAATAACAGGAAAAAATGTATCTGCATCAAACGATTTGTTAATTTGAGTTAGGTACAATGTATCAGCCTTATCGAGCATTACATTGTAAAAAGTAGCTCCACCAATTACAAAAATTTCATCATGCTGTTTGCAGGCATTAATAGCCTCTTCAACACTGTTAAACACTGAACAGCCTGGCTGCTGATAATCAGAATTACGGCTGATAATTATATTTTCTCTGCCAGGTAATGGCCGGCCAATGGACTCAAAGGTTTTACGCCCCATCAAAATAGGCGAGCCCATAGTAATCGCTTTAAACTTTTTCAAATCGGCTGATAAGTGCCAAGGCATTTGTTTATTCAGGCCAATTGCTCTGTTTGTCGCCATGGCAACAATAAGTGATATTTTCATGTTTGTTAATAAGGTATTAAAATTAGTTATTCAACCAAGTACCTGCAACAGGTTTATGCGCTATTTTATCAGCTCCGGTAAATTCAAACGGCACTGAAACCAATTCCATGCCTTGATTAAGCTGTACAGCAAAATGTAAGTGAGGACCTGTAGAGAACCCTGTATTTCCAGAATAAGCAATCAACTGTCCCGCTAATACCTTTAATCCCGGGTAAACTTGAGCCTTTTCTAAAGCCAAATGCGCATAAATAGCCATAGACCCATCATCATGCAGAATTCTGATACTGTTTGCCCGGCTTTTATACGTTTGTTTTGTACCATTTTTGTAATAATCGTTATTAACCTCTATCACCTTACCTGAGCGGGCAGCATGAATTGCGGTATCAACAGGCATAACAATGTCAACTGCAAACTGGTTTTGTTTATCTGAATGACTAAACTTTCCAGCAAATGCTTGTGAAATAGGAAATTGTGACCCTTTTGCAAAAGGGGGGTAATAAATCGCTGTACCATCATGAACAGCTAGTGGGTCGCCAATTGTATAACGGTATTCTAGTGAATATCCCCAAGACTTAGTCTTATCGCTACCCATCAACTGGAATAATGTTTGAGACTGACCGGGTTGTACTGTAAACCGCTCGGGCAGTTCAGGTATTGAAGAAACATTATTCATTTTATTAAGTTTAACTTCTACCTCAATCGCACCTTGATAGTTGTTAATAGCAAAATATTCAGGGTGATGCTTATCACCTTTTTTTTCTAGCCAAAGATAACGTTTTTTCCCTGCTTTTAACTGCCTGACTTCAACTGCTTGTGATGTTTTTGGCGGTTTATCAGAATAATACCAACGGCCTTGCTGGTCTTGGAACTTATATAGCTTTTTTGCCTGTACTTGAGGCGCTAACTGACAAGCAATGAAAAAAAATAAAACTAATCGTTTCATCAGCTAGCGTAAGCTGCTTTATTGCTTTCTATCATCTTCAGTCATAAGGCGTACCGCTAAATCATGATCAGAGTATGTCTCCAAAGCATGTCCAACTTTCTGACAAGAGCCACCGTGACGTTGATAGTTTGCACTAAACTCATTGATATAAATTAATATTGAATGGTCTATCAAATAACCATTAGAAAAATCAAAGGTGATTTTCTTACCCGGTGCTATATTATCAACCGCCTTTTTAAGAGGTAAAAAATTAGAAAATAAGGCCGAACCAATAATTTTTACCGTAACATGCTCACCTTGCTCTGTAATCGTAAAATGAATTTTAAACAGATTGTTTAACCAGACCCCGCGTGATAGATGCAGTACCAGCTTAACAAATACACCAAAAAACACCCCTACCAATAAATTGGTAGCTAACACCGCTAAAATAGTCACTACAAATAAAAATAGCTGATCTTTTCCTATTGCTAAAACATCTCTAAATACTTGAGGTGTAGCACGGCGATAGCCAACAAAAACTAATAAAGCAGCTAAAGAGGCATGTGGGATATTGTGAATAAAGTGGGGAAACAGAGCAATAAATAGTAATAATATTAAGCCGTGAAAGAAATTAGCCCACCCTGTTTTAGCTCCCCCTTCTACATTGGCAGAACTTCGTACAAACTCTGCAATCATTGGTAGGCCACCTAATAGGCCAGAAAGTGTGTTTCCTACCCCGACTGCTGATAAATCGCGATCCAAATCAGTGGGTCTTCTATAAGGATCAACTTTTTCTGCCGCGGTTGCACTTAATAAACTTTCAAGACTTGCCACCATACAAATAGTAATAGTTGCTACCCAAAACTCAAATGTCATAATTTTTGAAAAATCGGGTAGGAAAAAATATTCACTCAAGTCGGTAGGAATTTCCACTAAAAAGGGAGGAGAGATTAAATGCTCATGTAAGTCCGCTTGCCAAAAATGGTAATGGTCATGCTCGATACCAAAAAACTGAGCCATAGCCATGCCAAATAATAGAACGACAAGCGGTGCAGGTAGCTTACCGATCTTGCTTTGTTTTAAAAGCGGCCATAATAATAATATACCAAAGGAAATTAAACCTATCGTTGCAATTTCAGGTGTGGAATTTAGTAGGCTATTTGGAACTTGTGCAATTGAATGAAAAAGACTGCCAGGTTCTGGAAAGGCGCCTAACATGACATGAACCTGTCTAGCCATAATACTAATGCCCATGGCTGCCAACATTCCATGTACAACGGGTGCCGGGAAGAAGGCGCTTAAACTTCCGAGTTTATAGCGTCCCATAATTACTTGCAGTACACCTGTAATCATTACAGCAGCGAGTGTATATCGATAGCCTGATAGCATGTCACCATCACTCAGCGATTCTACAGCAGCAAGCATAACAACAATTAAGCCACCTGCCGGCCCGTTAATAACAATATAAGAACCATTAAGGCGAGAAACCAGAAGCCCCCCAACAACTGCCGTAATGATGCCTGCAGAAGGTGGAAAACCTGAACCAATAGCAATACCTAACGATAAAGGCAGAGCAATAAGAAAAACAAAGAAGCCCGCTTGTAAATCACTTTGCCAATTTTGTTTCAGCCCTTCGATTCCTTGCTTAGGCAGTGTAAATAGTTTGCTCATAATAATTAAAATATTTTAAACTGAGAGAGGACTTGTCACGTTTCATATCGCCGCTTAATTAAGCTGCAATTGACAAATAAATAATGACTTAAGAATGTAGGTTGGGTAAGATTTTTTAGCGCAGCAAAAAAACGTAACCCAACAACTCGCTGATTTATGGGAAATTGTTGGGTTACGTTATCGCGCTTTGCTTGATAAGCTAACCCAACCTACAATTACAAGTTATTGTTTGTTAATGCATTAACGGTTAAGTAAGCAGTATTATCCGAAATAAAAATAATCACTGACTGACTCGTTCAGGCATAAAAAAAGCCGATATGCTGTTTAGCATATCGGCTTTTTTATTATTGCAGTCGTTTCTTAAGCAATTGCTCGAACTTTAGAGTTCAATCTGCTTTTTCCGCGAGCCGCTTTATTTTTATGAATCAGGCCTTTGCTAACTGCTTTATCAATAATAGATACTGCTGCTTGATAAGCTTTGCTTGCCTGTTCTTTATCACCAGCATTAATTGCTGCGATAACTCTTTTTACAAAAGTACGTAAGTGACTACGTTGCCCTGTATTACGGATACGGCTTTTTTCTGCCTGACGTGCTCTTTTTTTAGCTTGTGCTGTATTAGCCATGGTTCCAAATCTTTCGGTGATAAATAAGAA
>ENA-OSET01001071-OSET01001071.1-sediment-metagenome-genome-assembly--contig:-NODE-1071-length-29232-cov-3.710616_pt1 | contig 29232 bp, 23 predicted proteins | sample MGYA00237882_ERZ534229 | MGnify/ENA primary metagenome ERZ534229 (study PRJEB26408, sample SAMN06266212) | sediment metagenome | isolation source: Hudson Canyon methane seep mesocosm | place... | reverse complement strand
GGTCCAGCACAACGTATATGACACGACTGGAATATCGACCCGCAGATGATCTGCTGTTTTATCTGCTTTTTGCCGAGGGCTTCAAACCGGGTATCGTGGAAGACGGCAATGCCATTGAGGGGATTTACAGCGGTCCTGGCGACCCTGCATTTGTTGCCGCTCTGGCTGAAACGATCGCGCTTAACAACAGTGCCGATGAACAAGCGCGCGCCTTTGTCGAGCCTGAGCTCAGCAAAAACGTTGAGCTGGGTTTTAAGTTGGGTCTGTTAGATGGCGCGATGACATTAAACGGTGCGCTTTTTAATACCCGTTATACCGATTTACAGGTGTCGGGGGTGGCGATTGAGAGCGATGGTAGTGAAATTTTTCGCAGCACCAATGCCGCTGCGGCAAGTATCAAAGGCCTGGAGGTGGAGCTTAACTGGGCGGTGAGTCGCGCAGGTTTCTTGTCGGGTAATTTCGCCCTGCTGGATGCCCACTACGACAGGTTTCTGGCGATTGACAGAGATTTCCCGCGTTACGGTCAAAGCTGGAACCCCAGTGCTAATAACCCCGGGGTGCCAGATCTTGTTGACTATTCCGGCAATCAACTGAAGCAGGCACCCGAACTCAGCCTGACGCTTGCCTACCACCATGTGTTCAGCCTGCCCAATGGCAGTCTGCTGACCCCTCAGCTACGCTTTACATACTCGGATAAAGTGTATTTTGACGAGGCGAACAGAGGGGCTCGCTCGGGGCAGTTGTTAAACAATCGAACGGGTCAGTGGGAGCCAGACCCCAATGGCAGCGCTAGCCGTATCGATTTTCAACCCTCATTCGGGCTGTGGGATGCCAGCCTCAAATATGAGCCCGCCTCGGGTGGCTGGAGCCTGGTGGCCAGTGTCACCAATTTAGGGGATGAGCTGGTGAAAAGTGACGCCCACACGCCCGAGGCTGCCTCTCCGCTGTTTTATACGGCCCCCCCCAGAACCCTCAGCCTGGGCCTCAGTGCACAATTCCAGTAATTTATTTCACCGAGGGGGGGTGGATTCGAAAAGCTGACGCGTTCCACTAGTAAGCGTGATTCAATCGGTTACAGAAGGAAGGCGTTTTTGACGGCACAGGCTACTATTTTGGCGGACTGCGAACACGGAGCATTAGGCTCTGTTTACAGCGAATATCACAAAGAGCTGCGCTCATACGCCGCCCAGCGCATCGGTCTGTCTGCCAGTGAAGCGGAAGATGTCGTGCAGATGGCCTTTATGCGGTTTGCCGAAAAATACCAGGTGTCCGAGATTGATAATGTCAGGGCATTTTTATATCGCGCCGTACACAACGCCTCCGTCGACATGATTCGCCGCAATCAAGTGCGTGATGGCTATGTGCAAAATATGCAGATGGGGGAGGATCAGGACGAAGGTAAAATTGGTCCCGAGCGCCTGGCCATCGGCCAACAATTTTTAGGGGTGATCACCAGCGCATTGTGGTCGATGCCCGGCAAAAGACGGAAGTTATTGTTAATGAACAGAATAGATGGATTGTCCTACGCAGAGATTGCGCGTCGTGAGAACCTGTCGGAAACGGTAGTCAGGAAACATGTGGCAAAAGCATTGTTGGGTTGTCAGGGGGCGCTGCGTAAAAGTGGCGGAGAAATATGATGGGCTTGGCTAATCGACAAAAAGTGATCGACGCAGAGGCCTGTGAATGGTTGTTGCTGAAGCAGGAGCGACAGTTGACGGCGGTAGAGCAGGAAGATCTTTCTCAGTGGCTGAACATTGACGAATCCCATCGCACTAGCTTTTCTGAGTTGGAAAAGGTGTGGGCGGGCATCGGTACGCTTAATGGCAGTGAAGAACTTGCCAAAATGCGCTCGAGTGAACAGGAGAACAGTTTCCTGGATAAAATCACTTCACTCTTTCGATTTGACAGTTTGGCTTTGCCGCAGCTCGGCGGCGGCCTGGCGGTGGCGATGTTACTTGCCGTGTTTGTCATCAGTCCTATGATGCAAACGGGTGATGCTGTTCAGACCTTTAGAACGGAAGTCAGTCAAACTCAAGAGTTAACACTGGACGACGGTAGCCGGGTTACCCTGGGGGCAAATTCAGAAATTCAGGTTTCCTTTGTAGACGACAAGCGGCACGTGGATCTCAATCGGGGGCAGGCATTTTTTAAAGTCGCCAAAGATGCTTCCCGTCCATTTTACGTCGCCACTAACAGTGCCACAATCCGGGTTGTGGGTACTAGATTTGATGTCAGAAGAAATAATGACAACATTAAAGTATCGGTAGAAGAGGGCATTGTTGAAGTGGTTCGCCGAGCTAAGAGGGTGTCACCCGGGGTTCCTGTATCAGATCAGAAAACACTCACTGCCGGGCAGCAGCTCAATGTTACCCGTCATGCTATGGGTGAGGTGGAGTTGGTCGATTCCTCCGCGGTTGCCACCTGGAGAGACGGGCGCCTTGTGTATAGAAATGCTCGCTTATCAGAAGTGATTGCCGATGCAAACCGCTACCGAGATGGCACCATTACTCTAGGTGCAAAACATTTAGAAGACTTACAGGTAACAACGTCTTATTCGGTAGATCAAGTTGACACCATGGTCTTGATGTTGGAACAGTCCTTACCTCTTGTTGTCCATCGTGAAGCCGACGGGCGAATAGTTATTTTGCCCAAGCCTTAATAGGGCTGCCTGCTCCCACAAAATTTATCCAAAAAAGCCTCTCTCGATTGAATTCGATGGAGGCTTTTTTGTGGTGACTAAATATTGTCCATCACCAATGGAATATAAAACGCTTATACACGGAACAACTTTTCATAAACAAAGGGGGGTGGAATCAGAAACCCGAGTCGTCTCACTATTGAACGCAAAATGAAATAACGATTTATTGCGTACTATGAAAATAATTTCAGAGGACTGAGAGATGACGAAGAGCAATCGAAAAAATACTTTGGCCGCCGTAGTTGGCGCCTGTGTTGCAATGCAAGGTGCGAGTAGCGTTGTAGCGGAAGAAGGTTTTGTTCTTGAAGAGGTGATTGTAACTGCAACTAAGCGTGCAACAAGTCTTCAAGATACCCCCCTGGCAATTTCTGCCTTCGACAGTGATACCCTGACTGAAAATCACGTAAGCAATATATTTGATCTGCGTGGCATGGCGCCCAGCTTGCAGATTCGTGCCAACGGCGACCACAACGTTCCTCTGGTTTTTATTCGTGGACAGGGCACCATCAACCAAACTGAAGCAGGTGATCCGGCGGTTGCGTTTTATACCGATGGTGTATTTGCTGCGCGTTCACAGGGTTCAATTGCGCTGATGTATGACATGGAGCGCGTTGAAGTGCTACGTGGGCCACAGGGTACATTATTTGGTCGTAATTCAACGGCTGGTGCGATCTCTTTGCATACCGCTAAGCCAACGGAAACCTTTGAAGCGAATGCTTCGTTAACACTGGGTAGCCGAAATCGTCAAGAAGTTAAAATGATGTTGAACGCCCCTCTTACTGATAAGTGGGCAGTGCGCTTTGCCGGTGTAAGCGACGAACAGGAAGGTGAAACCGAGTTCGCTGAAGGCAACCCTTTCTCAGGACAAGAAAACTACGGCACTAAAGATGTGTCCTCTTTCCGTGCCAGTTCATTGTTTAAGCCGACCGACAATGTAACGTGGAATATCAGCTACGAAAACTATTCCAACCAAGGTACCGGCGACGTGCCAACACGTGACTACGACAACCGTGTAAACGATGCCACACAGGCAGGTGCCGTTGACCTGGTGTCTGAATCTATTCGTACTCGTCTGGATATCGATTTTGCCAATGACCTGACCTTGAGTTATATCGGTGGTTTCACCGACATGGATCAGTCACAGATTTATGGTAGTGAGCACCAGGGCGACTTCCGTGCAACAACCGATTCGCACCACGAATCCAGCCAACATGAAATTCAGTTGAAAAACTCTGACGATAGTCGTTTCCGCTGGACTGCTGGATTGTTTATGTTTGAAGAAGACAACAGCATCCGTTTTGACATTCCACACGGAAGCTGGGGCTTCACCGGTCAAGATCAAGGCACCGTACTGTCCACTTTTGTTCAGCCCGATCGTAGCCTGGAATCTTTTAGCGGTTATGTTCAAGGTACCTTTGATGTGACTGACGACTTCCGTTTGACGGCGGGTGTTCGTACAACAGAAGATGAGCGGGCCGATGTGGGTGGTCGTTCAATTGACTGTACCTATGATCCAGGTCGTGGCGCTCTGCCTGCTATTGCGGCCAGCGGTGCTGCGTTAAACGGTGAGCAGGGTTGTTACTATCGTCAGATTAACGATATGGATGGCACTTGGAGCAATGAAACCTACATGGTTCGCGGCGAATGGGATCTAAACGACGATATCCTGTTGTTTGCCTCCTATGCCACGGGTTGGAAGTCTGGCGTATTGGCCGATGGCCAAAACGTGAATACTTCTGGAAGCCCAGTAAACACTAACGAAAGTCCCGACATTGCAGGTAACAATTTAATCCCTCAGCAGCCTGAAGAAAATGATAGCCTCGAAATTGGTATCAAATCTACCTTGCTTGATGGGCGCATGACAGCCAACGCCAACTTGTTCTTCATGGGTTATACCGATATGCAGGTAACCGCTGCGATCATCAACCCGGTTACAGGTCAATCAACATTGACAAGTACTAACGCCGGTGAAGCGACCATTGACGGACTTGAATTTACCATTAACTACGCAGTGAGCGAAGCGGGCACACTGACACTTACCGGTTCTTTCCTCGATGCAACCTATGATGAGTTCCTGGGTGCTGAAGCCAACTACGGAAACGCAACGGGTCGTCAGTGGAATTCATGTGGCTTGGGTGAAAATGCCGATGGAAGTTGTGTGGGTAACGTTTTTGATTTCTCAGGCAATACTTTGCCAAATGCTCCGGAAACAGCCATCAATGTTTCCTATAAACATGAGATCGCATTAAACAGCGGTGCCACATTAACACCACGTGTACGTGTTTCTTATCAGAGTGAAACCTTCTTGACCCAGGAAAACCGAGGAGATCGTGCGCCCGGAACCAATGGTCCTACTGATCCAGGTGAATCAAACTTTGATACTCAGGATGCCTATACAAAAGTTGACCTGAGCCTGGCCTACCTGTCAAAAGACTCACGTTGGGGTGCTGAACTCTACGTGACCAATGCGACGGACGAGGCGATCAAAGAAGAGAACGCGATCAACGGTGGCCAGAACGTAACGTTTAACACCTACGCAGCCTCTCGCGAAGCGGGTATTCGTTTCAACTACAGCTTCGACTAGTCTGCTGTATTAATACCCCTAGCTTCGGCTACACTTGAAAACACGGAAAGTTTCTTTCCGTGTTTTTTTGTTTGGAGAAATAACATGCAAGACAATTCGATTCAGAGAATCGCCATTGTAGGAGGCGGCACCGCTGGCTGGATGGCAGCGGCGGCCTTTGCAAGAATATTGCCGTCTGAGCATTATCGTATTGAGCTGCTGGAATCCGATGATATTGGCACGGTCGGGGTGGGGGAGGCCACCATTCCACCACTTCGCCTGTTTAATAAATTATTAGGTGTCAACGAAGCGGATTTTGTGCGAAAAACTCAGGCCTCCTTCAAGTTGGGCATTCGCTTTGACAATTGGCTGCGGGAAGGGCATTCCTATTTCCACCCCTTTGGTCAATACGGAGTAGACTTTGACTCGGTGCCCTTCCATCAGTATTTGATGAGAGCACAGGCCCTGGGGGAGCACGGAGAGCTTTCCGATTATTCCCTGGCAGAAATAGCGGCTAAAAAAGGTCGTTTTGCGATTCCCAACAATGACCCCAATTCGATATTGTCCCGAATGGGTTTTGCCTATCACTTTGATGCAGGGCTCTACGCAAATTTTCTGCGTGAATACGCAGAAGCTCGAGGGGTTATACGCACAGAAGGCAAGGCGATAGACGTCAGCTTGCGTGCACACGACGGAATGATTGAGTCGGTCACACTCGATAATGGCGATACAATAAGTGCAGATTTATTTATCGACTGTTCCGGATTCAGGGGTTTGTTAATCGAAGGTGCCCTGAACACAGGATATGAGGACTGGTCTCACTACTTGCCCTGCGATCGTGCCATTGCTGTACCTTCAAGTAATGACGGGTCTCTGGACCCCTTTACGGTCTCGACCGCTCGCAGTGCCGGTTGGCAGTGGAGAATCCCTCTGCAGCATCGCACAGGTAATGGTTACGTATTTTGCAGCAAATATTTGAGTGAAGATGAAGCGGCGTCGACACTGATGAACAATTTACCGGGTGAAGCCCTGGCTGAACCTCGCACACTGCGTTTTAAAACAGGGCGCCGTAAGAAATTCTGGAACAAAAACTGTGTGGCACTCGGTTTATCGTCGGGTTTTATGGAGCCTCTTGAGTCCACCAGTATTCACCTGATTCAGAGTGCGATCTCGCGGCTGCTGAGTTTGTTCCCGGACAAATCATTTAACCCGGCCGATATCGAGGAATATAATCGGCAAACCAGCCTTGAATATGAGCGCACCCGTGATTTTCTGGTTCTACACTATCACGCCAATGAACGCGCGGAAGGTGAGCTGTGGCAGTCTTGCCGGGAGATGGAAATTCCCGAAACCCTCAGCCACAAAATGTCTTTATTTAAAAACAAAGGCAGGATTTTTCTGGGTGAAGAAGAAATTTTTTCTGTGGCCAGTTGGCTTGCGGTGTTCCGGGGCCAAAACATTCTACCCTCCGGCTACGACCCCATAGCAGAGTCGAGAGACCCCGCTAAGCTGGAAGGCGCACTGCGGGAAATTCGCAGGGCGTTTCAAGAGGGCAGTGAAGCCATGCCAACCCATGAGCAATTCATTGCCAGAAACTGCCAAGCTGAGAAGCAGTAGGTCGGTGTTCCAGAGCGCCATGATGGTGCTCTGGAACAGGTTTTTAAGGTTGGGTATAAATCACAGATCCAGCCGCCACATCACTGAATGATTGCTCAGTGCCATCGGGCCACTCAATTCTCAATGTATCTACAACATTATTCTCTCCCAGCCCTATTGTTTGTACGGTAGGGTTCTGGCTTGTGAAGTTACTGCCAATGATAATTTCGCGCATCTGGGTGCTGGCACCTATGCTCACAAAAATTCTTGCGCCTGAGGCTTCTGTGTTTGTGCCTCCGCCCACGAGTTTAACTGTGAGTGAGACATTTTCTGTGACGGTGTCGTTGCGATAGAGGCTACCCGAGTTAGCGCCACCACTGTGAGTAATAAATACATCGGTGTCGCCGTCATTATCAAAATCAGCGCAGACCAGCCCCCTCGCCTGACGAGTATCGTTCAAGCCATAGTCCGCCGCTTGTTCATCAAAGCTTGCGCCGTTGTTAATGAAGAGTTTGTTGGGTGTGCTGGAATAGGCATTAAAGGCGTCGTCCTGCCAGCCATTAACGTGGTATATGTCTAACAAGCCATCCAGGTTAAAGTCTGCAAAACAAGCAGCCCACGCCCAACCACCATCATTGATGCCTAGATCAAAGCTCACATCAGTGAGGCCACCCAGGCCGTTATTCTGATAAAGGCGGTTACCGATCGGTTGGTTTGAGCCTGTAATGCTTGAAATAAACCAATCGAGATCTCCATCGTTGTCGTAGTCGCCTACCGCTGAACCCATGCCGCTGTCGTCAATTAGAATGTTGTCGTCACTGAAGTCTGTGAAGGTGCTATCGCCATTGTTTAGAAAAATTTGCGAGTTCCTGAAATCGGCAACACTTAAAAAATCAGGATAAAGATCTCCGTCCATACGAGCAAAAGTAGGCGAAAAGGAGTAGTCGTGTGCGCCCTCCAGTACGCCCGTTCCGGGGTTGCGGCTGGCGTATGTGAGAGCCAGTCCACTGTCGATGCTGGCGCTGGTGAAGGCAATGTGACCTTCACCACTAGAAATGTTTTTCCACAGGGTTTGCGTATCGCCAGAGCCGATAGCCTCGCCGGAGGAGCCCCAGTGGGAGAGTGCCAAATCGATTTTTCCATCGAGGTCGTAGTCGCCAAAAGCGGCGGAAATTGTATTCTCTGTAGTGATTTGATCCAGGCCGGAGCCCGAGCTCACATCGCTAAAACTGCCGTCGCCATTGTTCCTGAAAACCAATACCGGGTCACCATTAAGTGAGCCCAATAGCAGGTCCAAATGACCGTCACCATCCAGGTCTGCAAACGTGGGACCGCTATGCCGATAGACATTGCCGTCGGGTCGTGTGCTGGCTAAACCAGCGCTTGTGGCTACGTCGGTGAACACACCGTTGCCGTCATTTTGGTACAGGATGTTGGGCCCGAGGTCACCGCGAACGATAAACAAATCAATGTCACCGTCGTTATCATAGTCACCTGCGGCTGCTCCCCCCGCAAAAGATTCGGGCATGGAATTTTCGGTGGGGTTGATATAGCCGTGAGTAAAGTCGATTCCATTAGTTGTGCTGACATTGACAAATAGTGGTGTAGTTTGAGGGGCAGTGTTGTCGTTAACGGGAGTCACGACTGTCGCGCTAGCGGTATTGCCTCCACCTCCGCCGCCACCGCCGCAACCCGTTAGAATGAGGATAGAAGAACAGGTAAGCAGGCTACCGACTCGAGACTTAGGCATGGGGCTGCTCCTTTGGGTTGCGTGCAAGAAAGTGAGTCTGAACGGACAAACGCAGTGGGTGCGTATTTATCAGTCCTATTAAACTAAACAATAGAATGACGAGAGAAAATTCGTAGCCAACACTGCCGCCGCCACCAGAGCCGCTGCTGCTTGGAGTGGGTTGTGGTGTAGTGGGCGCAGGTTCTGGCTCGGGCTCCGGGTGAGCTTCACCTGTAAAATATTGTTTGGCCTTATCAAAGGCCGCGTTGCCCACTTTGATACCTATTCTGCGCCCTGGTACGTCGTCCACGGGCGGGTGAATGCCACCCCAGAGCCTCGACAAACTGGTTTGGTTCGATGCGTCAACATAACTTGCCCACTGCAGGGTGATATCGGTGCTGGGGCCTTCTTCAAAAACCAGGAATTCATTTTTTCTGGCGGTAAATTCTGCGATTCCACCGGGAAAATATTCGTTACCGGTCAAGCGGGTGAGCACCTCTGCCGCTGCCCGTGAAAAGGTGGAGTGCCCAGAAACATAACCTGCAAAAGGTGGGGTCACAAAGCTGGGGCGCTGATAGGGCCACCAGTTTTCAAGCAGAATCCAACCCACACCAGCGGTATCAGTGTCTGGGTCATCGATCGCCCCCGGGCCTCTCCAGGCTTTTACTTTTAGCTTGTTCAGGTGTTCATTACCACTGCCGGCCAGAGGGTCCCCGGGGTCGACCAGGGCAATGTGATCGTCAACAAGTGGCAGGCCTTCGGCATGATAGTTTTCCAAACCAGGGTCAGAGCTCTGTCCCAGCGACCCCATATAACGCAGGGCAGACACCGGTCTCACATAGTCATACCAACCTTTGATACCCCAAGCCGTTACCGCAGAGTCATGCACTGCACCGCCTAAGGTGAAATAAGCTTTGATATCCCACTCAAGATCACTGAGACGCTCTCCCAAACCTTCGAACTGTTTATTGGCATCGGGGTGGTCGTTCACGTATTCATTGAGCATGACAAACCAGTGACCCGGCGGTGTTTCCGAATCCGGACCATCGGCCCAGAACTCTGCTAATACCCGAGTGTAATCACCACGCAATACGGTGTTGTTTGCATAGGCAGCGCCAGTGGCAGGATTAATACTGTGCCCTTCAGACTTTGTGCCGCCTTCCAGTTCGCGATAAAAGTCTCTCAAACCTTCAATTGTTGTAGGCAGTTCAACAGTATTGCCCAAAGACGCTGGAGAGATATCCAGGCTGACGCCATCACTGGGGTCTAAGTGAGAAGACCAGAGAGCCACCAGCGTGTGGCCCCATTGGTACTCGGCAGGGAGTGTATCGCCACCGTGTAGTAGGGCAGGCGCGCCCGGGTCGTGATAAACATGGTATTCCTCTCCATCCCGAACAAATATGTCTCTGTCGGTTTCGCTCAGTGCAAACGGGCGAACCTTGCCCCACTCGGCGCCCAGAAAAGGTGGTGTGTCGGTGAAGTTACCGGCTTGATCAACAAAGATATCCAGAGCCAAAGGTTGCCAGCGGTTGGGAAAGTCCATGCCCGGTGAGCCTGGAATTGCCGGGTTCAAGGGTTCATTGACCGGACTGTAATAGCTATTGGCATAATCATTTTGTTCATTGGAGCCGTCACTGCTGGCCCAATCTATTACGCAGTTAGCCAGATAAATTCCCAGTGCTGCAGGATCGCCTGTGCTGAGGTCTGCATCGTCAAAGTTGCGGTCCATCTCAAGTGCGTCGGCCATATTGTACATGCGTTGATAGCTCACTCCGACGCCGGGAGAGTTTTCGAAACGATGTTTGAGCAGCTTTAACATGCCATAGTTGATGGCACTCGATACTGCGGTTTCAGGGGCCTGACTACCATTTCTGAATAGATCGCGCTGGGTGTCAGTCAGTCCGCACTGCGTGCTAACGCTGGTATCACCTATCAGGTAGGTATCGGCGTTGGCCGAATACAGCGCCCAGGCGTCATACATTAAGATTGAGGTATGAAATAGATTTCTTGCGTGTACCGTGGGGCGAGCATAATCAATTCGAATGGCGGCCAGTAGAATCTCGTTCCAGTTGCGGGCTGCAGAGTGTTCGGGGTTGTACAGGTGCATGTCGCTTTGTTGGGCCATAGGGTTGGCAGAAAAAATGAGCGAGCTTAAGCTGGCTGCGGTCAATAATGCTTTCATAGATACACCTGTAGAGAATCGTCATGCTGTCTATGAAACGTTACACAACACGCAATCCGCCCCCCGGAATGGATGCTTGCTTGCTGGAAAGTCCGTGATCAGTAAGAATATAAAGACAAACCCTAAATCAATGACGCGGGTGCCAGGCTAAACGTCGGGCTATCAGCGCTCGGGCATAAGAGAACACGCTATGTATCAACAAGTTTTAGATTTTTGGTTCGAAGAGACTAAACCCTCACAGTGGTGGACCAAAAGTGATAGTTTTGATCAGCAGATTATCGATCGTTTTACACAGATACATCAGCAAGCGGCAAGCTGCGAGTTATTTCAGTGGCGGGAAACTTCCCTGGGGCGTTTGGCTGAAATCATTGTCTTGGATCAGTTCTCAAGGAATATGCATAGAGATTCCGTTTTGGCATTTGCACAAGATCCGCTGGCTTTAGCCTTAGCCCAGGAAGCCGTTTCCATCGGTGCAGACAAGACTTTGAGCCCATTGGAGCGCAGCTTTTTATACATGCCTTATATGCACAGTGAGTCACTGCAGATTCATGATGTGGCCACTGAGCTGTTTGATAGTACAGGTATCAAAGCCAATATTGATTCGGAGGTTCGCCACAAAAAGATTATTGCCAATTTTGGGCGTTACCCTCACAGAAACCAAATATTAGGGCGAGAGTCCACGCCGGAGGAACTGGAGTTTCTTACTCAGCCGGGGTCAAGTTTCTAAGGAGGGGATTTTCTAAAGCGTGAAGGGGTATTAAGTTTGAATGAAGTAGAGCCCGGCAAGCATTAATACGCCACCACTGCCTCGCACCCAATCTAACGGTTTGACTGGCATGCCAAAAAAACCAAAGTGGTCAACAATGATGGAAAAAAACATTTGTCCAACAAAAATTGAAACCACCACATTTGCCACGCCCAATTTGGGCATCAGTGTGAGCACAGAGGTGACAAAAATCACCCCTAAAAACCCGCCCGCATAAAGATACCAGGGTAAGGCTCTGAGCTCACTCAGGCGGGGAAAACCGACATCTAAAACAGTTAGGCAAGTGGTTAGAAAAACCAGCGCTACCAGAAAGCTAATGAAACTTGCCTGAAGTGGATGATTCAAATACTTCGACAGGTTTGAATTGGCGATGCCCTGCAAAGAAAGCAGGGCACCCACAGCAACAGCTATAATGATTAGCGTCTGGTTATTCATACTATTCAGCCCACTGTTAATTCAGCCCGCAGCTTCAGTCTGTAAGGCAGTGTCTTGCTCAAAGGCCTGCTGGGTATCCATCAGTAGATAATAAATACCCGACCCGAGAAAGGCGCCTACAAACCAAGCGTATTGGTAAATTGAATCAAAAATTGCCGGCACGGAATCCAGTGCGCCCGCCGCGTGTAAAAAGCCCGGTACATTGGGTGCTACCGCTAGCAGAAAGGCAATGAATGCCACTTTGTTCCAACCGTTCGAATAAGAGTATATACCGTTCTCACGGTAAAAATGTGCAACGTTGAGGCGTGTCTTGCGCACAAACAAATAGTCGGTGATCATGATGCCTGCAATCGGCCCCAGTAAAGAAGAGTAGCCTACTAGCCAGATGAACAGGTACGCACTGGCTGACTCCATCAGCTTCCAGGGCATGATGGCAATGCCGATACCCGCAGTGATATAACCTCCCAGTTTGAAGGAAATTTTCTTGGGCGATAAATTGGAGAAGCCGTTGGCGGGCGCCACAACGTTGGCCGCAAGATTTGTGGTGAGGGTTGCAAACGCCAGTGCAATCAGGCCGATAACCACACCGGTTCCGCCCATGCGTCCAGCAATATTAACCGGGTCCCAAATGGCTTCACCAAAGATGAGCACGGTGGCCGACGTTACAAAAACACTGACAATGCCGAGCAGCGCCATGGGAATAGGCAGCCCCAGGGCCTGACCAATAAATTGATCTTTCTGGCTTTTAGCGTAACGGGTAAAGTCGGGAATATTCAATGTCATGGTAGACCAAAACCCGACCATCGCCGTCAGGCTGGGCCAGAAAACATTCCAAAATTGACCCTCACGCGCACCACCTTCTACAAAGGCAGAAGGTTTTGACACCATCTCTCCCAACCCGTCGGCGGTGATTAAAGCCCAGGCGAGCAAACCAATAGCAGACATTAACAGGAAAGGGGCTGCCAGCGTTTCCAGCCAGCGAATAGACTCTGTGCCTTTGGCGATAAACGCCACCTGCAAAGCCCAAAAACCAAGGAAGCACATCAGCTGAGCAGTGTCGATGCCGAGAAAGGGCAGGTCGTTGCCCACAAAGGCTCCACCACTCACAGCGTTCACAATTTGGTAGATGGCAAAACCACCAACCCAGGTTTGAATGCCAAACCAACCACAGGCAACGAAGCCGCGCAGTAGTGCGGGCACTTTTGCACCTCGTGTGCCAAAAGAGGCACGCAATAAAACCGGGAAAGGCACACCGTATTTTGCGCCGGCGTGACCATTAAGCATCATTGGAAACAGAATAATGACATTGCCCAGTAAAACGGTAAGCACCGCCTGCCACCAGGTCATGCCCTGTTGAATCATTCCGGATGCCAGCAGGTAGGCGGGCACACAGACCACCATGCTGGTCCAGAGAGAGGCAATGTTAAGCCAGTTCCAGGTGCGCTCTTCCGGGCCCGTGGGGCCGAGATCGGCGTTCCACAAATCGCTGGCAACTTCGCCAGCGGAGTTTTGGGGGGAGTTCATGCTTGTTCTTCCTCGTATTTCTTATTATGAAAGCGGTCTGTTATTACGACTTAGGCGTCATGTTTTCAGAGGCTTCTATCATCGCGTGCATCAATACATTGCAACCCGCTTCACATTGCTCCGGTGTGGTGCTTTCAATCTCATTGTGACTAATGCCGTCTTTGCAGGGAGTGAAAACCATGCCCGATGGCACAATGTCGGCCATATAACAGGCGTCGTGGCCCGCACCGGCATAGATATCCATATGGGAGTAACCCAGTTTTTTTGCCGCAATTTTTACGTTTTCAGAGGCATTAAATTCAACTGGCGCGAAATACCAGAAGGGGTCTATCTCAATGTCGAGGTTGCGGTCTGCGGCGAGTTTGCTGCAAAACGCTTTGAGTTCGCCATCCATCTTTTTGAGCACTTCCGGGTCAGGGTTACGAAGGTCGCCACTGAAGGTGACCGTGCCTGGAATAGTGTTGCGTGAGTTAGGGTAAACTTCCATAAATCCAACAGTACCCAAACCATTGGGCGGATTGTTGTGTGCGATGTTCTCTATTTCAGCAACAATCAATGACGCCGCCGTCATTGCATCGTAGCGCAGGTGCATGGGCGTGGTGCCGGCGTGAGACTCTCTGCCTGTGCAGGTAATGTTGTACCAGCGAATGCCCTGGCCCAGCCTTACAACACCCACTTCTTTATCTTCATCTTCCAGAATGGGGCCTTGTTCAATGTGTGTTTCGAAAAAGGCGCCAATGTTACGACTGCCGGGTTCAACGTCACCCAGATAGCCGATTTTCTCGAGCTCATCTCTCAGCACTAAGCCGTCTACATCGGTTTTGTTGAGTTCTTCTTCCAGGTCAAAACGTCCGACATAAACACCGGAGCCTTGCATGGCCGGCTGGAACCTTGAGCCTTCTTCATTGGTCCACACAGTGAACTCAAAAGGAGCATTGGTTTCAATATCGTTTTCATGCAGTGTGCGCAATACTTCGACACCCGCCAATACGCCAAATACACCATCAAATTTTCCGCCCGTGGGCTGGGTGTCCAGATGGCTGCCGGTACACACTGAGGGCAGCTCGTCGTTTTTGCCCGGACGACGAGCAAAAATATTGCCCATTTTGTCGACCGACACGGTGCAACCTGCCTCTTCGCACCAACTGACAAATAGATCCCTGGCCTGGCCGTCAAGGGCGGTCGCGGCGAGTCGGTTACAGCCGCCTTTTTCGGTGGCGCCAAATTTTGCCATTTCCATCAGGCTGCCCCAGAGGCGATCCTTGTTGATGCGGAGATTGTTCATGGTATTTACCTCAGTGTCTGTCTTGTTCGAATAAAGTAAAACGTTTCCAGCCGTGCTCTAGAGCTTAGCTGGAAACGCATTGTTGAGCCAATGAGCAGCCCCAGTTAAGACCGGGGCACATCGGGTCGGTTTTGCTAGAAGTTTCTCTTCACAACCACACCATAGGTGCGGGGTTTTGCGTAGGAAATCTGCGAGTTGCCATAGAAGCCGGATACATCAAAACCAATCAGGCCGTGGTCTGAATCGGTCAGGTTGGACACATAGGCCACTACGTTCCAGGTGTCTTCATCGTCAGTCCAGGTTACCCGGGCATCGGCTTTGAAGTGGCTTTCAATTTCATGGGCGGTGAAGTTCCGCGCATTGTGGAAAGTCTCTGACTGATAAGAACCACTGATTTGAGCGGCAATATTGCCACCATCGATATCCCAGTTGTAACGCACCAGACCCGAGGCCTGTAGTTCAGGGGTGAAAGAGGGGCGGGTGTCCTTAAATACGCCGGCAGCCACTTCCAGATCTTCAACCACTGCGTCGGAATAAGATACGCCGACCATAACATCCAGCGCGTTTGAAGGCGTTAATACCAGCTCCAATTCAACCCCGGTAAACTCTGCCTGTTCGTTGGCGACCAGACCGGTATTGTTAACCCAGGAGAAAGACTGGAAGTCTGCGTAGTCATAGTAGTAGACACTGGCATTCAGCTGAGCTTTGCCTTCCATAAAAGACAACTTGGTACCCGCTTCAAAGGCAAGTAATTCTTCGGGGTCATAGCTGCTGAAGCCGCCAAACAAAGGCGCGTTGAAACTGCCCGCTTTCACGCCGCGATTGACACCCACATAGTAGAGTGTGTCTTCGTTAGGGGTGTAGTCCAGCTGAACTTTAGCAGACCAGAGGTCCTGGTCGTTATTGAGGTTCACTTCCTGTAGAGGGCTCGCCTGATAGTCGATTTCAATAATGCGGTCATTGGTGTTGGCATTTTGGAAGACTCTACCTTCCAGGCTTTTGTCTTCCTGAACCGCGCGAACGCCAGCGACCAATACAAGGTCTTCCGACAGGTTGATGTCAAACTGACCAAACACAGACCATGAGCTTGTCTCTATGGTTGCCACGGTATTGTTTTCAGCGCCGGCCAGGAATCCCGCAGTGGGGGACGCTGCCAGGCCTTGAATGTAATCGGTGTCGATGCCCAGATAATACAGGCCAGTCACCCACTTCAGGCTTTCACTTTCACCAGAAATACGAACTTCCTGGCTGAGCTGATCGATGTCGCCATCGGACTGAAAAATCAATTCGGGAGAAGCTGTCTGGTCAGAGTCCAGTCCAACTACGCGGGTAAAGTTTTTATAGTCACTGATAGAAACCAGATCAAAGTTGTCAAACTCCACCTTCAGCGTTGCTGACAAACCTTCTGATTTCAAACGGTTCTGATCGTCGAAGGCAAAGTCTTTGTTGACCTTCTCGCCACTGCCGTCGGGGTCAAAGTTGCCGTTGAAGTCACCGCCTTGTACGGGGCGTTGTGGGTCGCCGTTAAAGTTGCCATCGACACAGGCGCCCATTTGAATGTTGTCACAACCCATGGGGTCGTCGGCGGCAAAGATCACATCAATTACGCTGCCGTTTTCGTCCATTACCTGGGTGGTATTCACTACCTGGTAAGGGCCTTCACTTTTGGTGGTGTCAGCGTAGTTGGCGCTGACCAACAAAGAGGCTTTATCACTGAGGTCAATATCAAACTGAGCGCGGATCGCCATAGTGTCATCGTTGTAACCGTCTTCACCACCGCCCACGGAACCCAATCGGGTATCGGGTGCTTCACCATCGGAATACACATTTTCGAGCACTTCGCCCTGCTGATTGTTCAGAATGGAGAGGCGTGCCCTGACAGAGTCGGTTAATGAACCCGAGATGGCACCTTCAAAACGCATTTGTTCAAAGCTTGCAACGGTGAGCTCGGCATAACCTTCGGTTTCTTCCGTGGGTTTGGCCGTAATTGTGTTAACCAATCCACCTGTGGCATTTCGGCCAAAGAGTGTGCCCTGGGGGCCCTTGAGAATTTCTACGCGGCCCACGTCAAACAGGCCAAAGGTTTGGGCCTGGGTGCTGGCGAGGTATCCGCCATCAACATAGACCGCAACAGGTGCCTCTGCGAGATCGGCATAGTCGTTCTGCACCACACCACGAATGTTGAAAATTGCTCGCTGCCCGCCAATGTCTCCCGCCAGAGAAACACCCGGCGTAAAGGCGATGAGGTCTGTGCTGGATTCCAGGCCGAGGGCATCCATTTGGTCACCACTGAATGCGGTAATGGCAATACTCACCTCGTTGGCGCTCTGCTCCCGCTTTTGCGCGGTAACGGTAATTTCTTCCAGGATGTTGGCGTTAGCCCCGGACATGACACTGGCAATAGCGAGTGGCAGCGTGGCCATTTTTATTTTCTTGGACATCAACTTCATGGTGCTCTTCCTTATCGTTTGTCGAACTTCTAGTGATACAGCGTTGTTTTGGTGCTGCGCTTGCCCGGTCTGGGTGCTCAAGCTTTTTGTTTTGAGGCCAAAAAGCTTGAATTGTGTTCCAGAGCAATTGCTATGCCAAAACGGTCTTTTTTATTATTCTCTTTATATCTCTGATTCGTTTTTTATTTACCAAGAGGTAAAATTATTGAGCAATACTGCTTTCTACCACTATGCTTTTTCAATTGCAACTGGAATGTGAATGGCAGAAACGGGTAGAGTGTGGAGCATAAAAGGGGTGGCTTGGCGTTATCCCGCGTCATCCGGAGCGGTCGAAGGTTTTTGAGGAAAAATGAAAAGTAAAACATCAGCAGTAAAGAGCTTGCTCACAGAAGAGCCGGGAGCGGGCAGGAATACCCGTATTCAAGCGCAAAACCGAAGCAAATTGGTTGACGCTGCCACCGTTGTTTTTGCTCAGTTTGGTTACAGCGGGGCGACAATTGAAAAAATCGCCCGCGAAGCCAGTATGTCCAAGAATAACCTGCTCTATTATTTCAAAAGCAAAGAAGAGCTGTATCTCACCGTGTTGCAGGGAATCATGGTGAGGTGGCTGGCGCCCCTGGAAGACCTGCAGGAAGATATGGATCCCGTGGCCGAAATAAGCGCCTATATAGACGCAAAATTCAAGTTTTCCAGAATGCAGCCCCTGTCTTCAAAGGTCTGGGCTAATGAAATTATCAGTGGCGCCAGAATCATTCGCCCGCTGCTGGAAACGCAGCTGCGGGATATTCTGGAGCGTAAAACAACGGTGATTAAAGCCTGGCAAGATGAAGGTAAAATCGGCGAAATTCACCCGCAGCACTTTATGTTTCTTATCTGGGCGGTTTCCCAGACCTATGCGGACTTCTCCAGTCAGATCGACGCGGTTACGGGCAAAGGGCTTAAGGATAAAGACTTCTACGCAGATGCGGTGGAAAATGCTAAGCGCGTATTGCTTTATGGTGTGATTCCCCGGTCTTAAAACCCACGCACTTATTCCTGCTCAGTTTTGCCGGCAATCACTTGGCGGCCCACTCGAGTGCTTTACAGAACCCTTTATTATTAAAAGACATGGCCTTATGTGAAAAGCTGCTGTGAGCCATTTTATTTTACCACTAGGTAAAATTAAAGTTGACCACTTGGTTAGTTTATGGGATAAATTACCTATCGAAACTAATGAGGGTCAGCGCAATGATGTCGAAGGAGGAAGCTTTAGGGTTGGAAGGCGTCAGTGGTGACGCTCTACAAAGCTTGTGCCGTCGAGCTGCTGATTGTCGTGACCAGCGCTGGGGCAAGGTGCTGACCTATTCCCGGAAGATTTTCATCCCGCTGACCAATATGTGCAGAGACACCTGCAAGTACTGCACGTTTGTTAAACACCCCGATTCACCCGAAGCCAACATCATGAAACCCGAAGCCGTGTTAGAGCAGGTGCGGAAGGGTGAGGCGATGGGTTGCAAAGAAGTACTGTTCAGCTTAGGCGAGAAACCTGAGATGCGCTACCCGAAGGCCAAGGATGCGCTTGCGGCCCTGGGTTTTGAGTCGATGATTGAATATGTCTATGCCATGTGTGAGCTGGTGATCCGGGAAACCGGCATGTTGCCGCACGTGAATGCAGGCACCTTAAGCGAGCGGGATATCGAACTGCTCAAGCCGGTGTCTGCCAGCATGGGCATGATGCTGGAAACCGTTAGCAAGCGCCTGCTCAGAGAGGGCATGGCGCACCATGAATGCCCCGACAAACACCCGATACAGCGCTTGCGCACCTTGGAACGCACCGGTGAGCTGGAAGTGCCGTTTACTACCGGCCTGTTGATTGGTATTGGTGAAACCTGGGCTGAGCGCGTAGAGAGCCTGCTGGCGATTGAAGAGGTTCACCGCCGGCATGGGCATATCCAGGAAGTTATCATTCAAAACTTCCAGGCCAAACCCGATATTGAGATGGCCAATCACCCCGAGCCCGACCTCGATGACATGTTGCGCACTCTGGCTGTGGCCAGGTTGATGTTGAGCGCTGATATTAGTCTGCAGGCACCGCCCAACTTAGAGGCGCGTTACGGCCATTATATCAATGCAGGCATCAATGATTGGGGTGGCATTTCGCCATTGACCATCGATTACATCAACCCCGGCCACGCCTGGCCTCAGATCGCCGATTTACGCCGGGTCACTGCCGAGTTGGGTTACCGATTAGACGAGCGTTTAACCGTCTACCCCCGATATCAGCAGCCTGAAGATACCTTTGTTCACCCCAATATTCTGGCCAGAGTCCAGCGGCTCTCTCGGAAAGACGGTTTGGCGCTGGTGCAGTGCGATTAGTTTGAGTAAGACCGGGTTTGGCATAAACCCTTTCAATGCCCCCAAGTGCAGTGCAACTGGGTCTAGTGCGACTAGACTAAACGATACGATAGTTCAGGAGAATGACAGATGGCCCCGCTAGCCAAACAATACAACGAATTGTCTTTGCACATTCACGACATTCTAGCGTCGGCCCTGAAGGGCGAGCCTGTTTCTGAGGCAGATGCGGTGACCCTGTTTAGCGCAACGGGCGACGATCTGCAGGCCTTGCTGGATACCGCGGATAAAGTGCGGGAATACCGGGTGGGAAATCGCGTCAGTTATGTTGTAAACCGAAATATCAATTTCACTAATATTTGTTACATGGGCTGTAATTTTTGCAATTTCTCCAAACACAGAAAGGACGAAGGCGCCGAGTTATTGTCGATGGAAGAGGTTGCCCGACGGGCTAAAGAGGCCTGGGATCGCGGCGCCACAGAGGTGTGTATTCAGGGTGGTTTGCACCCGGACTTGCCCGGCGACCACTACCGGAATATTTTGCGCGCGGTCAAGGGTGCTGTGCCCGACATGCACATTCACGGCTTTTCTCCCTTCGAAATTTGGTATGGCGCACGTAAGGCACGCCAATCCTACACAGAGTTCCTGCAAGACCTGAAGGATAACGGCCTGGGATCGATGCCCGGAACCGCTGCAGAAATTTTTGATGAAGCGATTCGTCGCCGGCTCACCCAAAATAAATTGAGCACGGAAGAGTGGGTGGAAATAGTGCGCACCGCACACAAGGTGGGCATCCCTTCAACTTCAACCATGATGTACGGACATTTGGATGGACCAGAACATTGGGCCAGTCATATTGCACTGCTAAGAACTATCCAGGAAGAAACGGGTGGGTTCACCGAGTTTGTTCCTCTGGGTTTTATTCATGAGGACTCACCACTTTATCTCGAAAACAGCGATGTCAGGCCTGGGCCGACAGAAGATGAGAACCTGAAGGTGCACGCGGTTGCACGGCTCATGTTGCAGGGCTCTATCGACAACATTCAGGTGTCGTGGGTAAAACTTGGCCCTGCAATGGCACACAAAATGTTGTCTTGTGGTGTCAATGACCTGGGTGGCGTATTGATGAATGAAAGTATCTCGCGAGCAGCGGGTGCGAGTCACGGCCAGGAAATTACTGCAAACGAAATGGGGCGCTTGATTCGTGCTGCCAACCGCACACCTGTTCAGCGCACAACCATTTACAAAACACTTAAAGTGTTTGAAAAAGAATTACCGCCTCAGCGCATTCCCCTGGTGGATCGCGATAGCTTTGAACCGCTGGCATTTATGGAGTTGGGTGCGCGGGGAGAGCAGGCCTCATGAGCAAGCAAAACGTGGTGTTGCTGGCAGGCGGTGTAGGCGGCGCAAAATTGGCTGAAGGTCTGGCGGCGTTGAACAAACGTGTCAATCTTACGGTCATTGGCAATGTTGCAGACGACGATGAGTTTCATGGGCTCTGGGTTTCGCCAGACATTGATACGCTAACCTACAGTCTCGCTGATTTGATTGATCGGGATAAAGGTTGGGGTCTGAAAGAGGACCCCTGCAATGCTCTGTCGATGTTGACATCCCTAGGGCAGGATACCTGGATGAATCTGGGTGACAAAGATTTTGGCCTTCACATTTTCAGAACGCTTAAACGCTTAAAAGGCGAAAGGCCGCAAGTGATTGCGGCAGAAATCGGACGCTCTCTGGGTGTAGATGCAACGCTGGTATTACCTACCGACGATGTTATTCAAACCCGAGTAAAAACAGCACAGGGCTGGATTAGTTTTCAGGAGTACTTTGTTCGCGAGCGCTGCCAACCCACCGTGCTGGCTCTGGAAATTGCTGGTATCGACAAGGCGCAGCCCACCCCGGAATCTCTGGCGGCGATTGCAGAGGCCGATGTTATTGTGATTGCACCTAGCAATCCTCTGGTCAGTATCAATCCCATCTTATCCGTGGTCGGTATTCGCGAAGCCTTGCAAATGCGCAAAGTGCCCGCTGTTGCCGTTTCGCCTTTTATTGGTGGCAAAACAGTTAAAGGCCCCGCCGATAAAATGATGCAAGCGATGGGTTTTGATCCGAGCGGCCCGGGTGTCGCGACGTATTATGATGGTCTTATTGACGCCTTGTTGATCGATAGTGGCGACTCACAGGAGTCTGAGGCACTCGAGGCACTGGGAATTATGGTGGGTACGGCTGATACCCTTATGCAGTCTCTGGCTGACAAAGCTCAGGTGGCGGAGTCTGTTATCGATTTGGCAGAGCGCTGTGATTTTACCTTATCTCCCGAAAACCTGTCTTCTGGCGAGAGGGCACTGGCATGAGTTCTCTGATTATTACCATTCCCGTAAAAGGGCCAGCGCGTTCCAAAACTCGTTTGGCGGATCTGCTTTCCCTGGAAAGCAGAACAAACCTGGTTTTGCGGATGTTTGAAAGAACATTGCGATTCTTTTGTCGCGAGTTTCCGCAATACCCGATTCTGGTGGTCACGGATTCAGAGTTGATGGCCAATATTGCACAAGAATTCGGTGCAAGTATTTTTATGGAAAGCCAGGCCGACGGCCTGAATGCTGCGGCTAGCAGGGCAGCACAAAGAAATCGGGCGGCCGGTTATGATAAACAGCTATTGGTGCCCGCAGATATTGCCCTGCTCTCAACCCGCGAGATAAATCAATTGATCAGCGCGGCTGAAAAAGGTTCATCCGTAGTAGTGTCTCGGGCCAAAGATGGTGGCACAAACGGTTTATTAACCTCGCCCCCAGACGTCATTGATTTTTCATTTGGTGAACAATCAAGTGCATCGCACATTGAACACGCCGCTCTGGCGGGTATTAAACATACCTTGTTAGAACAAGACCTGATGAGCCGCGATATTGATTTCCCTGAAGACTTGTTCTGGTTGCCCGATGGGTATTCAGCTTGGGCCAAACCCTATCAGTTTGGTGCGGAGGATGTGGCATGAGTCAGTCACTGATCGTTACGCCACTCAGCGGAATTCCCAATATTAAGTCGGGCGATGATCTTGGCAGCATTTTGATAGAACAGCTGGATGAGATGGGGCTCGCCCTTCAGCAGGGTGATGTCTTGGCAATTGCCCACAAAGTATTTTCAAAGGCTGAAGGTTGTGTCTATCACTTGAGTGATATTACGCCTTCATCCGAAGCCCTTGCGTTGGGCGAGAAGGTCAATAAAGACCCCCGTAAGGTGGAATTAATTTTGCGGGAATCCAAACGCATTATTCGCGCGGATATTCGACCGGACCAAGAGCAGGGCACACTTATCGCAGAACACAATCTGGGTTTTAAGTGTGCTAATGCAGCGGTGGATGAATCAAATGCCGACGAAGCGGATACCCTGATCACACTGCCAAAAAATCCAGACCAGAGTGCTCAGGCACTGAGAGATCAGCTGCAGGCTCACTACGGTGTTAGCGTGGGGGTGGTGATGACAGATACCTTCGGTCGCCCCTGGCGGCTCGGTCAGGTCAATGTGGCCATTGGTCTGGCCGGCGTGCCGGCGACAGTGAGTTGGGAAGGCGGTGTTGACGCCTTCGGTAACCCTCTACAAGTGACTTGCCCTGCCTTTGCTGATGAAATCGCGGCAGCTTCGGGCCTGGTCATGATTAAAGATAAAAAAACTCCTGCCATATTATTTCGCGGTCTTGATTGGTCGCCCACACACAGTTCGGCCGCCGATATTCTGCGGCCCTCAAAAGAGGATCTTTTTAGATGACAATCGCAATTATTGGCGGCACCGGGCCGCAGGGGCAGGGCTTGGCTTTGCGTTTTGCCATGGCGGGCGTTGACGTCGCAGTGGGTTCACGCAACGCAGAAAGAGGCACACAAATTGCCACGGAGCTGAATGAAAAAGTGCCCGCCGCAACAGGAAAAATTACAGGCCTGGGTAATTTGGATGCTGTGCGCAGCGCCGACAGTCTGGTTGTGCTTGCGGTACCTTACAGTGCCCATGATGCCACTATCGAAGAAATTAAATCTGAACTGTCCAACAAAATTCTAGTTGATATTGTTGTGCCTTTGGCACCAGGAAACCCGAAGTCTGTTGCAATGCCGCCCGAAGGCTCCGCGACCGAGGCTGCGCAAGCTTTGGTTGGTGATGATATTCCTGTGGTAGGTGCACTGCACAACGTATCCGCGACTACACTCAATAATCTCGATTGGCCCATCAATTGCGACATTCTGGTGTGTGGCAATAATCTGGATGCAAAAAAGTCGGTTATGGCTGTGATCGAAAAGCTGGGTGTTACCGCTTATAACTGCGGGCCTGCCGACAATGCCCGTTGCATCGAGGCAATTACGCCTTTGCTCATTCGTTTAAATATTTCCAAGGCCGTTCCATTTTCACATGCGGGCATCAAAATTGCGCCGCCGGAACATCACTAATTCATATTACGTAAAACAATAAGTCATACAATCTGAAAGGAGAATACAATGGAATTTGGTATCTGTTTTAAAGGGTTCGTTTCACCCGATCGTGCACGTTATCTGGTTCGTCAGGCCGAGGCCGGTGGATTTGATTACTGCTGGTTCTATGATTCACACATTCTGTGGCGCGAAAGTTACGTGGCAATGGCAATGTGCATGGAACACACCAAAACCATGCGTTTCGGCCCTTGTGTGACCAACCCGAATACTCGTGATTGGTCGAACGCGGCCAGCCTGTTTGGTAGCCTGGCAGCACAGAGTGAAGGTCGTTTTGACATTGGTCTTGGACGTGGTGACTCAGCGGTTCGAGTGATGGGTAAAAAACCTGCCAACCTGGCGCGCGTTGCAGAGTTCACCACCAAGGTGAAAGCAATGGTAAAAGGCGAAGAAGCAATTTACGGCGAATGTCCTGAGCCCGTTAAGTTTCCCTGGGCAGACGGTTACGATTTGCCTGTTTGGATCGCGGCCTACGGCCCCAAAGCACTGGCAACAGCCGGCGAAGTTGGCGATGGTTTGATTCTTCAAATCGCAGAGCCCTCTATCTGTAAGTGGTTGGCTGATCAAGCACTCGAAGCGGGTAAAAAAGCGGGTCGTGATATGTCTAACTTTAAGGTTATGGCCGCTGCACCTGCTTACACCGGACCGCTTGACACCGCGATCGAAAAAACTAAATGGTTCCCTGCGATGGTGGGTAATCACGTGGCTGATATTGTTGAGAAATATGGTGCAGACAGCGATAGCGTACCAAAGAGTCTTACTGCGTACATTGAAAAGCGTCGTGGTTATGATTACTCCAAGCACGGTCAGAGCGATAACCCCTACCTGGATTTCATCACTGATGACATCGTAGAAAGCTTCTGTGTGTTAGGTCCCGTTGAGCAGCAAATTAAGAAAATTGAAGATCTTAAAGAAGCGGGTGTTACTCAGTTTAACGTGTACCTGGACAGCGGTGACGAAGAAAAAATCATTGCTGATTACGTGAACGACATTATTCCTCACTTCAAGAAGTAAACACAGTTTTAACAGTTGTTGTGGCCTTGGGCGGCAGGAAACTGTCGCCCTTTTTTATTATAAGAGGAGAATCAAGTCGTGAGTGGTTTGACAGAAAATATCCAGCACATTCAAGAGTTGATTGTGCGTTCGCGTGAAGCGCAAAGCAAAATTGAACACTATACACAGGCCCAGGTGGATCAGTTGATTCGCGCAATGGTGTGGGCGGTTGCGCAACCGGGTGCAGCAGAGGAAATCTCAGAATTTGCCGTTGAAGAAACCCGCCTCGGTGACTACGCGGGCAAACTCGGTAAAATGGCCGGCAAGTGTCGCGCTGCTCTGGCGGAAATCATCGACGACCAATCGGTTGATATCGTCGAAGTTGATGAGGTAAATCAAATAACCAAAATTGCCAAGCCAATGGGTATTGTGGGCGCTTTAACTCCCACAACACACCCGGAAGCAAGCCCTGTGATTAAAGCGATATCTGCGATTAAAGGCCGTAACGCCATTGTGATCGCTCCACATCCAAGGGCCAAAAAAACCTGCCAGTTAGTTTGCGAGAAAATGCGCGATGCGCTCGAGTCAGTGGGTGCTCCCAGAGACTTGGTGCTGAATGTATGTGAGCCTTCATTAGAGGGTACTGCAGAGCTGATGAAGTTGTGTGATGTTGTTTTGGCAACGGGCGGTGCGCCGATGGTTAAAGCTGCATACTCCAGTGGCACTCCGGCCTTTGGTGTGGGTGCAGGTAATGCCGTGATCACGGTTGACGAAAGTGCCGACCTGGATTTCACAACGGCAAAAATCCTTATGTCAAAAACCTTTGATCTGGCGACTTCATGTTCCTCAGACAATGCTGTGATTGCACTGGAGCCGGTCTATGAAGACCTTCTGCTCAAGTTGCAGGCAGCTGGCGGTTACCTGGTGCAGGGAGACGAATACGAAAAGTTGAAGTCTGCCTTATGGGTTGATGGACATTTGAATCCTGAGATCATCGCGCAGAGCGCAAGCCGTATCGGTGAGATTGCCGGCTTGAATATTCCTGCTGAGAAGACATTTATCATTGTGCCCGAAACGGGTTACGGCAAAGAGTTTCCCTTCTCAGGAGAGAAACTGTCTGTTGTTATGGCTTATTATAAAGTGTCGGATTTAGACGCTGCAATTGAGCTGACCAATCAGATTCAGTCTTATTCCGGTTATGGTCATTCTTGTGGTCTCTACACTCAGACTGATGCCAATGTTGATCGTTTTGCGTTGAATACACGTACTTCACGGGTAATGATTAATCAACCTCAAGCGAATTCAAACAGCGGTGCGCTCTGGAATGGCATGCCACAAACCTTCTCTTTAGGTTGTGGGTCCTGGGGGGGCAACATCACCACGGATAATATCACCTGGCGTAATTTGGTGAATATTACATGGGTTTCGCGGGAGCTTCCTGTGCACAAAACCATCCCCGGCGATGATGAATTATTTGGTGCATTGCCAGGTTACAGCTCTGCGACCTGATTCGCCTCTTATTTATCTATCTCTTCGTTCTCTAACTCTACGCATTCAGCTCGCCAAAGGTCGATGCTGTTTGCGTAGTATCTTAAAAGAATCATTGCTTTCTCATTGGTAATGTTTGATTCCTGACCATTGTTATTGAGTTGGTATAACGGATTGCGCTAAGCAGGTGTTGTACTACAAGATCCGTTATGATGTCTGGAGCTAACGGTATTGCAGGCTATGGGATCGAATTGGTTTTAAAGCGATGGCGTGGATCTTCATTTTGAGGCTAGCCCTATTCAAAACTACTGTCTCGTCAGAAGTTTTACATATATTTTACAATTGATGCTCAAGTGGCTCTGCTATGATGGCGATCTAATAAAAATATAAGGAAAAACTATGAAGCGTGTTAGCTCTGCAATTGTTCTACTGTTTTCTGTTCTATTAATGAGTAGCACTAGTTATAGTCAAGATGATATTCCCATCCCAGATGGTCCCTACCTCGGGCAAACGCCACCCGGCTCAACACCTGAGATTTTTGCGCCCGGTTTTGTTAATACGGCGGAATTTATTGAAATTGAGGGCATGTTCGGGGCGGATATGAATACCTTTTATTTCGTCAGGAATGATGAAAAAGAAGTTTATTCCTTGAATGTCATTGAATATAAAAATAATCAATGGCAGAAGTCTATTGTCGCGAAGGCCGTGAGCGAACCATCCATCTCGCCTGATGGCAATACCATCTATTTGAAAAATAAATTTATAGAACGCGCCAGCGATGGTTGGTCTGAGCTAAAGAGCCTCGGCGCGCCGTTCGAAAATATCGACATTATGCGACTTTCGGCGTCTTCAAACGGCACTTATTATTTTGACACCTATACCCCAGAATTGGATACCCCTATTCGCTATTCACGTTTGATAAACGGAAAATATGAACAACCGAAGTCACTGGGCCCGCAGTTTAGCATCGGCAGATACAATGCCCACCCTTATATTGCGTCGGATGAAAGCTTTATTATCTTTGATAGCGTCAGAGAAGGTGGACAGGGCAGATCTGACATTTATATCAGTTATCGCTCGGCTGATGGCTCATGGGGCCCTGCCATTAATATGGGCGACAAGATAAATACCGCTCATTCTGAAAAAAATCCAAGTTTGTCACCAGACGGGCAATTTCTTTTCTTTGATAAACGGACAAAACGCGGAAACGAAGAGGTAAATATCTACTGGGTGGATGCTCAGATTATTGAGACGCTCAGGCCAAAATAACAAGCTACTCCAGCGGAGCAAGATTCGCCACGCTCTTACTCAGGGGGATGTTTGCTTATAGATCCATGGTCTTCTGAATAATACTGTTATGTTTCAAACGGAGGTTCTAGCTAGTGAAAGAATTGGTAGATGATTTCATTTCAATGAATATGAGTGGTCTCGTTTTAGAGCTATGTGAAAAATATTACGATGAGAATGTACTTATGCTCAATAATGGCGACATATTTGCAGAATCGATGAAAGAGTCTTATGAGAAACAAAAGGGGTTTGTTGGTTCTGTTAAAGAATTCAATATAAAGTTACTATCATCGAATATTGAAGGTAATGTTTCCGACCTCACTTTTCACTACAAAATGACTGGGCGTGATTCTAAAGTTAATGAGTTTACTGGCCGGCATATCCAAACATGGAGGAATGAGAAGATAGTCAAAGAGGAGTATTTGTCTATTGCATAAACATAACAAGCACATCAAAAACCGCTCCACTATGTTGCGCTGAACATTGCTGACGCTTCACCTTTTATGCGGGCGTTATTGAGCGAAAACTTAATTCGCAAGATCTTTAGAACTCTTCAGCCGAAGCGAAGAAGCATTCAATTCAATGTAAACTGCGTTTTAGGGTAAAAGGGAAAAAGGAGATAACATGCCAAATATACCAACAAGCAATAACACAGAAGACTGGCAGAAATACTATGCAATGGAATGTAACAATCGTGCATGGTCGTTAAGTACTGAAATCCGATCACCTAAACAAGATGCTGAAATGCTTGACGCTGCCCACGCATCGGCTTTTCATTGGGGAGAGTTGGGAACCGAATTGAATAGAATGCGAGCGGTTATGCTATTGGCAGAGGTTCATTCATTACTTAACCTCGGTGCAACAGCGTATGCCTATGCTGAAGAAATGTTGGCATATTTCAAGTCTGTTGATAGCCCTGATTGGGAGCTGGCTTTTGCATACTGTATATATGCTCATGCGGCTTCAATTGCTGGTCCAGAGGCCGAATATAAGGGAGCGTATGAAAATGCAGTTCTGGCGCTAGAGGAAATTGAAGACCCTGAAGACCAAAAAATTGTCCAAGAAACATTTAATCATGTGCCGAAGCCGTAGCACCTAACAAGGTGTTGAATTGCGGCTCCTTCAGTCACCGGACATTCGCAAGCTCGCGCCGATTATCACTGCGTTACCAATGTCCGCTTTCGACTGAGCCGCCGACAGCCCAATGCCTCTTAATGGCACAAAACCGAAGTGATAGCTCCCCCTAGAGGAGCAAATTCATGTCCGCAGGTGAGTCAATAACTGCCATTATTGAGCAATTTGTCATGCACTTCATTCACGATTTAAGCTGAGTGAGAACTTTTCATTTTCGACGAGAGCCATCGCCCTTTTGTTTTTCTACAATTTTTCTACGCACCATCATATGCAGGGCACTCATCAAGACGTTTTTGCAGGCA
>ENA-OSET01001070-OSET01001070.1-sediment-metagenome-genome-assembly--contig:-NODE-1070-length-29241-cov-18.378720_pt1 | contig 29241 bp, 28 predicted proteins | sample MGYA00237882_ERZ534229 | MGnify/ENA primary metagenome ERZ534229 (study PRJEB26408, sample SAMN06266212) | sediment metagenome | isolation source: Hudson Canyon methane seep mesocosm | place... | reverse complement strand
ATCTATCAATGAAAAAAATAAAAATTTCACCATCAATTCTTTCAGCAGATTTTGGTCAATTAGGTAATGAAGTTAAAAGATTAGAAAGTGGAGGAGCCGATATGATTCATGTTGATGTTATGGATGGTCATTTTGTTCCAAATCTTACAATTGGTCCACCGGTCATAAAAAATTTAAAAAAATATACCAAACTTCCATTTGATGTACATTTAATGATTTCTCCAGTTCATAAGTATATAAAAGATTATGCTGAAGCAGGTGCTGACATTATTACGATTCATCCTGAAGCAACCGATAATTTGAATGAATCTGTTAATTTAATAAAAAAATTAAATAAAAAAGTTGGCGTATCTTTAAATCCTGATACAGATATAGATGCATTGATTGATGAGGGGTCGTTTACTGAGTATAAAAAAACATTTGGGAAAACCCTGATCTGTGGGTATGCAAGAGTTGATGGATGGAGCGTGGGGATAGTATGCAATCAAAGGATGACAGTGAAATCAAAGAAAGAAGGCTTACAGTTTGGTGGGGTTATTTATTCTGACAGCGCGGATAAAGCTGCTAGATTTGTGATGACTTGCAATCAAAAGAACATTCCTCTTCTTTTTCTACAGGATGTAACAGGCTTTATGGTGGGGTCAAGATCTGAGCACGGAGGTATTATTAAAGATGGAGCAAAACTTGTAAATGCTGTTGCGAATAGCGTCGTACCTAAGTTTACCGTCATAATGGGAAACAGCTATGGAGCAGGAAATTATGCGATGTGCGGAAAAGCTTACGACCCCAGATTTATCATCGCTTGGCCTACAGCTAAACTCGCTGTTATGGGAGGGGAACAAGCGGCTAAGGTTCTCCAACAAATTGAGGTTTCTAGACTGAAAAAAGCAGGAGAGCCTATCAAAAAAGCAAAACAATCTGAACTGCTCAACAAAATTAAAACGCGATACGATGAGCAAACAAAACCTGAATATGCCGCTTCTCGACTTTGGGTAGATGCCATCATCGATCCTGAGAAAACCCGGGAATGGGTAAGTATGGGCATAGAGGTTGCTAGTGAATCGCCCGCTGAGAAACCATTTAGACCTGGCGTTCTTCAGACTTAAAACACTCATTTACTCTAGTAAAACTTCTTCAATACATAAATTCGATGTTTAAAAACGCATTCATTTTATTTGGCTTTTTAAGTTTAACGCCTTTATTTATTTCTGCGCAAAAAAGCACAAAAAAAGCAGAAGCGAAAAAAGCAGCAATTGTCGCTTCAAACCCTCAACCCTATATTATTTATAACTCTGAGGGGGAAATGGAATCCTTTAATAGCATTGTTGAGGCTGCTCTTGAAGCGGATGTGGTTCTGTTCGGAGAACTCCATGACAATCCAATGATTCATTGGCTTCAGCTTATCCTCACTATGGAGTTAGACATAGAAGGACACGACCTGGTTTTAGGAGCTGAGATGTTTGAAACTGACGATCAATTGCCACTAAATGAATATTTAAGCGGGGTAATAAATTTGAGTAAATTAGAAGGCAATACTAGGGTTTGGCCAAACTTTAAAACAGATTACCTACCCCTAGTTGACTATGCAAAGGACAATGACCACAAATTTATCGCTACAAATATTCCCCGCAGATATGCCTCATTTGTCTATTATAATGGGCTTGACACTTTAGAATATTTATCGGATGAGGCAAAAAGCTATCTTCCTCCCCTTCCAATTGCATATGATGGGAATTTGGGGTGTTATCTCGAAATGCTTGAAATGTCAGGAGGTCATGGAGGAGACAACCTTCCTAAATCACAGGCTATTAAAGACGCTTGTATGGCACATAACATATTAATTAACCTTCCTTCTAATGGAGTTTTTATTCATTACAACGGTGCCTTTCATTCTCAGAATAAAGAAGGAATTGCATGGTATTTACTCAATGAGAATCCCGATTTAAAAATCATGACCATTGATGCTACAGAGCAAGAATTTATTAACGAATTAGATCAAGAGCGAATGGGTGTTGCGGATTTCATTATTGTTACTCCGTTAAGCCTCACGAAAACTCATTAATAAATACGTTTTATACTTCAGGAAATTAACTTGCAAATTGCTCAAGAGTGCTTAGCTAACTGATTATTGATTGCGTTCTAGATGCTCCAGCTTCTTAAGCATGGGCTCATATAAACTGTGACAATCTGACTTCTCTTTACTGTTTAAAGCGGATCTTAAACTGAAAATTGAGTCTAACAAAGCTTGCTCATTTTCAATAGTATCACAATGCTCAACAATTGTGAGACCTTCCATTGCTGCTCTAAAATCACCTGAAGTAGAGCATCTTACAATTAAATCAATTGAGTTGGTGGGAATAAAGCCTGAACTCCAAAGAAATGACAGAACATCTGCATACACGTGCTCTTTGCTGTCCTTTTGTAAAAACTCAAGGAAAACATCTTCCGCTGCACTAAGTTTAATAGATGATAAAATAGTGCGCATTCTAGCTTTCAATGCATCTTCTTCTCGAGAACTAAAGGCTTCTAACAATGGCTCAACCCATTTAATAGTGCCGTTTTTCTCTGCCCTATCAAGAGCCTCAGATACTTTTTTATTGTCCTTAGAGTCTAGATTTTTCATTTTGCAAATGTATCAATGAATTCTCTCAACATCATAGCTGTTGCACCCCAAACTAGGTGTTTTCCAAACTTTATCCCAGGAACCAGCACTCCATTAACTGTGTAAACACGCCAGTTACTCTCCTCAGCTAAATCTGAAACTTGAAATAATAACAATGAATTGACTTCCTTAGGATCTATTGAAAATAGGGGTCGTGCACTAAGCCAAGCAACATATGGTTTAACTAGAAAATTACTCGGAGGAATATATAGGGGGGTTAGCTGACCTAAAACATTTTCTAACTCAACTTTAACTCCTAACTCCTCTTTACATTCTCTAATAGCTGTTTCAATATCACCGACATCATTAGAATCCCTTTCACCACCCGGAAAACCAATTTGTTTTGAATGCACCCCATCATATTCTGACCTTTCTATCAAGACTCCATCAATTTCGTTTACATCGTCTTTAGAAGGAAATAAAAGAATTAATACAGACGCATTCCTGCAATTTGCCAAATTTTCTTTTGTGAAAGAACTCTCACGAAAGGGCGGAGCAGCTTTCAGCTGAGATTTTAAACCTGCTACCTCTCCGGCTTCAAGGATTTCGGCTAACTTAAAAATTTTTAAATTTTCTATACTTAGATTCACGACCGCAAGGTCGGTCAGTTCTACCTTTACTCAATGAAAGTGACACTACTAGATGATAGCAATGAATTCCCACCTGTTTCTTCAGCAGACAAAAGTGGGATTGTTGCAGTTGGTGGTGATTTAAGTGCCGCAAGGCTTTTATCCGCGTATGAAAACGGTATCTTCCCGTGGTTTAATCCTGGAGAAATGATTATGTGGTGGTCACCTGAGGAAAGGGGAATAATACCCCTTGATGGTCTTAAGGTGCACAAGAGCATGAGGAATGAAATTAATAAAATGAGATACACTGTCACTTATGACACTTGTTTCAAAGATGTGATTACACAATGCTCTAACAGCTTTAGGGGTGAGAAGACACAACCTGAAACTTGGATAGGCGATAATATGATCAATTCATATTTAGAATTACATAAGCTAGGTGTTGCTCATTCCGTTGAGGTATGGAAAGGGGATGAACTCGTCGGCGGTTTATATGGCGTCTCTATTGGGCGGATGTTCTTTGGGGAAAGTATGTTCAGTAAGGCTACGAACGCTTCTAAAATCGGACTATTCAATTTAGTAGAAAAATTAAAAAAATGGGGTTTTGGGCCTATTGATTGCCAAATGATGAATCCACACCTTGAATCACTCGGGGCAATACCTATATCACGATCAGAATTTCAAAATATTTTAGATAAATATCTCAGTTCTGGCAAAACATTTTTAGGAACTTGGACAGAATCAGTATCTTAGTTAAATGAAATTTCAGATTACTTCGTACTTTATTCTTAGAAGACGTGTAGTTAAGGAATTTCTAAAATTCAAGGGTTGGCGCTTCAGAGGACAAGATTATCCGAGAAAGTGGCGACACATTGTATTTATCAGCCCCGCTGAAGGAACACTCTTAAAGATGCAAATGAAGTGGATGCAATATTTAACTGCAACACCATCAGAATGGGTTGAGTTAGGCAAAGCAAAAGTTAAAACAACTTTTAGTGAAAAAGCACACAGTACTAATCCGTTGGAGTGAAAATAAAACTGAGAACTTATTGACTGAATTGCTAACCAGCGCAAGGAATCATAAAGTGCGTATTTCAGCCTGCGCTTGGGACAAAAACAGAAAGGTAATAAAATTTCATTCTCAATTTAAACCATCACATTATCCAGACAGAGATATCGGTTATATCAATAGATTCTTTATATACTTTAAGCAGATCTGAATCATGTTTCTAATACTGTGATTTTTACGGAGTTAACATGTTATTAACAATTGGAGCAGTTTCGTTAACAAAGCGTTAATATCTGGTTATGCTAATTCATAAAAGTGGTTATTTATAGGCTAAATTGCTTGCTGTATCTTACCCCTTAATTCTTCCTGCTATGCAAATGGATAAGTATGACTTCATGATATTAGATATCATCCAAACTCATAAAATTGAAAACCAAAGCCACATAAGACTTAGCGTTTTAGAGAGAAACTTTTGGAAATGCATTGAAGCAGATACTAACTTACATGTGGGGCAAGCACGAATAGGGGAAAGAATAACTAATCTTTACTTAGATGGACTTATTCAGAATAAAGATGGTTACACCTTAACTAAGAAAGGAAGAGAACAACGCTCATTTGCTCCTTGGAGTAAAGATGGTGAGTTAGCATAAGCTAACCTTTATAATAAACTTCATAAAAAAGGTGTAACCAAGTAGGTTACACTTTTTTTATATACATAAATATTTTGTTTACCCTGACTTCTTAGCAGACTTCACAGCTGGTTTCCTAGCTGACTTCACAGCTGGCTTCACAGTTGGTTTCCTAGCTGGTTTCCTAGCTGACTTCACAGCTGACTTCACAGCTGGCTTAACAGCTGGTTTCCTAGCTGACTTCACAGCAGACTTCACAGCTGGCTTAACAGCAGATTTCACAGCTGGCTTAACAGCAGATTTAACAGCTGACTTCTTAGCTGGTTTCTTAGCAACTACTGGCTTCTTCTCTTCCTCCGCTGGCCTGTCATAAGATTCTTCTAAAATTTCAAGTGCAGGGTATTTTTCTCTCCAAAAATCAAGTTTACTACGATCTCTAACCGTGATAATAGTTCTTCTATCTAATCGAACTTTAATATTAGGTTGTAGCTCTTTTGCTCTCTTTTTACGTGCCATTAGTTTCGTCTATTATTAAACCGCTTTATTGGATTCTGCTAATGAACGCAACTTGGGGTAAAGTTGAACAGTTTTTTTAATAATATTATTAAGATATTATAATTAATTGGTAATTACCTATCTAAGAAGGTTAACAACACCTCTTAACTCTTCAGCATCAACGTCATACCCCTGAACCCTAATAACCCATTGGTACATACCGTCTGGAGCGAAATACTCACTGTCATATGTATTCCCCATCCATGAATCTTCAAGTGATGTCGAAGTATAAACAATATCTCCCCATCTATTATAGATTGCTAATTCAAAAGATTCTATCTGTCTTCCTACAATTTCAAAAGCATCATTAAGACCGTCGTTGTTGGGTGTAAAAGCTGTTGGAATATATAGGATAACTGATCCATACAGGTGAACAGTTGCAACATCAAAACACCCATTATTAGTTGTAACAGTAACCGAAGCATCATATTCATCTAATCCATCGTATGCATGTGTTACTTCTCTTTCGTACCCAAATTCTCCATCTCCGAAATTCCATAAGAAATTAAATGCTCCAAGAAAGGGCTCTTCTGGAAAAGTTAGGACATCAAATTCATATGTGTCATCTCCCTGATCATAGCGAATTATAGTGGCTTCAACTGTTTCAACATCAACACGTGTTGAACCGGTAATCATGTAATCACAGTTATCTATAACAGTAACCTCGTAGGTAGTTCCAACAGGTGGTGAAATCGTGTGAGCGAGATCATCATCTAAGAAGTTTTCCCAAAGTATTTGGTATGGAGGCTGGCCACCGGCAAGATCTAATTCAAGAAGTGCACTCGCACCATTGCATAAAAGCGTGTCATTTGGCATTGACATTTCTAATGGATCATATGGTACTTCAAAAAGTGTTTGGAGATACACCTCTCTGTCACAACCATCACGGATATAAATTTCCATAAGATGCGTGGTTAAAGATGTATGTTCTATACATTCTTCTGTTCCAAAATCAATTCCGTTTATGGTCCAATTGTATGTTACCGGTGGATATTCTAAAAGCGGGTCTTGAATTAATTCGACACACACCGTTTCAAACTCATCGCATAAGACAGTCACTATATCAGGGGTTACTGCTTCTAGCGGCGGTGTATCATATATAAACACGCTAATAGAACTTTCAGTCGTACCGCTGACAATATTTAATATTAACTCCTCAGTTACCTCATCAATAAAATCTTGTGGGACGGTGAAGGATAAAGCTATTTCATACTCACCAATGGGAATAACTGCACTTTCTGGCAAACCTATAATGTCCTCATTAAAGGAAGCTTCTGACAGGGGGTCTACGTTTATCTCAAAGGCGAACGGATACACAGAAGGAACAAGACATGGACGGCTAATCGTAATTGTAGAAATTCCGCAATCTTCCCAAGCACAGTAAATAACAATATCGTCAAGAGGGTCGGGATCACATTCTGGTGCTGCTGTAGCTTCGTACTCTGTTGGTATAGGGGATCCAAAACTTCCTTCCTCAAGAACTACAATTGATTCTAGAACAGTATCAGACCCATCCGCAATGGCAAGTTTAATATGATAGGTAAGTCCGCAACTTACAGGATGAGAGGCTGTGAAAGGGACGGTATAGCCATTAATGCATGGAGCATCAACAGCATTGGGATTATCTATGTAATATTCTTCATTTAAAATATCATTTATAGAGCTAATTGTTATGGGTAAAGGCGGATCAGTATCGGGAACTTGAGCTATGTTAACCGCTCCATTTGGGAATCCAGCGGGAGAAGCAAAAGGACCTGTAATTCCAGGGCCAGATAGGAAAAAAGCGAAAATATCGTTGTATTGAGAATTTACCCAAGCTAGGTACTCATCAGATCCGAAAATATAATTAAACGATACAAAATCTCCGGAAGGTTGAAAATCGAATTCAAGAATACAAACATCGTTTACAGAATTAACAGTAAAATTTTGTCCGATTAAAGGAGGAACTGAATTTGCTACTGTCAATAAGTCGTTATCATTCACTGTGTTTGGACAAGAAGCACAAAAGCCTTCATTACATGGGCCAGCAGGATTGGAAGCTTGATCAGTACTTAAAATCACTCCACTTTCAATTCCGAAATCACCTCCATTAGTCATATACCCTATTTGTTCTAAAGAACCCGAAAATGTGACATTAGTAGCAGTTACACCTTCACCAAGAAGTACATTATTAACGTATTGCGCCGGGGTCATAGCTTGAGAGATATTCATCTGGGCTATGAAAGATGTAGGCGAAAAAGTCAATAGGAAACTTAATGCATAAACTACACGCGAAATCGATAAAAAAGGCGTTAGATTCATCAGAGTAATTTGAATAAAGATAAGCTTTTTCTCAAACAAATTATATACCTAAGTTTGCTACATGACAAACATCATATTTTTCTCAGACTCTAAAAGCATTAATTTATATCCTATAAACCTCGGGAAATGTGCATCAACACTACATTTTGGGGTAAGATCTGTGTCAACTCAATGGGCTGAGGCTATTGCTGAAAATAAAATTAAAAACACCTCTTGCATTAGACTCAATTCAAGGCTTATGCCTACAAAAGCTTCTGTAGAATTTGTATGTCAAATGATTTCGGGTGAAAAATGGATTGTAAATGGCGAAACTCTTGCAGAAATTGAAGGGGATGTAAGCAAAGAAGTTGGTGGCGATGTATCTGCAATATTAACAGCGTCTGCTGCAGATTATTTCGAGTTATGTGGCGAGGGAATAAGAGCTGATATTAACCGACTGAAGCTCGTTTGGGGAGCAAGAAGTTTAAATGAATCTGAGCGAGAATCTTGGGCTATGAATGGTGTGTTTTTTCATGGTAATTTAGAACAAGTTCATATATCACCAGGAGTAAAAATAAGGAGTTGTACGATAAATACAGAAAGTGGTGATGTTATTATAGGGCCCCATTCAGAGATTATGGAAGGATCTTGTATTAGAGGGCCATTTGCCCTTGGAGAAAATAGTACTGTGAAAATGGGGAGTCAGATTTACGGCCCAACTTCTATAGGACAACACTGTAAAGTAGGAGGTGAAGTAAGTAACATAGTAATGCATGATTATTCAAACAAAGGTCACGGTGGATTTGTAGGAAATAGTGTAATCGGATCCTGGTGTAACTTAGGAGCAGAGACGACTACAAGTAACTTAAAAAACACCTACGGAGAGGTTAAACTCTATAGCGCTAAAGAACGTAAACTTATAAATGGAGGCCGCATTTTCTGTGGGTTATTAATGGGGGACCACAGTAAAACGGCTATACACACAGCTTTCAATACAGCAACTATTGTAGGAGCATTTTGCAATGTTTTCGGTAAAGGAGCTCCAGAAAAACATATACCATCATTTACATGGGGTGGTTCTGAAGGAGTTATAGAACACCGAATAGAGCAAGCAATAAGTACAGCTAAAAAAGTAATGGCTAGGCGAAATGTCGAATTGACTTTTAAAGAGGAGGCCGCAATTGAAAAGCTATTTAATGACACATCCGCAGACAGAGTATGACACCGTGTCACAAATACATAATGGCACGTCCATTGCAAAGCATATATTCTATACAAACTAAATGATTAATATAAAAGATCCCTTTAATTTACTTACTGAGTCTCAAGACAGCGAGTTTATTCCATTAATTTCTGAAGAGGATGAAAAAGCGATGCACGAAGAAGATGTGCCAGACTCTCTTCCGCTATTATCTCTTAGGAACACGGTGCTCTTCCCTGGCGTAGTTATTCCTATCACCGTCGGGCGCGACAGCTCGCTAAAGGTAATTAAAGCAGCAAGTAAGGGGTCCTTAAGCATAGGTGTTGTAAGCCAAATTGATCCTGAAGTCGAGATTCCTGCTGGTTCTGATTTAAATAAAGTTGGTACGGTTGCTCGCATTATTAAAATGCTGAGAATGCCTGATGGGACTAAGACTGTTATCATACAAGGCCAAAGACGGTTTACTTGGGACCTAATAGTTCAAGAAGAGCCATACCTTAAAGCAAGTGTAAAAGCTTTCGGGCAAGTTGAAGATTTGGCAGACACAAAATCAAGGGAAGCTCTCATTGAGAGTTTAAAAGATCTAGCAATTGAGATTATCAAGATGAGCCCCACCATCCCCTCAGAAGCTGCAGGTGCAATAAAAAACATAGAACGACTTAGCTTCCTTGTAAACTTCATCGGCTCAAACATGAATGCTACAGTACAGTCTAAGCAAGAGCTTTTGGAGGTTGAGGGTCTTGAACAACGAGCTAATAAGTTACTAGAAATGCTTCTCAAAGAGAAACAGCTTTTAGAACTTAAAAATGATATTCAGAATAAAGTCCAAAGTGACCTTAATCAACAACAAAAAGAATATTTTCTAAATCAACAAATCAAGAAAATACAGGAAGAGTTAGGAGCGAACCCCTTAAAGGAGGAGATAGAAGAAAGGAAAGCTAAATCTCTAAAGAAGAAATGGCCCGAAGAAGCTGAAACTCTTTTTGAGAAAGAGATTCAAAAGCTAGAAAGGATGAATCCACAAGCTGCTGAATACAGTATGCAGTCAAATTACATCGATTTACTTCTTGAACTTCCATGGGACGAAGTTTCTAAAGACAACTTTGATTTAAAAAATGCCATTAAAGTTTTAGATAGCGACCACTATGGGCTTAATAAAGTTAAAGAACGAATAGTGGAACACTTAGCCGTTCTGAAAATAAAGGGAGATCTTAAAGCTCCAATACTTTGTTTATACGGCCCACCTGGAGTAGGTAAAACTTCACTTGGGAGAAGTATAGCGGAAGCGTTGGGGCGTAAATATGTCAGGATGAGTCTTGGTGGAATGAGAGATGAAGCTGAAATCAGAGGTCATCGAAAAACATATATAGGCGCAATGCCTGGGAGGATTCTACAAAACCTTAAGAAAGCCGGAACTTCTAACCCCTTGTTTATCTTAGATGAAATTGATAAGCTTACTCGAGACAACCATGGTGACCCTTCATCTGCACTGCTCGAAGTACTTGACCCAGAACAAAACAGTACTTTCCATGACAATTACCTAGATTTAGATTACGACCTAAGTAGAGTTATGTTTATTGCTACATGTAATGACCTATCCACTATTCATCCTGCTCTACGTGATAGAATGGAAATAATTGAAGTCTCTGGCTACACTATTCAAGAAAAAGTGCAAATTGCTAAGAGGCACCTATTACCTAAAATAGTAAGTGACACTGGTTTAAAGAAATCTGAGATCTCTGTGCCTATATCCACCCTTGAAAAAGTTGTAGAGCTTTACACTAATGAATCGGGAGTTAGAGGACTTGATAAGAGAGTTGCTAAAATCGTTAGAAACAGAGCGAAGGAGATAGCAATGGAGGAGCCTTATACTCCAGAGGTGAAATCAGATGATTTATCTGGCATCTTGGGTAGACCTAGAGAGCGAGATAAATATACAAACAATGATGTCGCAGGAGTAGTTACAGGATTAGCTTGGACTCCTACAGGAGGAGATATATTATTTATTGAAACGTCTCTCACACCTGGTAAAGGTAAACTTACTCTTACTGGAAACTTAGGGGAAGTAATGAAAGAGAGTGCCATAATCTCACATGAATATCTCAAAGCCCATGCTTTAGATTTAGGTTTAGACCCTAAGATATTTGAGAAGTGGAATGTCCATGTACACGTCCCACAAGGCGCTATTAAAAAAGATGGGCCTAGCGCGGGAATCACAATGCTTACTGCACTTGCTTCTGCATTTTCTCAAAGAAAGGTGAGGAAGTACCTTGCTATGAGCGGTGAAATTACACTTAGAGGACAAGTACTACCAGTTGGTGGAGTGAAGGAGAAAATATTAGCAGCAAAGCGTGCTGGTATTAAAGAAATTATTCTTTGCGAAAGAAATCGTCAAGACATAGAGGAAATAGATGATCGTTATGTCAGGGGGATGAAGTTCACCTACGCAAACAAAATGAACGAAGTAGTTAGACGTGCTTTGCTATCAACTAAAGTTGATTCACCTTTAGACTTAGATGTTAAACAAACAAATTCATAGCTGCTAATTTATGCCCACTACCCTATCGTTTTCATCTCTAATCAAGCTTGCTTTAACTTTTGTATTCACCGGAATTCTATTCGTTGCAAATGGCCAAATATTAGTTTCTGGCTCTATGCCATTAGACTTAGCGATTGATGCGAGAAGTGCTGCTTTAGGTGGTAAAGTGGTTGCAGATTTAAAGCCTGATGGTCATGCATCTTCATACAATCCTATTTCAGTTGATAGTACTGCTGTAGGTATAATTCACACCTCTTATTTAAACTATTATGCAGCAATTCAAATTGGTGCTATAGATGCCGTCATTAAAACTGGAGAAAAACACACAATTCATGTGGGGGCAAGATTTGCGTCGTTTGGCCGATTCTCAGGCTATGATGCTTCTGGTTTGCCTACAGGTGATTTTTCCGGTGGAGATTATGTGTTGCAATCTGGTATTAAATGGAAATTAGATTCTGTTTGGTCTATAGGAATAACGGGGTGGGGAGGATTTAGGAACTTAGCTTTAGAAAATGCTGGAATTTTAGGAATTGATGCGGCTGTCATAGGACGTTGGCCCAATAGGAATTTTGCTGCTGGCGTCTTACTTTCAGGGTTTGGAAGACAGTTCGCAGGTACTGGCAGTCAACCCGTAGGAGCCATGCCTATAAATTTTCAGATAGGCTTTACAAAAGGTTTCGAAAATGCACCATTTCAATTATATCTAAAAGCCCAAAATATGGAGAAATGGGAACTTGCACCAGAGGGAGTTTATGATGATGGTATTGACCCTCTAACAGGTGAGATTATACAAAACACCACTTGGGAATTTGGTGATCAATTTATGAGACATATAAGCGCTGGGGTTGAAATTAATCTCGGAAGTGGGTTAGCTGCTCAGTTTGGTTACGACCATAGAAGGCGTATAGAAATGGCATCTATGGGAAGGAAGGGGACAAATGGATTTTCTATGGGAGTACATCTAAGAATTAGAGAAACGGATATAGGTTTAGCAAGAAACACATACCATTTTGCTGGATCATCTACACATCTTTCAATAGCAATTGCACTTCCTGGCTAATTTAGGTCAATGATTAAAGTTGGGTGATTATCTTCGAACCATGGCAAAACATCGTATTACCATAGCAATTGACGGACACTCTTCTGCAGGGAAGAGTACAATGGCGAAAGCTATAGCTAAGGAATTAAACTATGTTTACATTGACACCGGAGCTATGTATAGAGGAGCGACCCTCTTTGCAATGAAGGAAAGGCTTATAAAAAACAAAGTTATTGAATTTAAAGACTTTATTTTATAAGTTCAAATCTCCCCTAACCCCTCTTTGCTAAAGAGGGGGATAAGATCTCAATACTTTCACCAGTCTCTTTAGCCTGCATTTGTAATGCGAAAAAAGCAGGCTAAAGCCTGAGCCCCGAATAATTGCTTAAGTTAATTCGTACACGATCCTAAGCTTAATGACATTACCCTTCACACTTTCTGGTCAAACAAAGTTTGTCCGTTTATTTGTTGTTTTTCTGTTGCGGCAGGAAGTCCTTTTTTAGCGGACATATGACCTGGAGTTAGGCCTGATTTTTCAAACTGTCCCTTAAGATAGTCTAAGTTGTGCTGGATTTTTTCTAGTACAGCGTCATTATCACTCCAGAATAGGGTGTTGATGGTTTGCTCTATACAAGAAACTTTACAATGTATTGGGGCTAACTCTGGAGGGGAAATGGTTATATTGACTGTCCAGTTGAGGTTTTCATCATCTTGCTCAGATTGTTGCTCTCTATCAATTTCTACTCTTACATTTTCAGCGTTTTCTTTATTTAGAAAAGGCAGATCGAGAACCCAGACTTGTCTGCTACTTTCTTCTTTCGGTAAAGTCGTCAATTGATTTAAAATTAATTTTGCCAGGCTGCTTTCAGTTTTTTGCTGGATCTCTTTAAGTAAATTAAGCTCGAGCGATTCGGCTTTTTTTTCTTTAGCAATCGCTAACTCCTGTTTCAATATCAGCTGGAATTTTAATAACAGGTTTTTAAAGTCGGCTTGTAGTGCTGGGTCTTTTTGATGATTTGATTGGGTTAATTTGGCTTCTAAAAATAAGCCTGACTGTGAAATTAGCTTTTTTAATTGTTTGTGATCTTCAAGGTCTTTTAACTGTGGAATAGTTTCTAAAATTTCTCTGGCTAAACGTTTTAAGGCATCAGAAACTTTTTCATTATCTTGAATAAGGGGGGTTGTGCTTATTAGTTGATTAAGCAATTCATTGGGCGGACCCTGAATAGGAAAATAGTGTTTGATAGTGTCGGCTATTTTGTTGTCCATCTGACTATTTTGTAACAATTGATTAGTTTGCAGGGGTATTTGTTTCCCTGGTTTTAAATGACTTAGCTGTAACGCTGAGTTTTGAGCCTTAGGTGGCAGAGAGTTAATCAATTGTTGTTTATTTAAGGTGATAAATAAGGGGGAGGTGCTGGAGGAGGGGAGTTGTAATTGAACCTGGTTATTTTTTACTGCAATAACAGTCGCCAGCACCTGTTTTTCAGCGCTTATTTGAGTTTGTTGACTATCAAGTATTTTAAATTCAAGCGGCCCCGTTGCTTTTGTAACTTCAAGTATGACTTTTTGGTTAACTAATAATGTTGAAGGGGTGTTTTTTGCTGTTGTATAACTTAATTGTTTTTCAGTGATTGATAACCGTGTTTTGTCACTGATTTCGCCCGCTGATGATTGACTTTTTAATAAGCCCAGCTGGATTTTATTATTATCAAGGCCAATGACAGTGGCACTGATCAATTGCCCCTTGCTTAAATTAAGTTGATTAGTATCAGCTGAATTAGATGCAGGGTTAGGTGCAAGCTTGTCCAATGCTAATTGTAGGGTTTGACCTGGCTTATAACTGAGAGGCTGATTACTCACAGCACCATTCTCAGTTTTGATAAGTAATGCGAGTTGTTGCTTCGTTAGGTTGATAGTCGGATTGAGCGGTTGCTGTTTGTTGTAAGTTGTTGTTTCAGGGTTTGTTGCATTAATCAGTTTTAACTGAATATCATCCTTGTTAATAGAAATGATTTTTGCAGTCAATAATTTAGTCGCTAAATCGACGCCTGTTTTTTCTGTTTCGGGGCGTTGTGCTAATTTAACCGGATAGTTAGTTGTTTTTAATATGATCGCTGTATTATCAGCCTGTTTTAGCGTTTGACTGTCCAGTACTTTAAATTCGGGTGATGGCGTGAGTTTTGTTACTTGCAGATTAAGCGTTTGTCCTGCTTCAGGTTTAAATGTCTGCTTGCTTTGGACATGTATCGCTTTGTTAGATGAGGAAATTTCAAGGGCCAGCGTTTGAGTTTTCGCTTCTGAACTAATGACTTTAACTTCTAATAGCTGATTGAGTTTTAAGTTAAGGGCCTGTGTGATGCTCTGAGCTCTATTAGTACTGTTTTCAGATGCTGGCGGCCGCTTAATGTCCATAAGGTTTAACGTAACATTTGCTGGATGTTATCAATTTCATCTTTAGCCTGATCAAGAATATTAATACTCTCGTCGATATCAAGTCGACCTGAAACCAGTTTTTGATAGGCGGGTAACTGATCCATTTTAGGCATTTTTTTTGCGTCAACTTTGCCGATAAAGCTATGTAATTGGGCGATCATTACAATATCAGTGTAATCAGCTGCTTCGCCGCCCTCTCTGTACCAGTTTTCGGCATTGTTAATGACATCTTCAAAATCACTAGGGAAATCCCATTTTCGTAAAATTTGTACGCCTATTTCTACACGCAATTTCTTTACCGTTTGAAACAGGTCTTTGGGGTTGCTTAAAATATCAGGATGTTTATCGGCATAAGTCAAAATCGGTACTATGCCTATATCATGAATTAAACCAGCCAGCATGGCTCTATCAGGATCAAAGCCGGGTGTTTTATGAGCAAAAACGGCACTGATAGCAGCAACATAACTACTATGAGCCCATAGGTCCTGCATTTTTTTTCTAATGATGGGGGATTTGGCATTAAAAACAGCTTTCATGGCAAAAGCGGTAATAATATCTTGTGAGGCTTTTAGTCCAATTCGTGTTAATGCTTCAGGACAGCTTTCTATTTTTCGTCTGCCTCGGTATAGCGGACTGTTGGAAATTTGTATTAAACGCGCAGTAATTGAAGGATCAGTTTGAACGACACGAGCTATTTTAGTGTTATTGGCCTTGTCATCATTGATTGCTCTGCGAATGTTAAATGCAACATCAGGAATCGTCGGTAAGGCCAGTTTATCTGATTGCATAAATTTGTAGCAATCAAGATATAAACGGTTCTTAGCCAGAGTAGAAGCCGTTTCTGTAGAATTATCTGTAACCGTCATATATCTGTGTTTTGGAACTTGCTAAAAGAATGCATAAAGAGCTTTTAAGCCTGGTTGTTTTAATTTATGTCGTCTAAAAAAATGATTTTAGTTTAAAATTGTCACTTTCGTTAGAACTGTATTGAAAATTAAATGAGCGAAATTAAATTGACTGAAAATCTAGCGAGTACTGAAGCAGATGTTATCACAACCCTAAAAACCATTAGAGATTATATTCGATGGGGAGCCAGTCAGCTGTCTGAGCACCAGGTTTTTTTAGGCCATGGCATTGCAACACCGTTACATGAATCAGCCGCGCTGGTCATGTATGCTTTGCATCAACCTTATAATCTTGATGACTGTTATTTAGCTGCGACCTTAACCATTGCTGAACGGCAACAAGTGGTGGCGATAATTAATAAACGAATTATTGATCGTCAGCCAGTCGCTTATATAACGCATGAAGCCCTGTTTGCAGGTTTATCTTTTTATGTGGATGAAAGGGTGCTGGTACCTCGCTCACCGATAGCTGAACTTATTGAACAACGCTTTGAACCTTGGGTAGATGAAGATCAGGTCTTTGATATTCTTGATTTATGTACTGGCAGTGCCTGTATAGCGATTGCCTGTGCTTATGCTTTTCCAGAAGCGCAGGTTGATGCGGTTGAACTGTCTGATGATGCAATTGCGGTCGCTACCATTAATATTGAAAAACATGGTTTAACAGATCAATTAGCGCTGTTTCAATCTGATTTGTTCAACTCCTTGCCTGAGCGAAAATATGATGTCATTGTCAGTAATCCTCCCTATGTAGCAATACAGGAATGGCAGGAACTTCCAGCCGAATATCATAATGAGCCGGAAATGGGCTTTACTGGCGGAGTCTCAGGCTTAGATCTGGTAATACGTATTTTGGCTGATGCCGTTAGATACCTAACAGAACAAGGTGTTTTAATTATAGAAGTGGGTAGTAGTGCTGAAACTTTACAAGAACTGTTTCCTGAAATCCCTTTTTTCTGGCTTGAATTCGAACGCGGTGGTGACGGCGTGTTTTTACTGACTGCTGAACAAGTTAAGCAGTACCATAAACTTTTTTTATCAAAACTCTAATATGTCTGGCAATACAATAGGAAAATTATTTAGCGTAACTACGTTTGGCGAAAGTCACGGATTAGCTTTGGGTTGTACCGTGGATGGCTGCCCCCCGGGAATACCTTTAACTGAAGCAGATATACAGCTGGACTTAGATAGAAGAAAACCTGGCACTTCTCGTCATACGACACAAAGAAGAGAAGCGGATCAGGTAAAAATACTGTCAGGTGTATTTGAAGGCAAAACCACGGGGACACCGATTGGTTTAATCATTGAAAATACGGATCAACGTTCTAAAGATTATTCAAAAATAGCTGAAACGTTTCGCCCTGGACATGCTGATTATTCCTATCAGCATAAATATGGCTTCAGAGATTATAGAGGTGGAGGGCGTTCTTCGGCGCGTGAAACGGCAATGCGAGTGGCTGCCGGAGCCATTGCCAAGAAATACCTTAAAGAGAAGTTTAATATTGAAATACATGGCTATTTATCTCAACTAGGTCCCATTAAAGTTGAAAAAATTGATTTAACGATTGTCGAAACCAATCCCTTTTTCTGTCCTGATGTCGATAAAATTTCAGAAATGGAAAACTATATGGATGCACTTAGAAAAGAAGGTGATTCTATCGGTGCAAAAGTTGATGTGATTGCCACTAATGTTCCTCCAGGTCTGGGTGAACCCATATTTGACAGGCTTGATGCTGAATTAGCACATAGTTTGATGAGTATAAATGCCGTTAAAGGCGTAGAAATTGGCGATGGTTTTGATTGTGTCGATAGTAAAGGGACTTATTTCAGAGATGAAATTACGCCAGAGGGTTTTTTAAGTAACCATGCTGGTGGTGTTTTAGGGGGGGTCTCAACGGGGCAAGATATCGTTGCAAGTATTGCTTTAAAGCCCACTTCAAGTCTGCGTATTCCCGGAAAAAGCATCAATACTAAAGGCGAGGCAATTGATGTGATTACTGAAGGTCGGCATGATCCCTGTGTGGGCATCAGAGCGACACCGATTGCAGAAGCAATGATGGCAATCACTATTATGGATCATCTTATGCGTCATCGGGCACAAAATATTGATGTGGATTCAGGTTTACCTTTTTTAAGATAAACCTAAGGGATAGATAACTTTATATGGCAATTCCGTACTGGCGTTTATCCAGTTTTTACTTTTTCTATTTTGCTACCTTAGGTGGTTTTTTACCCTATTGGAGCCTGTATTTAGAATATATAAAATTTAATGCGCTAGAAATCGGTGAGCTTTCGGCATTAATGGTAGCAACTAAAATAATTGCGCCCAATTTATGGGGCTGGATTGCTGATCATACCGGGAAAAGCCTTAGGGTTATTCGTATTGCTTCTTTTTTTGCTACCGTTATCTTTGTTGGCTTCCTTTTTAAAGATAATTATCTCTGGGTAGCGATGATTACGGTGGGTTTCAGTTTTTTCTGGAATGCGGCATTGCCGCAGTTTGAAGCGGCCACCTTGTTTCATTTAAAAGAGGAACCGCATCGATATAGCCGGATCAGGCTTTGGGGCTCGATAGGTTTTATTATCACGGTTATGTGTATTGGTCGGTTGATAGACGTGTTATCAATCGATTATCTACCAGAAATGATTATTTGTATGCTAGCTATGATTTGGCTGGTCAGTTTAGTGACACCTGAAACAAACGCCAGTCAACACAACGAAGCTAAAGTTGGTGTATTTAAGATAATAAAACAGCCCGAGATCATTGCCTTTTTTATGGTGTACATGCTTCTACAATTAGCGCATGGCCCATACTATGTGTTTTATTCCATTTATTTAAATCAGTTTAGTTACTCATCAACCATGATTGGGTCATTGTGGGCCTTGGGTGTTTGCGCTGAAGTGCTGCTGTTCATCTTTATGAATCAGGTGCTTAAATGGATTTCTTTACGCCACATTTTGTTGGCAAGTGTTTTCTTAAGTATTTGTCGCTGGTTAATTATCGCTTATTGTGTGGATTCATTGCCTTTAATGGTTTTTGCTCAATTATTACATGCTGCAACCTTCGGCTCCTCACATGTGGTAGCTATTCATTTGGTGCATAAATATTTTGGGGATCATCACCAGGGTAAAGGCCAGGCACTTTATAGCAGCTTAAGTTTTGGTCTGGGTGGAATGATCGGCAGTTTAGGCAGTGGCTATTTATGGGAAATACAAGGAGCCACTTTTGTATTTTCAATGGCGGCCATTTGTTGTTGTATTGCCTTAATTATTGCTTATTTATGGGTAGGTCGAGAAAATCAGAAAGTGATAGGTTAGAATGTCACTATAATTTTAAGGAACAGGAGGCAATGTCGTTAAATTAAGGAGAATGTAGCTTGGGTTAGCGGCAGCGTAACCCGAAAAATCCTTGAAAAATGGTGGATGACGCTATTGCTCATCCACCCTACAAATGATAAAAACCTTTTAACTTAATGACATTGGAATAGGGGCTGTAGTCCCGCATGGGTTGGGCAAGGCTAAAGCCTCACTTCCTGCTTAAGTAAAACAGTATAGGATGTGCTGAAGAATGAAGCGCATTCTTTGCACTATCAGTTAAAAAAATATAGGTTGAGTTAAGTGTTTGAATTAATAAAAAATGGCGGTTGGTTAATGTTACCAATCATTTTATGTTCAATTGTTGCAATGGCTATTGTTGTTGAGCGATTTTGGTCTCTACAGCGTAAGAAAATTTTGCCGCCCGAGTTGGTGCCACAATTATGGCGATTAGCAAAGGAAGATAAGATTGATGATGTAACCCTTAGACGGGTTAAATTAAGTTCCCCTCTGGGTTCTATTCTAGCTTCGGGATTGCTGAATAAACATCATGGGCGTGAGATGATGAAAACCAGTATTGAAGAAACTGGACGCCAGGTTGTGCATGAGCTGGAACGCTTTTTAAATCCTTTAGGGACCATTGCCTCTGTCACACCCTTGTTAGGTTTGCTGGGTACCGTCGTAGGGATGATAAAAGTATTTGCTGCCATTATGGTACATGGTGTGGGTGACCCAGGTATTTTAGCGGGCGGAATTTCTGAAGCCTTATTAACAACGGCGGCAGGTTTAACGGTTGCCATTCCAAGTTTAATCTTTCATCGCTATTTTGAACGTCTAGTTGATGAGTATGTGTTAAATATGGAAGAAGAAGCATTGAAACTGGTTGATGTAATGTCAGGTGACAGAGAGAAAGCCTGATGAATTTTTCTCGCAGAAACAGAAAGCCCATAGAAATCACCTTAACACCGATGATTGATGTGGTTTTTTTATTGTTGATTTTTTTTATGGTGACCACTACTTTTAGTCAGCAGTCAGAGCTAAAAATAAACTTGCCCGAAGCAAAAGGTGAGGAGAGTGAAGTTGTAAAAAAGATGATTATTTTGACCATCAATGCAGATGGACTTTATTTTATTACTGGTGATGATGGTCTTCCACATCAACTAGTCAATCAAAAAAATGAAACCTTAAGAAGGGCTTTAACTCAGGCTGCCGGCAATTCCCGCTTAATCCCTTTTGTTATAAGTGCTGATGGTAAAACACCTCATCAGTCTGTAGTGACTGCTCTTGATATTGCTAGCCAGTTAGGCTTTAAACGCATAACTTTTGCCACCAAAAATAAATCGGGTTCATAAATGAAGCAATCATTTTCTCGCTGGCTACAAGATTCCTGGTATAAAGAGATGTATATATCATCAATGTTGATGCCACTTTCAATGCTATATGATGATGTGATGCGTTTTAGATTGTTTTTATATAATAAGGGATTAAAAAAGCAAACAAAACTTTCGGTTCCCGTTGTTATTGTCGGTAATATTACGGTGGGTGGGACTGGAAAAACACCTTTAATATTATGGATGGCTAGGTTTTTAAAGGAACAGGGCTATAAGCCAGGAATTATTAGTCGTGGCTATGGGGGCACTGCTGAGCACTGGCCTCAACGAGTTAATGCTGAAAGTAATCCTGAGCAGGTTGGGGATGAGGCGGTATTAATGGCTAATAGTACTGATTGTCCCATTGCTGTTGGACCAGAAAGACCTAAAGCAGGGCAGATGTTAATTGAACAATGTGCTTGTGATATTATTTTATCTGACGATGGTTTACAGCATTATGCCTTACAAAGAGATATAGAAATTGCTGTAATAGATGGGCAAAGACGTTTTGGTAATGGTTATACCTTACCTTGCGGTCCATTAAGAGAACCTATTTCCAGATTGCAAACTGTCGACCTGATCATTGTTAATGGACAGGCTGAAGAAGACAATGAGTTTGCCATGTCGATTGAAGGTGAACTTGCTGTAAATCTGCTTACAAAAGAACAAAAATTATTGACTGATTTTGTTTATATTCCCAGTCATGCTCTGGCGGGTATTGGAAACCCGAAACGCTTTTTTGATTTGCTTGAGCAGAAAAGTATTTCTATCGAAACACATGCTTTTCCAGATCATCATAAATTTACGGCTGACGATATTTGTTTTAATGATGATAAAGCGGTTCTAATGACAGAAAAAGATGCAGTGAAATGTTTTGGTTTTGCTACAGAAAAACACTGGTTTGTGCCTATAAAAGCAAAACCACAAGATCAATTTATAGATAAATTCCTTACACTTATAAAAGAGAAAATTCGTGGATAAAAAATTATTAGATATTCTGGCCTGCCCAATTTGCAAAAGCAGTTTGATTTACAAGCAAGAGGCTCAAGAGTTGTTGTGTAAAGCTGATCGACTAGCTTTTCCTGTCAGAGATGGTATTCCAGTGATGCTAGAAGTTGAAGCACGTGAATTATCAACTGAAGAGATTGATGCTCTGGCTAAGTAATGACTATACCTTTTAAAGTTGTAATCCCTGCACGTTACGGATCAACCCGTTTACCAGGCAAGCCTTTGTTAAACATCGCCGGGCAACCGATGATTACGCATGTCTGTCAAAGAGCGATAGAAGCAGAAGCTGAAGAAGTGGTGGTTGCGACGGACGACCAGCGTATTTTTGATAGCGTGCATGCATTAGGCCTCAAGGTGGTAATGACCGATGCTAATCATCAAAGTGGTACTGAACGTATTACGGAAGTGGCTGAAATATTAGGCTGGAGCGATGATGAAATCGTGGTTAATTTGCAAGGCGATGAGCCTTTAATTCCACCTGCTTATATTAAAGAGGTAGCTTTAGCTTTGGGTCAACAAACTCAGGCAGGTATTGCAACTTTGGCAGCAGAGATCGTCGAGTCAGAAGAGATATTTAATCCCAATGCAGTAAAGGTCGTGGTTAATCAACTTGGCTATGCCATGTATTTTAGTCGGGCTGCAATTCCCTGGGATAGAAATTCTTTTACTGGTGCTGGTGGAACCCCATCTCATAATATGCCTTATTTAAGACATATTGGTATGTATGCTTATACGGTGAAGTTTTTAAAAGAGTACTGTTCATGGCAGCCCTCGGTATTAGAAACGGTTGAATCCTTAGAGCAACTTAGAATTTTATGGTATGGCCAGCAAATTGTTGTTAAAACAGTGGCTAAAGCACCAGAAGCAGGGGTTGATACTCAGGCTGATTTGGAGCGTGTTGAACTAGCCATGTTGAACGCTAAGTAATATTCTTCGTAGGGTGGGCAATGCCCAATGCTGCTGAGTTAAGACAACGCTGGCCCTTGGCGTATTTAGGCATGTTAGGAAGTGAGGCTTTAGCCTCGCCTGAACCTACGAGGCTAAAGCCTCACTTCCTAAGTTAACAGCACTGGGCTAATCCCCACCCTAACAATATTTTTTTATCTCCCCGCTATAATCCATCATCCGCACGGCCTTATTTCAGGTTATAATGCAGGATTTTATTGCTACCCGAATATTTGACATCATCAATGGAAGAATTTCATCGTATAAGTCGTCTCCCACCTTACGTCTTTAACATTGTAAACGAACTAAAGGCTAAAGCCCGGTCAGAAGGTGAAGATATCATCGATTTTGGCATGGGGAATCCTGACCAGCCTACGCCTAAGCATATTGTTGCAAAAATGGTTGAAGCGGCTGAAAGGGACGATACTCATCGCTATTCAGTTTCTCGTGGCATACCCAGATTAAGAAAAGCTATTTGTCAGTGGTATAAAAACCGTTTTGATGTAGATTTAGACCCAGAAACAGAAGCAATAGTGACCATAGGTTCTAAAGAAGGGCTGGCTCATTTGGCATTGGCTACTCTTGGCCCGGGTGATGTGGTTTTGGTTCCTAATCCAGCTTATCCAATTCACCCTTATGGTGTCGTTATTGCGGGTGCTGATTTAAGGCATGTGCAAATGGTGCCTGGCGTTGATTTTTTTGAGGAATTGCATAAAGCCATTATCGATTCATGGCCTAAGCCCAAAATGTTGATTCTTAATTTTCCTGGTAACCCTACCAGTGAATGTGTAGAGCTGGAATTTTTTGAAAAAATTGTTGCAGTGGCTAAAGAACATAATATTTGGGTTGTACATGATATCGCCTATGCCGATATTGTATTTGATGGTTATAAAGCCCCTTCCATACTTCAAGTAGAAGGCGCTAAAGATATAGCCGTTGAATTTTATTCTTTATCTAAAAGCTATAATATGCCAGGCTGGCGTGTTGGTTTTATGTGCGGTAATAAAACCTTGGTATCGGCTTTAACACGAATCAAATCCTATCTTGATTATGGTATGTTCACGCCAATACAAGTGGCCGCTATTGCTGCTCTGGAAGGTCCGCAAGATTGCGTTCAAGAAATCTGCGATATGTACAAAAGTAGACGGGATGTACTTTGTGATGGCTTGAATGGTATTGGGTGGGCAGTAGAAAAGCCAAAGGCAACCATGTTTGTATGGGCACCCATTCCAGAACAATACAAGGAAATGGGCTCGCTAGAGTTTTGTAAAAAAATGATTATTGATGCCAAAGTGGCTGTTTCTCCTGGTGTGGGGTTTGGCCAATATGGTGATGACCATGTCAGGTTTAGCTTGATAGAAAACGAACACAGAACAAGACAAGCCTTACGTGGCATTAGAGCCATGCTTAAAAAAGACGGCGTTTTAAAATAAATCTGTAGAGCGGGTTTAAGCCCGGTCTATATAGTTAGGAGTTTCATTTGAAAGCGGTAAATGTAGGTGTTTTAGGGTTAGGTACAGTTGGCGGTGGTGTTGTCAATGTACTAAAAAGAAATGCAACAGAGATTTCTCGTCGAGCTGGAAGAGAAATTATTGTAACGCGTGCCTCAGCCAGGGATTTAAGCAGAGAAAGAATCTGTGATACGAAAGGCATAGAGTTAACGACTACGCCTGCTGATATCATTAATGATCCTGAAATAGATATTGTTTTAGAGCTTATTGGTGGCACAAGTTTAGCCAAAGACCTGGTTTTACAAGCGATAGATAATGGTAAGCATGTCGTTACCGCAAACAAAGCACTGATCGCTTTACATGGTAATGAAATTTTCGCTAAAGCCAGTGAAAAAGGCGTAATGGTTCTTTTTGAATCGGCTGTTGCGGGTGGTATCCCCATTGTTAAAGCCATACGTGAAGGTTTAAGTGGTAACCAGATTGAATGGTTGGCTGGTATTATCAATGGGACGGGTAACTTTATCCTGACTGAAATGCGTGACAAAGGCCGTGATTTCGCTGATGTATTAGCAGAGGCACAAGCTTTAGGATACGCTGAAGCTGATCCTACCTTTGATGTGGAAGGTATCGATGCTGGACATAAACTAGCAATTCTTGCCTCATTAGCTTTTGGTATTCCGCTACAGTTTGACAAGGTGTTTACCGAAGGGATTACTAAAATTACCCGAGCAGATGTCGAATATGCTGAAGAACTAGGCTATCGGATTAAACATCTAGGTATAGCCAGAAAAACGGAGCAGGGTATTGAGCTAAGAGTTCATCCTACCTTAATTCCTCATCGCCGTTTAATCGCCAATGTTGATGGCGTGATGAATGCGATATTAGTACAAGGTGATGCCGTAGGCCCAACCCTATATTATGGTGCCGGAGCCGGAGCAGAACCAACGGCTTCTGCAGTTATCTCTGATGTTGTTGATATAGTCAGAGTATTAACAGGTGATCCAGAACACAGAGTACCGCATTTAGCCTTCCAGGAAGATGCAATTAGCGATATTCCTGTGTTAGCGGCAGAACAAATAAAAACAGCTTATTATTTACGATTAAGTGCTGAAGATAAACCCGGTGTACTGGCTGATGTAACTCATATTTTGGCCAAGCATAACATCAGTATTGAAGCGCTTATTCAAAAAGAACCGCTAGAAGGTAATACGACTTTACCGGTTATTATGTTGACACAAACAACATTAGAAAAAGAAATGAATGCGGCAATTGCAGAAATTGAAGCATTACCAACTATTACAGGCTCAGTCAGCCGAATTCGCTTAGAAACATTGGGATAAGAATATGTCTACTCGATACACAGGATTAATTGATCGATATAAAAACCGTTTACCCGTTAGTGATGATACCCGTGTCATCAGTCTTGGAGAAGGGAATACACCGTTAATTCAATTACAAAACATCCCAAGAATTATTGGTAAAGATGTTGATATCTATGTCAAATATGAAGGTTTAAACCCAACGGGTTCCTTTAAAGATCGCGGCATGACTATGGCGGTGACCAAAGCGGTAGAAGAGGGCAGTAAAGCCATTATCTGTGCATCGACTGGAAATACATCAGCATCGGCAGCAGCTTATGCGGTACGTGCGGGTATTAAAGCCTTTGTATTGATTCCTGATGGAAAAATTGCTTTGGGTAAATTAGCCCAAACATTAATGTACGGTGCTGAGATTATTCAAATCAATGGTAATTTTGATGATGGTATGTCTCTAGTTAAACAAATTGTCGACCATGCGCCAGTGACCATTGTTAATTCCATTAACCCTTATAGAATTGATGGACAAAAAACAGCGGCCTTTGAAATTGTTGATGAATTAGGTGATGCACCTGATTTCCATTGCTTACCCGTGGGTAATGCAGGAAATATTACCGCTTACTGGAAAGGTTATACTGAATACGCTGCAGATCAAGGTGATTTAAAAGCAGTTGCCAGTAAACGTCCCATTATGTGTGGATATCAAGCAGCTGGAGCGGCCCCTTTTATCAGCGGTAAAATGGTGGATAATCCAGAGACTATCGCGACTGCAATTCGTATCGGCAGACCGCAATCTTGGGATTTTGCCTGGGCTGCGCAAAAAGAGTCTGGCGGCTGGTTTGACTGTTTCGCAGATGAGAAAATTCTGGAAGCACATAAAATGTTATCTCAATATGAGGGCATTTTTTGTGAGCCTGCCTCAGCAACCTCTTTGGCTGGAGCCTTAAAAGATATTGCCAGTGGTAAAATACCTGAAGGCAGTAAAATTGTTTGTACATTAACTGGCAATGGTTTAAAAGATCCAGATACTGCAATCAGTCAATGTAAAGATTCACACCCTGTCACCATTGATGCGACTTTGGATGCAGTTAAAAAAGCAATTCTGGATAATATGTAATACTGTATTATCTGTTTGAGTTAAAAAAGCCAGCTTATGCTGGCTTTTTTGATTAAAGCTAGGCATATTAGGAAGTGAGGCTTTAGCCTCGCCTTGAAACATACGAGGCTAAAGCCTCACTTCCTAAGTCAACGCGTTGGAGAATGACCTAAATTATTCTTTAATCAGTTAACACACCTTCTAATATGAATATTGATACGACCTTTTTATTACGCTGTGTAAAAACATTAGAAAAGTCTTTGCAGTTACTGAATAACAGTGATGAAGAAGATATAGAATATGATATGTATCGTTCAGCCTGTGTCAAAGAGTTTGAAATTATTTTAGAACAAAGCGGTAAACTATTAAAAAAATGTTTAAAACCTTACTTTCATAGTTCAAAGGAAGTTGATCGTTTGTATTTTAAAGATATTTTTAGGTATGCAACTCATCATAGTTTGATTAGCTTAGAAGAAGCTGAAAGATGGATGCAATACAGGGATAATCGTAACAGTACTGCCCATGATTATGGTGTTGGCTTTGCCGAAGACACCTTAAAGTTATTGCCACAGTTTATTATTGATGCGAGCAATATAGTTAAAGTAATTAACTCAACTAATGATGATTAATTTAAGAGATAAAGACCGTCAGTCTCTGTGTCAAATTGCTGATAAATGCTTTAAAACAACGATAGAAATATGGGCTTACGGAAGTCGTGTTAACGGTGATAGTCATGATGCCAGTGACCTGGATATCGTGATTGTTACGCAAGATGAAACTAAGCTGAGTATCGATGAATTATTCAATTTTCAGCAACAAATTCAGGAATCTAATATCCCTATTTTAGTGCAAGTCATGGATTGGAATAAAATACCTGAAAGCTTTCATGGTAATATTTTAAAAAAATATGAAGTTATTTATTCTGCTGAGCAGGACAACGTTCATTAAAGCATTACTTTCATAAGCAATTAATTGGGTATTTATGTATCACCAAGGCGTTAAAAAGATTATTGTTGCTAGGCCTCAGGGTGCTAAAAAATCACACCTAAAGGATTTAGATCCGATTTTAAGCAAGATTTTTTCTAGTCGTGGTATTACCGAAAATCAACAGCTAGAACGTACGCTTGCCAATCTTCCTTCTCCTTGGCTATTGTCAGGTATGGAAGGAATGGTTGAGCATTTAATCATCGCCATAAAAGAACAGAAAAAAATCACCATCGTAGCGGATTTTGATGCTGATGGCGCAACCAGTTGTGTGGTTGCGATTAAAGGCCTGGAGTTATTAGGGGCTAAAAAGGTTGATTATGTTGTGCCAAATCGCTTTGAATATGGTTACGGCTTAACCCCAGAAATTGTCGAATTAGTTAAACAACAACATCCTGATATTATTATTACCGTTGATAATGGTATTTCCAGTATCGATGGCGTTAAAGTGGCTAAAGACTATGGCATGACCGTTTTAGTCACCGACCATCATTTACCGGGTGAGCAATTACCTGATGCGGATGCCATCGTGAATCCGAATGTTGTTGATGATAAATTTCCCAGTGGCAATATTGCCGGTGTGGGGGTTATTTTTTATGTGTTAATGGCTTTAAGAAGTCGTTTACGCGAACAAAAATGGTTTGAAGAAAATAACATTGAACAGCCTAATTTGGCTCAATTACTCGATTTTGTAGCTTTAGGTACGGTGGCCGATGTGGTTGCCCTGGATCAGGTGAATAGAGTACTTGTTCATCAAGGCCTGTTAAGAATTCGTTCCGGTCATGCTCACCCTGGCATCATGGCAATGATAGAGCAGGCAGGTAAGCAATATGCTTCAATTAATTCATCTGATATTGGTTTTGCGCTGGGCCCGCGTCTAAATGCTGCTGGACGTATGGATGATATGTCTTTGGGTATTCAGTGTTTGCTGACTGATGATAAGGTCTTAGCTAAAGATATGGCTGAGCAGTTGGATGAGCTAAATAAAGATCGAAAAGATGTAGAAGCGCAAATGAAAAATGAAGCCATGTCATTGTTAAATGACATGCAAATGCTGGATGAACATCATCTACCTGCGGGTGTTTGTCTTTTTGATAAATACTGGCATCAAGGTGTCATTGGTATTTTAGCTTCACGTATCAAAGAACGATTACATCGCCCAGTGGTCGCTTTTGCCCCTGCTGATAATGGTGTGATTAAAGGTTCAGCACGCTCAATACCGGGTGTTCATATACGTGATGTGCTCAGTGAAATTGCTTCATCACACCCGCAAATTTTGAGTAAATTTGGTGGTCATGCGATGGCGGCAGGGATGAGTATTCAAATGCATGATTATCCCGTATTTGCTTTGGCGTTTGATGAAGTGGTTGGAAAACACCTAGATAAAGTTGATCTTGAACAAAAAATTTATTCAGATGGGCAATTATCTGAAAAAGAAATAAACCTGGAATTTGTCACCCAGTTAAACGAAGCAGGGACATGGGGACAAGAATTTCCAGAACCCGTGTTTGATGGTGTGTTTGATGTTATTCAATGCCGAATAGTAGGGCAGCAGCATTTAAAGTTTGTACTCAGGTTTCCGATGAGTGAGCAGTTAATCGATGCTATATGTTTTTTTGTTGATAAACCAGAAAACTGGCTGGGCACTCGCTCAATCAAATCGGCTTATAAACTGGATATTAATGAATTCAGAGGCAATAAAACAGTGCAATTAATGTTGCAGTATATCGAGAAAATCACTTAGATTTGTAGGGCTATTGATATAGCACTAACTTCTTAGCAGTATGTAGGAGGGGCCTATTGGCCGCGACTGTTCTTGATCTTGTTCCGGTCGCGGCCAATAGGCCCCTCCTACCAAATCGCTTTATTTATACATCTGTTCAAATGCGCTAATAAACTTAGGGAAATCTTCTGTCGCTATATGGTTAATTC
>ENA-OSET01001069-OSET01001069.1-sediment-metagenome-genome-assembly--contig:-NODE-1069-length-29284-cov-4.282398_pt1 | contig 29284 bp, 19 predicted proteins | sample MGYA00237882_ERZ534229 | MGnify/ENA primary metagenome ERZ534229 (study PRJEB26408, sample SAMN06266212) | sediment metagenome | isolation source: Hudson Canyon methane seep mesocosm | place... | reverse complement strand
AATGCTAGTGCAGGTTCTGTTTTTGGTACTTGGAAAATAGATATGGCGGTAACATCTAACTTAACACTTACTATGGATGTTAATAAAAATTATGTAGGAACTATAGGTATCAAAATGGCAACGACATCAAATGGTACAACCTATGAAATTGGCGATCAAAATGTAGATAACTCGGTGGTCGATGAATGGCAAACTTTAACATTTGATTTATCTGGTATAAATGCAAATGGAGATTTAACCAATATTGATAAAATGGTAATTTTTATGGATTATACAAAAACTGATGGTAGGGTTAACGGTCCATCAGAGTATGTTTTACATGTTGACAATATCAAATGGAACGCCGAAAAATTAACAGACGCTCCTCAACCAACATGTTCAGATGGTATAATGAATGGAGATGAAACAGGTGTTGATTGTGGTGGTTCATGTAATGCTTGTCCTACAGAATTAGATACTCCTTCCCCAGATGTAATTCATTCAGGTACGGCAGGTACAGATTACATTTCTATTTATAGCGACGATTTGACAGGTATTAATATTGATGATTTAAATCCAAATTGGGGTCAACAAACGGTAATGACTGAAATTGATATTAATGGTAATATGACTATGAAATATGCAAATTTAAATTATCAGGGAACAACTTTTAATAATGATAAACAAGATGTAAGTGGTATGACGCATCTTCATATAGATTATTATACTGATGATGCTACGGCATTAGAATATTTCTTAATTAACGATACTGGGGAAATTGCATATAATATTCAATCTAATTTAGGTATTACTACAGGTAGTTGGGTAAGTTTAGACATACCTACATCCAATTGGGCTATAGATTTAACAACATTAAGAGAAATTAAAGTTGTTGGTAATGGAACTATATATTTCGATAATTGGTACTTCTATAATTCTGCAACAGCAAGTGTAAACAATAATGAATTGTTAGGGTTTTCAATGTACCCAAATCCAGCTGATAACAGGTTACATATTTCTGCTAAAGAAACCATTCAGAACGCAGATGTTTTTAATGTTTTAGGTAAAAAAGTGATGAGTTTAGACATTAACAAAAATAGTGAATCTATTGACGTATCTAACCTAACCTCTGGTATCTACTTAGTGAAGTATAATGTAAACGGAACAACGGGAACTGCTAAATTTGTGAAGCAATAAGGTTGTAGATTAATTGTATATTATTAAAACCGAGCTTTATGCTCGGTTTTTTTTATACTTATACTTTTTCAGCATAAACACGCATGTTATTTTTATTTAGAGGTTTGCTTAGCGGTTTTGCTCACTATTACCTATGTTGATTTCTTATCTCATAAATAGTCGAAAGTAACTATATGATATTCTGATTATTAGATTCATTACATGTAAATTGTAAATAACTTTTGTTAAATATCTGTAAACTGATGTTTTAAAGAATTACATTTTGAATTCGTAAAAATTCTTGAGTGAGGTAGTTTATATATAATATGAAATTACATGTAAATACGGCATAAAAAAAGTGAGCCTAAGCTCACTTTTTAATTACAGAAAAAATAACTATTGATTATCTTCATTTCTTTTGATTTTATCCAAATACTCCTGAAAACGCTTTCCATAATCTGAGGCTTTAATTTCAGTAGAAAGTGAATTGTTTACGGTATCTAACATCTTTAAACTGGCGTCATACATTTCCGTTAATGCAATATAAGGAGCTACTTCAGTATCAGCATTTGTAAGAGCAAAATTAGTAGTATATAAAACTCTTCTTCTCACAAGTCTTTGGTAATCTTTCTCTAATTTTTCTATTAATTTTTTGTCTTTTGCTTTTTTTGCTTCAAAGTCTTTTTTTATAAATTCTAAACGCTGATTTTGAAACATTTTACTCATCACATTAAATTTATCTAAAATCTTCTGATTTTTAGAACCATTAATTTCTGGATTAAATCCAAATTCGTCAACTTTATCATTAATTGTAATTGTACCTTTTTCACCAAAAAAAAGAATTCTCTTGTCGGTTGTATTTCCATCAAAAGTTAAATAATAGAGTACCGGTGAATCTACATTATCGGTTAATTTAAAAGTTTCTGTTCCTAATAAAGCAATAGAATCTACAGAAACTAAAACAGTATCTACCATTTTTTGTAAATATAGTTTCCCTTTTTTTAATCCTTTTATTTGCCCTTGAACAATCATATTTCCTTCTTTTTTAGAAGAACAAGCATACATTATTATTGAGAAGACTAAAACAGAAATTATTTTTTTCATTTTATTTGAAATTTTGGAATGCAAATATGCATATTTATTAAGTGAAAGTCTATAAAAAACAACAAAATTAACTTACCCACTTCATCATTAAAGCGCAAAAGAAAGCACCATAAGTACCTAGAGCATATCCTAAAACTGCTAATAAAACACCAACTGGAGCCAAAGATGGATGAAATGCACCAGCAACAACAGGGGCAGAGGCTGCGCCACCAATATTGGCTTTAGAGCCAACTGCTAAAAAGAAATAGGGTGCTTTTATAATCTTGGCTACTAAAAATAATAAACCTACATGAATAATCATCCAAACAAAGCCAATGGCAAACAAACTAATATTTTCTACAATGGCATTTAGATTCATTTTCATTCCAATTGAAGCCACTAATATGTAAATAAAGACGGTACCAATTTTACTCGCTCCTGCACCTTCGTAATTTTTCGCTTTTGTAAAGGACAGAAATATTCCTAAAGTGGTAGCTGTAATAATCAACCAGAAAAAAGAACTACCCAAGCCAAAATCTACCAAAGCAGGTACATTCGCAGTAATATAACTTCCTAAATTATCACCAACTAAATGCCCTAATGATGTTACTCCAAATGCGATTCCTAGTAAAATAATTAAATCATTAAAAGAAGGTACTCTTGCAGTTTCTAAAGTGAATTTTTCCATCTTATTTTTCAATGTAGTAATTGATGAGTTGTCTGCTTTAAACCATCTATCAATTGCATCCGATTTAGCTACACCAATTAATAAAAAAGCCATCCAAACTTCTGCGACTAAAACATCTACAACAGCCATAATACTAAAAAGACTGTCAGAAACCTCCCATTGCTCTTTCATTGCCAATTGGTTTGCTCCACCACCAATCCAACTTCCTGCAACTGTGGATAATCCTTTCCAAAGTTCTGTACCTTCTACTTGAGTTAAAATATCTGGAGCTACAAAATTGAAAAATAAAATAGCCAAAGGACCACCAATCATAACGCCAACTGTTGCTGTTAAAAACATAATTAATGCTTTGGGACCTAATTTAAAAACACCTTTTAAATCGATACTTAACGTAAGCAATACTAAAGATGCAGGCAATAAAAATCGAGAAGAAACATAATACAATTTACTACCACCAACAAATTTTGAATATACACTATCATCAATAGTGTTGGTTGTAATGTATTCCTTTAAAGTATTCAAATCTGTAACATTCGCAAGATTTCCATATAAAGAAGTTAAATGACCAATTGTAGCGTCTACATCTATCCATTTATCAGCAATAATACCCAAAGAACTAAAAATTGAAGGTATAAAATAACACAACAAAAGTGCAGGAACTATTTTGTAAAATTTCTCAAATGATTTTAGTTTAGAGGAATAAAATATTCCTGCTAATATGGCGCATAAAACACCAAAAATAATGGTATCATTAGCAAATAATGGAATATCATTATTAATTTCGGAAATGCTCATTTAAATGTTCTTTATGTGATTTGTATTCAAAATAATACCTAGTTGTAGTCTTTTTAACACTTGTGATGAGTTTTTAATTTGTAAATATCCAATTTTAAATTTTACTTGCTTATTAAATTGATGCAAGAAACCAGCACCTGTCCAATTTTGATCAAACCTTTTATTTCTGTCAATATTCAAAAAAAGTTCATTAAAGACATATGCACTCCATTTTTTAGATAATGGATATCCAACATTTAAATCATATCGAATCCAGTTTTGGGTTTCATCTATATTTATATTTTTATGAATAAAGCGATGTTCTAAACGAATTCTATGTCGAGCATTAAATTTTCCCCATTTCGATTTTATATTTAAATCTTCATACAATCTCCACTCATATAAATGAGGTGATGGAGTGTTGTATTCTAAATCTCCAGTGGCATAACTAGCACCTATAGTTAAATTTGTTTTTGGAGTAAATGTGTAATTTACACCAAGCCTGTATATTTCTTGCTGAAATTCACTGGTTAATTCAAAATATCTCAAATGCGCCATTGTTTTTAGAGAATATTTTTCTGATAATTTATGAGACCCATTATACATATACCAAGTTCCTAATTTATCTTCAGCAGAAGATTGAGCGTGAGCATCTAATAACAGTATGCTCAAACTCAAAAATAGAAGTATCTTTTTCATAAAATATTTAATTCGTAGAATAAATTTTGGTTTCTTTAAAGTCTGAAATTTTAATATTTTCTACAGACGATTTATAGGCTACCCAATCCTCATTAAAAAACATGTTGGTTTCAGAAACCGTCTTTTTAAATTCTTCTTTAAATTGATTCATCAATACACTTTCTGTGGATGTTTGTTCACCAAAACGAGAACGAATATATCTGCTCGCTAGCCCTAAACGCTGATTTACAGTAACCTCAGGATTTCTAGTGATACCTTGTCTTTTATCAATTGTGCCAAGATATTTCGCTATTAAGGTGTCAATTTGTTTGGTAATATCCTCAGACGATTTTATTTGATCTTTATATTTCTTTTTATCTTCTTTTGATAATTTTGATTTGATAGCACTAGCAGTATTTTTACTTTCTACCAATTGTTTTACAATACTAGCAATTTTTTCTTGGTACTTTTCTAGCTCTTTACTCGCAGTATATTTTTGATTGATGGCTTCAGTAGAACTTTGTAATCTTGGATCGAATTCAACTTTTATATTTTGTTCAGAAATTGCATCACCAAAAGTCATTTTTAAACGATAGGTTCCTGGTTTTACAGTTACACCTCCAGGTTCTCTTGTTGTTTTTCGTATTCTTCTTGATGCTCTTGAAACTCCTTTTTCTCTCAAATACCAAGTAGTTTTATGAATTCCATTTTCCTTTGGTGCTTTAAATTTTAAAGTTCTAATTTTTCTTTCATTATCAAAAACTTCAAGTTTTATAGAATCGTATTTAACTTTTTTATCCGCTTCAGCTTTTATTTTGGTTTCTTCCTTTTCCTTCTTTTTCTTTTTACCTTCTTTTTCCTTTTTATCTTTAGGTTTATTTATATAATAAGAAATGATAGCACCACCTTTTCTATTTTCACCTTGGTACATAGCATCAGCACCAAATCTACTTCCTGTAGGTTGTTGGTAAGCAGATTGATATGCTGTAGGTGGTGTAAATAAAACTAATTTTTCTGAAGTAATGTTTTTATTTGCCATTGCTCTTAATGGTTTTATATCATCTAAAATCCAAGCAGCACGACCAAAAGTTCCAATAATCAAATCATTTTCTCTTGAATGAATCACCAAATCTTTTACAGGTACAGTTGGGAAACCATTGGTCCATTTTGTCCATTTGTTTCCAGCATCAATAGAAATGTATAAACCATCATCTGTGCCTAAAAATAGTAAGTTTGCATTTTCAGGATCTTCTACAATACACAAAGTGTAACTTTGAACATCATTTTCATCAACAATTCTTGTCCAAGTTTTACCATAATTTTTAGTTCTGTATGCGTAAGGTGTATAATTAAATCTTCTGTAATCATTAGCTATTAATAGCGCTTCACCTTTATTTTTATTAGAGGCTTTAATTTGTGTAATCCAAGAATTCTCAGGTAAATCTTTGATGTTTTTAGAAATATTAGTCCATTTTTCACCTCCATTTTTAGTGATGTGTACTTGACCATCATCCGTAGCTGCCCAAAGAACGTCTTTTTCTAAAACCGTAGGTTCAATTACTAAAATGGTACAATGATTTTCTGCACCAGTTGCATCCATAGTTAAACCACCGCTTTCTGCTTGTTTTAATTTATCGGGATTATTGGTTGATAAATCTGGTGAAATAACGTTCCATGTTAAACCTTTATCTGTTGATTTATGAACAAATTGACTTCCAAAATATAATGTAGAATTATCAAAAGGATCAATATTAATAGCAGCATTCCAGTTAAAACGAAGTTTTACGTTGGCGTCTTTATGTGTTGGTTTTACGCCATAATTATTTCCTGTTAAATAGTCATATCTGCTTACAAAACCCTGTTGACTCATAGACCATCCATACCTAGAATCATCTTTATCTGGAACAACGTCAAAACCATCTCCAAAACTAATTTCTTGCCAATAACTATTTCTTATTCCCTGAGATTTCCACACGTAAGCAGGTCCTCTCCAAGAACCATTATCTTGCATTCCGCCATAAACATTATAAGGGAATTCATTATCCACATTTATGTGGTAAAATTGGGCTACAGGAATATTTCCAATAAATCGCCAAGATTTTCCGCCATCTTTAGTAATGTTTAAGCCGCCATCATTTCCATCAATCATAAATTTGCCATTCTTTGGATGAATCCACCAAGCATGATGATCTGGATGCACACCATTATCAACGCCATAAGCAGGCATTAATTCTTTGAATGATTTACCACCATCTTGCGAAACATTTACATAGGTAAATACTGTATATAACCTGTTTTCGTTTTGAGGATCTACATAAATTTCAGAATAATAAAAAGGTCTATTACCAATTCCAGGTTTATCATTTACTTTTTTCCATTTAAAACCGCCATCTTCACTTTTATAAAGGGCATTCTTTTTTGCTTCTACTAAAGCATAAATTGTATTTGGTTCACTTGGGGCAATTGCAACACCAATTCTCCCTAAATCTCCTTTAGGGAAACCTTCTTTTTCAGTAACTTTTTTCCAGTTTTCTCCACCATCGTAAGTTATATACAAACCAGAACCTTTTCCACCTGAGTTAAAAAACCAAGGATCACGCTTATGTTCCCACATTGCGGCTATTAATTTATTTGGATTGGTTGGATCCATAATTAAATCTGCAGCACCTGTTTTTGTATTATTGTATAAAACTTGTTTCCAAGATTTTCCACCATCTGTAGTTTTGTATACTCCACGTTCTTTGTGCTCTCCCCAAGGAGAACCAATTGCGCCCACATAAACAATATCAGGATTTGTTGGATGAATAATAACTCTATGGATGTGACGCGTTTTTTCTAAACCCATTGCCTTCCATGTTTTACCAGCATCTAAAGATTTATAAATACCAAAACCACCATTAAGGCTATTTCTTGGGTTTCCTTCTCCTGTACCTGCCCAAATTACACTTGGATTAGATTGTTGAATGGCAACAGCACCAATTGAAGCTGTTAATTCTTTTTCAAAAATGGGTTCCCACTTAATTCCACCAGAAGTAGATTTCCAGATTCCACCAGAAGCAGTTCCTACATAAATAATTTCTGGATTAGATGCAACAACATCAATAGAAGTTACACGTCCAGACATTCCTCCAGGACCAATATTTCGGGGTTTCATGTTTTTTATCAAATCCATGGAAAACTCTTGTGAGAAGAGTAGAGTAGTAGTACACAAAAAAAGTAGCGTGAATATTTTTTTCATTAGGTCAAGTTTGATTTTTTAAATTATGGGCTACAAGATACAAAAATGGAAACGCTCCAAAAAAATGGAGCATTTATTTTAACAGTTTATTTTAGATATAAAATTAGATAGATTTTACCAAAAAAAATCTATTCGTCTTCTTTCTTTTTAGGTTCCCGTTTTGCTTTTTTTAACGTTTGCATTAGCATCCATTCAATTTGGCCATTTGTAGAACGAAATTCATCTGTAGCCCATTTTTCAATGGCTTTCATCATGTCTTCATTTATGCGCAAAGCAAAAGCTTTTTTCTTAGCCATCTTAATTATTTACAAATGTTGTTATGGTTTTTACTAGTTTACTTGATAAAGGAAATTCAGAACTCGTATATGAAGATTGGTTTTCTGTTATTGAATTTACCTCTTTTAAAACATGATTCATTTTATCTATTAATACCAATTCAGAATTTTTATTGGCCTCATGTAAAGCCTTTGCGTCTTCTTGCGTAATTTGTAAATCTTCAGTGCCGTGAATTATAAGAATGGGAAGTGATAATTTTTTAATTTCTTCGGAAGGATTATATTTTATCCAACTATTTAAAAATGCTTGATTTTGTTTTGCAAAAACAGATTGTAACATTGGGTTTACTTTTTCTACTTTACCAGTACTAGAAAGTTCTTTGAAATGTGCTTTTGTAATAGAGTCTAAAAAAGGTGCTTGTTGATGAATTTGTTTTACAATTACTTGGTCTGCACTTAAAGCTGAACCTGCTAGTGAAATATATTTATCAATATTTTTAGAGGCTAACATTGCCACCAAAGAACCTTGGCTGTGGCCAATTAAAATAATTTTAGAAAATTGTTTTTTATCTTGAAAATAGGAAATAACTTTTTCTACATCGGCTGAGAAATCTGCAAATTCTATACCTTTTATTAAATTCAGCATGTTTTTTTGGTTTGCAGTTCTTTTATCAAAACTATAAAAAGCAATATCATTTTTATTAATACTGTCTCTAAACTGTTTGATGTAATTTGCCTTAATCATTGGTTGTTGATTCCCATTTCTATCTACATTACCAGATCCATGAACCCATATAATTAAAGGTGTGTTTTCTTTGGTATAAGTTAATGTGCCTGGTAATTCAATGTCGTTATTTTTAATTAGAATTTCTTCTGTTTTAACTTGCGCCAAAGAAAAAGCTGCATTGCATAGAATTAATACTGTATACAATAATATTCTAAACATGATTATTCAATTTTTGTTGGTATGTTGCTATCACCCTTTTTGCCTCAGCTTCTTTATTTGTTCCAATCAATAACTTTTTGTTGTTTTTTAAATTTAGTTGAATTCCGATATCTCCAGAAACATTTAAAGCTCTTCCTTTGCTTTTATTCCAAAGTGAACCGCCTTTAAATCCCCATCCGCCATATTCTCCAATAGGATCATAAGTTCTAATATGAACTTTTGAAATTTCTTCCCAACCAATTAATTTAAATTTAAAATGAAATGGAAAAAATTGATAATGAATTCCTTTTTCATCAATTCTAGTACTAAGTTTAAATAGAAAAATAAGCGATATAGAAGCTAAAATTAAAATAATTGTCCAAACAAAACGATTAGTAGTCATAGTTGTATTGTTTTTAAAATACTCTTGACAAATAAGACCAATTGGTACTATTGCACTTATGGTTAATAGTACTATCAGCCATGTTTGCGTAAACCGTTGTTCTTCTTTAAAAACTTTCATTATCTATTTTTATCTCTCTCTAGTACAATGCTATTCCAACCATGCGGAATGTCTTTATATTCCCATCCTTCTCTGGCATATTGATTTAGTAAGTCTTCAAAATTTTGTGTTCTATTTCTAAATCCTAATTTTAGTGTAACTATTTTATATTCTTTCATATCAATCTATATGTTTAATTTGTATTCTTAAGTTTCTTTTTTTTATATCATCTAAAAAAGATTCGAGAATGCAGTTCTGTTTTTTTAATTGGACTAATTTGCTTCTTCCATTATTTTTAAATAATGTTATTTCTATTTTACTGTCTTCATCTATATCTATATCTATTTCATCTTCATCGTTATCAATTTCTATTTTGACTAAATCATTTAATTTGATCTTATTTCCCCATATTTTTTTAAAAATGTGTTCAACTAGAAAGTACGCTATAATACTAGATCCAACCGCAAAAATCCAGAATATAATATTTTCATATATTCCATAAAAATTATCATAATTATTAATTTTTTTTAAAAATGCAGCTATTAAAGCGATACCACCCATTATTTTCATAAACTCTCTAAAATATTTTTGAATAGAGTATGTAATACATAAATGGGTATAGTCAATATTTAATTCTCCATCTATTAGCTTATACGTCCTTAAACCTCTCATATTTAAATATTATTTACTTTAATTCTAGAGTTTCTCCTCTTTAAAGATTCGATAAATGGATTAATCTGATTTTCAAGATTTCTAAATTTTAATTCTATCTCTTTTTTATTGTCAAATTTTAAAGTTAGTTCTGTTTCAAGTTCCTCTTTATTTATATCAATTGATTCAATTTCATTTATAATCAAGTTTTTTTTTGATTTTTTCTTAAAAAATAAATACCATAAAATTATAATTATGGCAATCATACCAAGTATTCTTAATCCAAAATCAAAAATATTAAACAACTTCTCAAAATATTCTACGTCCCTTATATTGTGTAATAAACTTAATCCTAAAAAAGTAAAAAATACACCAAGCCATCCTCCTCGATTTTTTAAATCCTTTTTAAATTCATTAATATCAAGAAATAATTGAACATTGTTTAACTTTATATAACCATCAACTAATACAAATTTTTCCATTTAATATTAATGACTTAAAGTTCCTGTATTCACAACTGGAGCAGCCTCTTTATCTCCACAAAGAATTACTAATAAATTACTAACCATTGCAGCTTTTCGCTCCTCATCTAGCTCAACAATTTCTTTTTTATTTAATTCTTCTAATGCCATTTCCACCATTTCTACTGCACCTTGTACAATTTTATGCCTAGCAGCAACAATAGCAGTGGCTTGCTGTCTTTTTAACATTGCAGAAGCAATTTCTTGAGCATAAGCTAAATAACCAATTCTAGCCTCTAAAACTTCTATGCCTGCAATAGCCAAACGTTCTTCTAATTCTTTTTCTAAAGCTTCTGAAACTTCATTAACACTAGATCTTAATGTAATATCTTCTGCATGCCCTTCGTCTGCAAAATTATCATAAGGATACATACTTGCTAACTTTCTAACAGCAGCATCAGTTTGAACACGTACAAAGTTTTCGTAATTATCTACATCAAAAGCAGCTTTATATGTATCTGTAACTCTCCAAACTAAAATGGTAGAAATCATTACAGGATTTCCTAATTTATCATTCACTTTTAAACGCTCACTATCAAAATTACTAGCTCTTAACGATATTTTCTTTTTTGTATAAAATGGATTTGCCCAATACAAGCCATTTGCTTTGATGGTTCCTACGTATTTACCAAAAAGTAAAATTACTTTAGATGTATTTGGGTTAACTAATATAAAACCAAAAAAGCCAATAAAGCCAATTATACTTAGGGGTACGTACATCCCAGTTTCTTGTATAATCGATAATGTTATTCCTCCAAAAAAAAGAACTAACACGATTAATAACATTAAATAACCATTTGCGGGTTTAATAATTTTTTCTGATTCCATATGTTTAATTTTTATTTTGATATTAAAATGATATCACAAAGATATAGTATTTTTTTTCATATTTACAAAAGTTTAGAAAATATATTGTATAATTTAGCAAACTATTAATGTATATATACTTAAAATGAAATTTAAATTACTGCTATTACTTCCTTTTTTAATAATGATAAATTCTAACTCTGAAGAAGCTTTTTTTTGGGGTCAGAATGGGCATAGAGTTACTGGAGAAATTGCTGAACAATTTTTAACGAAAAGAGCAAAAAGAAAAATTGACAAAATATTACAAGGAGAAGGTTTAGCCTTTGTTTCTACTTATGCAGATGAAATAAAATCCGACAGAAAATATAGAAAATATAGTTCATGGCATTATGTAAATATGGATTCAAATGAAAATTATGAGGCTTCGGAGAAAAATCCTAAAGGAGATTTAGTTACTGCAATAAATACCTGTGTTAAAGTTTTAAAGAATCATGAAAGCAGTGAGGAAGATATTGTTTTCCATTTAAAAATGTTAGTACATTTATTGGGTGATTTGCATCAACCAATGCATATTGGAAGGAGAGAAGATAAAGGAGGAAATAAAATACAAGTGCAATGGTTTGGACAAGGAACAAACTTACACAGCGTTTGGGATACTAAAATTATAGAAAATTTTAATATGAGTTATATAGAATTGGCAAATAACTCAAAAAGATTGTCTAAAAAACAAATTGGCTCAATTAAAATTGGTTCAGTTGTAGATTGGGTTGACGAGGTTCATCAAATCACTAATAAAGTTTACAATTCAGTTAAAGTTGGTGAAAATTTAAGGTACAGATATTCTTATGATTATTTGGAAACTGTAAGAAATCAGTTACAAAAAGGAGGAATTCGTTTGGCGAAAGTTTTAAACGATATTTATAAGTAATTTATCAAACTATAAGATTTATAATTTTACGATTAATTATCACTAAATTTATAAACACACACACACACAGATTTATTAGGAAACCAAGACTTTTTAAAATAATTTATTAGTAGTATTAAAGTTATTAATCCACTAGTTATTTTTGCTTTTAAATTTAGTGTGATGGATTACCGGAAAGGATGTGGGCGAAATATTGTAAGATTATTTAACTAATAATAAGATTGTTGAAGACGAAATTTCAAATCATAGTAAAATCTATTTTGGAAAATTGACCTTTTGCAATGGGAACCGAGAAATTACTATTATTAGCATACGAAAAGCAAGTAAAGTGAAACACCTTTCTTTTTACTTAATAAATTTAAAAGTATTTAAAATTCATAACAAAAGAATCAACAAGTTTTACAAATAAGCTTAAAAAAGATTTTTTTGCATTTTTGGTAGGTTGTAAAAGTTACCGTTAATTGTAACTGTAATATTATAATCTTGATATTTTATGGGTCTAATAAATATATTTTTTGCCTATGTAATTTGTATCTAAAATTAGATCTTACTCTTCCCATCGATTTTAAAGATTCATTCGCCTTGCCTAAACTACTCTAGGTCGAAAATTGGTTTAGTAGATTTCATGTAATAGCTAATTTCATGAAAAACTAAAAATATGTTAAAAATAAAAAAAATTCTATTCGGTTTCATTTTTATGTTTCTATTAGCTTCATGTTCGGATGATAAAGATAGCCAGATTATGCAACCAGAACTCATATCGCCAGCCAACTATAATTCTGATGTAGTCGTGAGTTGGTTTAACTTAATTAAGGTATTGACTACTGAAACAGCGGGTTATACACCTCCGGTAGCAGCAAGGGCATTTGGCTATACGGGTGTTGCTTTATACGAGTCTTTACAGGTTGGTGCTAAGAACAAGCAATCTTTGTCAGGCACTTTAAATGCGTTAAATTTAGAATTTGAGTTAGAGGAAGGTTTAGAATATCACTGGCCAACGGTTGCAAATACTGTACTTGCTACTATGACCAAGTTTTTTTACAGTAATGCCTCAATTGCGAATTACTCTAGAATTCTTGAGTTAGAAATAGAATTTAACAATCAGTATTCAGATGATATATTTGGTGAAGTTTTAAATCGATCAATCATTTTTGCAAATGATTTAGCTGAACAAATTGTTCTATGGTCTACAACAGATGGTGGTTATAATGCTCAGTTTAATAATTTTCCGATAGAATATGAACCATTACCAGGTATTGAATTTTGGAAACCTACCGCATTAAATCAACGAGCTTTGCAACCTTATTGGGGAAATAATAGACCATTTATATCTCTAAATCTTGAAAATTGTATTCCCATTGATCCGCCAGTATATAGTACTGATGTGAATTCTGTATATTACGCAAGAGCTCTGGAAGTTTACGAGGTTGTGAATAATGTAACGCCTGAACAAACTGTAATCGCTGAGTTTTGGTCAGATGATCCACAAACTTCTGCCACACCTCCTGGTCATTCAATATCTATTTTAAACCAGTTAATTAATGATAATAATTTTGATTTATTAGCTTCTTCAGAAGCATTTGCACAATTAGCTATTGGAATTAATGACTCTTTTATTTCTTGTTGGAAAGTTAAATATACCACAAACTACCCTAGACCAGTTACAGTAATTAATCACCAAATAGATGCTTCCTGGGAAACAATTTTAGAAACTCCACCGTTTCCAGAATATACATCAGGACATTCTGTGCAATCTGGTGCGTTAGCAGCTATTTTAACTTCATTATTCGGTGATAATTACTCATTTATTGATCGTACCCACGAAAATAGAACAGATATTGATGGCACACCAAGAGAATATTCATCTTTTTTTCATATGGCTGAAGAAGCTGCTGAATCAAGATTATACGGAGGAATACATTATAGAGAAGCAATTGATCTAGGGCTAGAGCAAGGGTATCAAATAGGTGAAAACGTAATTAATATTTTTAATAATTAAAAGTTTTAATTATCATTTAATACTCCTTTTGTATTTTAATCTGTACTTAGGTTTCTGTTAAATCCTATAAATTTTTTCTCTAAATTTTCTATTCCGTGATAATATATAGTAATAAATCCGTCGTTAGAGATCAAGAAAACTATTTCGCTTGATTAATCATTAGTCTTCATTTTGATTAATACATGCATGAGTAAGTCTATCATATTGAAACTTTGTTGCTAAATTTATTTTTTTTTAAGATGAATTCTTATATTTTAAAGGCAAGAATAATAACATTTTGAACCCATTTTAATTGGCTTTTAACTAAAGCTATCGAATTGGAAATTATCTGGTTTTGTTAAGAATCAGTTAATTATTATTGCAGCCTTTTTAAAATACGTAATTTTATATGATGATTAAAAAATCAATGTACATATTATTTGTATTAATAATAAATTTTTCATGTAAAAATGAAAAGTTACAAACAACTAAGCAATCCATAGAAAAAGAACTTGTAAGTTCAATTACAAATGTAAAAACGTATGATTTTAATCAACTGAAACCGTTATTGGAAAGAAAAGATAATAAAACGTATGTTGTGAATTTTTGGGCAACTTGGTGTGCGCCTTGTGTTAAGGAATTGCCTTATTTTGAAAAAATAAAAAAGGAATATGCAAATAAAAATGTTGAGGTTTTATTAGTAAGTTTAGATTTTCCAAAGCAAGTTGAACGTGCGTTAATACCTTTTTTAAACAAAAGAAATATACAATCTGATGTAATATTGTTAGATGATGTGAATGAGGATGTTTGGATTAAAGCTATTGATGAAAATTGGAGTGGAGCATTGCCAGCAACTATCATTTACAATAAGGAGGGTAGAAAGTTTTATGAGCAATCTTTTGATTATGAAGCATTAGAAAATGAATTAAACACTTTTTTAAAAATATAAATTATGAAAACAATTAAATCGATTTTAATAATAGCAATAGTTACCTTATCTGCATTTGCCTTTACGAACAAAACTGAAAATGGATATTCCGTTGGAGACGAAATAGAAGATTTCAAATTAAAAAATATTGACAATAGAATGATTTCTTTATCTGATTACCAGGATGCCAAAGGATTTATTATCATTTTTACTTGCAATATGTGTCCTTATTCCGTTGCAAACGAAGATAGAATTATAGCTTTGGATGAAAAATATAAGTCTAAAGGGTATCCGGTTATAGCTATAAATCCTAATGATCCAAAAGCTTCTAAAGGAGATAGTTTTGAAGGCATGATAGCTAGAGCAAAAGAAAAAGGGTTTACTTTCCCTTATTTATTTGATGAAGGACAACAAGTATTCCCTAAGTTTGGAGCATCTAAAACACCTCATGTTTACATTGTAAGTAAACCAAACATGAAAGTAGAATATATTGGAGCTATTGACAATAGTTCTAGAAATCCTGATGCAGTTACAGAAAAGTATGTAGAGAATACAGTTGATGAATTATTATCTGGAAAAAAACCTACAAAAACTGAAACTAGAGCCATAGGCTGTTCTATAAAGGTTTTATAATTAGCAATATTTTAATCTTAAAATAAAAAGACTCAAAACAATATGTTTTGAGTCTTTTTATTTTTGCTTCATTTTTTTTTGAAATTTAAATAAAGTAAGATATCAATTCAGAACTTAGTAATTATTCTAAACGAATTTTTTGCTATGTTTAAGAACATGATTAAACTATAAAAAATCTAATCTTGTAATTTTTTACTTATACACTTGCTGGGAAAGTTTTTAAAAAAAAACGAGACGCATAGCGAACGTCTCGTTTAATAAAACACTTTTTCTTAATCGATAGCAATTTATTGTTTAACTATTTTCTTCGTCATTGAACCTTTATTTGTTTTAATTACGGCCATGTAAATTCCAGATGGTAAATGGCTTAAATTCACTTGTTCTTCTCCAGTTTGTATTATTTTTTTGCCTATCAAGTTATATAATTCAATTTTTTCTAGAGTAAATTGATTTGATAATTCTACTTTAAATTTATCTTTCACTGGGTTTGGATAAAGTTTTAAACTCTTTGCTAATAATTCATCAATGCTTAAAGCAGCTTGACAATTGGTGCTATATATTGTGAAAGAGTCTTTTAACCAACCAGCAGCATTGTTTGCATAATCTACGTTATCAACTTGAATACAACCCAAATTAGCATTCCCTATTGTATTCAGATCGGTTAGGCTTGTGTTACTTCCATTATCTAAAAACAACGTACTTAAGCTGTTATTACTTACATCTAATTTTATTAAGGAATAAATTTCTCTAGCGTCTATAGATTCAATTAGGTTATTTGCAACATATAATTCGCTTAATTCACTTTCATTTAAATTAACTCTTTTCTTTTGTCCTGTAATTTTTGAGGAAACAACAACGGTATTTGCACTTAACAAGTTACTTATATCGGTGATAATATTTCCAGAAATATTGATGCTGCTAGCGTTACTAAAAGCTTCTAAACCTGTAATATCGGAGACATTTTGACCACTTAAGTCTAAATCACCTGTAAAATTCTGAGCTTCTTCATAAGTTACAACACCATCGCCATCTGCATCAACGCCAGGGGTGTTTTCAATAACAGAACTCACTGTTTCATCTTCTGTATAAACTTCCCATTCAGATGAACAATCTGTGTTAAAGAACGCAGAATTATCTTTATTTATCCAATTTGTATTTGACCAATCTATATTATCTACAGCGATACAAACTAAATTTGGATTATTTCTTATATCAAATGAAGTAATTAAAGTATTGTTTCCATTTATTAAATAAGCTCTTTCGACAGAATTATCATTCAAAAATAGACTTGATAAATTAACATTTTGATTTATATCGACATTAATAATATTATTATTACTAAGATTTAAAGATTCTAACTCCATATTATTAGTTAAATCAACACCAGTAAGATTATTATTTGATATATCTAATGATAATAATTTGGTGTTTTTTGTGATATCTGCACTAGTTAAGTTATTATTACTAACATCTAATCCAGTGATATTTATAAAAGCTTCAATACCTGTAAGGTCTGAAATTCCTAAACCAGATCCAGTTAATGGTTGATTTATTGCTGCAGCTTCAGAAACCTGAATTTCGTCATCACCGTTAGTATTTATAAATGTGTCTGCAACTAAAGCAGCCTTCATATTTACGTCTGGAATATTTACAACCGGCTCTAAGCAAGCAATACCAAACACAGATGAGTCATCTACATTTGTCCAATTTGTAGTCGCATAAGAAACATCATCTACTTGAATACAACTTAAATTTGGATTAGACGTGATTTGAATACTCTCTAAAATTTGATTGTTATCATTTTTTAAATTTATACCAGTCAAATTTTCATTATTATCTATGAATACACTCTTTAATTTATCATTGCTTGATAAATCTAGTTCTACCACAGAGGTTTCCCAAACAAATACTTCTTCCAAATCAGGTTTATCATCTAAAGCTATTAATGATATTGGGTTTGCTCCGAAACTAATAATTTTTAGTTTATCGTTAACATTAATGTTTAATGAACTGAGATTATTGTTATTTACATTTAATAAAGTTAATTCTGGATTATTACTCAAATCTATAGAATTTACATTTTGAGCACCCGCAATAATAATTTCTTCTAAAATTGGGTTATTAGAAACATCTAATGAACTCAATCTGTTGGTCTCTGAACCTCCACTTAGGTCCTCTTGTGCACCTCCAAACCATAAATATTTTAATGCCGGGTTGTTATTCACATCTAAAGAAGTCAATTGATTATTATAAATTCTTAAATATTCTAATTTAGGTAATAAGGAAACATCTATATCTGTTAACTCATTGTCATAAGCCCATACTGTGCGTAAATCTAAATTATTTGATAAATCTATTGTCGCTAAATTATTATTTGCCAATAGAGCAGCTATCAAAAAGGTATTATTTGATAAATCTATACTGTTAAGAGAATTACCAATAACTTGTAGATTTTCTAAATTATTTAACGTGGATATCTCTATCTCAGATAAACTATTTGTGTTTGCATACAGGTTAAGTAAACTTGTGTTTGTTGAGAGATCTATTGTAGTTAAATTATTTCTACCGATATTCAATTCATACAATTGAGTTAGTGAATTAATATTTATAAAGGTAAGTTGATTATCTGAAACATATAAAATCTCTATTTTATTATTCTTACTCAGATCTAGTACTTCTAATTCATTAAATTTAGCATCTAAATACACCAAATTACTAAACGCTTCTATACCTGTTAAATCTTGAATTTTCCCTGTTACATTTGGTAAAAACTCATTTTCTATTGGATTATAAATTTTTAAACTATCTATGGCTTGTGCTTCACTTAATAATATATTTCCATTCAATCCATTGCTATCAAAACCTAAATCTATCAAAGATTGCTCAAAATTTGAGTCTGGGATTGCTACTAAATCATCCGAAATAAAACCACAATCTGTATTAAATACAGAAGATTCATCTACATCTGTCCAATTGGTTGTGGCATAAGACACATCATCTACCTGAATACAATTTAAATTCGGATTATCTAATGCTCTGAAAACAGTTACATTGCCATTGTTACCATTATTCATATTGATTTTGGTTAAACTAGCCATACCATCAGCATATAACTCTGTTATTGGCTGTATCCCTAAATCTAAACTCTCTAAATTATTGTTACCTGATAAAACTAGAATTCTTAAATCTGGTGTTCCTGAAAAATCTAATGAAGTAAAATTATTAACTGATATATATAATTCTTCTATCTTACTATTTGTTGAAATATCTAATGAATTTGCTCCCACTTCATCTAAATCTAATCGAACTAATTCTGGATAAATCGTGGCATCGAAATCACCTATTGATGACGCTCCTAATGATGGATTACCTCCTAGAAATAAATTCTGCATCTTTAAATTGTTAGTCAAATTAATATCAGATAAATTATTTCTCCTTATCTCTAACCAAGAAAGCTCTGGATTATTGGATAAATCCAAAGTACTTATCTGATTGTCATCTATTCTCAAAGTCTCTAAATTAGACAATGAGGAAACATCTATGTCTGTTAGTTGATTATCTGAAGCCCACAGATAATTTAAATTTAAATTATTAGAAACATCTAAACTTGTGGTTAATTGATTAGGAATCATTAATGATTCCAATCCTGTTAGACCAGAAATATCTAATGTTTCTATTTTGTTATAAGCGAGTTGCACAGTTACTAAATCTGGTGAATTACCAAATAGTACGGTTTCTAAATTATCTAAATAGGTAAGCGTAACAGCTGTTAGTTTAGTGTTTTTTGATAAATCTACGGAAGTAATTCCTGGATTCCCTTGAAACAAAACAATTCTTTCTAGTTCTAGGTTTGACGTAACATCTATAGCGGATAAACCATTTCGACTAAAATCCAAATACTTTAAATTCGTATTCGATGCTGTGTTTACCGAGCTAACCTCATTGTCAAATGCATTCAAATATACCAAATTGCTAAACGCTTCTATACCCGCTAAATCTTGAATCTTTTGGTTTACATTTGGTAAAAACTCATTATCTATTGGATTATAAATTTTTAAGCTATCTATGGCTTGCGCTTCTGATAATAATATGTTTCCATTCAAACCATTAGTATCAAAACCTAAATCTATTAAAGATTGCTCAAAATTAGCATCTGGAATTGAAACTAAATCTAATGTTGAAAAACCACAGTCTGTATTGAACAATGAGGAATCATCTACATCTGTCCAATTTGAAGTTGCATAAGACACATCATCAACTTGTATACATGTTAGTTCTGGATTATTACTCATGTTGAATTCTGTAACGTTACTATTATTACCATTATTCATATTCAACTTTATAAGGTTAGGCATGTTGAACGCCATTAATCGTGTAATGGGCTGAATTCCGAGATCAAGTTCAGAGAGGTTGCTTCCTGAAATATCTACATTAAAAAGATTCGGGTTATTTGATAATTCTAATTCGCTAATTAATGTTTCCCATGCGTATAACTCTTCTAACTCTGGCTTATCTTCTATAGATATTGAAGATATTGGGTTAGCTCCGAATGCTAAATTTTTCAGCTTATCATTACCACTAATATCTAATGTAGTAAGATTATTATTATTTACATTTAATAAAGTTAACTCGGGATTATTACTTAAATCCAAAGAACTTAGATCTTGAGTACCTGCTATAATGATTTGCTCTAATATAGGATTGTTTGTTACATCTAATGAACTTAATCTATTTGTTTCTGATCCACCACCTAAATCTTCCTCAGCTCCTCCATACCATAAATATTTTAATGCTGGATTGGTATTGACATCTACAGAAGTCAATTGGTTGTTATAAACCCTTAAATATTCTAATTTAGATAATGCGGAAACGTTTATACCTGTTAATTGATTATTGTGAACCAATACAGATGCTAACTCTGGGTTTGTTCCAAAAGTGATATCAGTTAATTGATTATCTGAAGCCCACAGATAATTTAAATTTAAATTATTAGAAACATCTAAACTTGTCGTTAATTGATTAGGGATGATTAATGTTTCCAATCCTGTTAGTCCAGAAATATCTAATGTCTCTATTTTATTAAAAGCGAGTTGCACGCGGACTAAATCTGGTGAACTACCAAATAGTACGGTCTCTAAATTATCTAAATAGGTAAGCGTAACTCTTGTTAACTTGGTATTTTGTGATAAGTCCACAGAAGTAATTCCTGGATTACCTTGAAACAAACCAATAACTTCTAGCTCTAGATTTGATGTAACATCAATAGCGGATAAACTATTTCGACTAAAATCCAAATACTTTAAATTCGTATTCGATGTTGTGTTTACTGAGCTAACCTCGTTGTCACTTGCATTCAAATACACCAAATTGCTAAACGCTTCTATCCCTGTTAAATCCTGAATCGCTGAAGTTACATTTGGTAAAAACTCATTATCTATTGGATTATAAATTTTTAAGCTATCTATGGCTTGTGCTTCTGATAAGAGGATGTTTCCATTCAAACCATTGCTATCAAAACCCAAGTCTATCAAAGATTGCTCAAAATTAGCATCTGGAATTGAAACGGTTTGACTGTAATTTAAAAAACTTATGGAAAGACAGATAAAAAGTAATAATTTTTTCATGGGTAATTAAATTTTAAACTGGGGAATTAAAAATATTTCTGATAATAATTGATTTTTTTAAATGCTAGAATATTCTACTTTTTTACTTGCAACATAGCATTATTTTTAAACCGAAAACCATTCCATTATTTAGTTTTAAACTGATATTTTGCAGATAAAAAATAAAACAATCAAAATTAATTTAAGTATTTCAAAAAAAATTATACTTTAGTATGGTTTTTATTGAATTTTAAGTAAAAACTTACGAATATTTATGTTTCCCTCATTAGTTTGATTAAAATATGGTACAAAAAAATCACACAATTAAGGTAAATTACGGGGTTGTTATTAATTTATTTTTAACAAATTTAAAATGTACCTTTTTATTTATTTCCCTTTGTATTTTACAAACTGCGCAATCGCAAAATTTTGAAGGTAATATTTATGATGAAATTAAACAGTTTAAGACAAATGAAACTCTACCTGTAGAGGATATAATCGAATTAGATAAAAAAAACTTCACAGGATATAATCCTAAAACTATATATCAAGAATTAGCAGAAAATACGTGGTGGTTTAAATTTAAAAACAAAAAAGGATTAAACTATTTTACGCTATCATTTCCATATTTATCTTATGGAAAAATGTACATCAGTACAAAAGATAGTGTTATAACTTTACCTAAAGTATCATACAGTAAGAATTTTCCGCACAAGTATATTTTTTATAGACATCCTGTATGGAAAATTCCAAAAAATCTCCCTGAAAATGCAACTGTTTATTTGGAAGTTAAAAACAACGGAGGAAGAACAAGATTAGAATTTCATTTAGAAAATGAAAATCAGTTCTTAAATAGAATTCAAAATGAATATTTATTAATTGGAGTTTTTGTTTCTTTTTTAATTGCCATGATAATTATACTATTATATTTTTCAATTTTGAAAAAAGAGTATAGTGTAATTTTTTACAGTATTTACGTAGGCTTTATGCTTATTGAATTTTTAGCTGGTAAAGGTCTAGGAATTCAATATATCTGGTCTGAAAATTTATTTTTTATTCAAAATATAAGAAGTTTGAGTCAAACTTCAGGAACACTTTTTATTGGATTGTTTTACCTTTATTTTTACAAGTTTAATCCCGGTCAAAATAGAGTAAAATATCCTTTTAAAATAGGTATTCTAATTTCATTTATTTTTTTAATTGTGTATCTCTATATATTTATTTTTGGAGGTTTATCAACTTTTTACTTGTTAGTTTGGTTAGTGCTTAAACTTGTTGCGGTCTCATGGTTTATTATACATTTAGTCTTGGCAAGGAAAAATCAAATACCATATTATTTAATTTTTGCTTTTAGTGTTCCTATTATTGCAATTGTTACCAATCAAAATATAAACCCTTCTATCTATGCTCCAAATTGGTGGAAATACTTGAGTACAAATTTATATTACATAGCATTGATTATAGAGATTCTATTATTTACGAGATATATCTTCTTCTCTGTAGTAAAAACACAAAAAAAATATGAATTATTAAAAATAGCCAGTGAAAAATTAAAATATAATTTTCAGAATAAAACACTAGAAATACAGCAGCAAGAAAGAAATGAATTATTAAGTAATGTGCACGATAGTTTTGGTGGATATTTAGAAGCTTTAAAATTAAGACTACTAAATAAACCTGAAAATAACGCAGATAAGATTAAGGAAATATTAGATTCTTTTTACAAAGAGTATAGATATTTATTAAACAGTTTGTATTCACCAAAAATAAATTTTGAGAACTTTATTGAAAGTCTCGAAGAGTTTATAGAAAAATTAAATGAATTAACAAGTAATAAAATAGTACTACAATATTCATTCCACGATAGCGCTTTATCTCAAGAAATTTGTTTGCAGTTGTATAGAATTATTTCAGAAATTTTAACAAATGCCGTAAAACATTCTAAAGCACCTAAAATAGAAATTAATATTAAAAGCGATGAGCATAAAAGTATCATTTTAGAAATAAATGATAATGGGGTTGGATTTGATGTAAACCGCTCAAATTTTAACTCCTATGGCTTAAAAAATATAGAAGTAAGAGTGCATGATTTGAATGGAGAATTTAAAATAGATTCAACTAAAAATATAGGAACTAATATATTTATAAGAATTCCAAGTAATGAATGATAAAATTATAAACGTAGTAATTGCAGATGATAACAGATTTTTTTGTGATGCTCTAAAAGATAGTTTGCAGTTTCATAAAGAAATAAATATTTTAAAAACTTTAACTTCATTAAATCAAGTTATTGCTTACACAAAAACTAATTTTTTTGATGTATTAATTTTGGATATAAATTTTAATGGAGAAAGTTCTTTAGATTATATAGAGGAAATCAAACAAGATAAAGACTTTAAAATTATTATCCTAACCACATTAAATACTAATATTTTTAAGAATAAAGCTTTAAAAAATAAACACATAAATGCTTTTGTAGGAAAAGATTCTGAGCTTATAAAGTTTAAAGAAATAATTATTAGTACATATTACAGTAAAATGGAAAATAAAATTACCCTAAAAAATAAAGTAAATATAGATGATTTAAGTTTTACAAAAAGAAAAATTGAAGTACTGCAATCGCTTTATAAATTTTCAAATATGAAAGAAGAAGAACTTTCTAAAAAACTTAATATATCTGTAAGTTGCTTAAAAACCCACAAGCGAGAATTGTTTGAAATAACAAATACAAAAAACACTCCAGAATTAATTAAATTTGGAATACAAAATAGAATTATTGTCTCTTAAATGTTGTTTTTACTATCTAAATATTGATTTAAATTAATCACTAATTTTATATAATTGAGCGCGATTAATAAAAACTCGATTGATTAGGATTTTATACTTGATATTTTATAAATTTTCCATAAATATTTGACAAGAAACTAGTAAAACCTCTATAAATTAAATATTTTATTTGACAAATATTGGGAAATCTTTAAAGAAGTTTTTTCTTTGTTCAGGAAAAAAAAAGCTTCTCGAAATGAGAAGCTTTTTAGAAAATAAACTTTTAGAAATTTACTGTTTTGGTTTAAAAACAATTTCGTAAGATTTACTGTCTTTCATCAATTTTTTTGCGATATTTTCTACATCTTTCAAAGTGATAGACTTAATAATTGATTCATAGTTTTTTGGGTCATTCATGTTATAGCCCTCTAATACTGAGTTTTTTAACAAACTCATTTCATATCTATTATAGTTCTTACTTTCTTCTCTTTGTTTCAAATAATTTGTAAGTGTTTTGTCTAGATCAGCTTGCTGAATTTCTCCGTTTTTAAGATTATCAATTTCTTTATGAACAATAGCTATTAATTTTTCTGCCAATTCTGGGTTACAATCAAATCGTACAGAAATAGTCGCTTCTTGGGTAGGCCTTTTTGTTAACGAACCTCTAGTTCCTGCACCATAGGTTCCGCCTTCATCTTCTCTAAGGGATTCTGTATAACGCAACTGTAATATATCTCCAAGTGCTCTCATTAAAATGGAATTTTTTAAAGAATAGTTCATGTCGTTTTTAATCACCACTCTAACATTTGTTTTAGGATCTTCCATTTCTAAAAACACATCTTTATCAATAGTATCTGTAATCCAATCTGCAGAATTGTCCTTCCAATTTTCTTTTTCACCTGTGGTAGGTAAACTAGCAATGTATTTTTCTAACAAAGGTTTGATAACTTCTTTTTTTACATCACCTATGATAAAGAATGTAAAATCACCTGCATTCCCAAATCTATCGCTATAAATATCTTTCATGGTATCAAAAGACATTTCAGACATGTATTGTTTATTAAACAAACGCTGAGTTGGATGATTTTTACCGTATAAAATAGTCGTTACACTGTCTTGCATTTTAGACTGAATCTGCTCACTCTTTCTAATTAAAAAAGCATCAACTTGTTGCATTAATACGTTGTAAGAATTTTCATCAAAACGTGGTTTTGTAAAACGTAAATTTACTAATTGCATCATGGTTTCAACATCCTTCGTAGAAGAGGAACCTGATACACTTTCTGAGGTATTACCAACACTTACTCTAGAATTTGCTTTTTTTCCTGCTAATACTTTTGGTAAATCTATTGCGGAAAATTCACCTAAGCCAGACATTTGAACTACATTACCCATTAGTGCCGTAGAAGGTAAATCTTCAACGGATAAAAGAGATTGGCCTCCGTAACTAACAGCACTCAAGTTTACTTCATTCTTATTTTTATCTACAAACTTATAATGCACTTTAATACCGTTGCTTAATGTAAAAATTGTAGAACCAATTTCTTTATCTTCTTTTTCTGTTGCAATTGTTCCTGCGATTAAATTAACTCCAGACATTAAAGATTTTACATTGGTTTCCTCTTTATAACCTTTTAAGGTTTTGTCATTCTCTACTTTATTAATAATTGCAAGCGCCTCCTCTTTGGTTAAATTCTTGTTTCCTTCAACTCCGGTTACAACAACAGATCTGTTGTTTTTAAGATATAAACTTTGGAATTGTGCAAGTAATTCTTTTTGTGTTAACTGAGCAAAAAGTACTTTTGCAATTTCAAATTCTTTTTTGATATCTGTAATATGAGAATTTTCTAGATAGTTGGTCTGAATTCCCCTTACAATCTGTCCATGGCTTCTGTTCGCAAAACCTGCTATTTGATTCTCGTAAGAACTTGTGTATTCAGAAACCACTCTACTAATTTCTGCTTTTGTAAATCCAAATTTTACAGCTCTATTAATTTCAGAAATTACCAATTCAAATCCTTCATGCTGCATATTAGGTTTTGGGGTTATACGAGCACTTAATTGATTGTTTAATCTAGATAGACTCCCATAACGAACGGATGCAAATAATAGTGGAGAATCTGGATTTTGATTAATTTCATTTAACCTTGTTGAAATAATAGAGGTTGCCATTCCATTTAAAAGGCTCTTTTTTAAGTCTCCTAAAGTTTCGTCTTTTAAAGATTTATCGTGACGAATGGCAAAAGTAATATTAGAAGATTTTACTTCTTTATCCATACCCATGTCATAAATAAGTTCATCATTGTCTTGAATTCGAGTCTGAGTTCGTTCAATCGGGTTTTTTACTGCAGGAATACTTGAAAATAAAACTTTAATTTTATCTTCAATTTCATTAACATTTACATCACCAATAATAGCGATTGCCTGTAAATCTGTTCTGTACCAGTCGTGATAAAAATCACGTAACGCCTTGTATTCAAAACCTTCCACTACTTCCATAGTGCCAATTGGTAAACGTTTGGAATACATAGAATTATTAAACATTGTGCCAATAGTTTGTTGTAAAACACGCATGCCACCACTTTGGCGAGTCCTCCATTCTTCTTTTATAACGCCTCTTTCTGCATCTATTTCTTCATCGGTCAATAATAAATAGTTAGACCAGTTATGCAAAATAGACAACCCAGTATCTATTAATTCTGGTGTGGTTGGTATGTTGTTAATATTATATACAGTTTCATCAAAAGAGGTATATGCATTAATATCTCTACCAAAAACAAGTCCCTGTTCTTGCATGGTATTCAAAATTCCTTTCCCAGGAAAATCTCTAGTTCCGTTAAAGGCCATGTGTTCTAAAAAATGTGCTAATCCTTGTTGGTTGTCTTTCTCTAAAACGGATCCTACATTTTGAATGATATAGTAACTTGCTACATCTTTGGTAACTTTTGTATCATGAATATAATAGGTTAATCCGTTTTCAAGAACACCTTTTTTAATGGTCTGATCTTCAGGTAAAGGCATTTCTAACATGTTCTTCTGAGCTAGTGCTATGTGGTTAAAAGCAATACAGAAGGTAAATAATAAAATTTTTTTCATTCTTTTTTTTAATTTAGGAGTTTTTATTTATTCACTATTTCAATTATCTTTCCCAAAGATAAGGTTTTCCCATAGATTTTATGAAACACTATTTAAAATTGATTTTAGATAGGAAACCAAGTGTTTTTTTAATTGTAAAATTGGATTAATCCATAAAAAAAGTAAATCTATAATTTTTAGCTTACACGATTAAAGAAGAAAGTGTCATTAAATAAAAAGACTCAAAACAATATGTTTTGAGTCTTTTTATTTGTGTTTGTTTATGAATTAACCTCTATAAATTTCTTCATACAAATCCTTATATATTTTTAAAATGATTGCACGTTTCATTTTCATTGTTGGTGTTAAATGACCAGCATCAATAGACCATTCATCTGGGGTTAGTTTAAAAACTTTAATTTGCTCCCACTTTCCAAAATTGGAATTACATTCATTTACAGCTTCTTGAACGGCAGCTATCACTTTTTGATTTGCAATTAAATCTTCATGTGTTTTAAAAGTAATTTCATGCTCAGTAGCCCAATCTTTCAAATATTCAAAGTTAGGCTGAATAATGGCTGCAGGCATTTTTTCATTTTCACCAACTACCATAACTTGTTCTATAAACAAAGATTGCTTTAATTCCCCTTCTAATAATGGTGGAATTACATACTTACCACCAGAAGTTTTAAACATTTCTTTTGTTCTTCCTGTAATTTTAAGAAAACCATCTTCATCAAACTCTCCTTTATCTCCTGTATGGAACCATCCTTCTTTTATAGTTTCAGCTGTTTTTTTAGGATCTTTATAATAACCTTGCATTACATTTGGACCTTTTACTAGTATTTCTCCATTTTCAGCTATTTTTACTTCAACGTCATCAATAACTTTACCAACTGTGCCCACTCTGAAATTACCATTCATTTGGTCGTTTACAGAGGTTACTGGCGAGGTTTCAGTAAGGCCATAACCTTCCATAATAGGCATACCTGCTGCTGCAAAAATTCTTGTTAATCTAGGTTGTAAGGCTGCACTTCCCGAAACCATTAATTCTAAATTCCCACCTAAAGCGGCTTGCCATTTAGAGAAAATTAATTTTCTAGCTATCCCTAACTTTTTTTCATATAACCAGCCATTTTCCCCATAAGGTTTGTATTCTAATCCTAAGTTTACAGCCCAGAAAAATAACTTCTTTTTTACGCCTGTTAAATCCTCACCTTTTAAAATTATTTTATCATATATTTTTTCATAGAGACGCGGTACAGCAGTCATTACATCTGGTTTAATTTCTTGTGCGTTTTCCGTAAGTTTTTCTATAGATTCAGCAAAATAAACTGAAACTCCACAATATTGATACAAATACAATATCATCCTTTCAAAAATATGACAAACAGGTAAAAAGCTTAGACCTTTGGAGTTTCCATATTCTAGAGGAACTCGTTTTTTTGAAGATAATACGTTGCTCACAACATTATTATGCGAAAGCATAACACCTTTAGGTCTGCCTGTTGTGCCAGATGTATAAATAAGTGTAGCCAAATCTGACGGTTTTACCGCATCTTTTCTAGCTTCAACTTCGTTTTGGGTACTGATGTCTGTACCTAAATCTAAAATTTCTGACCAATTTTTTTCTTCTTTAATTTGATCAAATGTAAAAACTTCCTTTAATTTAGTTTTGTCTTTAATTTGATTTAGTTTTTCTAAAATAGTTGTATCTGAAACCAAACAATAAATAGCTTCCGAATGATTGATTACATACTCATAATCCTCTTTTGAAATTGTAGGATAAATTGGTACGGTTTGAGCTCCAGTTTGTAAAACGCCAATATCACATATGTTCCATTCTGTTCTGTTTGTAGTTGAAATTATGGCTATTTTATCATTCGGTTTTACCCCTAATTTAAGCAAACCTCGACTAAGTTGATTCGCCTTGTCTACATACTCTTGCGTAGATATAGTTTCCCATTTACCATTATATTTTGTGGAAAATGAATTTTTAAGATTGTATGTTTCTAGTTGGTAGTAGGGGAATTCGAATAACCTTGTAATTTCTGTTGGCATATAGTCTATTTTGTT
>ENA-OSET01001068-OSET01001068.1-sediment-metagenome-genome-assembly--contig:-NODE-1068-length-29316-cov-5.420363_pt1 | contig 29316 bp, 29 predicted proteins | sample MGYA00237882_ERZ534229 | MGnify/ENA primary metagenome ERZ534229 (study PRJEB26408, sample SAMN06266212) | sediment metagenome | isolation source: Hudson Canyon methane seep mesocosm | place... | reverse complement strand
ATTTTACCTCATGTCTCAGATATTCGAAGAGCGGGAGCTGCTGCTTTAGATTTGGCTTATGTGGCTGCAGGCAGACTTGATGGATTTTGGGAGATTGGACTTAACTCCTGGGACATGGCGGCTGGCGCTCTTCTTGTTAAAGAGGCTGGAGGATTTATAGGAGATTTTTCGGGCAGAGATAAATACATGGAAACTGGAAACGTTGTCGCTGGAAATGCAGACGCCTATAAAGAAATTCTCAAGAAAATTCATCCACATCTTACCAGCGACCTTCAGAGGTAAATTAATCTGAAATTGTTAACTGCTCCCCATTTATTTTTGGACTTGAGCTAGACAATAAGTGGACAATTGCCTGACTTTTTTCTTCGGGCAAAGGAACTGTTGAGGAGTCTTCAGCAGGATATGCTGTCCTTCTCATCTCAGTTCTCAATTTTCCAGGGTTGACCGTGTTTACACTAATTTGGGTTTTTTCAAGCTCCTCTGAGAGAGTTTTAGCAAAACCTTCAATCCCAAACTTACTAACGCTGTATGCTCCCCAATAAGCTCTTGCCTTCCTGCCGACTGTTGATGATAAAAAAATAATCCTTGCATCATCCGATTTTAATAGAGCAGGAATCAGGAACTGGGTCAGCATGAATGGGGCATTTAGATTAATCTGGATTGTTGAATACCATAATTTAATATCATACTGCTCGATCGGCATCTGAGTACCCAATATTGAAGCGTTATGGACCAGTCCATCTAACTTCCCAAACTCGTTAAGTAGGTTTTCTTGAAGCTCTTGATAATTTTCAGGTGTTGCGCCCTCTAAATCCAGAGGGTAAAGAATAGGCTCTTTCAGGCCAGCATCAACAACAGCGTCATAAGCATACTCAAGCGAACCTAAATCCCTTCCTAGCATAATGACAGTGGCGCCAGCTCTAGCAAGGTCCATGGTTATGGCAAGCCCAAAACCCCTATTTGCACCCGTTACTAGAACGACTTTCCCCTCAAATTCATCTTTTTTTATATTATGCTCTTTGGCAACTATCATTCACTAATTTCCTTATTTGATTTAACCCCAAGCGCTTTAAGTCTTTCTGCCCTGCTAATCAAATTACCCTTGCCTGTTGATAACTTATTCCTAGCACTTGAGAAGCCTTCCTTGGTTTTTTCAAGTTGGCTCTCAATCTTATCTAAATCGTCAGTAAAAAGGGCAAGCTTGTCATACATTCCAGCAGCCTGGCGCGCAATCTCGTCAGCATTTTTATTTTGTTTATCTGTTTGCCACATAAAGTTAACAGTTTTTAGACTCATACTCAGCATGGACGGTGAAACGAGCATAATGTTCTTCTTGAGAGCATCATCAAACAAACTATGTTTATGTTGTAGCGCAAGAAGAAGAGCCCCCTCAATAGGAATAAAAACAAAAATAAAGTCTAGACTCCTCACACCTTCAAGGTTTTCGTACTCTTTGATACTAATGTTTTTTATTTGGTTTTCAATCGAGGCAATATGTTTCTTTAAAGCTAACTCATTTGATTGGTCAGCGACATAGTCGACGTAATCTTTTAGCGACACCTTAGAGTCAATAACAACATCCTTTCCCTCTGGCAAATGAAGAATAACATCAGGCTTAAATTTTTCACCCATTTCATTTTTATATTGCTTTTGAAGATCAAACTCAACCCCCTCTTGGAATCCATAACTTGATAAAAGAGAGCTTAATATCTCTTCTCCCCAGTCACCCTGAATCTTATTGTCATAAGTGAGCGCATCTGTTAAATTCTTTGCCGACTGCTGTGTTTCAAGGTTTGCAACATGAAGAGACTTAATTTGCTCTTTTAAGGTCGTTCTCTCCTCAACCTGCTCCTTTGTAATTGTCTCAATCCTATCTCTAAAACTTTTAAGCTGAGTTTGAAGCGGCGTCAATAAGTCGGAATTATCGACCTTAAGCTTGTCACGGTCTGTCTTCAAAATTTCTGAGGCGATAGTCTTAAACTCACTATTTACTTGACTCTTTAGATGATCCACTAGTTGAATTTTTTCAGCATAATTCTTTTCTTTTTCATCCAGCTTTGTCTCGAGTTGAATATTTTTTTGAGAGATGGAAAATAATTTCTTATTCAGTACATAGTAGCTAAATGCAGCTCCCACGAGTAAAGAAACTATGCCAATAATAATATTCATAAGGTTAGATTTGAATCCATTATTAATGGGTGTTTTATAGCAATCATAAAATAGGCATACCAGTGTGTTATAAACTTAGTAAAATTTTATATAGAATTATAACGCTTAGATATCTATAAGCCATGATACTTTTCAGATCACTATTGTACTTTGTTGGTTCAATTATTAGTTTAATTTTGATCACTTTTATTGGGTTTTTACTTGTCTTTTCAAGCTACCCAACTCGTCAAAAATTTCTCTCTCAATGGGCTATATTTTGTATATGGTGGTTAAAAGTAACTGTGAACATTAAAACCAAAGTCATTGGTCAAGAAAATATAATTAAATCTTCGTCCATCATAGTCTCTAACCACCAATCTACCTGGGAAACACTGGCATTTCAAACAATCTTCCCAGCCCATACTTGGGTCTTAAAACGTGAACTTTTATGGCTTCCTGTATTCGGATGGAGTCTTGCGCTACTAAAACCAATCATTATTAATCGTGGTGACAAACTAAACGCAATTAAAAAAGTCATAAATCAAGGGGCAGATCGACTCAATAAAGGCATCTCAGTGGTTATCTATCCTGAAGGAACCAGGCAACCTTACGGTGAATTAGGAGCTTACCAAAATGGTGGCAGTGCGATAGCAAAGAAAACAGGACATAGCATTACGCCCGTGTATCATAATGCTGGAAGGCTTTGGCCTAAGGGCAGCTTTTTAAAAAAACCTGGAGTAATTACTATCGTTATTGGTGAGGCAATACCCAATTCTAATTTAAAGACTTCAGAGGTTACAGATCAAATTAGGAAGTGGACCTTAGTACAAGAAAATAAATTTAAATAATCGTGATTAAAGAGTATAAAAATATGCCTGAAACAACCTATAAAATTTTCCATAATAGAACTGCTGAAAACATCAAGTTTGAAGTTACCAGATTAAGAGAATCCATTCTTAAAACGACCAATCAGTCAGATCAAAGTGATAACCTTGAATTCATCGAAACTTTGCTAAACGAACAAATCCTTGACTTTAAAGCGATAAATCCATCTAAAGATCAATTAGCTACTAGAACAAATTGGCATGACTTTTTAATTAATAAAACCAAGTTAAGTTTTAATGAATGTCTCTTGATCCTTTTGGGCATTAATCCTATTCATGCTAAAAGGCTAGATTCTGATTTATTCAAAACTAAACTGAATGATGTAACCAATATGAAAAAAAGCTTATTAAATCTAATTTTTTTTCAAAGGGTAGAGAATCACCTTTTAAGGGAAAGATTCCAAAGTAACTCTATCAATAAAGAAGAGTTTATTAAGTGGGCTATGGATTACAAATATTTAAGAAAAATTGAAGACTAATCCTTCAGTTCAAACTTATGAGAATTAAATATTTGACAGAACAGCTCTGATGTTTTTTGCGTATCGTAGAGCGCTGAGTGTGCCTCATTATTATCCCACTCAATGTCCATTTTAGATATCGCTTTAGCGAGAACTGTTTCGCCGCAACAAAGGGCAGACAGACTTACCGTATCGATCGTTGAGAATTGATGGAATGGACTTTTTAAGTTTGCTCTGAGCGTAGCCGCCTTTACAAACCCAAGATCAAAAAAAGCGTTGTGACCAACAAGGATGGCTCTCGAACACTCTTCAGTTTCTAGCTCCTCATTAATGTGATCAAATATTTCTGACAATGCCTTCTTTTCAGGAACAGCAAGCCTAAAGGGATTATCAATATCAATGCCATTAAATTTAATTGCCGAGGCTTCAATATTTGCCCCTTTAAAAGGCTCAACATGATAATGAAGGGTTGTTTTTGCAAAAAAAGAACCCTCTTCATCCATGCCCAGAATAATTGCACAAATTTCCAAGAGAGCGTCCGTTTGCTCATTAAATCCTGACGTTTCAACGTCTATGACAACAGGAAGGTATCCACGGATTCTATCTTTAAGTTTCATTAATTAGCAGGACTAAAATATATTTTAATTAAAATAAATCTAGATTCGCCTAGAATAAATAATAGATTTTCTTAGGTCATCATAACTCTTTTGTCTTGAATCAGGAAGAAAACTTAATTCACTCTCAACAAACTCAAACCTAAAGAAGAATCTGCCGCCATACTTAGAGAGCGCAAAAATTGAACTTAGATTTAACTTAGAAGCTTTATCGATTAATAACTCCATTAATCTTGTTGATGTATCTGTATTGTGAAAACTCTTATTCACAACAAGTGCATATATTTCGCCAACGTTCTCATCTTGATATAGTTTTAGACCAGCACAGGCAATAATTTGATTATCTTTCTCTATGCAAACAAAGTCATCAATACAACTGTCAATGGTTTCATAGCTTCTTTCTAATAACCTACCTTCTTCAACAAAAGGTTGCATTAATTCGATAATTTGCCTTGCTTTACTCAACTTGAAGCCTTAATTGCTATTAGAAGCGGGTTATTTTAGTCTAAAATTTGTATTTTTTTGATAATTTAAAAGCAATGTCAAACACTAGAAAATATTCCTCAGTTGTAATTGATGGTTATGAGAGAGCTGCATCCAGAGCAATGCTTTACCCTGTTGGCTTTAAAAAAGAAGATTTTAAAAAGCCACAAGTTGGTATTGCTTCAACTTGGTCAATGGTGACGCCATGCAATATGCACATCAATGATTTAGCCAGTGAAGCTGAAAAAGGCGTTAATAGCGCTGGAGGAAAAGGGGTTGTATTTAACACAATTACTATTTCAGATGGTATTTCAATGGGCTCTGAAGGTATGAAATACTCACTTGTATCTAGAGAAGTGATTGCTGATTCAATTGAAACGGTAACTGCTTGTCAGGGATTTGATGGTGTTGTCGCAATTGGTGGATGTGATAAAAATATGCCTGGATGCTTAATGGGACTTGCAAGACTGAATCGCCCTTCTGTTTTTGTTTATGGCGGAACCATTCAGCCAGGCGCTAATCATACTGATATTGTTAGCGTTTTTGAGGCTGTTGGCAAAAGAGCAAATAATGATATTAACGATATAGAGCTTGAACAAATTGAGTCCACTGCAATCCCTGGTCCGGGTTCTTGTGGTGGAATGTATACAGCAAACACTATGGCTTCAGCAATTGAAGCACTAGGAATGAGCCTTCCAAATTCTTCCTCACAAGATGCAATCTCTGATGATAAAAATACAGATTGTTCTAGAGCTGGTGAAGCCGTATTAAATCTTTTAGAGAAAGATATAAAGCCGAGTGATATTATGACCAAGAAGGCGTTTGAAAACGCCATCACTCTTATTATTACGCTTGGCGGCTCAACGAATGCCGTGCTGCATTTAATCGCGATGGCTGATGCTATTAATGTTGAACTGACTATTGATGACTTCACACGAATTGGCGCCAAAGTTCCAGTTCTTGCAGACCTAAAGCCGTCCGGTAAATATATGATGAGTGAATTGGTCCAAATTGGTGGAACGCTACCGTTAATGAAAATGCTTTTAGACGCTGGTATGCTTCATGGAGACTGTCTAACCGTTACCGGCAATACTCTAACTGAAAACTTAAAGAATGTTGAGCCGTATGATGCTGACCAAAACATTATCATGCCTCTCGATAATCCGATTAAAAAGGACTCGCATTTAAGAATTCTTAGGGGTAACCTAGCAACCGAAGGCGCGGTTGCCAAAATCACTGGTAAAGAAGGATTGACCTTCAGAGGCAAGGCAAAAACGTTTGCTTGCGAAGAGGATGCTCTTCAGGCTGTCCTAAAGGATCAAATCGTCGAGGGAGATGTTATAGTCATTCGATATGAAGGACCTAAAGGTGGCCCGGGAATGAGAGAAATGTTAGCCCCTACTTCAGCCGTCATGGGAAAAGGTCTTGGTGGGAAAGTAGCACTCATCACTGATGGAAGGTTCTCAGGAGGTACTCACGGCTTTGTGGTGGGTCATATTACACCTGAAGCTTATACGGGTGGAACTCTTGCTATTATTGAGGATGGTGATGAAATTCTTATTGACGCTGAAAATAATCGTCTTGAACTCATAGTTGATGAATCGATAATCAATCAAAGACTTTCAAATTGGAAGCAGCCCAAGCCTAAATATACAAAAGGCGTACTTGCTAAATATGCAAAACTCGCTCAATCGGCTTCTCGCGGGGCTATAACTGAATAGTCTCTGTAGTGATTAATTAACTGGAACGAACTCTATCTTTCTATCGTCAAGGTTAACTGAGACTACTTTAACTTTAATCGTATCTCCCAAACGATAAATTCTTCCGCCTCTTTGACCCTTAAGTTGATGATGAACATCATCAAAGATAAAGTAATCTTCCTTTAAATCACGAACACTCACTAAACCCTCAACAAAAATATCTGTAAGCTCTACAAACAGACCAAACCCCGCAACACCAGAGATGACGCCACTAAAGCTTTCGCCAACTTTATCTCTCATATATTCACACTTAAGCCATTGCTCAACATCCCTCGAGGCATCATCAGCTCGCCTCTCAGTCATTGAAAGATGAGCACCCATTTCAACCATTCTATTGGACTGTTCACGGTGATTGTTTAACAGTGATCTTTTAATGGCTCTATGAACAAGAAGGTCTGGATAGCGACGAATTGGCGAAGTAAAATGAGTGTAATCTTCAAAAGCTAATCCAAAATGACCTTCATTTTTGGGAGTATAGGTCGCCTGCTTCATGGTTCTTAGGACGACTGTTTTAATAATATTCTCATCTTCCCTACCAATGGCATTTTTAAGTAATTTAGCAAAATCACTAGAATCTGGTTCAAGTCCTCCTTCCAGTCTGAGGTCTATCGCATTTAAAAATTGCCTTGTAACCTCTACCTTTTCAGAAGTTGGCTTAGGATGAACGCGATACAAAAAATCTTCATTTTCGCGTTGAAGGTATTTTGCTGCAGCTTGGTTTGCCATCAACATACACTCTTCAATTAGCTTATGGGCATCATTTCTTTTACGAGCAATAATATTTTCGATTTTTCCTTTGTCATCGAATAGAATTTGGCTTTCAATTCTATCAAAATCCATAACCCCTCTTTTTTGCCTTGAAATTCTAAGAGTTTGATAAAGTCCATATAAAAAGTCTACATTCTCCTGGACATTACTGTACTTTTTTCTTAATGAGCTCTTCTTATTCTCAAGCATCTCGTTAACCTCTGTGTAGGTTAAGCGAGCATGGGATAGCATTACTGCTGGATAAAACTTATATTCCAAAAGAGATCCTACGGAATCGATTTCCATTTCACAGGCCATACAAAGCCTTTCAACTTCTGGGTTAAGAGAGCATAGTCCGTTAGAGATTACCTCAGGCAACATGGGAACAACCCTGTGAGGGAAATAAACTGAGTTTCCTCTCTCTAATGACTCAGTATCAAGCTCTGTGCCTTCCTTGACATAGTGTGATACATCCGCAATAGCCACAATCAACTTCCATCCTTTTTTTGACGGGATAGCATATACAGCATCATCAAAATCTCTCGAGTCTTCTCCGTCAATTGTTACGAGTTCTAAATTTGTAATATCGACTCGATTCTCTTTATCTTTTGGAAGAACTTTAGTTGGCAGCTTTGCTGACTCTTTTAATGCCTCATCCCCAAAAGTGGATGGAATTTGGTGGCGATGAATGGCAGAGTCAACCTCTACACCTTCATCTAAATAATTTCCAAGTATTGAAGTTATTCTTCCAGTAGCATTCTTTTCAAGCGTTGGAGATGTCAACACTTCAACCACAACCACTTGATTATCACTGCACCCTTCTAAAAGCTCAACAATATCAATTTGGTGCTTGATGCGCTTATCATCGACAACGACATAGCTTCCTTTCTTATCAATATGAAGCCTTCCAACGAGTGTATTAACCGTTTCTGTAACCTCGACAATTTCTGCATCTAGTTTACGATTCAGAAGGCGAACCTTGACCTTGTCTCCATGAAATGCTAATTTCATTTGTTGGCTTGAAAGCCTCAGGTCTTTTCCGCCCTTGTCTAAGGAAACAAAACCAAATCCCTTAGGGTTTGCAATAACAGTGCCAGATATGAGCCCTCTGTTCGAAAAAGGACGATAAACACCACTTTTATTACAACTTAGCTGCTTATCTCTAACCATTGCTCTTAATCGCCTTTCAAAGGCTTTTTTTTGATCATCTTCAAGAGAGAGAACTTCGAAAAGCTGGCGTTTACTTTTGGGTTTTTCTTGAATAAAACTTAAAATATGTTCACGAGATGGAATCGGGCTCTCATATTTTTCCGCTTCACGGTGATAGTGAGGGTCTGACATAATGTGCTAAGTATAAAGCAAGCTTAGAGTTTTTGAAGATTAATCAAATGGATTATTTATTATCAGCGTTTCATCTCTATCAGGGCCTGTTGAGAGAATATCAACTGGAATCTGACTTAACTCTTCAATTTTTTTGATATAGTTTTTTGCTTCTATAGGTAAATCTTCAAAGGAATGGGTCCCAATCGTTGAGGTTTTCCATCCTGGCATTTCAATATAAATTGGTTTTGCAGCACTATAGCCTTCTGCAGAAAAAGGAGGGATTGTGGTTTGCCGGCCATCAATCTCATATGCTATACAAATCTTAATTAAGTCCAAATCATCCATTACATCAAGTTTAGTTAGGCAAATACCACTCACTGCATTCATTTTAAATGAACGATTCAAAATCACTAAATCGAGCCATCCACATCGCCTTTGACGACCCGTAGTCGCTCCAAACTCATGCCCCTTAGAGCAAAGCTCTCTTCCAACAGGGTCTCCCTCATCTGTATTTACATCATAATCAAGCTCTGTAGGGAAAGGCCCTCCACCAACTCTGGTTGTATATGCTTTAACAATACCTAAAACGTAGTCAATATCTCTAACACCAACACCAGAGCCAGTCACTGCACCTCCAGACGTTGTATTTGAAGATGTTACAAAAGGGTAGGTCCCTTGATCAATGTCTAAGAGCGCTCCCTGAGCGCCCTCAAATAGTATATTTTCGGAGCTTTTCATTTGTTGATGAAGTTGATCGGCAACATCCAAAATCATTGGCTTAATTGTTTTTGCTTGCTCCAATGCCTGCGCCAATACTGTCTCGAAATCAACAGGTGACTGCTCATAATAATTTTCTAAACTGAAATTGTGATAATCAACAACCTCTTTTAATTTTTCTGAAAACAAGACTTCATCTAGTAAATCTCCAACCCGAAGCCCCCGTCTGGCTACTTTGTCTTCATAGGCCGGACCAATACCGTTTCCAGTAGTTCCAATAGCCGCTTTACCTCTATGGGCTTCACGGGCATTATCAAGCTCTATGTGGTATGGAAGAATTAATGGACATCCTGGACTTATTTTCAATCTTGATTTAACCTTGACACCTGAATCTTCAAGCTCATTCATCTCTTTTAAAAGAGCGGTCATTGATAAAACAACGCCATGACCAATATAACAGTTAACCTTGCTTCTAAGGATGCCAGATGGGATTAGGTGTAATACAGTTTTCTTGCCATCTATCACTAAAGTATGGCCTGCATTATGTCCGCCCTGAAAACGAACTACAGAGCTTACTTTGTCAGTAATCAAATCCACTATCTTTCCTTTACCCTCATCACCCCACTGAGTGCCAATGATTACTACATTTTTTCCCATACTATTCCTTTAATCTCCATTTTCCATTTTCTTGAATTAAATCAACCTCAGTTGAACCATTTAAATCTGTTTTGATAATATATCCCTTAGCTCTAAGATCATTTACAAATTGAATAAAGTCTGGATTATCAATGTTTGGCGCATTTAACACTTTACTTTTTTGAATTGAATTTTCCTGCTGGTGAATTAAAAACTTGAGATCAAAAGAAAAACCTGTGGCCTCCCTATTAGAGTCAAATGATTTACTTAATGCATCGTATCTACCGCCTTGGGCAATAGCTTTAGAGAACTTATCGCTGTATGCTGCGAATACTATTCCATCATGGTATTCATAGGCTTTGACTTCACCAAGATCAAACATTAAATTGACGCTCTGATTTTTGAAAAAATCGTTAAGTTTAGTTAAATCGTTAATTGCATCAACAATTGAAGGAATACCTTTAAAAATAACTTGGGCCTCTTCGAGAATTTTCTCATCGCCATCAAGTGAGATGAGAGATTTAAATTTATCACTATCTTTAATCTTAGTGTCAATAAGAAAACTTTCAAGATCTGGAACTGATTTTCTTCTGAAAATATCTCTTAGCGCTGTTATCTCTTTACTTTCAAGATTTGCAGATGCACATAGAGCGTTAAAAATGGCTGTATTACCAAGACTTAAGGTTATATTCTTTATGTTTAAGAGCTTTAAGGATGAAAGCATTAAGACGATGACCTCAATGTCTGCATCAGTTCCCTTATAACCATATAACTCGGCTCCTGCTTGAATTGGAGACCTAGAAGCGTAGAAGTCATCTGCCTTTGTTTGTAAAATTGCATTAATGTAGCAGTAACGACTGATACTATTAGGTTCGGCATGTTTGGAGTCAATTCTCGCAATTTGTGGCGTTATATCAGAGTGCACTCCAAGCATACGAGCTGAAGAAGAATCTAAGAATTTAAAAGTTTTATCGTCTATAGACTTTGAATTTAAAACCAAAGTATCGGAGTATTCAATCATTGGGGGGACAACGATGCTGTACCCCCAGCTCTGGTACAAATCTAATAAATTTCTTCTAGTACTCTCGAAAGCAATGGCCTCATCACCAGTGAGCTCATCGATGCCCTCAGGTAACTGCCAATTACTCATAACCCAAATTACTTAGTTGGGTTAAAGTAACGGAAAAACTCAGAATCTGGATTAAGGACTAAAATATCTCCCTGTTCACTGAAGGATTTCTTGTAAGACTCAAGCGAGCGATAGAAAGAATAGAAGTCTACATCTTGACTGTATGCTTCTGCGTAGTTACTAGCAGAGATAGCGTCTCCCTCACCTCGAATCTTTTCAGAGTCACGGTAAGCATTTGCAAGAATAATCGTTCTTTCCTTGTCAGCAAAGGCTTGAATTTTTTCTGCTTCCTCAGCTCCCTCAGAGCGGTACTTATTAGCAAGACCCTTCCTTTCAGTTTCCATTCTACTGTAAACAGAATTTCTTACTTCTTGAGAGAGTTCAATTCGCTTGATACGAACATCTATAATTTCTATACCATACTCATCTTCAGCAATTTTTTTAAGCTTTGCTTTAACACTAGCCATAATGGCTTCACGCTCATCTGAAACTACTTCAATAATAGTTCTCTTAGAAAACTCACTTCTAAGGGCGTCCTGGTTATTTTGAGCTAGCCTTAGGTTCGCTGATGCCATAGCACCACCAGTTGATATGTAGAATTTCTGTGTGTCAACAATACGCCATTTAACGTAAGAGTCTACCACAACATTTTTCTTTTCAACCGTCAGGAATGATTCTGAAGCAGAGTCTAAAGTTTGAATACGCTTATCAAACGTGACAACGTTATTGACAAATGGTGTTTTAAACTTAAGCCCTGGCTTGTTCTCAACAGATACTATTTCACCAAGTCTTAATTTGATCGCTACCTGAGTTTCGTTAACCGTATAGAGACTTGAAGATAGAAGAATAGCGACTAATACAGCTATTACAATAATAATTCTTTTCATTATCTATTCTCCCTTGAACGTAATACACTTTGATCATTCGAATTACCAGATGGGGTTTGCTGGAAAGAACTACTCGATGATGTTGATTTTGATGTCCTTGATGAATTAATCAGCTGGTCAATTGGCAAATACATCATTGAGTTTGAGCTTGAGTCAACAATGACCTTATTAGTGGAACTGAAAACCTCTTCAAGAGTTTCTCTATACAGGCGCTCTCTAGTAACTTCAGGAGCTTTCGTATATTCAGTTAATATCTGATTAAAACGATAAGCCTCACCTTCAGACTTTGAGACGACTTCAGACATATAAGCCTCAGCTTCTGCAAGAAGTCTTTGGCTCGCACCTCGAGCTTTAGGAACAATATCATTTGCATAAGCTTTTGCTTCGTTAATATATCTTTGCTCATCTTCACGCGCCTTTACAACATCGTCAAAAGAAGCTTTTACCTGGATTGGAGGCTGAGCATCTTGCATAGTAACTGCAGTAATCATAAGCCCCGTGTTGTAATCATTTAAAAGAGCTTGAGAAGCAACTTTAACTTCTTGTGCAACTTGCTCACGTCCTGTTGTTAAAACATAGTCCATCGTATTGTCACCAACAACCTGTCTTATAACACTCTGAACAACATGACTAAGTGTTAGCTCAGGATTGTATACATTAAATAAATATGACTGAGCATCAGCTATCTTGTATTGAACAGCTAATTTAACATCCACCATATTTTCATCTTTTGTCAGCATTAGTGATTCAGAACTAACGCCGCCACTATAGGAATTTTGAACATTTCTAAATCCAATCTCAGCTGCACGAATTTGCTCAACATTTACTTTGTAGACAGCTTCAACAGGGTACGGTATGTGCCAGTGAGGTCCTTGGGTAGTAGAGGTTTGAAAGGCACCAAAACGCAAAACAACGCCTCTTTCAGCAGGGTCAACAATATAAATTCCAGTTGCAAACCAAACTATCAGTGCAAGAATGATGATGTATTTAAGACTACCCTTTGCAGCTTTACTTGCTCCCGAATTACCTGAAGACTTACCGCCGAAAGTAGAGTTAAATTTATTTTTAAAGTCCTTGATAACCTCATCAAGCTCTGGTGGAGTTTGATTATTGTTATCATTCCAAGCCATATTGGCTCCATTATTATTATTGCTCACGCAGTTTCCTTAAAAAATTTAAGTTAAAGTAAAGATATGGTCAAAGATGAAAAAAACAAGTACTAACAAGCAATATAGGAAAGCAAAATATTTTTCTCAAAAAATCAAAAAGTTATTTTACCCAATTTATATTGCAAAAATGTAATTTAAAAGGTAATGAAGTTTAAAAATCTGGAGCATTTTTTAGCAAAATATAATGATAAAATAACATTTTTCAGCTCACCATAAATTTATGAAGAAGCACTTAATCTTTATCATTTTAATTTTAAGTCATTTCTCAATTAATGCTGAAGGAGTTAATCTTGAATGCTCCCCTGAACAAACGATTTGTGAAAATTGTCCTGAACATTCCACTTTATTTCCAGTTGAAAAGTTTTCAAGCAATTCTGGTAGTCTTGATATTGAAGCAGATGAGAGTGAAATTGTTGAAGCAAAATATCTACTTTCTGGAAATGTAGAGGTTAATTCTGAAAGTTTGTTTCTATCTGCAGATGATGTAGAGGTTTCATCGTCTGATAATTCCATCTTGGCTACTGGAAATGTTAATTTTCAAGATGAAGCATATCTCATAACTAGTGATTATTTATACGCATCCAGAAAAGATGAGGAGCTTATTGCAACTGCTACCAATGCTAATTATCAAGATTATATTGTTGGACTTGGGGGTGCTAATGGCTACACTGAAAAAATAGAAAAAACCCCTTCATCAGTTTTACTTACAAATTCAACATATAGTCTTTGCCCAATAGATGAAAATGATTGGCTGATTGAAGCAGATCAAATCGAATTAAAGTTAGATAAAAATAGAGGTATTGCTGATAAAGCTTTAATTAAGTTTTATGGTGTACCAATTTTTTATACACCAAAGCATAGCTGGGTTCTTTCAGGTCGTGGCTCAGGTTTTTTAACCCCCAATTACTCAACATACTATGAAAAAGGTGAGCCAGAAAATTCTTTTAGTATAAGAGTGCCATATTATATAAATTTAGCCCCCGATCGAGATCTACTCTTAGCATTAACTTACATGTCTAGTAGAAGGTTTATCTATGAAGGGAAATACCGACAGTTAATTTCTCCTAAGATTTCTGAAGATCATGAAGACTCCATGTATTCAATTGAGGCAAAATATTTACCCGAAGATAAAATCACAAGTTTGAAAAGGTGGCTTGTTAATTTTTCAGAAGAATTGGACTTATCTGACAAAATCCATCTAAGTGCTCAATATCACCGAGTTTCTGATAAAAATTATTTTGAGGAGATTGCTAAAAAAAATACTAATTTAACTACTCTTAAATCTTATTTAAAACTTGATTATTTAGATGAAGAAAATAATTTGTCTACACATGTTTTAACTGAATATGAGCAAGGCGTTAATGGAAATAGCCCAGGCTACATGAAGGCCTTAGAAGTTTCAGCCAATAAAAGCTTTTCTCTCGGTCAAGACAAAATCGTTCAATATAATCAGTCTACAAATGAATTAGATCTTAGTGATGATGATAAAACTCTATACATTAAAAATAATCCTTCTCCAATCCCTACAAGCGTGAGTTTAGGTCTTGTTACAACGAAATTTATCCATAATATATCTTCTAAAGAGTCTGGGATCAGAACCCACGGAGATGCAGGCATTTCTAGAAGGCTCAATATTAATTACCCTTTAATTACGCCTAGAGCAAGTATAGCAATAACCAACTATGCACTTAAAAACAACCCAAACATTAATAGAACAATTTTAGGCTCAGGTCTTGATATCGACTTTACAATACATAATGAAACTAGTATTTTAGGCTACAAAGTTAATCATAGAATAACTCCTCTAATAAGCTATAACTATAGGGCAAAGAAAGTTCAAGGAAATATTCCAATTTTTGATAGCACTGATAAATACGATGACATCATTAGTTTCGCCGACCTTACATCTGGTGAAAGATATACTGGCCTTGATAGAATCACTAATGCTAACGACATTACATTAAGTCTTGATTCAACTTATAGATTAATTAATTCAGAACCAGAAGATCCTGACCTTTTAAGTCTTAAAATTGCACAAAGTTTTTATACTGATGATGAGGTTGTAAGTGATACTGCAAACACAAATTATGAAACTCGTAAGTCATTTTCTGATATAGCTGCTTCTATTGATTTTGCAATCAACAAATTTAGCGTATCCACTGCAATTCAGTTTAATCCTGATTCATCAAAAATTGTAAATAAAAGCAACACATTAAAATATGCCCCCTCGTCTAGAAAGTTTTTATCTTTAAGCTTTACTGATGATGGAACAAAGGAGATTGGGAAAATCTATGGTGCATACCCTATGTCATCTGAAATACATATTTTCGGAGGTCTTAATAGAGAAATTAACAAAACAACTTCACATGGAGTTACCAAAACATATACAACTGGAATTGCATATGAATCATGTTGTTGGGCTATTAGAATGGCACACTTTCAAGAAGATAAAAATCAAGGTAATAATAGTAATAACTACAGTACTGGTCTTGAACTAATACTTACAGGCTTAGGATCTACTTCAACTCCTTTGAAAGGTCGAATAGAAAGTAATATTCCGGGTTATTCAGCTAATCTCAAGTAATGAAAAAAATCTTAGTTTTTTTTCTTGTAGTTTTTACAAGTAGTGTCTTTTCAGAAAACACGATTATTGCAATAATCAATAACTCTCCGATCACCTTAAATTCAGTCCAAATTAAATTATTAGAGGCCAATACAAAGGATGAGCAAATACTGATTGTCAATAATTCTATTGATAATATCCTACAATTACAAAAAGCTACTGAGTTGGGTATTACTCCAGCTAAAAAAGATATAGAAAATGTATTAAATGATATTGCTCAAAGTAACAACCTTTCTTTAAAAGCGTTAATAGATTTTGAAGATTTTTATTATATCGAGAAAGAAGTTTTCGAAAGATTATCAATTTTAAATTTACAAAGGTTTATAACTAAGGATTTGATGGTTTCTGAAGAGCAAATTCTTAAGTTGTGCTCAGATAAGAATGTGATTAAAGATGAAAAACAAATTAAGATTGCTCAAATAATTATTTCTGAAATAGATTCTCAAATATATGACTTAGATAAGAAAAACTTATTGATAAAAGATTTTTTGAACAAGCTTGCAAGTCATATCAAAAAAGGAGCTTCATTTGAGGCCTTTGCAAAACTCCACTCACAGCATCCAAGTTATCAAAACGGTGGAATTACAGATTGGCTTGAAGTCAAGGGTCAAACTTTAAAGATGCTAGATTCACTTGATAAAAAAGAAGTTTCTGAAATCTATATGACTGATTTTGGTTTTGCAATAGCAATAAAAGTTGATGAACGCTTTATTAGTAGTAAACTAAAAGAATGTGAAGAGCAAATAATCTATGACAATGCTGAATCATATTATTCTAATTGGCTAATAGATCTTAGAGATCAAGCTAACGTAGAAATTTACTATGACAAATTACTTTAATATTTCATTCTAATGTCTAAATCTATTAATATTTTTGGCTTTCATAGCGTTGAAAGTTTACTTAGAACGAATCCTGAATCAGTTATTAAAGTGTTCATTCTTAATAACAGGAAAGATAAAAGAGTTAATGAATTAGTAAATACATTAACAAATCAGAATATAGCATTTTCATCCGTTGATAAAAATGATTTAGATCGAATTGCGAAAGGTGAAATTCATCAGGGCGTCATTTCTGAAGTGATACTTCCTCCATTACTCAATGAAGAATCACTTTTTAAATCAATTATTGACAACTCTTTAAAGCCATTAATATTAGTTTTAGATTCAATTCAAGACCCGAGAAATCTTGGTGCTTGCTTAAGAAGTGCTAATGCTGCTGGGGTTGATTATGTAGTCATTAACAAAGATGGCTCTGCTCCCATTAATGCTGTCGTTCATAAGACCTCTGCTGGCGCTATAAATAGTCTTAAAATTTTTCATGTTACAAACCTTTCAAGAACAATCAAAGAAATGCAAAAAAGAGGAATATGGGTTATTGGTTTAGATGGTAATTCAAAATCAACTATTTATGATGTCGACTTAACTGATGCAACAGCCGTAGTCATGGGTTCTGAAGGTAAAGGAATCAGGCAACTGATTAAAAAAACATGTGACCAAATTGTGACTATACCCATGTCTGGAAATATAGAAAGTCTCAACGTTTCAGTTGCAACTGGAATTGCCCTTTTCGAGAGTAAAAGACAAAGAGAAAGCTCTTAACATCAATTAAATTTTTGGGTATAATTTTCGGCTTTAGAAATTAGATAATGGAAAAGAGCACACAGCTTCCAAAAACTATTAAATTATTTAACTTTGCTAAAAAAGAAGTTAGCTTGCATGGTGAATATAAAATTTCAAATGTACCTAGAGTTTCAGAAGTAGCCAGGAATATTGAAGACAATTTAAAAGTTAATCTGTCTTTTCATTTAGAAAATGGAAAAACACCCTGCGTAAAGGGGATAATTACCTCGAAAATTGTATTAGATTGTCAGCGCTGCTTAGACGCTCTTGATTTAGATTTGAAAGTGCTTTTTAATCTTGCTTTTGTAAGGTACGAAAGCCAAGCAGAGGGACTTGATAAAAGTTACGAGGTTTATGTTATAGGAGAGGATGAAGAGATAGATACATTAGACTTAATATCTGATGAGATTCTTTTATCACTTCCAATGGCACCCTCTCATGAATTTGATTGTAGTTTAAGCGTTGATTCAGAAAAAATTGTAGAAAAGGTTCGTGAAAACCCTTTCGATGTTCTAAAAAATATTAAAATAGCCGATTTTGGCAAGGAGTAAAAAATGGCAGTTCAAAAAAGCAGAAAAACGCCTTCAAAAAGAGGAATGCGTCGCTCTCACAATGCGTTAAAAAATCCTGCATTGTCTGAGGATCAGGAGACTGGTGAGACTCACCTAAGACATCATATTACCGCTGATGGATACTATCGCGGAAAGCAGGTAATCAAATCTGCAGCTGATGATATCGAAGAGATAGAAGCCTAAACAAACCATGTCTATAAAGGTATCGATAGATGCCTCAGGTGGTGATTTTGGATTCTCAGTCACTATTAATGCTGGCATTAAAGCTTTAAAAACTTATGATGATCTGATGGTCAATTTTGTAGGTGATAAGGCTGGAATTGAGAATGAGCTCAATAATAATTCCTCATATTCAAAGTTTGCTGACCGCATTAATATCACTCACGCCTCTGAGATTATCAATATGAGTGACTCTCCCTCTGTAGCCCTAAGACACAAAAAAGACTCCTCAATGAGGGTCGCTATCAATCTAGTAAAAAATGGTGAAGCTGATGCCTGTGTAAGCGCCGGTAATACTGGTGCGCTCATGTCGATTGCAAGGTTTGTACTTAAAACCATTAAAGGGGTTGACAGGCCTGCAATTATGTCAGCTGTTCCGACACTTACTGGACCAACCCACGTTCTTGATTTGGGCGCTAATATTGATTCAAAACCTAGCACCCTTCTTCAATTTGCAATTATGGGGTCAATCGCAGTTCAAAACACTGAAAACATAAAAAACCCTTCAGTTGGACTCTTAAATGTTGGCTCTGAAGAGTTAAAAGGAAACGAAAAAAGTCAAGAGACATCTGAACTCTTAAAAAATTCATCTCTAAACTATATTGGCTTTGTTGAAGGTGATGATATTTATAAAGGAAATATTGACGTTATAGTCTGTGACGGTTTTGAGGGGAATATTGCTCTTAAGGCAAGTGAAGGTGTAGCCAAAATGTTCTCTTATTTCATTAGGAAGTCATTCAATAAAAACTTATTTACCAAGCTTGTTGCCCTGATAGCACAACCAGTCATGAGAGACTTTAAATCTAAAGTTGATCCTGGAAAATACAATGGTGCAAGCCTACTTGGCTTAAAAGGTGTTGTGGTAAAGAGTCATGGTAATGCAGATGTAGATTCATTTTTACAGGCAATTAAAGAGGCATATTTAGAGGCGCATGCTAAAATAACGGATAAGATCTCAACGCAATTAACGCGTGAATTAGAAGATCATAAATAATGATTAGACAATGAAAAAATTTGCAAGAATTACTGGAACTGGGAGCTATTTACCTCCAAAAATTGTAACTAATTTTGATCTTGAAAAAACTCTTAATACCTCTGATGATTGGATTACGGCAAGAACGGGAATCAAAGAGAGAAGAATAGTAACTGATGAAAACACTTGTGATCTTGCCCTTGAGGCCAGTCTTAATGCTCTTTCAATGGCAGCGCTTAATCCCGAAGATATAGATCTTATTATTCTTGCAACAACAACACCAGACAAAATTTTTCCTGCAACAGCAACCATACTTCAAGATCGACTTGGAGCCTCATGTCCAGCCTTTGATCTTCAAGCAGTGTGCGCAGGCTTTGTCTTTGCTTTAACAACTGCACAGCAATATATTGAAAATGGAAGCGCTAAAAATATTTTAGTAGTTGGCAGTGAAACCATGTCAAAAATTGTTGATTGGAGTGATCGCTCAACTGCCATTTTATTTGCTGATGGCGCTGGAGCAGTTGTTTTAAGTGCAGACAATACAACAGGGATAAAGCACTCAAAACTTTTAAGTGATGGCAGCTTCCTTTCTTCGCTTCATGTTAATAATAATGGCATTGATGAACGAGGAACAATCCAGATGGAGGGCAATGAAGTTTTCAAAATTGCAGTGAATAGACTTTCAAACCTTGCAGAAGAGACGCTTAAAGACTGCAGTATGACTTCTGAAGATCTAACTTGGATGGTTCCGCATCAGGCAAATATTCGAATCATTAAAGCTGTTGCAAAAAAAATAAAACTCCCAATGGATAAGGTCATTCAAACTCTTGATAAACATGGCAACACCTCAGCTGCCTCTATCCCACTTGCACTTGATGAAGGCGTTCGAGATGGAAGAATTAAAAAAGGAGATACACTTCTATTCGAAGGAATTGGTGGTGGCTTCAGTTGGGGAAGTGTACTCTTAGAGTATTAAAACGCCCTCTTCATAAGCCTTTTGGTTAGTAATCTTAATGGCTCACTATCAACACTTAAATGCGATAATTCATCAAGGGCACCTTGATATAGATTTTCAAACGTTTTTATAGACTTATCCAAACCAATAATTGCAGGATAAGAAGGTTTATTTTTAACTGCATCTGAGTTTTGACGCTTACCCAATACTTCATCTGAAGTTGTCACATCTAACACGTCATCTTGAACCTGATATGCAAGCCCTACATGATTTGAAAATGATTCTAAAATTGACAAATCTTTCTCACTAGCATCAGTTAAAAGCGCTCCAAATTTAATGGCGCAATTAAGAAGTGCACCAGTTTTCTTTTGATGCATTTGATCAAGAACATTGAGATCAACTTTCTTGGAAACGACTGATAAATCAATAGATTGACCCTCTGCCATTGCATACGATGAACTTGATAATAGCTCTAAGAGCTTTATTTTTGTAGAAGAGTGAACGAGAGGATCACTTGAAATTATATGAAACGCCAAAGCTTGAAGGCCATCTCCAGCAAGAATAGCCTGAGCTTCTCCAAAAACTTTGTGACTAGCAGGCTGATTATGCCTAATATCATCATCATCCATCGCCGGCAAGTCATCATGAATCAGTGAGTAAATATGAATCAATTCAATTGCACAAGCGCTTGAGTCAACTTTTTCAAATCCTGAGTCAAATAAACCAGCAACCGTATAGGTAAGGATTGGTCTAAATCGCTTTCCTCCAGCTAAAACGCTATATTTCATAATATTTTTAAGCTCACTACTAAAATTAGAGCTTGAAGGAATCGAGCTTAAATAGCTTTCTAAACGGGAGTTAACTCTCTCCCTATATTGATCATGAATCTCCAAAAGATTTTTCTTCGTTATAGTTGTCACTTTCACTTAAGATACTGATGCGCTGCTCTGCATCTGAAAGCGCAGTATGGCACTGCCTATGAATCTTAACGCCCTCTTCAAAGTATTTCAGCGACTCCTCTAAGCTTAACTCACCCGACTCCATCTTGTTGATGATTTCTTCGAGTTTTAACAAACCTTTATTGAAATTAAATTTTTCAGCCATCAGTAAAGTCTCTAATTTATGATTTATTTAAAATATAATCCATCCATCTACTGGGCAATATGTTACCTAACAAAGCAAAAAGTTTTGTTGGAAAGGTGACTCGATAGTAATTTTTTGGATTGCTTGACTCTAAAGCGTGGATTGCATTTTTTAAAACAGCCTCAGGAGGAAGAGTGAATTTAACATTTTTGCCTGATTGAAGCCTTTTTATCATTATTTTGTATTGATCCTGATAATGACTATTTGAAATATCAACATTTTTCTTGAACGCTAAATATGCATTTTCCCTAAACTTTGATTCAATTGGACCTGGTTGAATTGAAGAGAACTTGATATTTGTATCACTAAACTCTAATCTTAATGTGCCAATAAGACCTTCAATAGCAAACTTTGATGCAACATATGGACCTCTAAAAGGCATTGCAACAAAACCTAATACAGAGCTTATATAAATAATCCTTCCGGCATTAACATTTCTCATTCTTGGTAAGATTAAATTCGTTAACTCATGCCATCCAAAAACATTAGATTGAAATTGTGTATCCAGAGCATCTCTAGAAATATCCTCAAGGGCCCCAGCTTGCCCATATGCACCATTATTGATTAATGCATAAATGTTATCAGTCATTTCATAAAGCTTGAAAACTGCGGCATTTATTGACTCTGAGGAGGACAAATCTAGAAGCAACGACTCAAAACCAAGATTTTGAAGATTTTTTACATCATCACGCGATCTTGCTGACGCAAATACACGATATCCTTTTTCTTTAAGTCCCTTTGCAATGCACAGACCAATACCACTTGAGCAGCCAGTAATTAACACTGATTTCATTTTTGAATGTTTGTCCAATACTCTGCCTTAGCTTTTAAATCTTTATCGGTACTTTCTGAGCGCAATACAAGAAAATCATAGGCCATACGAAAACGCGGGTTTTTAATAAGAGCTTTTGATTTTTTTGGATTGTAATTCTCAAGTTGGTATTGCATTAACCATATATCCTTGACACGGGAAGAAAGCCATCTAGGCATCATAACTTGTTGTGTTTGTTTTTTTATTACATCTTCAGAAGCCTGGAGCATTAATTCAATGTGAGATTTATTTTTTTTATTTATTTGACTAAATCTTTTATTAACTGCAGACCAAAGAAAAACTGCAAACAAAAATGCAGGCGTGACACTGCTTCCATTCTTAATCCTTTCAGAGGTATTGATTAAAGATGCATTAACAAATGAATTTTCTTGAGTTTGAGAAAACAGGTGCTTCAGAAGTCCCAAGTTAACCAACTCATGAAAAACTTCAATCGAATTTTCATTGTGAAAAAGCTTTATAACCTCCTCATAAAGTCTTGCTGGAGGAATGTTTGCAAGCAATTGGGAGTTTTTTAAAATATCTTCATTAAGATTAGGGTCAATTGTTGCATTCAATTTTGCTTGAAAACGAACGGCTCGAATCATTCTAACTGGATCTTCCTCAAATCTTTCTGAAGGATTGCCAATCATATTGATTTTTAAAATCTTTAAATCTTTAAGACCACCTACGTAATCGATAACCTCAGATTTATTGATATCGTAATAAAGGCCATTTACTGTAAAGTCTCTCCGAAAAACATCGTCCTTTAAACTGCCATAATAGTTATCTCTTATAACTAAACCATCATTTGAAGTTTTGACTTTACCAGCACGAAAAGTGGCTACTTCAATGAATTTTCTAGCTGAAAACATAATATGAACTAATTTAAAACGTCTCCCAATAATTCGAGACCGTTTAAATAGCTTATGGATTTGCTCTGGTGTTGCATTAGTTGCTATATCAAAATCCTTGGGCTTGTGACCAAGAAGTATATCTCTTATACAGCCTCCGACTAAATAGGACTCATAGCCTGACTGGGTTAGTTTTTTTAAGATCTTTACAGCATCTTGATCTAATAACTTTTTGTCAAATTTTACCTTTTGACGAATTAGACTCATATACTAACAACTTCTCTTGGAGACCATCCTTCTTTTCTGTGCTCACACTCTACATTTGTATAGACGCCGCCCCTAACATTAAAGACAGCTTTTAGTCTTATAAAGCGGGGATCCATAGCCTCAACCAAATCATCTAAAATCTTGTTGGTTACCGCTTCATGAAAAGCACCTTCATTTCTATATGACCAAAAATAATTTTTTAATGCTTTTAACTCAACACAAAATTTATCTGCAATATAATCAATATGAATATCAGCAAAGTCAGGTTGGCCCGTTAGTGGGCATAGACAGGTAAATTCGGATGAATCAATACGAATTACAAAATCTCTTTCAGTGTTTGGGTTATCAAAGACTTCTAATATTTTACTTGGTGAACTAGACATTACTTTTCTCGGGTTTATTTAAAGTGGCTATTTTATCAACAAAATATGATAGCTTTCCTTGTCTAAGCTGATAAAAAATTAACAAAAATAAAATAAAAAATATGTGTATTGACCATAAACCAATTAATGGATTTAATTCACCATTCTCAATAGAAGTTTTTGCTACCAGAAGTCCATTATTGTAGATCATAAAAATCACAACACCAATTAGTAGGTTTATACCCTTACCAGTCCTTGGTGAGGTTTTTCCTAAAAGAACTCCAATGACAGACAAAATTAAAATTGATAGTGGCTGGGAAAAGCGCCACTGCACCTCAGCATTTGCTAGCAACCCGCCTTCATTGAGCAAATCTATTGTAGTTTTTTCTTCAATTTCAGAAAAATTAGAAAGTGATTTTTGAACTTCGCCCGAAACTATTTCTAAATCATACTGATCAAAATCCAAGATGTTTACATTTAAATCGCCTGGAAGTCCTTCATATCGAACACCGTCTTTGAGTCTCAAATAAATACTTTGGCTTGTCGAGTCAGTATATTTTATAGCCTCTGAGGCTAATACAATAACCGGACTCTCTTTTCTCGTAATATAGATAAAGACTTCTTCCATGTTTTGCTCACCAGCTGAATCAATTAAAGATGACTCTGATGCATAAAAAACAATCTCACCATTTTTAAAACTTTCAAACTTACCTTTAGTTATGAACGAGAATTCTGATGCATTAACCGTTTCATCCTCTGCATAACTTTTTTGTTGTTTTGCCCAAGGCACAGCATAAATAGTTAATATAAAAACTAAAACAAAGGAAAATAAAACTATTGGCTGAATATAGTAGACAAAGCTTTTATCTCCTAACCCAACTGAATTCATGACTACTGCCTCAGAGCTCTTATACATCTGTGATATAGAAATGATGATGGCTAAGAAAAGAGAGAGGGATAAAATAATGGGTACGTCGCGAAGCATATTAAAACCAACAATTGGCATAAGCTCTTGAAAAGGGATACCATGCTCAACACTCTCTTGAACGGTCAAGACAAATTGATTACCAAAAACGATAAGTCCTATAATAAAAAAAATAGATACAAGAAAAACGATTAGATTTTTCAACAGATATCTTGAAATTATTGTATTTGGAAAATTAAAGATTTTAAGCAGCATTAAGTTAATTATAAAATACTCTTGCTGATAAGCAAACGTTTACTTTTTTTGTTTCATTGAATCGAAAAACTCATCGTTAGTCTTAGTAAATCTGAGTCTCTCAATTAAAAACTCAGCAGCTTCAACAGTATCCATAGGATGAAGAATCTTTCTTAAGATCCACATTTTTTGAAGTTCTTGCTCATCTGTAATAAGCTCTTCACGCCGTGTACCAGAGGCATTGATATTAATTGCAGGGAAGATACGTTTTTCAGACAATCTTCTCTCGAGATGAAGCTCCATATTACCTGTTCCTTTAAACTCTTGATAAATAACCTCATCCATTTTAGAGCCTGTATCAACAAGTGCTGTTGCAATAATAGTAATGCTTCCGCCATTCTCAATATTTCGCGCCGCTCCAAAAAAACGCTTTGGTCTTTGGAGCGCATTGGCATCAACACCGCCAGTTAAAACTTTGCCCGAGGAAGGGGCAACAGTATTGTAAGCTCTCGCAAGTCGCGTAATTGAGTCAAGCAATATAATGACATCTTTGCCCTGTTCAGCTCTTCTTTTAGCTTTTTGAATCACTATTTCCGCAACCTGAACATGCCTTTTAGCAGGCTCATCAAATGTTGAAGAGATAACCTCTCCTCGAACCGTACGCTCCATTTCTGTAACCTCTTCAGGCCTTTCATCAATCAATAGCACAATTAATTCACACTCAGGGTGGTTGACGGCAATTGACGATGCAATATTTTGCATAATCATTGTCTTACCAGCCTTTGGCGGCGCGACTAAAAGCCCTCTTTGCCCTTTTCCAAATGGAGCCACAAGGTCAATCACCCTTGCAGTAATGTCCTCTGTGCCTCCATTACCAAGCTCAAGACCAAGCCTCTGGTTTGGATGAAGTGGCGTTAAAGATGAGAATGGAATTCGATTTCTTATGTTTTCAGGTGCATCCTCATTAACTTCTGAGACCTTTACAAGCGCAAAATATTTCTCTCCTTTTTTTGGTGCTCTAATCTTTCCAGTAACAACATCACCAGTCGATAAGTTAAATCGCCTTATTTGATTAGGAGAAACATAAATATCATCCGGACCTGAAACATATGAATCATTTGAAGACCTTAAAAAACCATACCCCTCTTGTAATATATCTAAAACACCATCACCTAAAACTTCCTCTTCATTATCAGCCTTATGTTTAAGAATTGCGAAAATGAGGGTTTGTTTTTTTGCTCTAGAAATATTTTCGATACCAAGTGATTGAGCAAGTTCGAGAAGCTCGGTAGGCGTTTTAATTTTAAGTTCTGATAGTTTCATATAGATTTATAAGTGTTTTATTGAGAGTTGGCATAGTGCCAGGAAAATTGAAGCAAACAATTGATAGATGTTTGTTTTTTTTGGATGATTTATTAAAGTTTTATTATATTTTTTTAAAAGTTGGGTTAATCATTAAATATTTGAATCTAAGAAAGCGTTTAGATTAGCCTTTGAAAGAGCGCCAACCTTAGTAGCCTGGACAGCTCCATCTTTAAATAAAAGCATGGTTGGAATACCTCTAATGCCATATTTGGGTGGTAATTGAACGTTTTCATCTACATTGACTTTAGCAATTGTAATTTTTCCTTCATACTCATCTGCAATTTCATCAAGTACAGGAGCAAGAGCCTTACAAGGACCGCACCATTCTGCCCAAAAATCTACCAATACAGGTTGTGAAGAATTAACAACATCAGCCTCAAAAGAGGCGTCACTAACTACGATAATTTTGTCGTTCATGTACTAAAAAATGGAATGTATAAATAGAGTTGAATTAACCTATGGGTACATTATAACACTTCTTTTGACAATTTCTGTTTATTTAAAAAAAGAATAAAAATGGAAATTTCTAAGTGATAAATGTAAGTATTGTCGGTATTGTTATAAACGACAAAGCAACCTGAGTTGTCAAAATACCTCTCATAAGCTGATCATCTGCTCCAAATTGCTTGGCAAATGCATAAGACACTGTTGCAGTAGGCACTGAAGCAAAGATAACTGCAACAACTATCTCAGTTTGACTCAAACCAAAGTAGCTAGCTACAAAATATACAATTATAGGAAGAATTAATAATTTAAGGGTGTTTGAGATTATGATCGGCGTTATTTTTATTGTTAAGTCTCTCACTTTTATCTTGGCTCCAATTGTTAAAAGCATTAATGGGAGTGCGGCTGAACCTAAAAGTTCAGTAGTATCAATAATAACGCTCATGTTTTGTAAACCAAGTAATGAAAACAATAACCCTGCAATCATTGCCAAAATAAAGGGATTTTTAAAAATTTCAAAAAACACACTTACTAAGACTTTTTTTGAGTCTTTTTGACCAGTTTGATTAAGACTCATTACCATTATTATTATGATAATTATATTTATACTGGGAACATAAATAAACGTAAAGAGTGTTGCAATTTTTAAACCTTCAGCACCATATAAACTCCCAGCTATTGCAAGAGCAATAAAATTATTCTTTCTCATAGCACCCTGGAGAATTGAGGTCCAAACCTCAGGGCGATAACCCAGCATCCTTCCTAAAATAATCACAGAGGTTAAAGAAAATAAATAACCAACAAATAGAATTGCTGCATAGCTGTATAGCATTTCAGAAGAAAGACTAATCTGAGAGATGAAATAGAATAACAAAGCAGGTATTAAAACCCAATAGGCTAACTTATTACTAACTTCCCAAAATGACAGGTCTAAAAAATCAATTCTTCTTAAAATATTTCCTAAAATAATGAGAAGAAATACTGGGGAGACTAATAAAAATATTTGGAAAAAATTTGAGAGCACTGAATTTATTCTAATTAGATCAATTATTTTGACTATTTATCCAATCTATAGCCATTTTTAAACGAGATAATGTCCTTTCCTTTCCTACAAATTGGGCACTGATATCAATACTTCCTGACTTTCCGTCTCCACTAAGTGCGAGTCTGAAAGGCTGACCTACCTTACCAAAACCAATACTCCTGGCCTCACAAATCGATTCAATGACGGAATGAATATTTTCAGCATTCCAATCATTGATTACGCTTAGCCGATCCACTAAATCCTCCAAAACTTCTTTTGAATTTACTTTGAAAGTTTTATTGGCCTGAGCTTCATCAAACCCATCAAAATCAGTATAAAACATAACGCAGCTTTGAGCCATATCAACTAATGACTTTGACCTTTCTCTGAGGAATTTAACAAGATCATTAATGCTGGGTCCATTATCCAAATTGATATTTAATCTATCAAGGTGCCAACTCAAGTGTTGAATAAGATTGCTTAAAGAGGTTGTTTTAATATAGCTTTGATTCATCCAGTCAAGCTTTTCTTGGTTAAAGCTTGCAGGGGAATTATTAATATTTTCAAGCTCAAAAAGCTCGATCATCTCACCAATCGAAAATATCTCCTGGTCTCCATTTGACCATCCAAGCCTAACAAGATAATTTAGAAGTGCTTCAGGCAAAAAACCATCGTCTCTATACGACAGAAGATTCAAGGCGCCATGTCTTTTTGATAAACGTGAGCCATCTGAACCCAAAATCATTGGAACGTGAGCAAATTTAGGGACATCCCATCCCAAAGCTTCATAAAGGTTAATTTGTTTTGGGGTGTTATTAATGTGATCATCACCCCTGATGACACAATCAATTTGCATGTCGTGGTCATCAACAACGACAGTTAAGTTGTAGGTTGGCGTTCCATCTGACCTCGAAATAATTAAGTCGTCCAGTTCAGAATTTGCAATACTTACCTCACCCTTTACAAAGTCATTAAATATGACTGATCCTTCGTCAGGGTTAAGAAATCGAATAACGCCATTGTTGAGTGATTTTTGTCTACAGCAGCCATCATATTTAGGCTTTTCTTTGTTAGCAATTTGGCTCTCTCTCATTTGCTCTAAACGATCCTTTGAGCAATCACAATAATATGCCTTCCCATTTGCAAGCAGCACATTAATGACCTCATTGTATCGATCAGTTCTATCGCTTTGATAAATAGGGCCTTCGTCGTAGTCCAAACCTAGCCACTCCATTCCTTCTAAAATGGCATCGACAGAAGCCTGGGTTGAACGCTCTTTATCAGTATCCTCTATTCTCAGAACAAACTTACTGCTTGTTTTTTTAGCCCAAAGCCAAGCAAAAAGAGCAGTTCTAGCACCGCCAATATGCAAGTAACCAGTTGGTGAAGGTGCAAATCTTGATTTCATTAATTACTCTAAAAAAATTAAATAACAGATAAGTTTTTTGAACAAAATAATAAATAAATTAATTGTTATTGATTGCTTCAAACAAATCAAATGTTAAGCTAATTTTACACTGTTATAATATTCTTCCAGCATCCAAATATACATACATATTAATGGAATTCACTCAGCAAAACGCTAACACAAACACCATTATTTCAGTTGATGAATCTTCTATATCACTCTCCCATATCAAATTAAACAGGCCATGCTTTGTTTCAGCAAATAGCTCTAATGAAGTTTCAGTTAAAAATTTAGAGGAGGTTGGAAAAGAATTTCTATTTCCACTTGTCACAAAAGACTCTGTTGACCTTTTGATTATTGGCACTGGAGATTCGCCAAAATTTCTCTCTCCTAGACAGCAAATTGAACTATCAGAATTTGGCCTTGGCGTTGAATGCATGAATAATGCATCCGCATGCTCTAGCTTTAATCTTCTTCTAGGCGATTTAAGAAAAGTTGGGCTGTTGCTATTATGATTTCTTATTTATTAAGAAAGCTAGTAATCTTTTATAAATTCTTCAAAATTG
>ENA-OSET01001067-OSET01001067.1-sediment-metagenome-genome-assembly--contig:-NODE-1067-length-29329-cov-4.338302_pt1 | contig 29329 bp, 26 predicted proteins | sample MGYA00237882_ERZ534229 | MGnify/ENA primary metagenome ERZ534229 (study PRJEB26408, sample SAMN06266212) | sediment metagenome | isolation source: Hudson Canyon methane seep mesocosm | place... | reverse complement strand
GATACCTTCCTTGATGACTTGCGTCGTGCACGCCCAACGGTATTTATTTCTGTTCCAAGGCTCTGGTCTAAATTCCAACTAGGTATCTTCAAAAAACTGCCTCCGAAAAAGCTAAATCGTTTACTCAAGATACCTATTGTTTCGAAATTGATTAAGAAGAAAGTTCTTACCGCATTAGGTCTAGAACATTGTCGCTTTGCAGGCAGTGGCTCTGCACCGTTATCGGCAGATATTATTAATTGGTATCGAGGGCTTGGTTTGGAATTGTTGGAAGGCTATGGGATGTCTGAAAATTTTGCTTATTCGCATATTTCAATGCCTGGCCGCTCTCGAGTTGGTTATGTAGGAGAGCCACTTCCGGGTGTAAAGCAGAGAATTTCTGAAATTGGTGAAATCGAAATTGATAGCCCTGCAAATATGATGGGGTACTTCAAGCAAGACGATAAGACTAAAGAAACATTTACTGAAGATGGGTTCCTTCTTACTGGCGATAAGGGCGAAATAGATAGTATGAATCGCCTGAAAATCACTGGGCGAATAAAAGAAATTTTTAAGACTAGCAAAGGCAAATATGTTGCACCTGCTCCAATTGAAAATAAGTTGATTGGTCATGATGTAATAGAAATGGTTTGTGTTGCTGGTGCAGAGTGTCCGCAACCTCACGCATTGTTGATGCTATCTGAAGACACGTTTAGCAAGCATGCCGATCCATCGTTTAGAAAGGACGTTGAGGCAGGTTTGATACAAATGATGGCTGATGTGAACAAGACCGTTGATCCACACGAAGCGCTTCAGTTTATGGTCGTTGTTAATGAGCAGTGGGTGATTGAAAATGACTTTCTTACGCCGACGATGAAAATTAAGCGCAATGTTGTCGAAGATACTTATAAACCTCTCCAAGATGATTGGTATGCGAGTAAGCAGAAGCTGATTTGGCAATAGATAATGTAGAACCTAAAAAGGAGAGCATAAGCTCTCCTTTTTTATATCTTTAATTTAGTCCTTTCTTACTGATACTTCGATCTAGGAAAATTACCGGAATTACACCGACCAAAACGATGACCAGTGCCGATAACGCGCTTTGTTCGAGAAGTTCATCAGAGGCAAACTGATAGACTTGAGTGGCAAGTGTTTCAAAGTTGAATGGTCTCAAGATCAGAGTGGCAGGCAATTCTTTTAGGCAATCGACAAACACTACAAGCATGCCGGTTAATGCGCCTTTCTTGATGATGGGTAAATGTACTTGAATCAGTGTTTTCAGGTGGCTATTGCCTAAAGATCGAGAAGCCATATCCATCTGTGGTGTCACTTGAGACAAACTAGATTCCACAGAGCCAGAAGATACAGCCAAGAATCGAACCGAGTATGAGAATACGATGGCGAACGCCGTTCCGCTCAAAATTAGCCCGCTAGAAAAATCAAAATAAGATCTCATTGCGCCGTCAACGAGGTTATCAAACGCAGCGAAGGGAATGATGATGCCTATGGCGAGCACTGTGCCTGGCACGGCGTAGCCCAGACTAGAAATATTTACCAAAAACTGTGTCGCTTTGTTTCGATTCATTCTATTGCTATACGCAAGCACTAATCCAAGAACAAGGGTGATAAATGAGGCCGAGCTTGCCAAGGCAAAGCTATTTAGCGCGTAACCAAAAAAGTTATTACTCCAGGAGATATCGAAATATTCGATAGCATAGACGCTCAATAGGGTGACTGGAAAAATAAAGCCTAATAGTACAGGCGTGAATGCGCATAGAAATGCAATAGTCGCTTTTTTACCAGAAAGTTTAATTTCAGGAATTGGGTCTCCGTTTCCCCTTGGGTGAAACTGCTTTTGTTTTCGGCGTGAATAGCGCTCCAGTGAAATCAGCAAAACGACGACAGCGACCATGAGCAAGGCTATTTGAGCGGCTCCGCCAATGTTCCCCATATTTAGCCAAGTGTCGTATAAACCGGAGGTGAGTGTTCTAACGGCAAAATAGTCTACTGTACCGAAGTCATTTAGTGTTTCCATGAGTACGAGAGAAAGCCCAACCGCGATTGCGGGCCTTGCTATGGGCAGAGATACACGGAAAAAAAACTGCTTTGGACTTGTGCCAAGGCTTCTCGAACTTCGGTATAAGGATGCAGATTGCTCCATAAATGCCGCTTTGGCTAACATGTATACATAGGGGTATAGGACGAGTGACATCATAACAATGGCACCGCCCATGCTTCTTATCTCAGGGAACCAATAATCGCGAGCCGAATTCCAGCCAAAAAGTTCTCTCAGTGTTTTCTGAATCGGTCCTGCATATTCTAAGAAATCGGTATAGGTGTAGGCGATGACGTAAGCAGGTACAGCGAAAGGAAGGAGAAGAGCCCAGCTCAGAATCTTTTTTGCAGGGAAGTCATACATCGACACCAGCCACGCGGTCCCGATACCTATAACAAGACTAAGTGAGCCGACACCCGCCATCAAAATAACTGTATTTTTTAGGTATGAAGGCAAAACGGTATTTATTAAGTGAGGCCAAGCATTTTCTTCAGGCGATAAGGCTAAAAACAGTACGGCTATGATAGGTAAGCTGATACAGGCAGCGATAAGAGATGACGAGTAAAACCATGGTCTCTCTTCTTTTTGAAGCTTGAGTGAAATTGGCATATTAAGGCTTACTTATTTGTCGAAATCAAAAAAGCGGCTATAGCCGCTTTTTTGATGCTGGCATATTCTACTCGTCAAATGCAACTTGGTCGACAAGCTTGGCGGCCAATTTTCTATTCTTGGCAATTTCACTTAGCGCTAAAGTATCTGGCCTAAAGTTGCCCCAAGACTGAAGTAGCCCAGATGGTGCAACACTCTGGTTAACAGGGTACTCATAGTTTTGTTCGGAGTACATTTTCTGTGCTAATTCACTGCTAAGAAACTCCATCAGCTTTACCGCGTCGCCCTTGTTCGGTGAGCTCTTGGTCAAAGCCATACCGCTGATATTAACGTGTGTACCCCGATCGCCTTGATTAGGAAAGGTAAGGTGAACCGCATTCGCCCACTCATATTGTTCTTTGTTGTTGATCATCTTACCGTAGTAGTAGTTGTTTCCAAGTGACAAATCACATACGCCTTCTTTTATCGCTTTAACCTGTGCTCTGTCATTGCCTTGGGGCTTTCGTGCCAAGTTGCCTTTAACTGCTTTCAGCCATTGAGTCGCTTTTTCTTCACCATGGTGCGAAATCATTGAGCTGATCAATGCTAGGTTGTATGCATGCTTTCCGCTTCTAGTACATATTTTCCCTTTCCACTCGGGTTTAGCCAGGTCTTCGTATGACGTGATTTTTTCTAGATCTACGCGATCTTTAGATGCATAAATTGACCGTGTGCGTGTTGTTAGCCCGAACCAGTTTCCTTCTGGGTCTCGGTACTGAGAAGGAATATTGTTAGCTAGCACCTCAGACGAAACGCTTTGAACAACACCTTTATTAACGACCTCTATTAATCGGCCAATATCGACGGTAAATATTAGGTCTGCTGGCGAATTCTTGCCTTCACGGACAAGGCGTTCTGCTAGTCCTTTCTTTGCGAAGACGACATTTACGTTGACGCCGGTTTCTTTGGTAAAAGCGTCAAATATGGGTTGAATTAGAAAAGGCTGGCGATATGAATAGACGTTTACCTCAGCGGCGTTTAGGTTTAATGATGCTGCGGATACGCAGAAAGTTGCTAGGCTTAGTATCAGGTTTTTGAATCTTAGAGAATTCTTAAGACGCATAATGTCAGTCCAAATAAGTTAATGTTAATCTAAACACGAACCATTCTTAATTAGTATCGCTTTCAAGTCAAGCTTTTTATAGTTTACTGGCTTGGCTATCGAGTAGGTCTGGGGTTAATATACTGCGCATAACAACGCCGCGTTTGTCATCAGGTCAGAAGTTCATGTCTGTGTTTAAAATATTGGTCTTAATTGTAGTTTTAACCTTTGTAGCTGCCTGCGCTACAAAAGATTATGTGACTCACTATGGTATTTTCGTCGCTGAGAATTCAGCCGGTGAGGAGCGGCAGTTTAGAGTGCACTGGCAAACTCTTCGTTATGAAGGTTGGGGTGAAAATTCGTACCGGGCGCTTCCTGTCGTCTTAGAGGCGCAATGTAGTCAGCGAAAAATCTATATGTATGACGAGAGCTTTGGTTCTGGTCGGCGATGTGCCAATGGTGAAGATGGAGAAATTAGTTACTGTGGCGACTCAAGTATAGATATGGATCGCAGAGGTTTAGACATTACAGAAAATACCACTTGTTTTAGTATTACAGATGGGTTCGGCTCAAAAGATATTATGTCTTTGAGAGGAGATGTATTTATCAAAGTGTCTTGCCGTCCAAAAGAAACTCAAAAGAGATCAGTAGAAAAGGTGCTTAATACAGACTACCTATTAACATCTGCTATTCCTTATTCTGTTTCGACAAAATACATCAAAGGTGGAGGGGGTAATATAGACGTACTGATTCCTGAGCTCTTTAATCATTCATCGGTATGTGATCCTGACGGGTGACCTTATCGTGCTTTGCGGTGTGACTCGTACCTCATAGCTAACAAACTACACTCAGTTGTTACCTGTATTTACAAAAGCCTACGAGCAATGGTGGTGTTTACGCTTGTCTTTGACAAAAATACCAATAATAGAAATTTAACCATATTCGGATATTTCATTAGGTGGATGTTGTCATGACGACAAATCGAGTCAAGATTGAAGTGAATTCCTTAAAAGAAGGAATGTTTGTGGCAGACCTAGATCGGCCATGGCATGAGACGCCATTTCCTTTGCAAGGCTTCTATATCAAAGAAGATGATGATGTAAAAGCGCTCACTGACTATTGCAAGTGTGTTTATATCGATATTAAAAGACAAAAATGCAAAAGTGTTTATTCTAAGCATGCTAAGTTTGATCCAACGACTCAGTCTTCAAATACCAACACTACACAGTCTGCTCAAGTAATTGATTTGCCACCTATTGTTATAAAATCTCCCGAAAACTACGGTATTCAGACCACGATTAAAAAGGAAGTTTCCAAGGCGAGAAAATTGCATCGTCATGTCTATGAGGCAATTGAACATGTATTCGCAACAGTCGAGCAAGGTGATGATATCTCGATGGTAGAGACGGAAAACGTTGCGTCTGGTATGGTCGAAAGTGTCGTACGTAACCCAGATGCTTTAGTTTGGCTAGCCAAGATGAATGATGAAGATGCGCATACGTATCAGCATTCTGTTAAATCGTCCATATGGGCGCTTGTGCTTGGTCGACATCTAGGCCTGAATAAATCGATGCTGAAAACACTCGCAATGGGTGTGCTGCTTTCTCATATTGGTAAGACGAAAATTTCTCAAGACTTGGTGGAAAATAGCGCGGGGCTAGAAGGTGAGGACTTACATGTCTATCAGGAATACGTTCAGCATAGTGTTAATTTGTTGTCGTCTATGGACAATATGGATAGCGGTGTCTCTTCCATTGTGGAATATCATCAAGAGAGACATAACGGTAGTGGTTACCCTAAAGGTGTGACCGGAGATAAAATACCGATGCTTGCCAAAATCGCCGGTTTGGTAGACTTCTATCAAGAGCTTATTACGCCTAGAGATCATGACTTGGGGCTGTCTCCCCTAGATGCAGTGTCTAAACTTTATGAATTGAGAAATATATCGTTTCAGAAAGATCTTGTTGAGCGCTTTATTGAGGCTGTTGGTGTTTACCCAACAGGTACATTAGTTGAGTTGAGCTCTCACGAAGTCGGTATCGTCACCGGCCATAACTTAGATCGACGCCTTCAACCGAAGATCATGGTCGTATTGGATGAGTATAAGCAGCCATTGAAATCAGGGAAGGTTGTAGATTTGAAGGAGCGTAATATCCAAAAGGCCAAATCTATGCCGCTTTTCATCAAAGAAAGTCTCCCGAAAGGTGCGTATGATATTGATGAAAATCAGTACTTACTAAGTGGAGCGACGTCTCGATGGAGCTGGAAGCATATATCAGGTGCATTAGCGGGCTAAAAAAACCGGTAAATAAATGTGAGTGACGCGTTCATCAGGTATCAGGCGATACTAAAATGAAAGATCATTCTCGATATTGCTCGGTATGTAGCATCGCGCGGGCAGCGTGTATCTGTCGACATGTTACCCAGCAGAACAACCGGTACCCAGTTTTAATTCTTCAGCATAATGATGAAAAGAAAAAACCACTCGGAACTGCCAAGTTAGTTTCGCTAGGGTTAGAGAAAGCGGCGGTTATTTCTGGAAGCGTGTTTTCAAAAGAACAGGTTTCTATGGTGCTAGATAAATATGAGTGCGAGTATCCCATTCTGTTGTACCCGCAAAAATTTAGGTCTTCACCCTTTCACCTCTCAATTGATGCCAATATTAATTCTACTGAGAAACTTAATCTCACTAATGCAAGCTTGTTTGAGCGATTTGATTGCGTCATATTACTTGACGGAACATGGCGAAATACACGCGAACTGTTGCTATTGAACTCTTGGTTGACTGTGCTGCCAACGATATCGTTGGAAAATACAGGCGAAAGCCTCTATCGAATCAGAAAAACACAGAGCGCCGGAACATTGTCGACCATAGAGTCTGTAGGGAGTTTGCTGCAAATTTTAGAGAGCTCGTTTGAAAGGGACCTATTGTTGCGTCCGTTTGACGAGATGATTCGGTTTCAAATATCCAAGATGGGTAAAGAGACTTACCTTAAGAATTATTCAAAATAGTCGTCTTGAATTCTCGAATGGCTTCTTGAAAAAAATTAAAAAGCCTCCAATTACTAGTCTAAATACAGTCCAACTGCTTGGAAGAGTCCTTCCATATTTAGGAATCATTGATGCTTAAAGCGCTAGAAATTTCAAATCTTAGTAAAACCTATGAAGGCGGACATCAAGCACTTAAGGGTGTGAGTTTCTCTGTAGAGCAGGGAGACTTTTTTGCTCTTCTAGGGCCAAACGGTGCTGGAAAGTCAACGACCTTGGGGATTGTCTCTTCATTAGTAAATAAGTCTGAGGGCAAAGTTACTATTTTTGGCTATGATTTGGATCGCGACTTGGTCAAAGCTAAGACTTGTTTGGGCGTAGTGCCTCAAGAATTCAACTTCAATCAGTTTGAGAAGGTAGGAGATATACTGATTACCCAGGCAGGGTACTACGGTATCCCGGCAAAAATAGCGCAAGAAAAATGTGATTTCTATCTAAAAAAATTAGGGTTGTGGGAAAAACGAAATGAGCCCTCTCGAATGTTATCGGGTGGTATGAAGAGGCGTTTAATGATAGCTCGGGCTTTAGTGCACGAACCTAAGTTATTAATTTTGGATGAACCTACGGCAGGTGTTGATATTGAGCTACGACGTTCAATGTGGGAGTTTCTCAAGGAAATAAACGAAAAAGGTACGACCATAATCTTGACGACGCACTATTTAGAAGAGGCGGAAGCACTTTGTCGAAATATAGCAATAATAGATCAAGGGAATATTCTAGAAAACACGAGTAAAAAGCAACTTCTACAATCGCTGAATGTCGAAACGTTTATTCTCGAAATTGATAAGCATTTAACAGCGTTACCAGAACTAAAGAGCTTTTCATCAAAGCTTACCAGCGACGGCGGCTTAGAAGTAGATGTGAAAAAGGGCGTGAGTATTAATCAGCTCTTTGAGGAAATTAAAGTATTTGATTGGAATGTGGTTAGCATAAGAACAAAGTCGAATCGCTTAGAAGAGTTATTCCTGGATCTGGTAGAAACCGGAAAGCAACGTTAATTACAAGGGCTCTAAACAATGACAATTCATCAACTATGGGTCGCTTTTTCGACAATTCTATATAAAGAGATTCGTCGATTTTCTCGAATTTGGGTTCAGACTCTATTACCGCCCGCTATTATGATGGCTCTGTATTTTGTGATTTTCGGCAACCTGATTGGTTCTCGAATCGGCGATATGGGCGGCTTCGACTATATGGAATTTATTGTTCCCGGTTTGATTATGATGTCTGTAATCACCAATTCATATGCGAATGTAGTGTCTTCGTTTTTTGGTATGAAATTTCAACATAGTATTGAAGAAATATTGGTCTCTCCGGTACCAAATTGGGTGGTATTGCTAGGGTATGTGATGGGGGGCGTTGGACGAGGTTTGGCCGTCGGTTTTATTGTGACACTCTTGTCTTTGGGCTTCACCGACCTACATGTTCAACATGTTTGGGTGATGATTAGCGTGGTGTTTCTTACCGCTGTTTTATTTTCGATTGGCGGTTTCATTAATGCTATTTTTGCCACAAAATTTGATGATATTTCGATAGTTCCAACTTTTGTGCTGACCCCGCTAACGTATCTGGGTGGAGTGTTCTATAGTATTAGTTTATTGCCCTCGTTCTGGCAGTCTGTATCGCAAATTAATCCTATTCTGTATATGGTTAATGCGTTCCGTTACGGAATTTTAGGGGTCAGTGATGTTGACATAGTGCACTCATATTTGATGATTATCAGTTTTATTGTCGTAGGATTCAGCTATGCGCTTTACTTACTCAATAAAGGTCAGGGAATTAGATCTTAAAAGGATGTATATGTATGGCCGGCGTTTTGCAAAGCCAGTTAGGTAAAGAAACCGAGTATGATCAAGCATACTCTGCAAATATTCTTTTCCCATTGCCTCGTTCTGAAAATAGACGTGCGCTTGGATTATCTTCAGCCTTACCCTTTCATGGGGAAGATCTTTGGACGTGTTACGAGTTGTCTTGGTTAGATTCAAAAGGGAAACCTAGAGTAGGCGTGGCTTATTTCAGTTTTCCTGTATCTGCGCCCAACATGATAGAGTCTAAGTCTTTTAAGCTTTATTTAAATTCCTTGAATCATCTGTCTTTTGAGAGTTCCGACTCTCTTAGAAAGCTGATTGAGCGTGATATCAGTAATGTAGCTGGATCGAGCATCGGTGTTGAAATACTCGACGTTGACGATGTGAGGCATGAACTAGGTGTTGGAAGTATAGTGCCTACATGCATTGACGAGCTGGATATCTCTCAACTGGAGTATGAACCTAATTTAGATCTCTTGTCGGTAGAAACTGGGTCAAATGAAATAAATGAGTATTTATGTTCCCACTTATTAAGATCAAATTGTCCTGTGACAGGTCAGCCTGACTGGGCGAGTATTTATATTCATTATTCTGGGCAGAAAATTAATCGAGAGAGTTTATTACGTTATATTATTTCGTTTAGGCAGTGTCAGGACTTTCATGAGAATTGTGTAGAGAGAATCTTTTCCGATATGCTTAAAAAATGTAAATGCGACTCGTTGTCGGTATACGCTCGCTATACCCGTAGAGGCGGTCTTGATATTAACCCATATAGGGCGACATTTGATTTACCTTCGGCTGCCAGCGTTATGAGAACGTCTCGGCAGTGACGCTCTATTATGTTCAAGCCAACTGAGTAAAGGGTTAGTTAGTGTCTGGCTTTCGTTCAGGGACTAACTAAGCGTCTTTGAGTTTTTCGGCCGCGCTTTCAAGTGCGCTAACAATTGCTTCTTTACCTTCTAGGTCTACTTTCTCGGTATCGAGATACATCGCAAACCCTTCTGATTCATGTTCGATGAAGCTTTGTCCTGCGCCCATATCGCGCCTTAGGTCGACTATTTGGTAGATAGGCACTGGGCGAGAAAATCCCTTTACTGTAATTTCACCCTTATCACGACACATCACTTTGTCTTTTATAAGTGAGAATGTTTCGTAGGATACGAGTATTTCACCTGGTTCAGACAAGGCTTCTAGTCTTGATGCCAAATTAACTTCTTTGCCGATGATCGTATAATCCATTCGGTTCTCAGCCCCGAAATTTCCGACCGTACTATAACCCGTACTAATGCCAATTCGAATTTGCAGGGGAGTTTTAATGCCTTGGCTTTTCCATTTTTGACGAAGAATCTTCATATGTTTTCGCATATCAATTGCCATCGAAACACATGCCATAGTATCTTCCTTTCCTCCGCGACTCGTCGGGTCGCCAAAGAAAATCATAATACTGTCACCAATAAACTTGTCTATTGTGCCACCATATTTGAGCGCAATTTGAGACATTTCGTTGAAGTAGCTATTCAGTAAATCGGTTAGACCTTCAGGCTCCATCTCTTCAGAAAGCTCAGTAAATCCCTTGATATCAGAGAAAAATATTGAAAGTCTCTTGCGTTGAGTTTCAAGTCGAACATCGCGTTCGCCTGTAAAGATAGATTGCCATACTTGAGGCGATAGATATTTGGCAAGTTTGTGAGACAAAGAAATAGAGAGTTCTCGTTGTTGTTGAATTTGGTGTTTTGCTTTGTGCAAGGCCGCAGCCTGTAAATGTGTGTAGTAGGCGGTTACTGAAACATACACGGCTGCGCCTAGGCCTGCTGTTAGATCAACCATTAGAGGCGCGTCTAAGTTAAAGTCCAGGCCAAATATTAGAGAGGAGATAATGACCGAGCATAAAACGACGAAGTTTCCCTTTATCCATATAGACATCCCGCCAATGACAATAAAACTAAAGCTTGCCATTAGTAGGTTAAAAATAGTCGTCGATAGGCTGAAGTTAATTAAGACAATAGACAGACCCGCAATAGCTGCGTCCATATACAAGGTTTTTTCGCGTGTACTGGCGCTTTCGTCTAATTTTAGATAACGGATAATGAAGTAAAGTATATGAGGCCAAAGCATGGCCGCAGGGATAAACCAGATCATATAATGAGGAAAGTGGTTTTCAATAATTCCGACTGCCAGCGTTATGCTTGATGTAAGGTAAGCAAGAACTCGACCGGTGTATGCCGGCATAACGGAAGGTGCAGAATTTGAGTCTGCTTTTAGTTTTATCGGGATCATATACTTCACTTTTTATTAAGCAACGAAGGTTATCAGTTCCCCGAGCTATTAACAATCTTGGGGGCTTGATCGTCTCAGGTTAATCTGTTCCGGTCCGCTCAATATATTTTGGTATTATCTTGTCGCAGGTTTACACTGAGTTTAAAAATTTCCCTTGGCCTTACTGTTGATCATACGAAAACCCATCGATGGCTTCTTCACTTGATTCATCGGTGTTCTTGCATGTGTAGTTTGGAGTATATTTTATGAGTGATGAATTATTTGATTTGATGATGAATCGTGTTTCGTTTCCTCGACTTGAGTCGCCTGCTCCTTCTAAAGACCTGATGGAGAAGTTATTTCAGTCGGCTTTGAGAACCCCCGACCATATGAAACTGAAGCCATGGCGTTTTCTTGTAATAGAGGGGGATGGAAGAAAGTCTCTAGGTGACGTATTTCGCCGTTCGGCCGAGTTAGACGATTCAGATCTGAGTCAGGCGAAAAAAGACAAGTTCACTAATATGCCCATGCGTGCGCCCGTTATAGTGGTCGGAATATCAAAAAACTTAAGTCACGCCAAAGTGCCTAAAACAGAGCAGGTCATATCGTGCGGTGTCGCGATGGGGTACATGTTATTAGGGCTTCAATCAAAAGGGTTTGGAGGCGTTTGGCGTACGGGGCCGCTTGCCGAGAATTCATATGTAATGTCGGCGTTAGGCCTCGATTCCTCAGAGACAATTGTTGGGTTTCTTTATATGGGGACGCCGACAGGTGAGCCTAAAAAGATTCAGTTAAGCAATTCTGCTGACCACTTTTGTACTTGGCCTAAAGCCTGAAAATTTCCATTCCCGTGGGCTGATTCGTTTACGGACACGACTTGCCGTTCAAAAAGCGATCAATAGTTATGTAAGTATTTGAAAATATTATAATAAAAATATTTTCAATGTATTGGCATCGCAATTGCAACCTCCTTCAGTACAAAGAATTGACCCACAGAACTAAATGTTTTGGTCGTCGTATTTTGAGTTCGAATTTTTGTATCTTTCTATCGCGCCGAGGGAATCAATTCCAAAGCAATATGAAAGCCACTACGAACACATGCGATCAAAATGAGCTGGAGACGCAATGACCATATCTTTCAGTAATGCGCTTGGCATACACGAGCAAGCCCTTGAAGTCAGGGTGCAGCGTGCCGAGATATTGGCCAATAATTTGGCCAACGCTGATACACCAGGATTCAAAGCTCGTGATGTGGATTTCAAGGCGATACTAGGGGATCAAATGTCTGCCCAGGGTATAGGGGGAGCATTGAAGATGGATACAACAAACGGAAAACATTTGCCTCATGGTGCAGATGGTGGCGCAGAAGCTTTGTTGTATCGAACACCAAGCCAGCCCTCTGTAGATGGCAATACTGTCGACACACAGCAAGAAACAGCCGAATTTATGAAGAATACATTGCAGTATCAATCGAGTTTCCAGTTTTTGAATGGACGCTTTAAGTCACTTACAAGCGCGATTCGGGGAGAGTAATTATGTCTCTTGGTCAAATATTTGATATAGCGGGCTCAGGTATGGCGGCCCAATCTATTCGCCTTAATACAACTGCCAGTAATATTGCTAACGCAGATAGCGCTAGCAGTAGTGAAGGTGATGTCTACAAAGCAAGGAAGCCGGTGTTTTCAGCGGTGCGACAAGATGCTTTTAGAATGGCTTTGGGAGGAGATCTGATGGATGAACTTCCTGATAGTAAGGGTGTGGCGGTTAAAGGAATTATTGAGAGTGACGCTCCGATGGACATGCGATATCAGCCGGATCACCCAATGGCAGATGACAAGGGTTTCGTGATGTATCCTAACGTGAATATCGTTGAGGAAATGGCGGATATGATGTCAGCATCGAGAAGTTTTCAGACGAATGTTGACGTAATGGACGCAGCTAAAACTATGATGCAACGCATACTTACACTCGGGCAATAGGGGCGGGTTTCTAATGACAGATATCAATTCTTCCTTACAAAATACAGCTAGTGACCCACTATCCGCTTACCGGTATGAGCCCGACATCAAGACGTCTGGTTCATCGGAGCTAGGGCAGAATGAGTTCATGAAGCTCATGATTGCTCAAATGGAAAATCAAAACCCTCTAGATCCTCAAGATAACGGAGAGTTTATTTCCCAGTTGGCGGAATTTAGTTCACTAGAAGAAATGCAGAAACTAACAGGTACTGTTGAGGGGTTAGCAGTTCAATATCAATCAAGCCAAGCCTTACAGGCGACGGCTATGGTTGGAAGAACCGTTCTGGTGCCAGCGACTCAGACGCCTTTAAGCGCTGAGGGAACGGTTAGTGGTGTGGTCGATCTAGAGTCTAGTACCGGTGCCTTGAATGTCAGTGTGTTTAATGGTTCTGGAGAACTAGTGAAAGAGATAAGCTTGGGGCAACAATTTGCCGGTACGGTGCCATTTACTTGGGATGGAACGAATACCGAAGGTGAATTGATGCCTTTTGATGAATATACGATTAAAGCTGAGGCGAATCAGAGTGGCACTGTAAAGCAGTTGGATACTTTGATTTCCTCCAATGTGAATAGCGTATCAATAGGACAAAGTGGCAGTATTTCGCTCAACCTATCAGGTATGGGTTCAGTTCCGCTCGAAAATGTTCGTGAAATTAATTAAAAAAGAGGTGTACTATGCCGTTTAACGTTGCACTAGGTGGATTAAGAGCATCTTCCATCGATTTGGAAGTGACTGGTAACAATATCGCGAATGCCAGTACAGTAGGTTTTAAGTTGTCACGAGCTGAATTTGGCGACGTATACTCGAATGGTTTCTTCGGCGGTGGTGACACCTCTACCGGGGACGGTATCACGGTTCAGAAAGTGCGCCAATTGTTTAGTCAGGGAAACGTAAGTTTTACTGATAGTAACTTGGACTTGGCGATAACCGGAAACGGATTTTTTGTTTTGAGTGATCAAGGTGAGTCCAAATACTCTAGAGCGGGTCAGTTTGGCGTCGATCGTGATGGCTTCATGGTTAACAACACAGGCATGAAGGTTCAGGGTTTTCAGGCAGATGATCAAGGTGAGGTCTCAGGTGTATTAGGTGACTTAGTGGTTAATGCGAGTGATTTGCCGCCGGTAAGAACAACAAACGTCACTGCGGCGCTCAACCTTAACTCTTCAGAAGAGGTACTCACTCAGAGTGGTTCTACTGTAACGGCTGATGGTTCTGCTATTGGTGTCGTGCAGGCAGGAACGAATAATAATTATGTCACTCAGACGCTAGATTTTAACTTTGCTGACAACTCCACGACTCAAATTGTAACGGCCGCGAATGCAACTGCCGGAGCGATCGCAGCGCAATTTGGTCTTTTAGATGGTGTGGTGGCGACGGCGAGTACGACCTCGACAATCCTTTCAGGGACCTATGTCAATGCATCGGGTTCGATGAACGTTAGCCTTAATGGTATCAACTTTCAGCCAGATGGTGCGACAGTATCACTTCAATTAGCTGACCTTGGAACTAAAATAAACTCCTCATCACTTGTAGGTGTAACCGCAGTTATTGATGGTACCGACCTGAGAATCATTCAAGACCAAGGCGCAGATCTCGTGTTTGGTTTTGCCGGAGGAGCAGGAGACAGTTTTGATATCGAGGGAGTAAATAACCCAGCAACGTCTTTGACCTTGAATACCGCGCAGGCACAGGGAACGATTGGTGGAGCTGTAAATATCGTGATGGATGAGGGTATATCGGTGACCAATGGTAGTGTTACCACACCAATCGTCTCGACATTCACAGGCCAGCCTTTTGTAAATAACATATTTTCACCTACCGACCCGAGTACTTATAATCACGCAACCTCAACGTCAATATACGACAGTTTGGGGAATGCGCACGTCATGACCACGTATTTTGTAAAACAGCAAGCGACCACGTCTGGTTCTAATACATGGCAGATGCATGTGCAGGTCGATAACCAAGATGTTGGCGACCCTCTAATTGGTAATGCTGCCTCGCGTGCAACCTATAACTTGGTTTTTGATGAGGCAGGCGCCTTGAACTCGAGGTTATCAGACTCTGTTTTGATCTCGAATTGGACGCCTTTTGACGCGAATGGAAATCATAATGGTGCGGATCTTCCGTTAAATGTTGTTTCTGGTGGCGTGATACCGATTCCCAGTCCTGCCACTAGTTCGAATTTTGAATTGAATGTAGATCAGCTTACGCAATTTGGTAGTCCATTTGCCGTGAACGACTTGACTCAAAACGGGTTTACCACCGGTCGATTGGTTGGTTTGGATGTCGATGAGTCCGGTGTCATCTTGTCTCGATTCTCAAATGGAGAGTCGCTGATTTTGGGGCAGGTGGCGTTGGCCAACTTTAATGATATGGAGGGTTTGTCTCCTGATGGGGATAGTGCTTGGGTTCAAACGTTTGCATCAGGAGACCCCATTATTGGTGCGCCGGGTACTGCGTCGCTAGGTCTATTGACGTCGTCGGCTGTTGAGCAGTCGAACGTAGACCTGTCTAGCGAATTGGTTAACCTGATTGTGGCCCAAAGAAATTATCAGGCCAACTCGAAAACAATCGAAACTGCTGACACGATTCAGCAAACTATTCTTAATATTTAAAGGGGTATCTCGTGGATAAGGCATTATTTATCGCCATGAGTGGGGCTAAGCAAAATATGTTGGCTCAGCGTGCGCATGCCAATAATTTGGCTAATGTGAATACGACCGCTTTCAAAGAAGATTTTGCGCAAGCTCGCAGTATGCCACTCTATGGAGAAGGGCATGCTACCAGAGCTTATTCCATGACCGAAAATCCTGGTACCAACTTTGAGTCTGGCCCTCTTAATCAAACGGGGAATTCCTTGGATATAGCGGTAAAAGGTGAAGGCTGGATAGCGGTTGAGACTGAAAACGGCGAAGAGGCCTATACGCGCGCTGGTGATTTGAAGGTTGATATTAACGGGCAGTTGAGAACCGGTCGAGGGTCTCCTGTAATGGGTAATGGTGGTCCGATCGTTCTTCCTCCTGCAGCAACGATTGAAATCGGGGCTGATGGCACAATTTCAGTTTTACCTCTTGGGGCGGCGGGTGTTGGTTTGGCGCAAGTTGACCGTATCAAATTTGTAAACCCGCCATCTGCCGACCTTGAAAAGCGTGAAGATGGTTTGTTACATATAAAAGAAGGCGCTGATGCACCTCAAGCTGATGCCAATATTCGTGTTGAGCAAGGCTTTCTCGAAGGCTCTAACGTTAATGCTGTCTCCTCTTTAACCGATATTCTCTCTCTCTCTCGTCAATACGAGCTACAGGTCAAATTAATGACCAAAGCGAATGAACTTTCGCAGTCTACGGCACGGTTGTTGCAGTTCTCCTAGTAAGACCTGAAAGCGTCATAAAAGCGGCACGTAGTGTCTGCTTAGCTTTATATTTTCAGATAACAACAGGTCGGATTGATTCGTAGTCAGAATTTCAATTTGGGAGAAAGTTATGCATCCAGCTCTGTATATCAGCAAGACTGGCCTAGGCGCACAAGACATGGCACTTACCACCATCTCCAACAACCTTGCAAACGCAAGTACGGTTGGGTTTAAACGTGGTGATGCGGTGTTTCAAGATCTGTTATATCAAGTGAAACGCGAGCCTGGCGGTCTAAATTCACAAAGCTCACAGTTACCATCTGGTATTCAATTGGGTACTGGCGTACGAATTGAAGGTACCACCAAGCAATTTACCCAGGGCTCGTTAGAAATTACTGATCAGTCAATGGATCTCGCCATAAATGGCCGAGGTTTCTTCCAGATTCTGTTACCTGACGGTACAACGTCTTATACCCGAGATGGTCAATTTCAGGTCAACTCAGATGGCGCCATGGTGACAGCAAGCGGTAATCTTATAGAACCCGCAATCACCATACCCACAAATGCTTCGACGATCACTATTGGAGAAGACGGAACTGTTAGTGTGACGGTTACAGGTGAGGCTGCGGCAGCACAAGTGGGCCAAATTACAACAGTTGATTTTATCAACCCCCAAGGTCTAAAAGCCATTGGAAATAATCTGTTCCGAGAGACAGAAGCTAGTGGTAATCCTCAAACAGGTACGCCTGGTCTAAGTGGTTTTGGTGAAATTAAACAAGGTGTTCTAGAACAATCGAATGTAGATACCGTGAAAGAGCTGGTTGATATGATCACCGTTCAACGGGCTTATGAGATGAATTCGAAGGTTGTTTCAACGGCAGATCAAATGCTGCAATACATCGCTCAAAATCTTTAACGTTTAGATAGAGGACGTATTTAATGAGTGAGTTCTTACATATCAAGAATGGTAAGCGGCAAGGTTTGGTTTCGTTGTTGGTTATCGCGCTGTGTTTCTTGAATGCATGCAGTACGCTAACTCGAGAACGACCGATTCCGGACGACCCAGAGTATGCGCCCGTTATACCGGGTAGCTTGCTAATGGGAGAATCGGTTACAGGGTCTATCTACCAAAGTAATCGAAATTATAATTTTTATGGCGACCAAGTTGCCCTTAATGTTGGTGATATTCTCACTGTTGTTCTGTCCGAAAGTACCAGTTCTTCAAAATCTGCTGACACTTCGTACGATAAGGATGACTCTATATCGATCAACGAAGCAACAATACTTGGCAATTCCATCGCGGGAAAGGGCATGAGTTTACTCACTGACCCTTCATTGGATAGAGCATTTGATGGTAAGGCATCTAGTGATCAGAGCAATAGCTTAACCGGTAATATTTCGGTGACCGTGTCGGATGTTTTGCCGAATGGGGTTCTTAGAATTCAAGGTGAAAAGTGGTTGAAACTAAACCAGGGGGATGAATACATTCGCTTGACGGGTTTAGTTCGTCCTCAAGATATTGGTACAGATAATACCATCCCATCTTCCAAAATAGCCGATGCTCGTATTGCCTATGGCGGAACGGGTGAGTTTGACTCGACTAATCGACAAGGTTGGCTATCGCGCTTTTTCAATAGCGAATGGTGGTTCATGTGAGATATTTCTTATCGAGCCCAATGATTTCAGACGTTGATCGCGATTTCAGGATTGTCGACTCTAAGGCCTTCAATTTGTCTCGAATGTCTCGAATGTCTCAACTGTGTTTACTGTTATTCGCGTTCGCATTAATAAGCTTTGACGTTAGTGCAGATAGATTAAAAGATATATCCAGTGTACAGGGTGTACGGTCAAACCAATTAGTTGGCTACGGTCTGATAGTTGGTTTAAGTGGAACCGGCGACAAAACTCCATTTACGAGTCAAACCTTTCGTAACCTGATGGATAAGTTTGGCATAACTATTCCCAATGGCGTTGATCCGAAAACTAAGAATGTTGCGGCTGTTTCTGTGCATGCCGAACTACCTCCTTTTGCCAAGCCAGGACAAAAAATTGACATTACTGCCTCCTCATTAGGCGACGCGAAAAGCTTGCGTGGAGGTACATTGATAATGACCCAGCTTAAAGGCGCTGATGGGAGAGTTTATGCCATGGCTCAAGGGAGTTTGGTCGTTGGTGGGTTTGGTGCAGAAGGTGCCGATGGATCTTCGATCAAAGTAAATGTACCTAGCGTGGGTCGTATTCCTAACGGCGCGACGGTGGAGCTATCGATCCCGTCGCCCTTTCATCGAGGAGACACCCTAACATTTGATTTACATCGAGCAGACTTTACGACAGCGATGAACGTGACCAAAGCTATTAACAGTTTGCTTGGCCCTGGCACCGCTTACGCGAGAGATGCGGCATCAATTACAGTGAAAGCACCTCGAGATGCCTCGCAACGTGTGAGTTTCTTGTCGATGCTCGAGAATATGAGTGTCGAGACAGGGGATGAAGCTGCACGCGTGATTATTAATTCACGCACCGGAACCATAGTGGTGGGGCGCAACGTTAAGGTGTTGCCCGCGGCAGTGACGCATGGCAGCTTGACCGTTACTATTTCTGAAGACCCGTCAGTGAGTCAACCAAATCCGCTAGGAGAAGGCGCCACGGTGGTTATTCCTGAGTCGGATGTAGAAATTGCGCAAGAACCAAGTCGGATGTTCGAATTTGGACCGGCGGCGACGTTAAGCCAAATTGTGCAAGCTGTGAATCAAGTAGGCGCTGCGCCCGGAGATATCATGGCGATACTCGAAGCACTAAAGCAGGCCGGCGCGCTTAAAGCCGACCTTATCGTGATTTAGGTGATGATATGAATAGCCCTTTGATGTCATCAAATTCGCCCATGAACGATTACAGTCAGCTAAGTAATTACAACGATCTTAGCGGACTCCAATCTCTAAAGCAGGCATCGAAGTCAGACAAAGAAGGGGCTCTGGATGCCGCAGCCAAACACTTCGAATCAATCTTTGTTTCAATGATGATCAAGAGCATGCGCGACGCGAACAAAGTGTTCTCCGAAGGCAACCTTTTACAAAGTTCTGAATCAGACTTTTATCAACAGATGTTTGATAGCCAGCTTGCGGTTTCGTTATCCACGAGCAAGGGAATCGGTTTGGCCGAGGTGATTAAGCGGCAATTGTCAAAAGATATTCATCAGGATCTGCCCCAGCACGTCAATGGCCTAACACTTGACCCTAAAACAGAATCCAAAAAATTTAGCCTTGAAAATTACTCACGACAGCCCTTTATTTCAACTAGAGACGTAAAAGCATTAGAAACAGCTGTAGAGAAAATTGATTCAACGCTTGCAAACTTTTCGGATCCTCTGAGCACTCCGTTGGATAAAACGTCAACTAATGTAGACCTGTCTAGTCCCGAAAAATTTATTTCGTCTTTATATCCTTATGCAAAAGAAGTGGAGTCACAAACCGGAATTGACGCACGACTAATGTTGGCTCAATCGGCACTAGAAACCGGATGGGGGCAGCATCAAATTGCTAAGCAAGATGGCTCGCCAAGTTTTAATTTGTTCGGCATAAAAGCGCAGGCTTCATGGCAGGGGGATCAAGCAGAAATTGTTACCACTGAATACCGTCAAGGTATCGCTCTAAAAGAACGTGCGAGTTTTAGAGCTTATGACTCATATCGCGATAGTTTTCAGGACTATGCTAACTTCCTAAAATCTAATGAACGATACGAAGCTGCGCTTGAGCACAAAGGTGATCCGAAGACGTTTGCTACTGAGTTGCAAAATTCAGGGTATGCGACTGACCCTAAGTATGCCGACAAGATTTCAAGCATTGTTGATCGCTATTTCGATTTCGATAATAGCGCGTATCAAGACGATACCGTTAAGGTAGGTGATTGATGTATTCGAACATTGAGGTAGTCACATGGCAGATCTAATAGGCATTGGCCTGTCAGGGCTAAGATCGCATCAAACTGCTTTATCGGTTACTGGTAATAATGTATCGAATACCAATACGCCGGGGTATAGCCGTCAAGAGGCGGTGTTCGTGGATAATCCATCGTTACTCTCTGGTGCGGGTTATCTGGGGCAGGGGGTCAATACCTCTACTATACGACGAATTTCCGAAGAGTTTATTGTCGATCAAGTCAGAGCTGATACCACGGTCTATCATGATAGAAATGCGGTTCTTGAACAGGCGTCCAGCATTGATAACTTATTGGCCAGTACGACGACCGGTTTGACGCCAGCGATGAGTTCATTCTTCCAAGCCTTTCAAGGTGGCGCAGATGATCCTACTTCGATTCCACAACGACAGTTGTTATTGACTCAGTCTGAGGGCCTGGCATCACGTTTTCATTCTTTGAATGAACGCCTAAACTCACAAATGCAAAATATCAACTTGGAATTGGTATCTGCTGTTGCATCGATCAACAGTTTGGCGCAGAGCTTGTCTGAGCTAAATTCCTCCATTTCGGTGGCGATTGGCGCAGGTCAAGGTGACATCCCTAATCAGTTAATGGATACACGAGACGAAGCGTTACGAGAATTGTCCGAACTGGTGTCGGTCTCGACATTTCCGCAAGGTCAGGGTGGTCAAATAAACGTGTTTATTGGCAATGGTCAGCCGCTGGTGTTGGGGAATTCAGCTGCGCAACTGAATACGGTCGAAAACCCTTCTGACTCTAGTTTGTTAGAAGTGGCTCTAGTGGTAAATGGCGTGTCGAATATCGTGAGTGATGAGCTCAGTGGTGGACGAATTGGCGGCTTGTTGGATTTTAGAGACCACGAGCTGACTGATGCGATTAACGGACTGGGACGTATTGCGATTGTTCTGTCTGATACCGTGAATGAACAGCATTCCTTAGGGATGGATCTAGAAAGCAATCTTGGTGGCTTGTTTTTTCGGGACATCAATGAGACGAGCTTGTCTCAGAGCAGAATTATCTCAAACAGTGCGAATCTTGGACCTTATGATCAGTCTCACCAGGTCAATATCACAGATTCAAAGTCACTTACTATTGACAGCTATGAATTGATATTTGATGGGCCAACCGCAAGCGACTTTGATGTCGTACGCCAAAGTGATGATGAAATAGTACTTTCGTCTACTCTGCCAGGTATATACCCAGCAGCCGTTGAAGTGGATGGTTTTGAAATTCAGTTTCTGGCGGGTACGTATAAAATAGGCGATCGTTTTACGATTAACCCGACAAAGACCGGTGCCGCGGATATCGATATGTCTATCGAAAGAGTTGAAGCCGTTGCATTGGCTTCTCCAATTCGTGCTGATGCAAACATAGGTAATACCGGAAACGCCCAGATCAGTTTGGGCTCCATGTTAGATGTAGAAAACCCACTCACCAATCAGCAATTGTCGAGTTTCGCGACCGCGGGACAGATGACGCCGCCATTAGAGATCAAATTTGTAACCGCGACAACCTATCAAGTGTTGAATGCAAGTGACCCTTCAAACTTAGTACCTTTGGTTCCGCCAATTAATAACCAACTTTATAACGTTGGGGTAACCAATACCTTGTTTACCACTGACCCGGGAGAAGTGAAAATTACTTCTGCGGGTACTAGTGCGCTAGGGGTTCCGGCTCCATTGCCGGTTGCAAATGCGGCCTCCTCAGACAATGGAATAAGCGGTCAGAATATCAATATATTGTCTCGAGACGGCACATCGGGTGTTGTGACATCTATTCCCTTGATTATTACTGCAAACGACACAGCCAAGGATATCGCAACGGCATTTCAAGGTGTCTCGGGAATTCAGGCGACTGGTTACACTCACGCTCGCTTGGATAATTTTACCGATGACGGTGCGGGTGCCTTGCTAGGTGTGACAATTAATGGACAAGTATTTCCCCCAACGCCTCCGGTGACGATCCCTCCGACTTCACCAGTCGTTATCACGCCCGATAGTTTGGCTGATTTGATCAATGCCGACGCGACCTTACAAGGACAGAATATTGTGGCCGTTAGTAATGGCTCACAGGTGGATATACGTGCGACCACTGGCGAAGATATTTTAGTTGAAGTAACGGGTGCAGGAGACAGTGTTAGAGTGAGTTCGCTCGACCCATATAACAACACGGGTGCACAAAATCCTCAAACCGTTTCGTCTGGCAACAGGCTTGCTGTTGGTGGTGTGGTTGATGTGACATTGGCTGATGGACTTAGCTTCACTTCAGGATCAACAGGGTTGTTTGAACTCGCTCCGATAGGACAGTCAACTTATCTGGGCTTTCAGTTTGAAATGAAAGGGCAGGCTCTAGCTGGCGATAGTTTTACCATTGACTATAACGCAGGCGGAGTGTCAGACAACAGAAATGCACTTGCGATGGCCGGGTTAGAAGGTCAAGGAAATATTTCGAACGGTGTTATTAGTTACGGTGAAGCGTACTCGCAGATTATTGAAGAGATTGGCACCGTCACTAATCGCGCTCGGTTAGATACCGAATCTGCTGAATCTTTATTAGAGCAGTCAGAGAATAATTTACAGTCAATATCAGGCGTTAACTTGGACGAAGAGGCTGGGCGCCTGATTCAATTTCAAGCTGCTTATAATGCGTCAGCCCAAGTGGTATCGATTGCACGAGAGTTATTCGATACTTTGTTAGCAACATTTAGATAGTGAAATATGTGAACGGTTTTAAGGGCCGTAGCGAGAGTGAATTATGAGAATTTCAACTCAACAATTTTTTAATCGTGGTCTTGAGTCAATTCAAGATGTCACCGAACAGCAGCAAAAAACGCAGTTGCAGCTTTCGACGGGCAAAAAAGTGCTGACGCCAGCGGATGACCCTGTCGCATCGACACGTATTCTAGAGCTGACCCAGGAGCTAGCAATAAATGGGCAGTTTCAGCGCAATATAGAATTAGCCGAGGGGCATCTTAAGTTACAAGATGACTTATTAGGTAGTATTGGCTCAGTGGTTCAGAGGGTTAGAGAGTTAACCGTGACATCAGGGAACGGTGTGTTAAATGAAAGTGACCTTAAGGCAATTGCAGTTGAAGTAGAGGAACGTCTTGATCAGTTGGCTGGATTACTGAATTCTCAAGATGCCAGTGGCGAATATCTCATGAGTGGTTTTCAAGGCAATACTCAGCCTTTCCAAAAGAATATTTCGGGTACATATGAGTATATGGGTGATGAAGGACGTCGATATGTTCAGGTAGAGCCCAGCGTGACCATCGCATCTACAGAGAACGGTAAGCAAATTTTTCAAGATATAGAGGTTGATAAGAATACCTTTTATACCGTGGCAAGCTCTAACAATACAGCCGTTCCGCCAGCCCAAATAACCACCGGGCAGATGATTGATCAAGACCTTTACGACGCGTTTTATCCAAATGATATGGAGATTACGTTTACAAGTGCGACCACATTTGATGTAACAGATAAAGAAACAGGCAGGCCATTGGCGCTAAATCAGGCATATTCACCCAATGATGCAATCGTGGTTAACGGGATTCAATTCGAAATCACAGGGCGGCCAGTTTCAGGGGACACTTTTTTTGTCGAATCGAGTGGTAAGCAAGGCTTGCTTACGACGGTCGAAAAGCTAATTTATGGATTAGAGAATTTCGTACCAAGTGCAACAGGTAGAGAGCACTTTGCTGCGTTGCTTGACAGTTCTTTACAGAATCTTGATAGCGCAGAAACCTCTATATTGGAAGCGCGAAGCCAGATAGGTGCGAGGTTAAATACGGTTGAAACTACAGAGGAACAATTAAAAGATGTTGAACTGCTCACAAAGGAAATTCTTAATAACTTAGAAGCAGTTGATTACGCAGAAACGGTTAGTTTGCTTTCTATTCAACAGTTTACGCTAGAGGCTGCATACTCTTCTTATTCTCAGATCACTTCATTATCTTTGTTTGATCGTCTATAAGTTTTTCATACAAGGTGATAACTAAGGGCTTAGGTAATGCTGGACAAAAAAATGCACCAAAACTATAATGATAATCATTATCATTTAATGTCTTTGCGAGGTTGTTATGGCTGCTTGGGTGGATAGAAACTGGATCATGATCTCATCGTTGAGTTTGACACTCATTATTTGCTTAATGGCAATTGTATTTAGTTCAATTTGACGGTTGTTGAGAGATAGTAAATACTACTCTTTTTTTCAACAATAGTGCGTCTCATATTCACGTACATACCTGAAATTACACGAATGTTAGACTTGATATCCCTTTGTATTCAGGTGATATTATTATTCAAAACCATACTCAAAAATATGAATGGCTCCTTGTCGCAGTTACTTTGATAGCGGCAACCGGTTGGGTATTTACCAAAAATGCCTTGACTGAATTTCCTCCCTATATTTTCCTATCTTTACGTTTTGGTTTAGCAGCTATCGTTTTAGCTTCCTTATGTGGCCCGCAATTAATTCAGTTAGATAGAGGCCAAGTTAAGCGTTCTTTTGGTACGGGTATCTTATTAGGCCTTACTCTATTAATTTGGGTGTTGGCAATTAAGGAGACTGAAAGCATAGGAGAAGGCTCCTTTATTGTTAGTTTGACCGTAGTATTTGTGCCGCTGATTAGCCGTCTGTTTTTTGGGGAAAAACTAAGTACTAGTTTAATCATCGCCTTGTTGCCAGCTGTTGCAGGTTTAGCGTTATTATCATTGCGTTTTGACGAAACCGGGCATATATCGTGGTCATTTGAGTCAACACATTATTTATTCTTGATCTCTACAATAGGGTTTGCATTCCACGTTCTTTTTACCACTCGTTATTCTCAGGCTATTCCGGCCTTGCCATTAGCGACGATTCAACTATTTGCGATTGCGGTTGTTGCGACTGTTGCTGCCGTATTATGTGAAGAGTGGCCAGACAGTGTGAGTGAGGTATCGTGGATGTGGCTGTTATGTAGCGCACTATTCGCGACCAGTTTGCGTTTCGCTTTGCAAACGAAATCAATGGTTCATCTGAATCCTAATCATGCAGTGATGATTTTCATGCTCGAACCTGTTTGGACGAGTATTTTGGGGGCAAGTTTTCTAAATGAATCAATGGCGACAGAACAACTAGTGGGATGTAGTTTGATTTTCTGTGCGCTCTTGATCTATCGAATGCCGAACATGATGGCGTGGGGGAGGCAATAAATGAGAGTTATTTGGTTTGAGGTAATTATTCTTGAAATTTTCTACTGCTCCACTATTTACGATTTCTTGTAGGGCGTGGTTAAATTCGGATAATCGTTTGGCATAAGCTGACTTCTTTGACACAGCGATATATGCGGGGTTTGGTGACGTATATTTATATCGTGCTTTTTCAACTAGGTCAGTGTAACCCATTGTTTGAGCAATATAGCTTAGCGGAAGGCAGGAGCCAATGAATGTATCAAACCGTTTTCGGATCAGCATTGGAAACATACTTTTTTCTTCAACAACTTCCATCTTCTTAATCTTGCTATCTTGATCGAACGGAGCGAAGTAAGCTGCACTTTTTTGTACTCCGACGACGATATGATGCAGGTCATCATATGTTTTTATACTGTCAGCATATCCCTTAGTTACGAAGAAACACTTGGATGAGTTTTTTTGATATGGGGGCTCAACATAGTGCATGTATTTTTCGCGATCGGGCCGTTTAAGCAGGTAAGGCATAACGTCTACTTCGCCGTATTCCATCATTATTAAACAGCGCTTCCAGGGGCACTTTACATACACGGGTGTTATGTTCAGTCTGGTGGTAACTTCAGTCATTAAATCAATTTCTATACCTTGAACAATTCCTTCTTCATTATAGAAATACCTTGGAGGAAATTGATAATCTTCTATTGCGATTAGAATATCTTGGGCGCTGATATGCGAGAACGGTAAACAGAATAGAGTAAATATAACAATAGTTACCCACTTGGTGTTTTTCATTGTTGAAAGCCTCCGACTATTATTGTCCAGCGGGTAGGTTATAGTATTAGCGGCAGATCTAGAATTAGCAAGTATGTGTTGTGTATGGCTTTGCAGTGGAAGGCATTGGTAGCATGTCTTTTCAGTGAAAGATATGATGGCTCTTATAAATGTTTTTCTGAAAAGATGAACGCCATTTTCTAAAGTTGCATTGCGCCGAGAGCGATGAGAATATTAGGGTGAACATGGAGATCCATTTGAAAGCTAAGTACCAAGTAATACTAACCATCATATTTATTCTTGCCGCCTGCTCTTCTACCAATAGGCTATCTGATAGTGCGAAGAATATTCACCTACCAAAAAAATCAATCGGTATAGATAGGTCGTCTTTGGCGAACGATATGATTTATAGCGTAGATCAATTTATACAGCGAAACTTGGCTTGTTCTGTTTGGTCTCTTGTGGAGGTGGGCGAAAGTAAGGCTGTTGGCCAACTTGTTTTTACCCGTGACGGACAAATTTATCGTGGTGAAGTAACAGAAATTTGGCTTCTTCAGCAATGTGGAAAGGCGCTGTCTTTGAGGTTGAAAATAACACCTGGATCGAACGGGGGGAGTAATATAAGGGTCGCTAGATTAAGTGGCTGATGATAACAATAAGAGCTGAGCTTACCTCTAATATTAGAAAAAACAAGAGGCAGTGCCGAGCTCATAACGTTCGATAACGATAGCGCGGCCAAAGTTAAACTCTTACGGCTCGTGATTTAAATGATCTAATATTAGGCCGCCTACATTCTAAGGTGGCAAACGAATATGCTAATGATCGAGATAGTATGAGTAAACAAATAGTGACACACGGTGTTGCCATGGCGGGTGATGTGCGAATAGCTTATCAAACGTCGGGGGAGGGGCCACCGCTTGTATGCTGCCATGCTATGGGTTGGGATCACACCTTATGGGATTTTCATAGAGCGCGTTTTTCAGCTAGTTTTCGATTAATTACCTTTGATCAGCGCGGGAGTGGAGATTCTGACCATCCACCGTTTATTGACGGCGAAGAATGTCTTTATACTGTCGATACCTTTGGTGATGATCTGCGAGCGGTATTGGATGAACTCGACATCGAAAAAGCACACGTAATTGGATATTCAATGGGTGCGGTTTCGGCGCTTAGCTTTGCTACTAGATGGCCTGAAAGAGTCGATCGACTAATTTTGGTTTCTTCTATGGCGTCTCGTTTGCCTGAAAAAATGATTGAAAGAGCAAGAATTATCGATGAAATGCTTAAGAGCTCAGGGCTGAAAAATACTTACGAATTCTATTTCTCCGGCCCGCTCTTTGAAGGTGAATCAAATAAAAAGGAATTCAAAGAAAAGGTGGGGCGTGTTATTGAAAAGGCGACTCTTCACGGTTTTCAAGGGTGTTTTCGGGTCACTATCGATAGGCCCTCTATGGTTGACGAACTTAAAAAAATACAGGCATCCACGCTTGTTCTTGTCGGAGAAAGAGATGAGCATTATCTCATTGAGGCAGATCTGTTAGTGGAGGAAATTCCCCAGGCAAAGAAAGTTGTCGTTAAAAATGCTGGTCATGCCCTAACTGCTCAGTCTCCAGATAGTTTTGAAGCAGAAGTGTTAAAATTCTTGACGGTAAAATCTTAATCACCTCGTCAGGACTAAGACCTCATGCACCACGTAGCCCAGATTAAAATTCTTGCCACCTACATGCGCGGTGGAACTAGCAAAGGTATATCTTTTAATCTGCAAGACCTACCATAGTCAGTGCAGCATACTGGAGCTGCGAGGGATGCTTTACTTCTACGGGTGATTGGCAGTCCAGATCCTTATGGTAAACACACCGATGGCATGGGCGGAGCGACTTCAAGTACCAGCAAGGTTGTTATTGTGTCTGGTAGTCGCCAAGCGGATCATGATGTCGATTACTTACTTGGCCAAGTGTCAATTGACTCTCCATTTGTAGACTAGATCGGTAACTGCAGTAACTTAAGCGCGGCAGTAGGGTCTGTTTCGATTAGTTGCGGATTAGTTGCGGATTGGTTGATACCCATCGTGCTTCTGACAACGGAATTTATTTGAGACTCGATACAAGTGGGGTATGAAGCTTAGCGACGTTTTGATCCTAACTCTGAGTGGATTGTATCGTCTAAGCGATTCTTGTATTGCAGCGATAAGGATGGTTTACCAAAGTAATAACCTTGAATTAAGTCAAAATTCATTTGCTTGCATAGTTGTAGTTCTTCGGCTTCTTCGACACCCTCGGCTAGTGTCAGAATTCCCATGCTCTGTGTCATTGCGGCTAGCGCGGCAACTAGTTTTTGCTTGGGCTCAGGCGCTTTATGTAAACCCCGAATAAGCGCAATATCAAACTTAATATATTTGACAGGCACTTCAATCATCTCCATCAAACGAGCCTGACCTGCGCCAAAGTCATCGTAGGCCAGTTCGATATTCATGGCGGTGAGTTCTCTAGAGAACTTCTTCATCATTCCAAGATTTGTTATAGCATCTTCATGAATTTCTAGCACCATGGGCAATGATTCAAACTTCTCTCGAAGCTTGCGCATGGTGCTTAATAAAAAGTCAGCATCTTTTAGTTCTGAGGGGTGGGTATTCATAAAAATACGATGTTGTTGTGATTGTTGGCATGCCTGTTCAATACCGCAGTCACGCATTAATAAGCTTAGTTCTGCGTCTTTTCCTTGCATGCTCTCAGCGATATGGAATAGATCCATCGGACTGATAGGGAGATCTGGGCGACTACCTCGACCCAATACCTCGTATCCATAAAGGCTTCCATCCAGGTGAACAATGGGTTGGAACTGTGATTTGATAGCGCGCTCTTTAAGAAGGACCTGGAGCTCATTCAAGCCTGTAGGTAGTTTATTACTCCGAGGCATGACATTGATCATCGTCATTGATGTGTCACGTTCAGGTGGAACCAAGGTTTGTTCAAGTATCCGTACTGATGAACTAGCAAAATGGATTACATCATCATGACGAAGATTGATTTGTCCTTTGAGGGGTAGGTTATTCACGAAGGTTCCATTGGTGCTACCCAAGTCTTTTAGAACGATCTCTCCGTCGACCTCGAAAAATTCTGCGTGTAATCGAGATACCTCAGACTGCTCTATCGCTAAAATCAAAGACGAATCACGTCCTACTTTGGCAGGAAATTCCGACAAAGGAATTCGTTGTAAAGAATCTTCATCTCCACCAAAATAACC
>ENA-OSET01001066-OSET01001066.1-sediment-metagenome-genome-assembly--contig:-NODE-1066-length-29337-cov-32.000410_pt1 | contig 29337 bp, 29 predicted proteins | sample MGYA00237882_ERZ534229 | MGnify/ENA primary metagenome ERZ534229 (study PRJEB26408, sample SAMN06266212) | sediment metagenome | isolation source: Hudson Canyon methane seep mesocosm | place... | reverse complement strand
ATGGAGCTGGTGGACGGAATCGAACCCCCGACCTACGCATTACAAGTGCGTTGCTCTACCGACTGAGCTACACCAGCGCTACACCCTCATTTTGAGAGGGCGCTATACTAAGGGAAAGGATTTTCGGATGCAACCGTTTTACAAAAAATTTGTCTCATTTCTGGGCGACCCTCTTCACCCCCCAGCAAGGCCCCAATTTCCTCGACTTCGGTAGATTTTTGACCCCCTATAATCCGTAACCAAAATACGTTTTTAGCCTTCTTTATTTCAGATATTTGAACCGAATAACCAATACGCTCCATAGACGCGATCATTCGCATCGCTGAATCGATGTTTTCGAACACGCCAAGCGAGATAGAACCGACTAAATTACCCTGACGGATGATAAAACTATCAATGCCTTGTGCCTGAAACTTTCGAAGCTGGCCTAATGCCAACTCTTCTGTCGAAATTGGCCCAAAGTAGACCCAATAACCAGGCGCTTTATTAATCGGCTGCACTACAAGCTCCGATTCTACGCCGCTATCGCTCAACAGAGACTCTATTCGCGCGGCCACGACAGAGTCGCTTATCGGCCCCATCAACAGACAGCGACCCTTTTTGTCACTTACATCCGAAAGCAGATTGATCCTAACGGCAGCCGGATACTCTTTATAAAGTGGTACGGCCGACTTGTTTTTCGTCTGCTGCCACATAAAGGTACCCACTAAAAAATTTGCGATTAGCAGAGCCATTACATATCTCATGCACAACTCTCAGCCCAGAGCGCTAACCCATCCAAAACTAACGCCGGCGCTAGCACTATCTCAAGGTCACAATCACTCAAGCAACTCACAACTGCTGCGGCATCACCACCCGTAACAATCACTCGCGCCACACCCACTGCGCTAGCCTGAGCCACCAATTCTTTGACTGCCCCTTGAAACATCAGTAAGGCGCCATGACTGACACAAGCCTCTGTCGTGCGGCCTGGCGTCAGCGCAAACTCCGCATCTTCTTTTACTAAAATGCTATCGGTTCGATCTACAATTACTTGGCGCATCACGTGCAAACCATTCATGATGTAACCGCCAAGATGGCTACCTGACTCATCAACAATATCACCAGTCAACGCACTGCCCGCGTCAATTACGAGGATACACCCTCCATAATGATGAAAAGCTGCAAGCATCGCTAAAAAACGATCAACACCCAAACGGCTAGGATCGACATAGGCTATTGTTAACCCACCACATGCCGCTAAGGTCTTCGCAAAAACTATATTTTTTTCACCCAAACGCTCGACGCAACCTTGCAATGATTTAGCCAGCTTCTCATCAAACAAAACACTGGATACACATATTCGTCTCACCAACGCCTGATCAATCAAGTTTGCACAAAGCTCAGCTACCTCATCCAACTGGCAACTACCGTCTCGTACGATTTCGCTTGAAGGCGCCCGTACACGCCATTTTATCCGGGTATTACCCGCATCTAGCTCAAGAATCACTTTACTCTCACACTGACTTCACCCGAATTTAATCGCTGCATTCCTGCATCAGTCTGAAGAAGCATCAAGCCGCCGGCATCTATTCCTTTGGCTATACCCACCAACTCTGGCCCTAATACATCAACTTCTTTATCTTTTAACTCATCAACCTGATTAAAAGCCGACACAAATGACGCAAACCCCGCCTCTCTAAAAATGCTCAAGTGCTCTGATATATACACAATAAGGGCTCCGGCCAGCTCAGAACGACCAACACCTATCTGCTCATCAATCGTCGCCCACGGCTGACCTAAACCTATGGCATCCCTCTCAACCATATTAACATTCAAACCAAGGCCCGCGGTGACTCGCCAAGTTCCCGCCATTTCACCCTCTAGTTCGACTAAGATTCCCGCCAGCTTTCGACCGTTCATATACACGTCATTGGGCCACTTAAGACCTAAGCCGGAAACACCAAGTGACTGGAGGCAGTTAACCACTGCAACACCAATTACTATACTCAAGCCCTGTAAAACCTCCGGACCACCCTGTAAATCAAACCCTAAACTTAAGTATATATTTTTTGCAAAAGGACTGGTCCACCTACGCCCCCGCCTGCCCCGCCCTTGCGTTTGCTGCTCAACCAGTAAAACATACAACCCTCCAGCATAACTTGGAAAACGGCGAGCCAACTCAGAATTACTAGAGTCCACACACACATCTGTGACGACAGTAATATCATCCATTTGGCGCAGCGCCTGATCAATAGTATTGAGATCCAGCAAATCGAGCGGCTCAGTTAAGCGGTAACCTTTGCCTTTATGACTTTCAAATTCAAGCGCATAAGCAGATAAGCCATCCAACGCTTTCCAGATAGCGGTCCGGCTTACACCTAATTGCTTACCCAATGCCGAACCAGAATGAAACTGCCCATCAGACAAGATGGAAATTAGGGGAAATAAATCCATAACGCTCACAACTTTTAGAAAAAGTGAAGATTTAGCAAAGAGCGATTGAGTATAACGACAGCCGAGAACTTACGTAAATGAAGAAGGGATTAATTAGTCTAAAACAGTGGTAGTAATGTCACTCGTCACATCAAAATTTTGAAATTTCAAGCCATAGATTAACGTATCGCTTTGGCCACTGCTATGACCAAGCTGCACCGAATCGATATCAAACTCCTTGAACTGCGTACGCGTGCGTACAGCAATTCCTAAAGGCAGACTATTCAGATCTTGAGAGGTCAATGCAGCGGGATCAACATAACGGTAAGATCCGTCGCCATTCATCACTTTAACATCCCCTTTGTTACCGACAACACCATTAGAGTCAGCACCCGCTGCCTTCTTGACGACATACGCATTAGCCACGTCAAGGTTACGCTCAGTTTGAATACCAAACGTATCATTTAAACCGTCACCGTCATTTGTTGTGAAATTATCAAAAACAAGAGACAAGCCCGTACCATTCTGCACACTTGCCGTCCCTTCTCCGATTCGTCCAGTTTCCCAGGTAAATCTGTTTCGTTTATTCTCTGCTTCAACACTCTGCTTAAAAAATCGCGTTGATATAAAGCTTACACCCTGACCACCTCGATCATCCCAGCGACCACCATCAGCCTGACAGGCAGTTGCATCGACACCGCGCCCGCCTATACAGACCTCACCCGCACCACCCGCAACGATCAAGGTTTCTGAACCCTGCTCGTATGTCTCTAGAACGACGCGACCGAAACTCGCACCGCTTACTTTGTTACCGATACGCAGGTCCGTAACATCCATGCGCCCCCAGCTTTCCGTTTCATAAATCAATAGCCCATCATTTGTTAGATCGAGGAACATATCACGCAAATGACGATCATAATTCAGTCCGCTCAACCATACACCGTTGCCGTCAGCATCTAAATATTTCGCCATCACACCATCGGTTAATGATATGTCTGCGTTAATGGCAATACCCTCATCTCCAACATTACCCCCAGGCCCGAGCGTTATCTGCCCATTCAAACGCCCCTCTAAAGAAGGAAAACCCGCCAAACCAAATAACCCGCCAGACACACCCGGAATGGCCGTGGCCGCCTGAAGTTGTTTTGTTTTTAGGGCGTCGCTATCGCCTGTATCCTGGCCGAGCCGATAACCTTCAACTTGATAACCAAAATCTAAATCCTCAAACCCGAGACGCAAGCCATCAAAAAATTCAGTCGAACCTTGCACGCCTGCTGCGGTAATATCTATGGTGATATCGCCGTCTGCGTATGCCTCTAACCGACTCAGCATCAACGCATTGCCGTCATCAACATAGACGAAGTTCGATTCATTGTTGGTGCTTACTAGGCTTAACTGCGTATCCAATCGTAAACCCTGCGGACCCGCATCAGCATTGCCACCGGCCTGCAAATAAACTTGGTTGGTGCGTGCCACACCATTATATAAGCCATCCGCCAGCAAGAGGTTCGCCTCGACACTACCAATAGAACTAACGGGCAATGCGCTATTTATCAGATAGGCATCGATATTAGCCTTAGTTTCACCCAACACAACATCCTGAAAGCGTAAATTAACTTGGGCTTGATCTAGGCCCAGCGCTAACCCAACACCATTATCTTTAGATGGATCACCAGCTGAATCAGGGTCAGCCAGAATATCAATCGTCAATCCATCTATCGAAACACTGCCCGCGCCTCCCAATGCACCTAACCAATAACCACTGCTTGCCCAATCCGTGTCATCACCGTAAGCAAGATCCAAGCGCTCGATTGTTGATTGCACATCCACAGTCAGGCCCTCTACCCCTTCTTGACCGCCCGCAGAAAGCTGAATAGACAAGTCGGAAGCCATTTTTGACCAAAAACTTCCATAACTAGACAAAGTTGAGCCCGAGTCAATATCGGTAGATCGACCTCGATTCGCGGGATTTGTGCTCAAACGAATCGCCTCAACACTGAGTTCAGTTTCCTGATTTGCTGAGGTATATTCGATTTGACCTGTCGCCAAATTAAAATCGAGCGTGGCGCCGGGTGCGCTATAGTCCAGAGTGAAATCGTCTAAAAACAACTCGTTACCATTGGTGCGGTAACCAAATCGACCGTTCGACAAAGTGAAGACTGTATCAATCACATATTCGGTCGCATTACCGTTAATTTCCGTCAAACCGTCCAACTCAAAATCGAGAAAAAGCCCGCCAAGACTAACATCCGACGTTAACGGTGTAACACCCGGCGTATCAACAAAGCGAATATCTTCGATCGAAAACCGCCCCTGATTACCAGATTTATAAGCGATCGCTAGCGTCCCATCATCGAGTATATCCAACGCTAAACGCATCTCGATATATTCCTCAGGATCCAACGCAGAACTTAGGCGAACCCCCTGAAGCGCAATGCCTTGACCGTCTTCGAAATATGCAACCTCAGCCACCTCGGTATTAAATTCTACATCCAAAGTGATACCTGACTGGCCACTTACGCCCGACAAACTCTCATCATCCAAGGCTTGCATTTCCGCCCACGCAGGCATTGCTAACGCTATTATGAAGCATGCAACTAAAGCTGTTAAACGCATAACTTTTATCAATTTAGACACCACTATGGAGTAGGGAATATCAACAAGTTACCCTCTAAGGTAACGTCACCACTCATTTCCACACCCATGATCTCAACCTGTTGAAACCCTGGATCATCAGGACGCTCAGTTGAGCTGGTCGCGAGCGTGTATTCAAAATCATCAAAGCGCAGCGTTCCGGGCAAGCCAATTTCGACTACCTGAGCGTTAAATAGCGCGCCGTCGCCGCCAAAACCCGAATTGATTTCGCGAATCTGAAAGGTTAAGCCTTCGAACGCAATCGAACCACGAATATTATCCAACACGAACCACCCCCCATTTTGCTCAGTCTGCACAGAAATCCTGGCGCCACATACCTTGGTTGCATCGGCGCAATCACCGAAATAACCGTTCGCTAACGGCCCACCATTTTCGTTGATGCTAACCTCTCCACTCAAGTAAACGCCACTTTGACCGGTAACATCCGCCAGCTCACTGTCATCAATGCTAGCCAATTCCGCTCGCACCACAAAGCTTATAAACGCCAGGAAAACAAGCGCCACTAGCGACCGCATCATGGCGCTAGGTCCCTCAATTTCACATCTAAATACTGAATCTGCATACCTTCAATTTTAGCAGAGCCAAGGCTGGTACCGCCAATCTCTAACTCGCCGACATAAATATTGCTGCGATATTCTGGATTTGTATAATAATCTTCGAAAAAAGCATACGCCTCATCGCCGCCCGCCGAGCCGTCCGATAGCCCGCTCGCGCTGATATTATTCACATATTCATGCGTGATTTTAGCAATTTCAAGCGTCAAGCCACCGCTCACCTCATCAACCCCAAAGTACAGCGGCTGAAAGGTCTGCCCTAACGCAAGCTCTAACTGAAAATCACGCATCTTAATTGATGATCCACACGCCTCATTTTGCTTATCGCACGTGCTTATCTCGAGCTCAGGCGTATAAAAGTTTAACTGAAACGCACCCGCCATCCGATCGTCATCGCCCCAAAGACGCAAGTACGAACCATCAAACACTGCACTCTTTGCATGAACGTTAAGGTTGGTAGTGTTTTGCCCCAATGCATTAATCTCGAGCTCGATACCCAAGTCTGGACGCTCGCCGTTTTCAAAACCTACGCTTGCAGGACGACTTGAGCAGGTGCCTGACCCTGCTGCCGCACTTGGATCTAGGCAATCATAGCCTAGCGCAGCATCAACCTTTGTCGGTGCGGCAAACTCCAAAACCGTTTTGTTCGACAAGCCAATATCATTACCATCCACCAAATCAATTTCATAGGGGTTCGTCAGTCGGCCTAGATTCACGCCTTCAAGGTTTGCGCCATAGTTACTTCCAGCGCGCGCTACATATATCTGACTAACGTTAACTTGAACATCGCTACCGCTGCTGTCTTTAATACCATTGATGCGAAAAACCTTGTCCTCACTCGGGTCATGCTCGTGACTGAACACAAAGTCTTCGAACACTAATCCAATGCCCGCGCCATCGACTTCAGACAAATCATTATCAGATAAGGAGGTGAGCTCGGCAAAAGCAGGCGCAATCATCCCCAAAGCGCTAACTAAAATAGCGAGCGCTGTAGGTTTACGAAGCGTCGCGCACTGGGCGCGTTTGATCAATGCCATAGAGTTAAATCAGCGTCCTGATTTATGAATTGTGGATAGGTAGTAAGTATAACGGGGGTAGAATTAAAGCACGGAGAGTTAGCGCTAATCTTTACAGTCGTTCACAAATTAAACGCAAATTAGGGGCCTAGATCACACACTGATAAAATTTAACTCGAAAACCCGCTAGAGCACCGCCTTAACCCTGCTCCAGCAGACTACGCAAATCAATAATAGCGGCGCTAGCGCGGGACAAATAAGACGACATAGTCAATGAGTGATTCGCTAACATGCCAAATCCGCCTCCATTCAAAATCATTGGACTCAAAACGGTCTCTTGTGTCGCCTCCAGCTCGAGACGAATTTGGCGAAGGCTCACTAATGCATTTTTGTCTAACAGTACTTTTTCGAAATCAATTTCGATCGCGCGGAGAATGTGCACTAAAGCCCAAGCACAGCCGCGCGCTTCATAGAAGACGTCATCGATTTCCAGCCAGGGCGTTTTGCGCTCCTGATAGCCCTCGCCTTGCGTGCTTTGCTCCGCATTTCGATCACCTGCGAGCCCAAGATCGAGAGATGGGCGCCCGACACTCTCACTCAAGCGACGCGACAGCCCACCGAGGCGATTCTCAACTTCAGAAAGCCATACACGCAGATTGTCTGCGCGCGCATAAAATTGTGCAGCAGGCTGCTGCGGATCAGATAGCCGGTTCAAGTAATCTTGCATCGCCTCAATACCTCGACGGTACTCTGTTTCGCTCGCCGGAAGCGCCCAACTATTATGGTCAAAATGGAACTGTGGCTCAGCGATTTTTAAACTCGAATCTTCCGAAGACTGGCTTTGCGAGCGACTGATATCTTTCCTAAAAACTCGCGACAAATCACGAACCTGCACTAAAACACCGTATTCCCAGTGGGCTATATTGTCGAGCCACAAACCTGGCGGAGCGATGTCGTTACTTATGTAACCTCCGGGTTTTTCCTGCAATACCTCAGCCAACTCAATCAGCACTGCCGTCGTCGTCACACCCGTTACCAAGCGGCCATTTTGCTCCGCTAACTGGGCTTGCGTAATATTTTCAACATCAAACAAATCAGGCTCACTACTCCACCACATACCAAGAATGATCGATATAACCAGATACAGCAGTACAGCGAGCAAAACAACACGACTAAAAAACTCTCCGAAATAATCAGAAAAATCTTCTCTGCGCTCCCTTACAAATTGACCCAACTTACTCATTACGCTCTTCCCTTACAAAACATCTCACTTACGCATTCAAACCTGACTCTTCGAAGCTCGCTAACCGCGGGCGCTCCCAGTAATAGCCCAGAGCAGTATCCACACCAACTGATTTCAGCTGAGCTAATTCGTGCTCCGTTTCCACGCCAATCGCAAGGACTTTAATGTTTTGACTATGTGCAATCTGCACTGCAGAGCGCAAGAAAAATTGATTATCCTGATTGACATGAATGTCGCGAACAAAACTCGAATCAATTTTAATCATCTTCACCGGAACACGCTGTATATACGAAAAGGGCACAGAAGAAATACCAAACCGATCAATTGCTAATGAAAACCCATATTTTTTTCCTAGCTCACACAAACGCATCATGACCGACTCACCAAACCCAAGCGCGTGCTCTGGCACCTCAAAGATTACCCGAGACAAGACCGCATGATGCTGATCTAACTGACTCTCTAACCAAGATGAGAAATGCTCATCAGCAATTGAAGCCTCCGATAAAGTAATGCTGTAGGCACATTCGTGAGATTCCGCTAACGCACTGAGTACTTTTTCAACAATCATCTTGTCAAATAGCACAGACAGTCCGAACCGCTTCGCCATTGGCAAAAAAATACCCGCCACAATTAACTGGCCTTCAACTTTGATCCGGGCTAATACCTGTTGATGAGAAAGCGTTCCAGTCTGAAGCTCGTAGACCGGTTGCTGATATAAAATTAATGCATTGTCGGCAAGCACTTGCTCAAGGATCGTCTTCCAATGATTTGCCTGACGGACCTCTTCTAAAGCATCCTGGGGATCAAGTTTTGCATAGCGTTGCCAGGCCGAAATTGATTGAGATTGCGCTTGCCTTAGCGCTAAATCTGCTTTCGATAACAACCCACTTAATTCATCTTTTGGCGCAACAGCGCTCAAACCCACATGCACTAAATCATCTTGCAGGGACTGCCTAAAATCAGGAATAGCGAGCAAACTAGATAGCAAAGCCGAGGCAAAACGGTCAATATCATCCCCTTCAAGATTGGGTAGAAATACTGAGAATTGCGCACCACTGCGCCGCGCAGCATAGGCTAAGTCGTACCCTGAGACCGCCTTTGCCAAGGTGTCGCCTACCGCTTTTAACAACTCGTCTCCCACATCTCGACCTTGCCGCTCGTTAACCGCCTCAAATTCGCCCAACATGACCAAGCCTAGAGCGCCCTGACGGACACCGTGATGAACATCGAGGTCGGCTTTCAAACGATTATCGAAACCTTCTCGATTAAACAAGCCGGTCAGCGGATCTAGGCGAGCTTGCTGACGCAAAGACTCGATTGAATCAAGCTGATCTGTAAAAACACGACCAAGGTTTTCTGACATACCATTAAGCGCCTGTGCAACCGAGCCCAATTCGCGCGTTGAAGGCTCTGCTAGCCTCGCATCAAACCCATTATGGCTGAGCGTTTTAGCATAGCGTTCCATATCTTCCAGGGGCCGCAGCAAAGATCTAAGCAGTGCATACAAAGCAAACAAACCAATTAGTAACACCGCTATGAACCAAAGCATTTGGGTCTGGAAGCGCTCCCACAACTTCAAATACGCAATATTGGCATTGCTTACTAAGCTCACCAACCCACGCTGCTTCCAACCACTTACAACCATGGCCTCTACCTGACTTTGCTCCATGGCTAACATTTGCGCAAACCAGCGCGGCGCCGCCTCACCCTCATACTGTAAAGACCTCTCAATCAGCACGTTACCCGACGCATCCGCATAGACCACGGATTGATAGTCACCGCTATCAAAAACCACATCGATCATACGCTCTGTTGCGATAAGATCACCTGCCACCACTACGCTTGAAATAGACAAACCCAAAGCCGTGGCTGCATCCTGCGCATGACTTTGCATCTGCTCTTCTAGGTAGGCCCGACCCAGGACGAAGCTGAGCACAAAGTTACCTAGCAATAGACATAGCAATAGCAAGCCCACCGAAAGGACGACCAGCTTTTTAAGTGAACGCTTGTTGTTTTTTTCTTTCATGATAAAAGCTTAGACCAAAAACCCACCTGACTTCGCATTTTAATTATGCCATATAGACAGATAAAAAATGTACGCAATAATGAATGCATAGAAACATGTAAATAGAGACCGAGCAAGCATACGGACGCAGTGAGAACCGAGGCACTGATCATGACTCAATCAACGCAGCGAGAAAAGCTGAAGCGACACTTCGCGCGACGCGCGACGACGCAAGCTCGTAGTGTGCTTGCCCAGTATAAACAGTGCACGCATCAGCATTGGAAAAACTGCGATAGCAATCAGGAGCTCATGGTGCAAGCAGACAAACTGACCCACTATGCTGAACGCTTCAGCTTGCCTAATTTGAAAGAATTGGGGCATCAAATTAGCTCACACCTTAAACTAAGTATTGATCCTCACCTTCCGAATCAAGCCACACAAATTGCGCTAGAAGAATGCAGTCAATCGCTTAGCCTCATGATCAAGCGTCGCAGTGACGATCAAGAATCAAATGACATACTTGACCGAACGTTTGCCAAACCACCCATTTATCTCGCCTTGAATGACCACCAATTTAGCCAAGGTCTCAGTGATCAATTACGCTTCTTTGGCTTTCGCTCAATCGCCTTTAGGCATCCCAATGAGTTTTCTGATGCACTGATGCATAGCCAAATAGAAACGGTCGTGGCCGATGTTGATTTTGGCGGCGAGAGATGCGGACTAGACGTTATTAAAGCAATACAAAACACCAAGACAAGGAAGTTCCCCGTCATTTTTATCAGTGCAAAAGATGACAGCCTGGACTTACGCCTAGCGACGTCGCGCGCAGGCGGCGAAGAATTTTGCTTCCAACCGAGCGATCCGGGACCACTTGTCGATAAAATAGAAAAATACTCACAATCAGACGGTAGCGAACCTTATCGCGTGCTCATCATTGATGATTCTAAATCTCAAGCCAAATATATTGAGAATATTCTCAATCGCGCCCAGATGCTGGCGCTCGCTGAATCAGATCCAACGCAAGCATTGGAACGCATTAAAACCTTCCAACCTGAGATTATTTTATTGGATATGTACATGCCAGTGTGCAGCGGCATGGAGTTAGCGCGCGTTATTCGCCAGCAAGCCCTGCATCATCAGCCACCCATCATTTATCTCTCCGCAGAAGAAGATTTAACGAAGCAAATCCACGCCATGAGCAATGGTGGCGATGACTTTCTTACCAAACCAGTCGCACCACAACATTTAGTTAGTACGATACAAAACCGAGCACGGCGCGCTCGCGCAATGCGGGCCGTTAGAACACATGACAATCTCACGGGCCTACACAACCATACACACACTATGCAACGGTTATCACTGGAAATCGAAACTGTAAAAAACACAAATCTACCACTTACTTTCGCGTTACTGGACATCGATAATTTTAGAGATATAAACCATCGGTACACACATGTGGGTGGCGACCAGGTCCTCAAAAGCCTCGCACTATTTTTAAAACAACGCTTGCGTAAATCTGACCACATTGGCCGCTATAATGGCGCCCGCTTTGCCATGATCCTGCCCGACACCAATGAGACAGAAGCAAAAATTATGTTGAACGAAATACGTGAGCGCTTTGCGCAACTAGAACAACATTATCGCGGTGAAGGTTTTTTTGCTCTCTTTAGCGCGGGCGTTACGAATTTCGACGGTGAATCATTAAAAACTTTTTGTGAACGCACGGAAAAAGCGCTCAGTACGGCTAAACGCAGCGGTCGAAATACGGTTCAAACCTCAAAATAAATCCCTCAAAGAGATTATTTTATTTAAAATAATTAACTTAAATTACGCAAATTTCGGCGAAAACACCGGTAAATAACAAAAACTTAACCCTATCAAACAAAGTTTTATTGCGTCACTGCAAGCAAGATCCTACACTTGTGTGATTCTATCTTGGTGTAACGAAACGCGTATTATGGCTTCACTTTTAGTCTTAAATGGCCCCAATTTAAACCTGCTTGGTAAACGCGAGCCCGAAATCTATGGGTCTGAAACGCTAGATGAGATTATGCAGTCACTTGAAGCGAGAGCATGCGAAAAGAGTCAACAGCTCGAACACTTTCAAAGCAATGCAGAGCATGAAATCGTCAATCGCATTCATCGCGCCCGAGACGAGGATGTAAAAATAATTATTATTAATCCAGGTGCGTTTACACATACCAGCATTGCTATTCGTGATGCATTGCTTGGTGTCTCAATTCCCTTTTACGAAGTGCATTTATCTAACGTACACGCACGTGAAGCATTTCGACAACATTCCTATTTTTCCGACCGTGCTATCGGGGTCATTTGTGGTCTCGGCAGCCTGGGCTACCACGCAGCATTAAATGCAGCGTGTCAGCAACTTTCCCGTGCTGAATAAGCCCTTACGCAGACGAGACTAAATTATGGATATTCGCAAAATAAAGAAGCTGATAGAACTTATTGAAGAGTCTGATGTTGAAGAGTTAGAAATTAAAGAAGGCGACGACTCAATAAAGATTTCGCGCCGCAAAACCGGAATGGCAGTCATGCCCGCATCCGTCGGCACGGCGATCGCAACACCACAGGCCATCGCACCAGTCGCAACCCCAGCTAACACTCCGGACACTAACGAAATTAGTGGTCATACCGTTAATTCACCAATGGTCGGTAGTTTTTACCGTTCGCCTTCACCCGATACAAAGCCTTTTGTAGAGGTGGGTCAAAGCGTAAAAGTGGGCGATGTACTGTGCATTGTTGAAGCAATGAAAATGATGAACCAAATCGAGGCAGACGTAAGCGGGGTGATTCAAGCGATCAATGTCGAGAATGGCGCACCCGTTGAATTCGACCAACCTTTATTCGTGATTGCATAAGCACTTGAGGGCAACGAAATGCTGAAGAAAGTGCTGATAGCTAATCGGGGGGAAATTGCCCTGCGCGTTTTGCGTGCATGCAAAGAGATGGGTATTCAAAGCGTTGCCGTGCACTCTAAAGTTGATCGAGACCTAATGCATGTCAGGCTGGCCGACGAGTCGGTATGTATCGGCGGCAATAGTCCAGTAGAAAGCTACCTCAATATCCCGTCTATTATCAGTGCGGCAGAAGTCACTAATTCCGAGGCAATTCATCCGGGCTATGGCTTCCTGGCTGAAAATGCTGACTTTGCCGAGCAAGCAGAGAAAAGTGGATTTACGTTTGTGGGCCCAACGGCCGATGTCATTCGTTTAATGGGCAATAAGGTGTCTGCCATTCAAGCTATGCGCTCAGCAGGCGTGCCGACTGTCCCCGGATCAGACGGTCCACTGACAAATAATCTTGATCGCACACGCTCCATTGCACAAAAAATCGGGTATCCCGTGATGATCAAAGCGGCCTCTGGAGGCGGTGGCCGCGGTATGCGCGTTATACATAACGAGAAGGAACTCATCCAGGGCATTGATCTGACTCAGCAAGAAGCAAAAGCCGCGTTTGGTGATGGCACCGTTTATCTGGAAAAATTTCTAAGCCACCCACGCCATGTGGAAGTGCAAGTTATTGCCGATGGGCAAGGAAATGCGATTCATTTAGGTGATCGAGATTGCTCACTGCAGCGCCGCCATCAAAAAGTAATTGAAGAAGCACCGGCCCCCAACATCGATGCAGAAGCGCGCACTAAAGTGCACTCCGCCTGTGTTAAAGCATGCCTAGATATTAACTACCGGGGTGCGGGCACATTCGAATTTCTTTACCAAGATGGTGAATTTTACTTCATTGAAATGAATACCCGCGTACAAGTTGAGCATCCTGTTACTGAGATGGTCACCGGTTTCGACATTGTGAAAGAACAGTTGATGATTGCCGCAGGACAACGACTGTCCCGCGCACAAGACGAAATCCGTCTCAAGGGTCATGCAATTGAATGTCGTATTAATGCTGAAGACCCCGTAAGTTTTATGCCGAGCCCTGGGGTGGTCAACCAATTCCATGCCCCAGGCGGTATGGGCGTACGTGTAGACTCGCACTTATATAGTGGCTATACCGTGCCGCCGTTTTACGACTCTCTTATCGCCAAAGTGGTCTGCTTAGGAGACAGCCGAACATCTGCACTCAATCGCGTACGCAACGCGTTAGATGAGATTGTAATTGACGGCATTAACTCGAACATCCCGCTTCATCAGCGCTTGGCAAGAGACAAAAACTTTAGCAACGCAGAATTCAACATTCACTATCTGGAAAAACTGCTCGGACAAAACTAAGCGATGTGCAGGCGCCTCGCCGGAAGGATCACTATGAATTGGATACAGATTCGCGCTCAAGTAGCCCCAGCCGCTATTGAGGCGTTAGAAGAGGGCCTGCTCGCCGCGGGCGCTGTCGCAATTACAATGGAAGACGGCGCTGACCAACCCTTACTAGAACCTGATTTGGGTACCACACCGGTTTGGGACAACACGGTTATCACTGGCCTATTTGAATCCGATACCGATACAAAAGAAGCAACGTTAATCACCAAAAACGTGTTTACCACATTATGTTCAAACGAATTTCCACTTTTAAATATCGATTTTCTAGAGAATGAAGACTGGACACGTAAATGGATTGAAAACTTCAAAGCCATCTCCTTTGGAGACCGGTTATGGATTTGCCCAAGCTGGTGCGCACCGCCAGAACCCGACGCGGTAAACTTAATGCTCGATCCGGGGCTGGCGTTTGGTACCGGCACTCATGCCACCACCGCGCTCTGCCTTAGATGGCTAGACCAAGCTGATTTAATCGGTAAAACGGTTATCGATTATGGTTGCGGGTCAGGCATACTTGGAATCGCCGCGATTCTTCTCGGCGCAGAGAGAGTCATCGCTGTCGATAACGATCCACAAGCTTTACAAGCCACGTTGTTAAATGCCAAACGAAATAAGGTTGCGACTAAAAAAATAGAGGTCTTTTTTCCTGAAAATTGTCCAGATGTTAACGCGGACATAGTGTTAGCAAATATACTCGCTAAGCCTCTTTATGCGCTCGCTGAGACCTTGGTCAATTTCTTACCTGTAAGCGGACAACTTGTGTTATCTGGAATTCTGGAGGCGCAAGCGTACGACTTAAACGCACACTATGCGAAACTATGCGATATGAGCGAGCCCGTATTCGAGGGCGACTGGAGCCGTCTTTCGGGTAAGAAAAAATAACGCTGTGCAATACATTGCAGTGCATCAAAAAACGCTACACTGTAAGAACAAGCGTTCGCTGATAAGATTTATATTTTAACGACAGGATTCATTTCGCGGCAATGACAAACGAACAGCTCACGCGTTGCCCTCACTGCAAGGCAACCTTTAAGGTCACTAACGATCAGCTTGAAGCGGCGGGCGGAAAGGTACGCTGCGGTGCCTGCATGAACGTATTTGATGCCTTAGCCTACATCTTTAGTGAGCGAGAGGAAATTCCGCAAAGCGACTCGGTAGAAAAAACCCCACCTAAAATCAAGACGCCAGCTCAATCGCCTCCGCCAGAAAATCTTGACGCCTCCAGCCACTTTAACGAAGAGCTCATCCAAGATGACCCAGAATTTGATGAGCTTGACCACTCCACAAACAGCCTCTCTGCTGAACTTAGCGACTCCATCATGGCTATTAATAAAGAGCCGACCTCCTCACATTACCCAAGCGATGCGGACAACTTTGAAGCCGCGGCTGATGAAAGTTGGACAGAAAAAATCCTAGAAGAGCTCAATGAGGAGGAAAATCTCAGCACAGAAGGTAAACGCGAGCCCTCTCTTGGTCGCGAACTAACCGCTGAGAACATATCTGCTGACGCACAGTCACCCGCAGATATTATTGAGGCTGCCACCAATGAAGCGGAGGCAATTAATTTTCTATATGAAGATGATCGCGGAGAATCACAGAAGAGCTTTGCGCGTAAAGCCTTTGTGTTTACTTTATGCGGCGGTCTTCTACTGTTGTTAATTGCACAAGCTAGCTGGTTTCATTACGAGAAACTTGCAAGATATCCATTGCTTGCGAAAGGGTTTACGTTTGTTTGCGAGCATCTCAATTGCGCGCTACCTGAACTCGCGGATATTACAAAAATACGCAGCCATAATCTTGTCGTAAGAAGTCATCCAACTACGCGTAACGCCCTGATAGTGGATGCAGTAATAACCAATCATGCAGAATTCGATCAAGCCTTCCCTGACTTAGCGCTCTACTTTTCTGACCTCAACAATCAAGTTATTGCGCAACGCATCATCTCACCAGAGAAATATCTATCCCCCGAAATTCTCGCTTGGCAAAAAATGCCAAGACAAGAGCCAATCCATATCTCTCTTGAGTTAGTTGATCCCGGAAAAGAAGCCGTCAATTATAAGCTCCGTTTTTTCCCACAAAAAACAGGCAGCCGCAATTAAACGCGAACGCTTTGTCGATCAAAAGTCAACCAGTAAGCACAAAATATAACCAAAAAATCGCCTTTCACCGTCTCGACTTTGCAGGTATTATCTGCCGTCCGAAATCGAACCACTTTGGCATACAGCATTTGTTAACGATAGGCACTTACCAACTCAGCAATCGGCTGATTCTAGCCCCTATGGCAGGCGTCACGGATCGTCCATTTCGCGTGCTGTGTCGAGAGCATGGTGCGGCGCTTGCTGTGTCTGAAATGGTTATTGCCGATCCTAGCTTTTGGAACACACGCAAATCTAGGCACCGTCTTGACCATACAGGTGAAACCGCGCCTATTTCGATCCAAATTGCAGGGGGCGACGCTGAAATGCTTGCTGAGTCGGCGCGGCAAAACGTAGAGCAAGGCGCGCAGATTATTGATATTAATATGGGCTGCCCAGCAAAAAAAGTATGTAACAAAGCTGCGGGCTCTGCTTTGATGAAAGACGAATCGCTGGTCGAGCAGATTCTTGACGCCGTCGTTAAGGCCGTGAATGTTCCGGTCACGTTAAAAATACGCACCGGCTGGAGTCGAGAAAATATGAATGCACTGACCGTCGCTAAAATTGCCGAACAAGCGGGCATTCAGGCACTCGCGATCCATGGCCGAACGCGCGCTTGTGCATACAAAGGTGAAGCAGAATACGACACCATTGCCACAGTAAAGCAATCACTTAGCATCCCGGTGTTAGCTAACGGCGATATTGATAGCCCAGAAAAAGCGAAATATGTACTCGACCATACCAACGCAGATGGCTTACTGATTGGGCGCGCCGCACAGGGGCGACCATGGATATTTAATGAGATCAATCATTTTTTGACGCATGGAGAACATGCACCAGAAAAAACTCTGAATGAACAGCGCGCTATTATGCTGCGCCACGTATCAGAGCTACACGAATTTTACGGTGAAGTTATGGGCGTCCGAATTGCTCGCAAGCATCTAGCTTGGTACTTGAAAGAGCAAGAAGACGGTATTTCTTTCCGCAAAATATTTAACCAAATAGAAACACCGAAACCTCAGCTCGACGCAATTAACGCCTACTTCGAGCGAGCATATAACCAAGGAGAAAAAGCAGCATGAGTTCTGAACTGCTAGCTGATCAACACGACACTTCAACCTCTAGCTTTAACGTTGCCCCAGAGGGCGGATCTACATTGCGTGACGAAGTTGAAAAGGCATTAAGCAATTATTTTTCACAACTAGACGGAGCGCCTGTTACAGACGTTTACCAATTAGTGCTTTCAGAAGTTGAGGCTCCTTTACTAGAACAGGTGCTTAAATACACGCGTAATAACCAAACCAGAGCCTCAGAGCTACTCGGTCTAAACCGCGGTACTTTGCGCAAGAAACTGAAACAGTACGGCTTATTGTAGACATTATATAGATACCGAAAAGGGCGAGTTTATTCTCGCCCTTCCTATTTCTAAGCATTTGAAAACTTGACCGGAAAGACAAAGATGAGCAAAACCACAAATTTCGTCAAAGTAAAACGCGCACTTATCAGCGTTTCAGATAAGCGCGGCATTGTCGAATTTGCCCAAGAGCTTGCCGCAATGAATGTCGAAATCCTCTCGACTGGCGGCACCTATAAGCTTCTCCGTAACAACAACATTGCAGCGGTAGAGGTATCAGACCATACCGGATTCCCTGAAATGATGGATGGTCGTGTAAAAACGCTTCATCCAAAAATCCATGGCGGTATTCTGGGTCGCCGAGGAACAGACGAGGTCGTAATGGATGCGCATAACATTGCACCCATCGATATGGTAGTTGTCAACCTTTACCCTTTCCAAGATACGGTTGCCAATCCTGACTGTAGTCTTGAAGATGCGATTGAAAATATTGATATTGGCGGGCCGACCATGGTGCGTGCAGCCGCAAAAAATCATGCGCACGTAAATATCATTGTAAATGCTTCTGACTACACCCAAATACTCGATGAGATGCAAACAAACAATGCGGCCACATCGCTAGAAACGCGTTTTGACCTGGCTATCAAAGCGTATGAGCACACGGCGGCCTATGATGGAGCGATTGCGAATTACTTTGGTCAATTAGTACCCGGTGGAAGCAAAGCCTTTCCACGCACGTTTAATCTGCAATTTCAAAAAGCACAAGACATGCGTTACGGCGAAAACCCTCATCAGGCCAGTGCGTTTTATATTGAAACCTCAGGTGACACAGCCTCAATAGCGCGCGCAGAGCAACTGCAAGGCAAAGCACTGTCATACAATAATATTGCCGATACAGATGCCGCGATAGAGACCGTTCGTCTTTTTGAAAACCCTGCGTGCGTCATCGTTAAGCACGCGAACCCTTGCGGCGTTGCCGAATCAGACGATTTAATGAATGCCTATGAACAAGCCTACGCAACTGACCCGGAATCTGCATTCGGCGGTATCATTGCCTTTAATAGAGAGCTCGATACTCAAACGGCCCAAACCATCGTTGACCGACAATTTGTTGAAGTGATCATTGCGCCGAGTGTAGCAGAGGGCGTTACCGACGTGGTCGCGGCAAAGAAAAATGTACGACTGCTTATCTGTGGTGACTTGGAGGCTGCAAAAACAGCATTTGATTATAAGCGCGTCAATGGTGGCTTGCTGGTTCAACAACGAGACTTGGCGCTTGTCTCGCTTAGTGACTTGAAAATAATGTCTAAACGCCAACCGACGCCAACCGAACTGACCGACATGCTATTCACCTGGAAAGTTGCAAAGATGGTCAAATCCAACGCTATTGTTTATGGGAAAGACAGCCAAACAATTGGGGTAGGCGCAGGCCAAATGAGCCGTGTAAACTCAGCAAGGATCGCGGCGATCAAGGCTGAGCATGCCGGCCTAGAAGTGACCAATTCAGTGATGGCCTCAGATGCATTCTTCCCTTTTCGGGACGGAATCGACAATGCAGCGAAGGTGGGTATTAGCTGCGTGATACAGCCTGGCGGTTCAATGCGTGATCAAGAGGTGATTGATGCCGCAGATGAACATAATATGGCCATGGTTTTCACAGGAATGCGGCACTTCCGTCATTAATTGGTGTAAACAGTATTGAAGCTTTTCCTCGCCCTGCTATAGTCGACGTTCCGTAAAAAGAATATCGAGTTGTAGGCGAGGAAATTGTGTCTGAATATATGCGAGTTAAAGTACGCGGATACCATCTAGATCAACATGGGCATTTAGACCATGGTGGTTACATGATGTTTCTCGAGGAAGCTCGCTGGTCTCTTTTTGAAAGCTACAACTCCGTCGAGTTTTTTTCGCAGCTCAAACTCGCATTGACTATCGTAAATAGCAATATCGATTTCCACCGACCATGTATTTCCGGTGATCGCCTCGAAATACAGACGAAAGTGACAAAAATCGGCAGATCAAGTTGCATAGTAAAGCAAAGTATCTATTGCGAGAATGACAATAAATTGGTCGCCGAGGCCACCAATACCTTTGTGCTGATGGATAAGTCAACACGCACAGCAGTGCCCATAGAAGGTAAAACACGCGATAAGCTCGAACAACTTACCGAACTCTTCTAACGATATTGACTTTCACCCCCTCACAATCTCCGGTATCCTTCGGCCATATTTTTATTGCACTGGGTTTTAATAGTCATGAACGTTTTGGTTATCGGTAGCGGCGGCCGTGAACACGCTCTCGCATGGAAACTTGCACAAGATTCAAAAATCAATACGGTTTATGTTGCACCGGGCAATGCGGGGACGGCGCTCGACAAGAAATTAGTGAATGTCAGCCTTGATCCAATGGATTTCAATGCACTATCTGACTTCGCCATCAAAAACAACATAGCCTTGAGCATCGTCGGTCCAGAAGCACCACTTGTTGAGGGAATTGTTGATCACTTCAACGCAAAAGACCTCGCGTGTTTCGGGCCCAGTCAAGGTGCCGCACAACTTGAAGGTTCGAAAGCCTTTACCAAAGACTTTCTTGCTCGGCACAATATTCCAACTGCTGACTATCAAAACTTTACGGAGCTTGAGCCCGCACTCGCGTATCTCAAAGAAAAGGGTGCACCGATTGTTGTGAAAGCGGACGGTTTGGCGGCAGGCAAAGGCGTCATCGTAGCTGAAACACTTAAACAGGCTGAAGACGCAGTCGAAGATATGCTCTCGGGCAACGCCTTTGGCGACGCCGGGTGCCGCGTGGTAATCGAAGAGTTTCTCGATGGTGAAGAAGCAAGTTTTATCGTTATTGCTGATGGACAAAACTGCTTACCCATGGCGACCAGTCAAGACCATAAACGTGTCGGTGATAAGGATACGGGACCGAATACCGGCGGCATGGGCGCGTACTCCCCTGCGCCCGTGGTAACGGCCGAAGTACATCAACGTATTATGGAGCAAGTTATTGAACCAACAATCGCTGGCATGGCGGCAGAGGGCAACGATTACACGGGCTTTCTCTATGCTGGATTAATGATTTCCAGTGATGGTCAACCAAAGGTTATCGAGTACAACTGCCGATTTGGCGATCCTGAAACGCAACCTATTATGATGCGTTTAAAGTCAGATCTAGCCCCACTTTGCCAAGCTGCAATAGCCGGCAACTTAGCAGGCATACATACAGATTGGGATGCGCGCGCCGCTGTGGGAGTAGTGCTGGCTGCGGGCGGTTACCCAGCTCATTATGAAAAGGGCCTGCCTATTAGCGGCCTAGGCAATGTCGAAAATGAAAGTCAGAAAATTTTCCATGCAGGCACAAAACAGATTAATAACGAAATTTGCACAAACGGCGGGCGCGTGTTGTGTGCAACGGCCTTAGGAGTAAGTGTGAGTGACGCGCAGCGCAAAGCGTATGAGCTCGCTCAGAGCATTGCATGGCAAGATATGTTTTACCGCAAAGATATCGCTTTTCGGGCCATCGCGCGCGAGCAAGCTGTTAAATAACCCCCCTGCGCGCCTCTTATTAAGGGGGCGCTGCATTACTCATGTTTTTTGGACATATTATCTCTAAGCACCGCTAAATTGCGCGAGCAATCGTCGCTATTAGCGCCTCACTTTCGGCCCAATCAATGCACGCATCAGTCACCGAACGGCCATAATCAAGGTCGTTGGAGATATTCTGGCGACCGCTTTTCAGATGACTTTCAAGCATTAAACCCCGAATCACCTTGCAACCACTCGCCAATTGCTTAGCAACATTCTCTACGACGTTCGCCTGTTTTGTGTGATCCTTACCGGAATTCTCATGACTACAATCTACCATCACACTTTCAACTAAACCGGCAGCATTAAGCGCCTTCTTAGCCTTCGCGACATGCAGCGCGTCATAATTGGTTCCATGTTTACCGCCCCGCAACACGACCTGTCCTGCAGTATTTCCTCTTGAGCGAACGACACTGACTTGTCCATTAACGTCAGCACCGAAAAAAACATGTGGGTTCGCGGCCGATCGTAAGGCATTGATTGCCACATCTAAACCACCGTCAGTCCCATTTTTAAAACCCACGACACATGGCAAAGCACTGGCTATTTCTCTATGGGTCTGCGATTCCGTTGTTCGCGCGCCAATCGCAACCCAGGAAATCAGATCATCGAAATACTGAAACGCCAGAGGGTTTAAGACTTCCGTAGCGATCGGCAAACCCATTTCTGTAATTTTGACAAGCAAGTTACGGCTGCGATCTAGTCCGCGAGCAAGATCGTTTGAACCATCCATATCTGGATCATACAACATCCCCTTCCAACCGACGGTCGTGCGCGGTTTTTCTAGATAGGTGCGCATAACCAACAAAAGCTTGTCTGCATATCTCGCCTGCAAAGCGCGTAAATGCTCGGCATATTCAAGAGCAGCTGTATCACAATGCAAAGAACAAGGCCCCATCACCACAAGCACCCGCGGATCTTTCCCTGTAATTACATTACGAATAGCTCGACGCTGCTCCGCGATTCTGTCGTGTAGCTGAGAGCTAACAACATAGGTTTGCTTCAGAATAGCGGCACTAGGCAGCGCTGTTGTCATGCAAACAGTTTCCTCGTCATTATCGGTCACCGGAGCCTGTGAGTTCTGTGCTTGGCCAATCATGATTCATTCCACTTATCTTGAAGATTAAAAAACCCCGGTAAGGAGGGCCTTCCGAGGTTTTTCGAGAGGCCTTTTTGCTACCGGCCTCTTTAGAATTGTTACTAAACTTAAGACACAGATAGCGCTTGGTAATAACCAAAATAAAAGCTAAAGTGCCACGCCAACGCCTGCCCACAAGTTTCCTTGCGCGCGGGTGCGTCTTGCTTTATGTTTTGTTGTTTAGTATTCGTCATGGTTGCATGCTAAACCCTGCAAGTAGGTTTTGTAAACACTCAATCCTAAATTCCTAACAAAGTTCACAATATTCTAGGTGATTCTCTTGGCTCTTGATCCGATTTTTTTAACCCAAATTTATGAGCTCGCACTCAATACCGCGAAAGAAGCCGGTGCATTAATAAAAGCTAAACGGAACAACGGCAACCTAACAAACCAGTACAAAGGTGCCCATGAGCTGGTTACGGATGCCGATATTGCCGCAGACCAACTCATTATTAACCGTATTCGCGCTGTATTTCCACAGCATCGCTTCCTGACTGAAGAAACCTATAATGACACGTCTGAAAGCCATGACCTGAGTACACCTATTTGGATAATTGACCCTATCGATGGCACGGTAAATTATGCACATGGACACCAAATGGTCGCCGTATCAATCGCTTTTGCATGTGAAAACGAGGTACAAATAGGGCTAGTTTATAACCCATTTATGGACGAAACTTTTAGCGCAATAAGGGGGCAAGGCGCGCATTTAAACGGTTGCAAAATTAAAGCTAGCCAGGAAACTAATTTACGAAAAGCGCTAGTCGCAACCGGGTTTCCCTACGATAAAAGTGGTGTCGCCCCCATCATTCAACGTGTTGCGAAGATTCTCATGCATTGTCAGGACTTACGCCGGTTAGGCAGTGCCGCTTTAGATATCTGCTGGGTCGCATGTGGTCGCTTAGATGTGTATTTTGAATCGCTTAGTCCCTGGGATTTCGCAGCTGCCAGGCTTGTCGCTCATGAAGCTGGCGCTCAATGCGGTCATTTCGGCCACAAACCCACAGACATACCAGCATGTATTTACCCAAACGACTTATTAATTGCCAGCCCGGCTCTATTCGAAAAAACGCGCGAATTACTTAGGGAAGCATCTGGCTATTGAGAAGCTTCGGAAACGCATCGCCACTAAAGTCGGAAATTCACTATTGAAATAAGCCCGACACCAACAACGGCCAATGGGTAGTCCAATGCTCCGTTGGCTTTATTTTAAATTCACTACGCACATATTGATGAATACGGCCCTCGACATTGACGAGCAGTAGATTCGCACCCGCTGCGGTCGTCATCCGTAATTTTTTTGCTTCCGTCACCTCTGCGTCACGAATCACTTGTTTGAACTCAATTTCTAACCGTGCAAAAAACTGTTCGGCGCGCGCACGAATCTTTGCGTTCTCGCCCGCTAATGCATCGCCGACAATAATACGGCACATACCGCGATTACGTTCTGCAAACGCAAGCACCAGCGTAAGCATTTTCTGCAAGCGGTCTATGCTGTTATCTGATTCTTGATTAATACGTTTCGTGCGAGAAAATACGGTTTCCTCAATAAACTCAATCAAACCTTCAAACATCTTTCCTTTACTCGGAAAATGGCGATATAACGCCGCCTCGGTAACGCCAACCTCAGCCGCTAGTTTTGCAGTGGTAATACGCTCACCTGGTTTTTCTTCGAGCATCGTTGCAAGCACTTGTAAGATTTGATCCCGACGGCTTACTTTGTCACTTTTTTTTATCGTCATGTCCTTTTGCCCTTTTTTAAATTAAGCCATCAATCGGGGAAGAGGCCGACGCATACAATTTGCGTGGCATACGCCCTGCCAAATGCGCTTCGCGACCGCTCTCAACGGCGAGCTTCATGGCTTTGGCCATTCGTACAGGACTACTCGCCGCGGCAATAGCCGTATTCATTAAAACACCATCGCATCCTAGCTCCATCGCTATCGTTGCATCAGACGCTGTCCCAACACCGGCATCAACCAACACAGGCACCTGAGCATTTTCCAAAATCATCTGAATATTGTAAGGGTTCCGAATACCTAATCCACTGCCAATCGGCGCACCTAAGGGCATCACCGCGACGCAACCCATCTCCTCTAGCTCTCGCGCAATCAGCGGATCATCAGTGGTATAGACCATCACCTTAAAACCATCGTCTATCAGCGTCTTTGCGGCGCTTAAGGTTTCAACTACATTCGGGTAAAGTGTTTTTTGATCGCCGAGCACCTCGAGTTTCACTAGATCATGCCCATTCAATAACTCACGCGCTAACCGACAGGTTCGCACCGCGTCGTCAGCGGTATAACATCCTGCTGTATTGGGTAAAATCGTAAACTCTTCCGGCGGCAGAATCTCTAGTAAATTCGGCTCATCTTTCGATTGCCCGATATTCGTTCGTCGCACCGCTACTGTAACAATCTGCGCACCGCTTGCCACAATTGCTTCACGCGTTTCCTCTAAGTCTTTATATTTACCGGTACCAACCAATAAACGGCTAGCATATGGTTTTCCGGCAATCACGAGTTGTTCTGAATTAATCACACGTTTTTCCTCAACGGCTTACCCACCACCAATCGCTTGTACCACTTCTACCGTGTCACCTTCTTTCAAAAAGGTGATCGCATGCTCGGCTTTGGGAATTATTTCTAAATTTACTTCTACAGCATAACGCTGACCTGTCAACGCTAGCTGCTCAACGAGGAGCGCTAGACTCAGATCTGCATCAATTTCTTTCGCTTCACCATTTAATTTAATCACCATCTTCATGAGACCGACCGTTACTCCTTAATTTTTGACGAAACACAGCCACCAACAAAAGCAACCACGCCAAAATAAAACATACACCACCAATTGGCGTAACTGCCCCCCACCAGTTGATCTGGGTGATTGCGAGCATATAAAGACTGCCGCTAAAAAACACAATACCCATCGCCATGAGACTACTTGCGATCATCCAAACCTTTTGATGTGCAACATCGACTGACTGTTGCCAGTAACTGGCCAACCACAGTAGCGCCAGCGAATGAAACATCTGGTATTCAACGGCCGTTTGATAGGTATGCCTACTTGTTTCATTCAATACTGCTTTTAGGGCATGCGCCCCAAACGCGCCAATCAGCACGCACAACAACGCACTTAACACAGCTAACAACAAAAAACGGTTCGCCCAAGGACTTATCAAGAGTTTTCCCAACTAAACTTCAATTCCGAAATCATTTATTTTTCGCAGTTGTAATGGGTACGCTGCCCATTATCTAGATTTAATGCTGTTAAGCAGCCACCCCATACACATCCCGTATCAAGTGCCTGAAATTGCGCTTTATTGGTCTCCCCATTGATGGCGGCCCAATGCCCAAATACTATTTGAGCATCATGCGGTGGCGAATAATCAAACCACGGAGCAAAACCTTTTGGTCCAGCGTCCACATTCTCTTTTGCGGCGAATTCCAGCGCACCGTCCTTACGGATGAAACGCATACGAGTAAAGTAATTGGTGATTACCCGCAGACGCTCGACACCCACAAGACTTTCATTCCAAGATGACGGTTCATTGCCGTACATCTGATCAAAATAATCACGCGCATTACTGCCCGCTAAAACTTCATTGACCTCTTTGGCGAAGCCAAGAGCTTGCTTGATAGACCAAATATGAGGCACGCCTGCGTGACTCATCAAGGTGTGGCGTGATTTATCATAATGCAATAAAGGCTGGGCTTTTAACCACGCCATTAATGTTGCGCAATCCTCTGCATCAAACACTTCACCAAGGGTATCGTTCTTCTTAAGTGAGTGCTCACTACCATAATAACAAGCAAGCATATGCAAGTCATGGTTTCCCAACACGATCTTCGCATTTAGCGCCTTCGCCTTACGCAAACATGACAACGACTGAGAGCCCCGATTAACTAAGTCTCCCGCTAGCCAGAGCTGGTCTTTATTACTGTTATAATCGAGTTTGTTGAGCAATCCCTCAAATGCATCGAAGCATCCTTGTAAATCACCTATTGCATACGTCGCCATGCGCTAATTCTTCTTGTATATACGTATAAAATTATTCGAAGGTAGCGGCACTTGCTCATACCAGTCGAAGCCTGCTTGGCTCGCAACCTTATCCAACCATTGAAAATCTTTGATACCGCTTTTAGGGTCTCGGGCTTCTAACCAGTCTTGTAAGCCACGATTACCCTCGCTAGTAAACTCTCCATCATCATTAAACGGACCGTAAACCGCAAAATAACCACCATACAGTAAGGCTTTTGCCGCACATTTGACAAGCGACGCGGCAATCTCAGACGAAACAAAATGCAGTGTATTAGCGGTAAACACTAAATCGTAAGCTTGCGCGTTTAAGTACGGTTCGTTGTCAAGTGCCACCACATCCAAGACTATCGGAGACGGCATTGGCACATGGGCAGCGGCTACCCAAGCTTGCATCCCATCAAGTTTGTCTTCCGTATCACTGCATTGCCAGCAAATACTGGGCTCGCGCTCTGATACATAGACCCCATGCTGCCCAGTGCCGCTGCCCAGCTCAAGCACCTGACTTCGAGCCAAAAAACGGGGATAAAGTGCCCGATAAATGGCTTCTTGATTGCGGTCTGCTGAGGGGGTAGCTGGGAGAGGCTGTATAACCTTGTTATTACCGAATGAGTCACACTTCATACGGGAGCGGATCCATCAATCCATTCTCTGCAAAGGCTTCCAAGCGCTCCTGACAGGCACCACATTTTCCGCAGGCTTTCTCGCGCCCCTTGTAACATGTCCAACTTTTGGAATAGTCTAAGTTCATTGCCAAACCTTTGGCTAAAATCTCAATCTTGGTCAGATCGATAAAAGGGGCAAATACTGAGATCTCTTCATAATTAGCGACTTTTGACACGGCCGACATTTTTTCAACAAATTCCGGTCGACAGTCTGGATATATCGCATGGTCGCCGCCATGCGCACCATAATAAACCGCCTCGGCGCCGACCGATACCGCATAACCAATCGCTAGAGAAAGCATTATCATATTACGATTGGGCACTACCGTAGACTTCATGCTCTCTTCCTCATAGTGGCCATCCGGAATTTCGATATCGTCCGTTAACGACGAACCAAGCAATAGCTGGTGAATCGCAGTAATATCAACCACCTTATGCGGTATCGCCAGTTCGTCACAGACCTTTTGTGCATAATGCAATTCTTTTGAATGCTTCTGCCCATAATTAAACGACAGGGCATATACCTGAATGCCACTTTGCACCGCTTCGTTAACGATCGTAAACGAATCCATCCCACCCGAATAAATAACTACGACTTTTTGACTCATGACTCCCCCCCAAGTAAGCGCCATTTTACGCAGCCATACGCGCTCCTCCAAGAAAAAAATCCAAAGATGTATGCCAAGCGCTTTGCGCTAGCTCTCATGCTAGAAAATATTTTTTCTGAGAGGCGAACATTGATTGAACTCCACTGCTGCTCTCGCTAACATGCTGGCTCCATAACCGCTGCGTGGAATGAATCGCATAATGACTAACGAGTTCCCAATTTTCATCGACTTTGAGGCATCTAGCTTAGATCTCATCATGAGCTATCCCATAGAGGTTGGTATTTGTCTGGCCGACGGTGAAGTGCATTCTTGGCTCATCAAACCGCATGTCATCTGGCAAGACTGGTCATTAAAAGCCGCGCGTATTCATGGTATTTCACAAGAAGAATTGCAAGAGAACGGCACCGATATTCAGGAAGTTGCGGAAAAGCTCAACGTATTACTGGCGGGTAAGGAGTTATACTGTGACGCGTGGACTTTTGATAGCTTTTGGCTACATCGTCTTTACAAAGCGGCAAAAATGAAACCTAGCTTTCATCTTGAATCAATCAGTGTTTTGCTTAACGAAGACCAAGTTGCTCACTGGCAAGATGTGCATGATAAAGCGATTGCAGAGGTCAATCTGGTGCGCCATCGTGCGGCCAATGACGCTGTTATTCTGCATGAAACATGGAAACGCTTACACACCAAGTAACTGCGGACTAAGAAAAAGTAGCCCACCGATGCTAATTCTTCTTTGCCTCGATAATTGACTAGACAATCTATATCGGGCCTTGTAAACGAACAGGTAATAATGCGATACAAAACATTAAAACTACTCACCATCTTAACGGGCACAGCGCTGCTGCCTGCTTGTGATCCATCATTCCAAAGCACCTCGGATAAGTGCGCTAAGAATGAAGATATCTCGGTCATCATTGCTGCTCCTTCCTTAGCGGTCAATTTCTTAGCGGTCGAAAATGGCGCGGACGAATATGAGCTCTATCTCCAAGACATACTGGTCGCACTAGAACCACAAACCACTGATAGTTTGTCAACAGACGAACAAGCGGCACTCGCCTCTGTAAAAGCGATTATTAACGACTTCCTCGACTATGATGAGAGCGCTGGCACCGTGAACGCTGCCAACAACATCCTAGATTTCTTGGAATCACTGATTGCAACAACTGACCCAGAAAAAGAAGTTGAATTGTTCGCCATTGCTAAGAGACAAATAGCAACAGGCATTAACGCAGATAATGACTTCTGCAGCTATAGCACCCGAAACATCGTCATTAATGACGGGAGTGATAAGGCTAACCCAATCGCGTTTGCGGAATGGTCAATCAGCTACAGCCCATTCACACAAATTGTGCAGCAATCTGTTTTGATCTCAGAAATTCAAGATGATTTAGATTCTTCAGAGGCGCGTCAAAACCTCCCTTTCGTCGGGTTTTACCAGGCCGAGGCCGACCAATTCAAAGCAGTAGGCTTTACGCAGCCGATACTTCGGCAGGCAATAATGAATGGCGCTGATTTGACCAGTAATTTTGTAATCGATGATGGGCGAGACAATAAATTGGGCCAAATCGCTTATGAGCAGATCGACTCCTTCTGTGATCCGGATCAAAGTAGTTTCGACCCAGGTATTTCAAACACTTT
>ENA-OSET01001065-OSET01001065.1-sediment-metagenome-genome-assembly--contig:-NODE-1065-length-29370-cov-6.038439_pt1 | contig 29370 bp, 18 predicted proteins | sample MGYA00237882_ERZ534229 | MGnify/ENA primary metagenome ERZ534229 (study PRJEB26408, sample SAMN06266212) | sediment metagenome | isolation source: Hudson Canyon methane seep mesocosm | place... | reverse complement strand
TCAATAAATATGTCTTCACGCCCATCACCTCTTGAAGTGACGTGATATAACGCACCGGAAAACTCTATTCGTAGTGGCCTAGCGTTAGTCTTATCTTTGATACTATTTAGATTATTTGGCTTAAAGACTAAAGAATTTTCAACAAAAAACAAATCCTTCGAAGAAAATCACGATTCAAGACTTGACCCTATTATTCACTATTATTCACTCTATTGTTTTAGCGACCGGTTTCGTTCGATCGTGTTATCCGGCGCCACAACCCTGCTGGGCTTAGCGCCACTTATAATCAGTGGTTCAATTCATGCTGCACTTTTGCTGCGTATTCCGGTGAAGTTGAACACTCATTCCGTCGTCATTTAGTATCAGCAGAAACCTACCGATACTTTAGGCTCTGTTCCTTTGCGTCTTGAAAAAATGCAGCGATGGTTTAGATTGTGGACTGGACTGGAATTCGCCATCCAGGAAAGTTAATTTGGCAATACCCTAAGAAGGTAGACAATCATAAAGTTTAACGTAAATACGACTGCAGAAACTATCTCCTAAAATGGTGCCCGTAACCGGAACCGAACAGGCACACTCATTCAAGCAAGGGATATGAGGGAAATCCCGAGCTTCCAATATCATTCAGAGGTGGACTTTTCAGCAAGCGCATTGCAAACGGCCTTAGCTAGCTCAGCCTTGCTATATGGCTTTCTCAACAAGTTGCCTGTCAGTTCCTCAGTCATGGGGTTATCTGCACTGCCATCCTCTTCCCGCTTAGTGAAGCCGCTGGTAAGAAGGACTTTTAGGTCTGGGTGAGTCTTCTTTGCAGTGATGCCAAGGTCATAACCATCCAGTTTTCCGGGCATAATGACATCGCTAAACAACAGATCGATATTCGGGTTTTTTTCAATAAGCGCCAACGCACTTTTGGCATCAAATGCCGTCAGGACCTTGTAACCGAGGTCTTCAAGGTTGGCGACGGCTAGTTTCGTCAACTCTTCTTCGTCATCAACCACCAATACGGTTTCGTCGCCCCTTGGCAGCTCGTCTTTATCAGTAGTGCTGGCTTCCACTTGTGTGGCGGTACGTCCGCGAGGTAAGAATATCCTGATTGATGTGCCTGTGCCAGGCTCAGAGACTATTGTGATGAATCCACCCGATCGCTTCACAAAACCGTACACCATACTAAGACCTAAGCCGGTACCCTTGCCTCCAATTTTTGTCGTAAAGAAAGGCTCCAGCGCTCTATCTCTGACCTCAGGAGTCATACCAATCCCGGTATCGCTTACCGACAGCATCGCGTACTCGCCTATCCTCGCCTCCGGCTGCCTTTTTACAAAATCTGCATCAAGAATCTTATTCTCCGTCTCGATAATAAGCCTGCCACCATTGGGCATGGCGTCACGGGCATTAAGCGCCAAGTTTATAATTGCGTTTTCTAGGTCCCCAGCATCCACATTGACGGGCCACAGCTTGGCGTTCAGCTGGGATTCTATCTTAACCGACACCGTCAGTGATTTTTCCAATAAGTCATGCATGCTCTCGATCACTAGGTTCACGGAGGTTGGCACAGTTTCATTGGTGTGCTGACGTGAAAATCCAAGGAGCTTATCGATGAGAACAGATCCGCGGGCAGCACCTTCGAGCGCCCGATCAACACCAGTCAAGATTTTTTTATGGCTAGAGGCCTCATGTTGAACTAATTCCAAATTTCCCATAATGATTGCGAGGATATTGTTGAAGTCATGCGCGATACCACCGGTTAACTGGCCGACTGCCTCCATCTTTTGGGAGCGACGCAGTTGCTCATTGATTGCATGGCGCTCGCTGGTATCAAGCGCAGTTCCTCGAACCTTAATAATGGCGCCTCTTTCATCTCTTACGACCTCTCCCTTTGCCAACATCCATCCGCGTTTTCCGTCTGGCTTGACCGTTTCCAGCTCTAACTCATAGGGATTACCTGACTCGATTGTGTGTGACATCGAGGAACTCAAGCGCTCCCAGCTCGCGGGCGTGAACAACTTGGAGTGCTCTGTGTAATCCGGCGGTGGCGAATTCGGATCCAGACCCTGCATAAGATATAGCTCTGGGGTCCATGTGACATGACTACTTGCCAGGTCCAATTGCCAACTGCCCACATGGGCAATACGCTGAGCTTCGAGCATCGCAGCGCTGCTGCGCTCACCCTCCGCTTCGGCTTTATTGCGTCTTCGCAGTGACCGCCCCAGTGCCATAATGAAAACTAACTGAATCATGAACACTGAGCCTCCCAGAGCAAATTGCCACCGGTACTGCTGGAACAAGCTTGGGTTGTCGTTGGTTACTTCACTACCTTCGGGTAGAAGGTCACGATTGATTCCGAAATGATCTAGCTGTGCTGCATTGAAGAAAAAGCTAGTAGGGATTTCCAAATTGGTAGGAGGCGTGTCATCAAATAGTAAGGCGAGCGTCAGATCTGCAGCCCTTTTGGCGTACGCCGCTGGGGAAGTCACGTTGACACCAGCAATTCCGCTATTGAGCGTGCTAACGAAAAGCCCGAATAACGGTATGTCAGTTTGGCTTCTAACAGCGCTCACCACCTCACCCGTCCGTAACTGCTGTCCGGTTTTATCCCTTGTATAGAGGCCAAATACAGCTGCCGTATTCTCTGGCGCAACGTTCAACGCTGCGCTCATTTCGCTAGGCATTAAACCAACCAGGTAGTGGATGGTTTGCGGTAAGCCAGCCTCTTGAATGACGCTCTGGATGCGCGTTAGATAAGAAACATCAGCAGCACTGTCACCTGAAAAGATGTAGATATGCTCTAAACCGAGTAGTACTTTCGGTAAGAGTTCAAGGGTATCTCTTACCGATGCCTCAAAGCTGCTAGGCACAATGAATTCAATCTCAGGCGCCAAGTCGCCAGTCACTATGTTGTTGTCTGGTGCCACATAGACTATGGGTAGGCTGGGAAAAAACGTATCCTTCCATTGATTCACAAAGGTGGAAGCCTCAGGCCTCACAGTTATGATTGCGTCTGCGTCAGAGGGCCGAATCTGCTCTATTGCGGAAAACAAGTTATAGCTGGTAGGGTCATCGACATCGAGGGTTATATACTCAGTAAGGAAAGCAACCCGCGGATCAGCCACAAGAACTTGTGCAATCGCCTCGGTGAACTCCTGCTCCCATTGACCGATGTTTTCATACCCAAAAATAATCCGTACTTTTTTAGGTGCTGGAGTATCAGCGGCGTAGACACCGAAACCCAACGTTGCGGACAAGAGCAATAGAAGCAAGTAGGTGGGCTGGCGCATTTGTAGAGTATAGAAGAACAAACGCCCAATTCAAGCGCTAGCTGTTACAGATGGCAGAGATAGGATTCTGCCAAATTAACTTTTGGGGATCAACGCAATCCAGCCTTGATTCTCAAACTACTGCCCTACTCCATTTTGCAAACGCACCTTTCCTGAGATTTCGATAGTGATCAACTCAGATCAGATGCCTTTCCAAATTGAACTGGTTATAGACAGCTGCATGAGCACCCACAATTCATTGAGCCTGACTAACCGATTTAAACTTTCGCATGCCTCACTCCCTAACCCTCGTTGCTTCATGTGGGGCATTGTCAACTTAGCTTAGCGAGACAGAATAATAGTTCTGCCACTTTCCATCAAGATGTCATTCCTAAATTCCGGGCGCACGTAACCTGTGACCAAATATCGAATGCCTTATCTCTCAAAATGCGATAATGCTTGGCTTTTAGTAAATGTCGCTGCTGTCTAAAGTGATTATTGATCACCCCGTGGCATGCAAGAAATCGCTGAGCGTGGCCAACTGATTTAAACTGCCGGGATGCATCGGGCCACGCATTTGTCGTTGCTGCAGTCGTGTTTTTTGATGTGACAGCTCAGCAATATTGTTTTCATAGCGCTCTGTACTATGCGGAGTTTTGCAATTCAAATCGCGCAAGGCGGCTTTGTAGCTACGCAACTTATCTGTGACTATCCTTCGTGGCTGCTGGGATTAACCCTTAAATAATTTCCTGAAGAATTTCATTGCCGCCCTTTTGTCTCACTTTTTCGTCACGAGGATATCCAGTTCACAGCCATCTTGGTCGACCGCCCGCCAAAGGTAGTATTGTTGCCCATTAATCTTAATGAAGGCCTCATCAATGAACCACCGATCACCCAGGGATCCCTGCCTTGCTGTCAGCTTTTTTACGAAGATGGGACCCAATTTAAGGCACCATTGACGAATAGTTTCATACGATACGACCATTCCTCGACTCGATAACATTTCTTCGATGAGCGGTCCGTCGTCACGGCTGAAACTTAGCGTGAATCGATGATATAGCCAGATCGCGTGGCCGATAATTTGGGAGGGATATCTGAAGCGTCTATGCGTTTTCACGAAATCGAATTATACAGGTTTACGCTTAGTTGACAGTACCGTTTACTTGGCAAAACCATTAGTACTTGGATGTCGACCCCAAACTAAAAACCTGTACATTCACGGTTCAAGACCTGACTCTAAGATTCCCTAAATTAACAAGACATTAGCCCGCAGGAAGTGCAATCTTAAAGCCCGAAATTTGCTTGTTAAACACGGCGACCCCATCATCGGGCAACCTGTCGGCATAATGCGATTCTAGTGTAGCTCGCGCTTCGCCATAATCCTCCCACTCAATACTGTCTGTATAGGCCTGTAAATCTGCAAACACTTTAGTAAGAGTTCGAAAACGACCGCTACGCGTTGCTTGCCGAAGCCCATTGAGATAACTGTCGCGGTGCACTGTAGGTACTATAATTTTATGCTGTTCAGTACAAACCAGTTCGGCATTCATCATGATTCTAGCTAAACGTCCATTACCATCATCGAAGGGGTGGCACTCAGCAATTATAAACTGCATAAAAATGGCTCTGGAAATGCCAGGTGTGAGCTGCTGATATCGGGCAAAAGCCTGAGCTAAGGTACCCTCTATGTTTTCAGGCAAAACAAACAAAGTATCGCCCGCCTTATTGGGCTTCAATTTTAACTCGCCCGGCCTTTTGTCTGGTCTAGCGTGCATTATCAGGGCATGACGCTGCTTTAGCAGTTGCAGTAATTCATCAGCAGAATCAGGAACCGCCGACATTTCTGTATAATCATGCACTACATCAAACACAGACAACACGTCATGACTGTCCTGATGGCGATTTTGTATGATCGTCTTTTCGAAAACAATTTGTTCAGCCTCACTAATTTCGAACTCAGTGCCTTCGATATAGTTAGAAAAATAGCTTTCGTAAAAAGCCAGATTTCGCCAATTGGCTTTATTGTAAACATAAGCCCTGATCGGTAGTTCGCACTGATGGAGGTAACTCGCCAAGGCATCAAACAGCTCGATACGGTGCTGATCAAAAGGTTCTTTTTTTGCTATAGCAATACCCGCCGGAGTTGTTAGTACTTCCACTGGGCGTGTCGACAACAGCGCACCAATCAAGGCATCCAACTGTTTAAATGGCTTGGCAAGATTAGCCCCAACACTGTATTGCTTTGCGTCATCACGAATACGGTTAATCTCGGCTTCACCATAACGTTCGAGTAATTTACACAACTCATTTTCTACCCACTCTCGACCCAGAGCTCTGGGTGCAGCCACATCGCTATGGGCAACTTGCAAATTTTCTAGTAGATACCGAGCAGGAGCGCTTCGAAACAAGGCGGGCATAAAAGGCTGTATAAACTGAGTAGTATCCCCTGGGTGCACCTCAATAATCAGTGCATCACTAATTGACACCTTTTTTCTGACTTTAACGCTCGCAGTGATATGCACCACTTTATTTTGTGGCCTAAGCAAGGCAGCCGTTGCGTGAGATACAATTGCATCGGGATATAGACGGCTGACAACTTCATACCATTGATTGTTAAGTAACGCGGGAATCTCAGCCCAATCTGCATCAGTGTAAATACCTTGGCGAATGCGCTTTAACTCACCTTTACTAACAGCTTTGGCTAGCCGTTTAGCATCAGCATTATCGTGGGGGAAAATTAATTTTGGCATACTACCCCCTTCTGCTCTGAAGTGAATTTTTCAATACAAAATAGGCTTATATGTAGAATTAGTCAATATAAAAGTGAACTACTTAATATAAAGTAAGAAAATTGCATATAAAGCTTGAGCATATGGAGAATTGATCAAGATAAAAAACACATTACTCGAGCTTTATCCGTCACTCAGAGTCATCTTTAGCCAAGTTAGTATCATTTACTCAAGCTGCTGCTGGCGGTTGTCCCTCGCAAATATTGAATTCGAGTAAATCAAGCAGCTGCCTCTTGCCACTCATATCGGTGGTGAAGCCCGCCTACTCTTGGCAATTCCACTAATCGGTCAGATATTGAAGTCTGTTTTTCTGTTTGACGACCAGTTGGTGACTCCTTATCGATTCCCAAGTGAGTTCTATCACTATTGTAATAATCGAAATAGCGACGAAGAATCTTTTTAAGATGACGCTCATTTAAAACGATGATGTGATCAGTGCACTCCCGCCGAATACTTCCATTGAGTCGTTCAATGTAGCCATTCTGCCAAGGACTACGATAGGCGGTCATTAATTCCTCGATACCCATTGATCTTACGCGACTCTGGAAAACCTTACCGAAAATCCTATCTCTATCTCGAAGTAAGTATTTTGACGCTGTGCCTAGGCGGCCCCGTCGCACGGAAAAGCTTCGGTTATCTGTTGGGCAGTCCATTGCGCTGATGGATTTGCCGTGACATTGAAATGAATCACTTTTCTGCGATCATGGCTCAGAACAACAAACACAAATAACATTTTAATACGAATGGTTGGCACGACAAGAAAATCGACAGCGACCATATCTGTCATGTGGTTCTCGATATACACCTTCCAGGTCTGTGATGGCAGTTTAGGATTATTTCGCTTGATAATCCCAGACACTGATCGTTCGGATATTTCTACCCCCAGTTTCAACAACTCACCATGTATCCTCGCAGCGCCCCACAATGGATTGGCTGTAGCGAGTTTAAGGACAATCGATTTTACATCGGAACCCAATCTCGGCCTTCCTGGTTTACCTCCGCCAGATTTGTGTCGCCAATAGAAACTAAACGCCCTTCTATGCCAACGGATAACAGTTGTAGCCTGGACAATGACCAGAGAATCTCTCCAGCTCGGCCAAACATTGGATAGAACTTTCCAAAACACCCGATCACGTTCTTTCAATGATGGTCTATTCTGGTTTCGTTTTAGCTCGATCAGCTGCTGACGAAGTGCAATATTCTCAGCCGTCAAATAGGCAACAATATCGAGCTTTCGGGTAAGATAATTGCGGATTGTGTGAATCAAAAGTCCCATCAAAAACACTAGTCTGAAAAAGACTGAAACGCAATAAGGCCAAGGCTTACAAATATTTACGAGGGGCAGTCTATCCCCCACTTTATTCATCTATGTCAGACAACTTAACAACACGTAATGGTGAGGTTGTTCTATTCTAAATTCAGGAATGAATGCGCGAAAGGATCAGGCTGTACGCAGCAACACGCATCAATCAGCTTCCGACTATTGGGCTGTTAAATGTCTGCCTTTAACAGCCAATATCTCTGATACTTAAAGTAAATCGATGGTACAGCCAAATGGTATGACTTAATACGACCTCAACATGGAAACCAAGGAAACGCCGAAATCAAAAATTTGCTACTGATTTATACGATATTAGCTAATATGCTAGCAGAAAGTAGCGTTAGCTTGCCGTACCGACATACTCCTATACTGTTTTTCAATATACATAATCATAAATAGCAACGAGGCTAAGCAAAATGAATTCACTGCGAGCACTAATTTCTGAGGATGATTACATTTGTCAGCAGCTGTTGATCGAGATGCTAAAAGACTCGAATGTGACTGATGTGCATGTTGCTAGCACCGGTGATGCCGTTTTAAAGAAGATTGATGATGATCTGAACCCTGATATTTTGTTTTGTGATCTAAATATGCCGGGGCTAGATGGCATGGATTTATTGCAATTGTTGGGCGAACGTTCTTTCAAGGGCGACATCATTGTTTGCAGTGGCTGCGATAAGCGAATTATTAAGGCTGCCTGCAAAATGGCGATTCATAATAAACTCAATTTGGTCGGAAGCTTAGGCAAACCGATTGACCCGAATAAACTCCATCGATTAGTAGGCTATTGTGGTGAGAATAAAACCCGCCTTACTTCCTCTGATGATATTAAGTTTAGCTATGAAGAGCTAGATGCGGCGATTTCTAAATCGCAGTTTATACCGTATTTTCAACCGAAAATTGATATTACTGGCGGCGAGTTAGTTGGTGTTGAATCTCTGTCTCGATGGCAACACCCTACTCGGGGCTTGTTGTTGCCGGGTGATTTCTTAGCGGCAATTAACGATCACGGGCTGATGGATAGATTTAATGACACAATGTTTGTGACTGCTTTAGCTGGTTTTAAAGTCCTTTATTGCGATTGTGCAGTGCCAACTATGTCGTTTAACTTGTCACCTGAAAGTTTACGCTCAGGTGATTTAGTCAACCGGTTTGAACGCTATGTGGCCGGTACCGGCTTGAAAAATTCGCAAATTATTATTGAAGCGGTTGAATCCAAGTACAACGAAGATCAAGACGTCGCGATTGGCATGTTAAATCATTTTAGATTGAAAGGCTTTGGCCTCTCTATTGATGATTACGGTACGGGTTATTCAAGCCTTGATCGAATTGCGCAAATATCTGTCTCAGAAATTAAAATTGATCGACGCTTTGTAGCAGAAGCTATATACGACGACATTGCTGCATCAATCGTAAGCAATACAATCCACTTGGCAAAAGAATTAGGTTTAAAGACCGTCGCCGAAGGCCTAGAAGACATGGCCGATTGGGAGTTAATGCGCGACATGGGTTGCGACTCTATACAAGGCTTTTTAGTGGCGCGACCAAAAGATGTACCGCAATTTAAATTATGGTTGTCATCATGGAAGAATGTACTGAAGAATATTGGCTCTACTCAGCGAGATTGAACCCATGTTTACTGAATAGCTTCGTTAAGGGCATAAACGGGACAACCGCCCCATTCTCCCACAACATGCTCGAGAAAGCAGGCTACTGGCAATCGCTTATCCGCCGCCAATTACTGTAAACCTTCCTAATTCTCACTTTCGAGTCTTTAGTTGTTTGGGTGTTGGACGATTGTTTACCTCATGGAAAATGTACAACGCCCTTGTGCACCATACTGGCGCAGTACTGTCTGAGGGCATTGTCAACTTAACTTAGTGAGACAGAATAATAGTTCTGCCACTTTCCATCAAGATGTCATTCCTAAATTCCGGGCGCACGTAACCTGTGACCAAATATCGAATGCCTTATCTCTCAAAATGCGATAATGCTTGGCTTTTAGTAAATGTCGCTGCTGTCTAAAGTGATTATTGATCACCCCGTGGCATGCAAGAAATCGCTGAGCGTGGCCAACTGATTTAAACTGCCGGGATGCATCGGGCCACGCATTTGTCGTTGCTGCAGTCGTGTTTTTTGATGTGACAGCTCAGCAATATTGTTTTCATAGCGCTCTGTACTATGCGGAGTTTTGCAATTCAAATCGCGCAAGGCGGCTTTGTAGCTACGCAACTTATCTGTGACTATCCTTCGTGGCTGCTGGGATTAACCCTTAAATAATTTCCTGAAGAATTTCATTGCCGCCCTTTTGTCTCACTTTTTCGTCACGAGGATATCCAGTTCACAGCCATCTTGGTCGACCGCCCGCCAAAGGTAGTATTGTTGCCCATTAATCTTAATGAAGGCCTCATCAATGAACCACCGATCACCCAGGGATCCCTGCCTTGCTGTCAGCTTTTTTACGAAGATGGGACCCAATTTAAGGCACCATTGACGAATAGTTTCATACGATACGACCATTCCTCGACTCGATAACATTTCTTCGATGAGCGGTCCGTCGTCACGGCTGAAACTTAGCGTGAATCGATGATATAGCCAGATCGCGTGGCCGATAATTTGGGAGGGATATCTGAAGCGTTTATGCGTTTTCACGAAATTGAATTATACAGGTTTACGTTAAGTTGACAGTACCCTTCAATCTTCTAGCGTATAGAGCTTCGAACTTTATGAACTAAAGTTGATTGGCTTCGCGACTGACGATGACACCGCGTTCAGCCAATAGATCTTCAATGTCGCGATCACTGTTTCCACGCGCCCGAGGTTAAATCTGAAATAGAGCCAAACTGCATAGCTAATGATATCGGGGGGGAATCTGTGGCGTTTGTATGTATTCATTTACAGATTCGAGCATTTTCTGCTTTTTAACTTGGCAGTACCAGCGCCAGCGTTTTGAAGGGTGTTCTGCCGTTAAAGATGCAGAGTCGGAAGCATACTCTGGTGGAGAACACGAAAAATGTCTACGCCTGTATCAGTGGGCGCATAGAAAATGCTATGGGATTCTACAGGGTATTGGAAATAGTAATTAATATCCGGGTCAAAGCGTCTGCCCAGCTTGGGGTTGGCCGCAAGATCCCTAAATACCTTTTCAAGGTCATAGATATACTGCTCTGCGCGCACAAAGCCAAACTGCTCAACACTATAATCAAAGATATCTTCGAGGTCACTGTCCGCCTTTTCATGAATATAAAAGATCGGATGGTTAGACACTATGTTTCTTTCTCATCCTGCCAACAAAACCTTCAGCGCTCCAATCCTCAACAATCGGACTATTCTCCCCTTCCCGAACCAATTGCCGCAGTTGCGTTAGCTTTGATTCTACCCGTTGCTCCTGGAGTAACCGTATCCCCGCTCGGATAACCTCGCTCTGATTGGCAAAATCGCCAGATTCGATTATGCCGTCGATAAAGCCACCTTGCTCTTCTGTTGGCCTAAAGGTAATGGTACTAGCCATCACACGCCCCTTCTTGTAAGTATATGTCTTACAAACTATAGCGGAAGATGTACTTGGTTTGCAAGCGCTCAGATTCAGTACTTGAACTTAATGTCACCATTAATGTGGTAAGGAAACGACCACCCCTGGTAAGGAATTTGGTAAGGTACAATCTTAAACTCGGTACTGGCAAATTAACTTCCATCGACCTTAACAAATCAGGCCAACTATGTTCAAACCACTCTCCGACTCCATTCACTGAACGCACCTTTCCTGAGATTTCGATAGCGTTCCGATGAAACTAAATGCCGCCCAAAGTTGAAGAGGTTGCTGACAGGTGAATAGACAGTCACGAATAATTGAGTCTGTCCGACAGACTTACAACTACGCATGCACCTCCCTCGTTGCTTCATGATTTTGTTTTGCCCGAATACATGTGGCGACAGCTATAACTGACCCACGACCCCGAACTACTTTGCCAAGTGGATGGTGTGGAACGGATAGGTCATTGTGGCGATACCTTCGCGGCTGGTGCTGTAGACGTCGAGTCTTTTATTGTTTGGGTGTTGCTTGGAGCTTCTGTTTGCTTCCTGGAAGATGTACAGCACTCTTGTGTACCATACCGGCGCAGTACCCTCGGCGTTTTATTCTGTTCAGAAACGGTCTGAGTATAAGGTTAATCAGGAAAGCACTAATATGTTTTTCTCGGGGCGGCCTGGGAGATGAAGGGTAGAGTCGGATCGTCCTACTTTTGTATTTCCAAGCCTGACATTCTCCGCCAAACTCTACTTCACCCTACCTTGCCGCTCCAAATTCCACTGCAGGCTCCACCGCTGGTTCCCTGCGACTTCAAAGAGAACTAAGGCGGAGAACTAAGGGGAGGGAATTAAAAACAACCAATTTGATAAAAATCAAATCCCTCCGCCCCCATAATCTAAAGACTTCATCGATATAAAACGTGTCGCCGTCGCCACGATGCTTTCGCTCCAATCTTCTAGCGTGTAGAGCTCCGAATTTTATGCACCACAGAAGAATCGCTTCGCGGCTAACGGTGATGTCTCGCTCGGCTAGGAGATCTTCAATGAGTGGTCCGCATACGGCGATGGCTGTTTCCACACGCTTGAGTTTGAATCTGAAGTAGAGCCATACTGCATAAGAAATGATATCAGGTGGGGGCGCCTAGTATTACAATCACTCCGGCCGCACTCTAATCAAAGATCCTTTATCACCATGCTCAATCACAATATACACAAAACCATCAGCTCCCATCTCGATGTCACGGATGCGCCCAAGGCCGGTGAGCAGTTTCTCCTGCTCGGTCAACTTCCCATCCACGATACGTAGGCGATATAAGGTTTGGGCTTTCAAACTTCCCACTAACATGTCATTTTCCCATTCAGTGAATTGATCACCCTGATGGAAGGTATGATTTGAAATAGCGGGTGCTGGTGTAAAATCTACCACCGGCAAAATTGTTTCTTCAATAGGGAAGTCTAGACCTAAATCCAAACCAATGGTGATGGGGGTAGAATCGTAATCCAAGCCATTGGTATAGAGCGGCCAGCCATAATTACCACCGCGTTCAATTTTATTGACTTCATCCCCCCCCTGAGGACCCATTTCCGTACTCCAAATATCACCGCTAACGGGGTGGGACGTTAATCCCTGCATGGTGCGATGGCCATAACTCCACACCGTGTGCTTTGTGGAAGTTTCCTCTCTTTGATTATCAGAGAGCCAAAAAGGATTGTCCTGGGGAATAGTGCCGTCATCTTTCACTCTGTGAATTTTACCGTAAGGCGTATCCATTTTATGTAAGTTGTCATAGGTCCACTTGCCGCCCACGGTGATATAGAGAAAGTTCTCCTTATCAAATGCCAGTCGACCACAGGCCACATTATCCGGTGCCACCGTATAATAATCGGGATGCACAGACCATATCTCTTCATTATCTACCCACTGACCGTTTTGAATTTTTCCTCGAACCACCCGCACCATTGATTCTGGCCACGGCACACCACAACCTTCCTGACAGCGATCGCTATAAGAGAGATAAATCCATCCGTTCGTTGCGTACTGAGGGTGAAGCGCAACATCCAACAGGGTGCCCAGGATTAAATGCGTGTTCCCAACACTAACAATCTCTTCCCATATTTTAGGTGTACCTTTTATCAGGTCACCTTGTTGACCTGCAGCATTAATAAAGGATAAGCCTCTGGTTTTTTCTGCCACAAGAAACCGCCCATCCGGTAGTGCGGCTAAGGAATAGGGTCTACTTTTCAGCGCCGTTACGTGTTCAGATTGGAGTTGATAATATTGTGTTTTTACTTGCTGTTCTGTGGAGTATGTTTCAAAGGATGTCGATGTTGAAGGAAACTGCTGGCGGCGCTCACTGATCAATAAGGCCAGGCCTTTAATCATGGGGTCTGATAGTTCGTCTTGCCAAACAAACTGCCCCTTTTCGTGATGCGCTTTAATGATGCTCGCTATTAAAGCCTCAGTACTATTGCCATTTCGCAAGCGATTGCCAAGCAAGGCTGGGCCGGTTGAAGTCCCTTGCAGCTCCACACCGTGGCATCCTGCACAATGATCTGAAAAGGCAATTGCAGACGCGTCCCTTTTGGCAGTCCAAAAATAAGCGGCAACGCCTAGAGCAAGCAATACCGCTAATACGACTAAGATCTTGGTGGTCTTCCCCATGTTGAATCCGGCCCGTATAAAATGCATTCAATTTTGTTTGGCAACAAATGCTGACTGACATCAAGCGGGACACAGATTACCCCATTGGGAGGAAATTCTGAAATTTACTGGCGCTTTCTGACGAAACAAAAAAGATATTAAAAAGCAGAAATCATTATTTGATAAATACGTTCAAAGCTCAACCGTGTAAGCTTCCTCCAAAATAGGTTTTGACAAATTAACATTCTCAGGCGAGGCAAATCAGACTCCTTCGCTCAAGCGACTGCCCTCCTCCATTGTGCAAACGCACTTACCCTGAGATTCCGATAGTGTTCAGCGCTGACCAGGCGCTTCCCCAGATTGAAGAGAATTGAAACCGCTGCATGAGCAACAAGGAATCGTTGCGCCTGCCTAACTGATTTGAACTTTCGCATACCGCATTCTCTTTCTCTGGTCGCCTCGTGCGATCGCTCTGCCCGATTGTTTTCATACTGCTTCGTACTGTGAATGGTTTCTGGAATTAGCCCTCGATGTGCGACTCTATAGCTGCGCAACTTGTCCGTAACAATTTTCCTAGGCTCATCACCATGGCTACGTAGCAGGCGCTTGAAGAACCTTTTAGCTGCCCCACCATCACGCGTTGCTTGAAGGTAGACGTTTACCACTTCACCATCTGGGTCGACCGAGTCGCGCAGACCGCTCTCCACAGATAGTGCTGTTTGCCATTCATTTTGTTAAAGACTTCATCGATGTAAAACGTGTCACCGTAACCACGATGCTTACGTTTTAGCCGCCGGGAATAAACGGCCCCGAACTTAATACACCAATGTCGGATAGCTTCTCGGCTTACGATAATTCCTCGTTCAGCGAGTAAACCTTCTATGAATGGTCCGCACACGGTTATGACTAAGATTGAAGCGATGGTACAGCCAGACCGCATCGGTGATGGTTTCTTTTGGGTATCTGCGACGCTTGTATGTATTCATCCGTCGATTCCACCATTTCACGATAGTTTACTTGGCAAAACCATTCGGCTGGATAGCGATAACTCGCGTGCATTTTGTTATTTTTCATGCAGGATTATCACATATATTTGAAAGTGGTCGTTAAGTTGACAATGTCGATGCGTTAACTACGGCACGGCCCTATAAAAAAGCATGGACAGTGAATGAGGCCATAGAACTTCTAAAAGAACGTTCTGGCGATCATTTCGACCCGGTGCTGGTGCGTATGTTCATAGAGAATATGGATAGAGTGGTTGAAACAAAAATTGACTACATTGACGGTTGAATGACAAATAATTGGACGATAAATGAATTGATGATCGCGTGGCGATTGCCAGCAGACGGGTTTTTATTGTAGATTGATGCCAATGAGCGCATTAATCCTTCTATACTCTAATAAAAAAGGTTACCTAGATGTCAGTCGAAACTATCTATAAAGTTGTTTTACATCCCTTCATTAACGAATCAATTGCAAGCCTCAAAGCCATGACTCAGTTAACGGGGACCGCGGCTGATACTTTTATGGATCAGGTGGACGATTTTCGCTTCAAGGGTTATGCCGTTTGTTCAGAAGTGACGGGGTGCATTGATGGCGTGATCATGATGCACCATTATCCTGAAACAGCCATTGCTATCGGTAATTCTGTTTGTGAAACACTTTTTAATGAAAAATATGAATACAAAGAAATTAATGAAGAGTTGAGCAATGCCTTAGCAGAATGGGGCAATACCATCGTAGGGCGTTCAACCGATTTACTGAGTCGTCATAATTTGGAATTTGACTTTTCAAGTCCTTACTTTGTACATAATTTTGATGACATGGAAAAATTCTTAACCAATGTTAAAGAAATTGTTACTGTTCCAATTACGGTCGAAGGTGTAGGTCGCTATTATTTTAACCTTCTAGTGCGTGATGTGAATTTTCAAGCGGGTGGTGAAAAACGTGAAGAAAGTACAGGCATTAAAAATCCTAACAGCAAGCCTTTGCCTCAGGATGCTAAAGTACTTTTAGTCGACGATAGTGCAATGATTCGTAAAGCATTAAAACGGTTTTTATCCAAGCTAGGTTATGACAATGTCATCGAAGCTAATGACGGTACAACCGCTGTCTCAATGGTTGAGACTGAAGCGCCAGACTTTATGTTTATGGATGTGGTGATGGATGAAATGAATGGTGACGAAGCGTTAACTGTTATCAGGGAGAAAGGTTATGATGTTCCCATAGTCATGTTGTCTTCAGTCACTGATCAGGCGCTTGTCAACCGATGTCAGGAAGAAGGTGTATCAGGTTTTATTTTCAAACCAATACAAGCGGACAATGGTGCCCAAATCATCAAAGAATATTTGAAAATAGCCTAATATAGAGGGCACACTGGAAGTCTTTTTCTAGTGTGTTTTAATGTAAATCATCGAGAATTTACTGGCACGCAATCAAGATACTTCACGCAAGGTACTTCAAAGACAGGCATTTTCAAAGAGAGGCTAGTGTTCGAGTTCGCAATAGAGGAATTTACATGAGACAGGCCTTAGTCGGCTTGGCGGATGCCTCAAAAAAAAGCTGATGGACGAAATGGTATACGCTTAAGATCCCAATTGGCGATTTTGGGTAGATAGCCTCCATATACAACAACTACAGCCGCAGTCTTGGACTTAGCTAGAGGCACTAGGAGCGGCTGAAGATGATGAGTTTTCGAATTTTAAGTCCCAATTATGATCCTTATACCTTAGGGTGATAAAGGATCGTATTCGATCGCTTTTTTCCTATAAAGAGGCGGCCGCTTTTTCATTCAGCTCTTCTTTTTGGCTAAATAATAACGTTTATGCGGACACTACATATTTATTCAGTTTCTTATCTGTGGTGTACTTGTGCGCTGTTACTTCTCTTCAGCCGTATAGAAAAGAAATAAAACATGTCAAAAATCACCTTGCCTGCCGGTCAAATCACTGATGTCAGCGACCATGCGCGTGATCAGGGTGGTGCCTTGCTAGCGCGCCAACCAATATTTAGTCGCAATAAAAAGTTGATGGGCTATGAACTTCTATGTCGTTCAACCGATATGAATTTGACTAACGCTCAAGCGACTGCTGATGTGATGGTTAATGCCTTTTCGGAGGTTTCATTGCGTAATATAGTTGGTGACAATTTCTGCTTTATCAATTTCTCTGCCGACTTATTGCATGTCCTTTTGCCCTTTACCAATAAGCGTGTCGTTATTGAAATTTTGGAGTTCACTACCGTTGATGATGAGCTGATTAATACAATAGAATTGTTAAAGGCTAAGGGGTATCAAATAGCGCTTGATGATTTTGAAATTTCAGCTGAATCCATTAAGCTGTTACCTTACGCCGACATAATAAAATTGGATGTTTTGAATTTGGGGCGTGAAAAAGCCACACAGCATTTTAAAAAATTGAGCCAGTTGGATGGTGTCAAATTGTTAGCTGAAAAAGTTGAGGATGACGATAGTTATCGTCATTATCACGATTTAGGTTTCGATTATTTTCAGGGCTATTTCTTTGCCAGGCCAGACTTAGTCAGCGGTAAGCGTATTAAAGAAAATAAGCAGATTCTTTTACGGCTGATGGGAATGGTCACCAATCCGGATGTTGATGTTGAGGACGTGGAAACGACGTTAGCTCTCGACCCGGTCTTGAGCTTCAAAATATTGAGAATTGTGAATTCAGCAGGGCTTGGCCTAAATAATAAAGTTGATTCGATTCGTCATGCTTTAACAATCTTAGGTTTAGACCGATTGCGATCCTGGGTTATGCTGTTATCGCTGGCGAATCTTTCTGATAAAACGTCTGCGCTGAGCATTAAGGCACTTGAAGCCGCTAAATTCTGCCAGTTGATAGCAGAACGAACAGTAGGTAAAGAAGAGGCTCAACGATTCTTTTCGCTGGGATTGTTTTCATTGCTTGATGCTTTTCTAGATAGTTCTATGAAAAAAATATTACCTAGTATGTCCTTGGCGACAGACTTAGAAGATGCTTTATTAGATCGAAAGGGCGGTATGGGCAATTTACTAAACTTAGTGGAGTGCTGCCAAGAAGGGCGTTGGGAAGAGATAGAGGCAAGCTGGCTTGAGCAGAGTGAGGGCCTAAATATTGAATCACTAATGGAATATTTGTTGCTGTCTCAGCAATGGGCTGAAGAGACGATGGCGCTGCTGGGTGATGTATAGATAGAAGTAAGCGCGATGTACTACATGTTAAAAAACTCTACATCGTCGTCAGAGGTATTCTTTATACAGCTTACTTTTGAAATGACGCGCCTTTCGGCATTCGAATTATCCTGGATCAAGAGGAATTAATCTAATTTTTAGCTTCCGAGTTGAGTAATATCATCGGGAATTGGCAAGTTAACTCAGCCAGATCAATTAAATCTATAACAAAATATCGGTCAACCGCTCTTTCCCATTCTCTAAACGCAGCTTCCCTAAGGTCTCGATAGTGAACCGCTGAAACTAGATGTCTACCAATGTTGAATAAATTACTGACTGCCGCATGCGAATTGAGAAAATGTTGCGCTTGGCCAACCGACTTGAAACGCCTCATAACACGCGCTCTTACCCTCGTCGCTTCGTGGAATAGCTCCGCCCTATTATTGGCATCCTGAGATTCCGATAATGTTCAGTAGAAACTAATTGTCGCCCAAGATTAAAAAGATTACTGACCGACGAATGAATATTCAGAAATCACTGAGCCTGTCTAACTGACTTGAACTTTCGCACTCCCAGCTCCCGAACCCTTATTGCTTCACGCGCCTGCCCAGCCTGATTGTTTTCATACTACTTAGTACTGTGTATCGTTTCTGGATTTAGATCTCCAGCCGCATTGTCAACTTAACTTCTGGTGGTTAAAGAAATATCAAAGATTGTTGAATAATTAGACCATCACCAAATTCTGGGCGCAACTAACTTGCGTCCATGTCCTAAATGATTTCTCTCGCAGTAGTCGATAAGTACTGGCCTTAACTAAATCACGTTGATGACGAAAAAGATTGTTTATTAAACCATGATTAACCAAAAATCTTTGAGCGCGTTTCATCGACTTAAAGTTTCTCGTTTGCCTCTGTTATTGTCGTGTTTTCTGGTGTGATATTTCAGCTATATTATTCGCATATTGCTGTGTATTGTGTTTTATTTTGACACCAATTTCCCGTAATGCAGCCTTTCAACTGTGAAGCTTGTCAGTAACGATTACAATAGGTTTTCTCGGTTGAGTTTTGAAAAGATGTCTGAAGAACTTTAGTGCAGCCTTTTTATTACGGCTTTTTGAAACGAATACATCCAGTTCACAGCCATCTTGATCTGCCGGGTCGCGCAGACAGCTCTCCATAGTTGGATGGTTTGCCGTAGTTTTTCGAAAATGTGGGAGATAGCCCCTTTTTACCTCTGTGTAAACTTGAGCGGGGAAATAGAAGTGGAACAAACGCCGTTTTCTTGACCACGCTCACCGAAACATTCGCAATACGGCAACCGCTCTCTCGACTACGGCGGGCGCCTAAAAAACAGAGCAATTTACTAGCGAGACAAAAGTCAACGGCAGACCTTCTGTTTTAGCACAAACTTCGATTTTCCTTATGCGTCTTATTCTTTTCCAGATTCCGGACCGAATTGCTTGTTAAATTTTCCTCACGTAAAGCGATATCGCACAAAATATCAAAACATTCTTTACTTTCAGCTCTAGAATTCAGTTTCCTTTAACTTGATAGCGAGGCAACTATGAACAACGATCACCAGAAAATCTGGGAAACCTACACCCAATCTTGGAAGGCCAATACAGCATCGGAAAAAAGAGACCTGTATCGAGCGAGCCTATCAGAGCACTGTGTTTATACCGATCCGCTTACTCAAACAAAAGGGTGGCAGCAACTCGAAGAATACATGTTAGACTTTCATAAGCAAATTCCGGGTGGGCATTTCGAAACCTTCTACTTTTCGAACCATCATAATAAAAGTATGGCGAAATGGCATATGAAAGACGGCAACGGTGCGACCCTTAGCGAGGGAGTCAGCGTTGGGGAATATGACGAGGAAGGCCGGCTTATCTCAATGACTGGTTTCTACGAAACTTAACAGCAGACCTAAAACGAATTGTATTGAATGAATTATTTGATAGAAGTCCAGCGCGGCATTGACTATATCGAGTCTAACTTAGACTTTGATATAAGCTTGTCGCAAGTTGCTAAGTCGGCCAATCTCAGTCAATGGCATTTTCAACGTATCTTTAAAGCACTGACTAACGAAACCTTGAAAACGTATATTCGCTCGCGACGATTAGCTAATGCATTGGATAAATTACTAGACAAAAATCAGAAGATAATCGACATCGCCTTCAGTGCTGGCTACGAAAGCCAAGAAAGTTTTACCCGGGCATTCAAGAATACTTACGCAGTAACACCAAATCAATACCGCAGTCTGGGCAATAGAAATCTATTCCTAAAAAAGCTAGAGTTTGATCAGAACTACTTAGAACACATTCATAACAACATCACCCTTGAGCCGATCATTTACCAACAAGCAGCTATGACGATGGTTGGTTTGAAAACTTGTTTTTACAGTGTGGATTCCGAAAAAAACAATATCGCCGAGAAACTACCACCGCTGTGGGAATCGTTTTCAAACACAGAATCAGACATACGCCATACAATTGCCGGGAACGCTTACGGCGTTATCCACCAAATTCAATCGGACTCAGCGCTGTTAGATTATTATGCAGCCTATGAAGTTAAACACGCCGAAAAACTTGCAAAAGGCATGGCATTGATTGAGATCCCCTCTTCCATGTACGCCAGATTTTCCCATCGCGGTTTAGCCACTGAACTAGACAATACGGTCAATTATATTTATGCAAGCTGGCTGCTCAGCTCGGGCAAAAAACATACGGGCGGTCCAGATTTAGAAATATACGGGCCCGAATTTAATCCTGATTCCGAAGAGTCAGTTATCGGATATGCAATCCCGATACAGTAATCTCACCGCGATTACCACTATTTGGCATACTGATTGGTGTGGCTTGCTGACCTTTTAGTAGCCTATTGAAAAAACGCTTGGCCGCATTTGCATCCTTACGCTTCTGTACCAGACCATCAATTTCATCGCCGTCCACGCCGATCGGATCGCGCAGCTCGCCATAGATAATGTAGAACGCCATTGATCATGATAAACACTTCGTCTAGATACCATGTATCACCTAATTGACCACGCTTCTTCCCGATTTGATTACAATAACTTTGATCGGATTTTTGACAGCAGTTTCTAATCGTCTCATCGCTAACGATAATGCCACGTGCGACCAAAAAACTCCTCGATATCTCGGAAGCTAAGAGCAAATCGATGGTAAAGCCAAACTGCATGGCTAATGACCTGAGTAGGATGGCGATAACCCGAATAAATATTTGTATTCTTAATCTACTGATTATCGCATGTTCATGAGTTGGCGCGTCAACTTGATAGTACCGCCAAACGGCAAAGCTGATGATATCTGGAGGGTGTGCCTAGCCGGGAATCGGTGACGTTTACAAATACTCATCTACAGATTCTAGCAGTTCTGCTTTTTAATTTGGCAGTAGCCATGTGCGCACTGATAATCAGCGGTCAATTAATAGCGCAAATAGAAAAAGCCAAATTATCGCCAGGCATTTTTACGACATAACATTGGTCACATATGAGGTTTAATTAAAACCTTTTCACCGGTTGCCTGCTTGGAATAGGATTTAATTTCATCTGCACTTAGTACATCGGCTAAGGAAATTTCCTTATTATAATGACTATCAAACGTAGTCGTCATTTCATTCGCCACACGTTGACGTAATGCCCCATACTTTTCCATGCCGATTTTGTCGATAAACGGGAATAACAACCATCCACCAAGACCCCAGGACATTCCAAATGCGCGATTTAGAATCGTCGCCGAACGATCTAGTCCACCGTAAATGTAAACTTGCTTGTAAACGGTAGAACCATAACGGCTATACTCTTTTGCCGTTTTATTCGAGGCAATCTCCATAGCAGATAAAATACTGCTGGCCAGCGCTCCGCCGCCGGTGGCGTCAAAAGCAATCGTCGCGCCGGTTGCCACTAAGGCATCAACAAGATCTTCTTTAAACGTCGGCTCGCTAGAATTACACACATAAACGGCGCCTAATGCCTTGAGCTGCGCTACTTGTTCCTTTTTCCGAACAATGTTGACCAATTGAATATCGTCAGCCAAACAAACTTTGACTAACATCTGCCCCAGATTGGAAGCGGCTGCGGTATGAACCAGGGCCGTGTGATTTTCCATTTTCATGGTTTCAACCATACCGAGAGCGGTCAGCGGATTAACAAACCAAGACGCTCCTTGTGCGGGAGTAGTCCCTTCGTTCATCACTAGACAGCTGGTCGCAGGTACGCATCGGTACTGAGAGTACATTGCACCTCCGGTCACACCGACTATTTTACCGATCATAGCTTCTGCTCCAGCCCCAGCAGCAACAACAACGCCAGCACCTTCATTTCCCGCAGGCATTGGCTGGTCAATTCTTGCGGCCAGTGCAGGCATTATTGCATCAGGTACATCCATGCTGACCACAGCATCAAACCCAGACCCGGTAATGGTCATCGTAGAAACATCAGCAGGCCCAATCAATAAACCCAGGTCCGAGGGGTTAATCGGTGTTGCTTCAACCCTAACTAACACTTCACCCTCTTTAGGTTGTGGCACTGCAGAGGACACTATTGAAAGCTCTAACTTACCAGCGCTAGTAATATTCGTTCGTAATTCTCTCGATATTTCTTCGCTCAACATATTTTCCCCGTTATCTGTAAATCTAACAGGGCCAAAAGTAACCCCCTGTTGATGTGTATTGTAGAATTTCTCTTAACAAGCGGTAACTTCATCACCGTCGCTATAATAGACCCAGCTATCAATGTTTATCGCTTAAGACTGATTATCTTTACCTAACCGCAGCTGTATAAACTCAGGAATTTTGCTAGCTGTAAATAATGCGCAGATGATAGCCGCAAGAGTATAAGAAGAACAAACGCCCCATTCAAGCACTAACATATTCTATGTGGCAGGAAAGTGGCAGCAGTTTATCGAGATGAAGAGCGTCGCTAGCTACGCAATTACTCTTGCCGTTTTCTTCGCTTGGTCGCGAGATTTCTAATATCGTCATCACGTCATATCCCGATAGTTATTTGTGTTGGGTAATTCGATATCGTTGGCTAAACCCTTAATGGTGAGGGTCTGCTTACTGATAACGATGTCCTCGTCATTTATCATATTTTCACCGAAACGATAGATCGGTGCATAGTTACCGGAATCTGCGTCTTCAAAATACTTTTGTGCCTTTGCTGTACTTTTTATTCTCTTGTTTCGATAGTCTGCCATGGCTGGCTCACCGTGACGCTTTTCCATCATGGCCTCGGTACGCGATGGAGACAATACTACTGCCGATGCATTGTTACCGCCAAAGCCCTTCGAATTTAGTATCGCGACTTGCAATGATGCTGGATCGACGTGCTGATGCTCGGGGCCAATTTTCAGGCGATCTTGGTGGACGTCATCGGCGATTTTATCAATGGTATTAATACCCGGGAGAATACCGTACTTAAATGCGCCCAAGGCAACGGTTAACTGGTCGCCACTAGCTGGAGCAATGGTATGCCCTAAGTAAGCCTTAACTGCCAACACCGGCCAATTCTTTATATCAAAAGCCTGCGCGACCTGGTCAAATATTTGCGACTCTGTTGTGCGGTTTTGTGGGGTACTGGAACCGTGAGCAAGAATAAAACTATTTTCCTGCAGTGCTTTTTCACCGGCAACCGCAACCGTAGCCGCGGCGGCTTTCGCCATGGTGATATGATTGCCGGGCCCCGGTGCAGTGATCGATTTCTTGATACCGTCGGCGTCGACAAATACATCGGTTATCGATCCCAGACAAGGTGCTCCGAGCTCGAGTGCTAGCTCATCATCCATCAAGATAAAATACTGGCTCGACTCACCGATAGTAAATCCACAATTTTCTGCAAATGGGCGACTAGCTCTTCGATGATCAACATTTTCATCGCCATAGACTTTTATCATATTTTCGTCGGTTGCCAGGGCGCCCATGGTACCAAATCCGTCCATTAATTCGGGACCGATTGGCGCCTCGCTGTTACCGACCATCGCCACTCGAATTTTCCCCGCTTGTAGGTCCGAAACAGCATGGCGCAAGTTAGACAAGAATGTCGCACAAGCCGCCACAGAACTACTTGCTATACCCACATTCGCCAACACATAGGCGTTGATAAAATCTGTGGGCATGGAATTAATCCCCATCGCCAATTGTTTAGTAGTAACCCGTTCACCTTGCATTCTCGCCTGGTGCATGCCGCCATAGCCATTGTAATCCATTTGTCCGAAGCCGCTACTTGAATAAACACCGACCTGATCTGGCTGAATGTGAGACATTACGGTCTCCCAATCGATACCCATTGAGCGCAGCGCATCAGTGGCACCAAATAGAGCCATTTGCAATCCTCGGGGCTGAAATCGAGAGTTATACAGACTACTTATATCGAATCCGCTGGGTAATTGTCCAGCAGCTTTAATTGGAAAATCTCGCACATTGTCGAGTTTTACATTGAGCTCTCCGTTAACCGTCACCAATATCTGTTTTTCGCCGTGAGGCTCGACCGTCCAATTGTCAGGCAGTATCGCTGGCATTTGTTTGTTAGCAATAAGAAATTGCATGGTTGAAATCTCGCTATTGTCGCGATCGTTAGCGCCGCCATCTGCAGGGGTTTCGGAAACAGCAAACAAACTGCCATTTGACTGCCATTGCAACGCATCGACATCAAAGTGACTTTTCTCAACCCTTCTAACCAAAGTGCCCGACAAGACCTTTTCACGGTAAATTGAGGCAACTTCCGTCATTGATATTTGCTTGTCGTCATCCGCTGCAGCCACATCGATATAGTTCTCACCAACAGCCACTACCAAGCCCATCATCACGGCCAAACCAGCGAGCGTTCTCGCCTGCTCCCGCTCGGGTAATTCATCGATTACCATTCGACGGAAGCTTTGAAAGTCTGACGTTCGTCCGGCGGCATTAACTCCACCCATACCGACAATAACCGGTAACCGCATAATTATTTCCCTGAATTAAAAGATCCATAATACCTCAATTTAACACCTTATGTCCGGAGGATAAGCACCTCGCAATAAGTTTTCGACACCGGTAAAAAAACCGTATTCAAAAGGCTTCGATCAGTGGAGCTTTCAGTTCAGCGAGATCAATCGGTATTAAGACGGTTCAGCCAAACCGTCTTTTTGGAACCAACGTAATCCGGCCTTGATTCTAAGGCCACTACCCTACGCCATTCTGCAAACGCACCTGTCCTGTGATTTCGATGGCGCTCAGCTCGGATCAAATGCCTTCCAAAATTGAACAGGTTATAGACAGCTGCACGGGCACCCAAGAAACGCTACGCCTGCCTAACAGACTTGAGCTTTCGCATGCGTTGCTCCTTGGCCCTCGTCGCCTCATGAAATGGCTCGGCCCGATTATTTTAGTATTGCTTTGGGTGCTGTCAAGTTGTCCAAACTGGATGAATAAAGGGCGAATGGGCCACTTACGCTATATTTTGGATACAGCTCGCCCTATCCCACTCAGCAAGCGATCGTTGACGAAACGTCCGGTAATTCTTGGCTTTCATCAAATGACGGCCAAGCCTAAACAGGTTGTTTACGATGCTATGACAGGAGAGAAATCGTTGAGCTTGTCCATGAGATGGAACCCTCTCATTTGTCGTTCCTGTTGTCGTGTAGGTTGGTGGGACAATTCACATCGGTTGTTTTCGTACTGCGCGGCTGAATGCTCTACACAGGGCGTAATGCCCCCTTTTGCAGCGGAATAACGACGAAGCTTATCGGTGACAATGTTGATTGGTGTGGCTTGCTGGCCTTTTAGCAGCCTATTGGAAAACCCTTGGCCGCATTTGCATCCTTACGCTTCTGTACCAGACTATCAGTTTCATCGCCGTCCGGGCCGATCGGATCGCGCAGATGGCTCGCCATAGATAATGTAACGCCATTGATCTTGATAAACACTTTGTCTAAATACCGCGTATCACTTAAGTGACCACGTTTCCTCCCCATTGGCTTGCAATAGCTTTGACCGAATTTTTGACACCAGTTTCTAATCGTCTCATGGCTAACGATAACTCCGCGTGCGGCCAATAATTCATCTATATCCCGGAAGCTAAGGGTAAATCGATGATAGAGCCAAACTGCATGGCTAATGATCTGAGCAGGATATCGATAATCCGAAAAAATAGCTGTATTTTTCATCTACTGATTATCGCATGTTTATGAGTTGACTCATTAACTTGACAGTACTCTCAATAGCGATGGAGTGAATAGTTTCCCAAAACGATATTTTATGTCTATTCTATGGTTGCGACTCCAACAATAGCTTTAAGCAACAAGGATGGCTCGGAAAAGCATTGTCATGAAACGATCGTTCATAATTCTCTTGTTACCAATTATTCCCCACTTTGTTTTCGCCAATGCTGATAGCAACGAAGGCACCCCCGCAGAAGAAAGCATCTATGACTTGTCATTAAAGGACCTGATCAAAGTAAGGGTTGTTACAGCATCCAAGAAAAGCGAGTCCGCGTTGGAGGCCCCAAGTATCATCACGGTCGTTACTGCCGCTGAAATTAAGACCTTTGGTGCGACGAATATTAAAGACGTGCTGTTACGTATTCCCAACTTGTACATTTTTGATTCAAGCACATTTTCTTCCAGCGGAGTCAACATGAGGGCTGGTGCGTCTCAGCATATCAACAATCATGTTCTCTATTTAATCGATGGTAGACCGTTACGCGAATCTCAAAATGGCGGTTTACATACCGATATCAACCTGCTGCTGTCAGTCAGCGCACTGGAGAGAATTGAAATTATTCGTGGCCCTGGCTCGGTGCTTTACGGATCAAATGCGTTTAATGGCACAATTAATTTCATTACTCAAAAAGCAGAAAAAAATACCGCTGTTGCGTTTAATCTGACCCAAGGAAGTAATAATTATTCTAGAGTTGGAGCTTCGCTTAAAAGCAAGATTGGCGAGCAAGGCGGCTTCAGTTTACATGTCGGCACTATTGATACAGACGGCGAAACCATTAGCGCAACGGATGAAGGCGGCGTTATGGGTTCTATGGCGTTAAGCCGCGAGGGAAAAAGCCTGTTATTAAACTCTAATTATGCTGGCCTCAGCTTTAACACCTTGATTACCGAGCTTACAACGCCATTAAGTAGCGGCGCTTTTCTCTGGGCAAACAGCGCAGAGATAGAGTTAAAACGTGAGTTCTACGACCTAGGATACGAGCAGCAGCTGAACGATCAATGGCGTGTAAACTTCAACTACACCTATAGCCAGTTAGAGCGTTTCATTGAAGGGCCTGGCACTAATTCTTCCGAATTCATATCTAATGGTTTTCTCTATGAGATCGCTGCTAACGGGAGAATTAATGACAATATGTCGCTATTAATTGGCGCCGTAGTGGAGAAGCTTAGAGGTGACTTAGGGCCACGGGGTGGCAGCTATAACGATAAGCGCAACAGCCTATATGCTCAACTGGATTACCAAGTATACAGTAATACCAAATTATCAATGGGAACACAGCGCAACGATCCTGGAAACGACAGCGTTCGATCGACGCCTCGTGTTGGTGTCACGCAACTCTGGAATAAGGAATGGGCAAGCAAACTACTTTATAGCGAGGCGTACCGGTCTCCCTATGGCTCAGAACTTTACTTTGATGCAGTTTTTTTACAAGGCGATCTCAATTTAAAACCAGAAACAATTGCCACCACTGAAATGCAAACAACGTTTAATGCTGAGGATTATTTTCTGTCCATCACCTACTACCATAGCGTAACTGAAGACGCTATTGGTCGCGCCATAGTGGCAGGAACTAATACCTTCGTGAATGAGAATTCAGAAATCACCTATGACGGTATAGAGCTGGAAGGTAAATGGAGCATTAACAAATCATGGCATATGCAAGGGTCTTACCATTATCAAGTTAATGAAGACGATAACGGGCAGGATGACTTTATGCCAGCACCAAGAACAATGACAAAAATAGGACTTAGTTACCAATCTCACCGCGGTTACGAATTAGGTCTTTGGGGTAGTTATTTTGGAAAGTCGAGCAAACTTGAAAACCTTGAGAATAGTAGCGCAGCAGTCCATAACCCCGATGCCGATGAATTTACTTTAGTCAGCCTGAATCTACAAACCAATATTGGGCGCCTGCTAGATAATTCTAGCCTGAAAAATATAGAGTTATCCATTTATGGCAACAATCTACTTGATGAAGAGGTCTTTTACCCTGAGCTAGGGCGTCGCTTAGTCAACACTTACCCTCAATCTCACGCAAAGGGAGTTTTTGCTCAGCTAACGATAGCTTTTTAGATATTGGGCTGCCCTTGGCACTGTTGGAGCATTACGTTTTGATAACTTCTCGGCTTTTTTACGTCGGCTATTGAGCAGGTTGAACGGACTAAAACCTGAAGCTTATCCATATGCCCAATATTGACCCAAAAGCGACATCCAAGTTTATGAAACTATTCGTTTTCTTGTTAGGAATATTTTTATAAAGACGAACAGAAACGATACAGTAACCATGAGAGTTATCTCATTTAAAAAAGGATACTTGAGAAATAATGGCGCATCTCCAAATCCCAAAAACGCACCCGCCAACGCGCCGACAAAACCAACGACTATATTAGTAATGCTAAACTTTTTGTCTAATTTAATGAGGCTTGGAAGTATTCCGACTACTATTCCAGTTACGAGTATGGATAAAATTAACATTATGCCACCAGTAGCTTAGATGAGATAAACATCAACCAGCATACTGAGACAAGAACGCGCTTTATTAGTTCCGACAGAGCGATCATTTTCCATCAAGCAACTATTGGACGTATGACGACTAATGGCACTTTTGGCGTATTAAGTCTCGCTCAGTTTGGGTCTTTTTTACGTCCGTTATTGAGCGCTGAATTCAACCGGAAACTTGCCAGCCCCCTCTAAGTTTCGGGGTCCGAGATTCTCTTCCAGTTCGGCATCCGGTCGGCGTTCGGCTTTTGAGAACTCTGCCATTACAGGGCGCAATGATCCAGCGGGAGCAACAATAGACTTCAAGCAGTTCGGCCATGGTTCGGTTTCGACTTTCGATAGCAAGCCACTTCCAACAATGCCTTAGCTATCTTACACTTACGCCTAACGAAAAGTGTAGTTCGACAAATTAACTTTTTGAGATCAGAAGAATCTACCGCCTAATCTCAAACAGTCACCTTACTCCATTTTGCAAACGCACCTTTCCTGAGATTTCGATAGTGCTCAGCTCAGATCAGATGCCCTCCCTAATTGAACAGGTTATAGACAGCTGCATCGGCAGTCACGAATCGCTGAGTCTTCCTAACCGATTTAAACTCCGAAGTGTCTACGCGACCCGGACGGACCACCGCATGTCTCGCTCTCTTTCTTCGGTCACTTCAGGCGTGATGCGGTATTCCGATTGCTCTACCCTATTGTTCTCGTATTGCTGAGAGCTGTGAATCACCTCTGGAAATAGCTCTCGATATACGACTCCGTAGCTGCACAACTTGTCCGTTACGATCTTGTGACGTTCGCCCTTGTGATTTCGCAACAGTCGCTTGAAGAAACATTTTGCAGCAGCCCAATCATGCTTTGCTTGAATATAGACATCAACCACTCCGCCATCTTGGTCGACCGGGTGGCGCAGACTGCTCTCCACAGATAGTGCTGTTTGCCATTTATTTTGATGAA